>Ga0307479_10006247_pt1 | contig 10928 bp, 9 predicted proteins | sample atmos_gasesECM4C_FD_203743 | JGI IMG/M metagenome (GOLD analysis project Ga0307479, IMG submission 203743) | Hardwood forest soil microbial communities from Morgan-Monroe State Forest, Indiana, United States - atmos_gasesECM4C_515 | ecosystem: Environmental > Terrestrial > Soil > Temperate...
CAGATCCCTGGTCTGGGACAAGATGAGCGTCGACGCCTTCTACCATCCCGTGCACTCCGTCGGAGGCGACTTCGCCCTGGTGAACTCGCTGGACCGCGATCACCTGAGCTTGCTCGTCTGTGATGTTTCCGGTCACGGCATCGGTTCCGCGCTGGTCGCCAACCGAATCTACTCCGAAACTACCGCGCACCTGCGCAGCGGTATGCCGTTCACTGACATGTTCGGAGAGTTAAACCGCTTCCTCATTGAAGACATCGCCGGCTGCGGGATGTATGTCACCCTGGCTGCTGCCCGCATCGATGCTCATCGACGCAGCATGGTCTTTGCAGGAGCCGGTCATCCGCCGGCCATGGTAGCGCGTCCTGGCCAGAGTCCTTTGCTCCTTGAGTCGCGTTGCATGATTCTCGGCGCTCTTCCTGACGCCGTGGATGTCACCGCCAACCTGGAGGTGGGGCTCCAGCCGGACGACCGCATCGTCCTCTATACCGACGGGATTACCGAAGTTTTCAATTCCAGGGGAGAAATGCTCGGCGTCGAGGGCGTCCGGGAAATCGTGCGGCAAACGTCGTCCCTGCCTGCCCACGAAATGAAACAGGGCATTCTCGATGGCGTCGCTGCCTGGCGGGAGGGCCCGCCAACCGATGATGTGTCCCTCATGCTGGTGCACGTTCGCTGAAATAGATTGGATTCTATGATCAACAGCAATCCCAAGTGGCTCTCGGTAGTGCGCGCGCAGGGAAGCAGCGCTCTCGGAAGGAGAAGACAAAGTGCAGATTTCCGCCCGGCGCGATGACAAAACCACAATCTTCGATCTCTCCGGCGACATCGATTTCGCCAACTCTCCGCAAGTGCGTCAATCCGTGTTGCGTGAGATACGGGAAAGGCATACGTCACGCGTGGTGGTCAATCTCAGTCAAGTCCGTTACATCGACAGCTCCGGTGTCGCTTCCCTCGTCGAGGGATTGAAGGCGTCCCGCGATCTCGGCTCCCGTTTCATTTTGTTCGGGCTCAGCACCTCCGCCCGGGAGGTTCTGCAACTCTCCCGCCTCATGAAGGTCTTTGAAGTTTACGACACCGAAGAGCAGGCCATGGCTTCCTGATATGGAATTCGTCTCTCAGCTCGGCAGCAGCACCCTCGACGGCCTTACTTACCTCGGCTCCCTGGCGTCCCTTGGAGCCCGTGCGGCCTATTACACTTTGGTGGCCCCGTTTCAAGGAAAGCCTCTGCGCCTCCAGCGGGCGGTATCGCAAGCCATGGACACCGGCGTCCGTGCCTTGCCGATTCTTTCCCTGATTACCTTCTTCATTGGCCTAATCCTGGCCCTTCAGGCGGCCTACGAGCTTCGCCGATTTGGCGCGATCAGCGCCGTCGCGACGGCGGTCGCCGTTTCCATGTCCCGCGAACTCGGTCCGCTAATCACCGCCATCGTTGTAATCGGACGTTCCGGTTCCGCGTTCGCTGCCGAAATCGGCACCATGAAGGTGAGCGAGGAAATCGACGCGCTGGAAACCATGGCGATCAGTCCCATCCGTTTTCTCGTCGCCCCGAAGTTCCTGGCCATGATGGTGATGTTGCCGTGTCTGACCATCTGGGCCAACGCCATGGGCATTCTCGGAGGCTCACTGTTCGGCGTCGCTCAAGCAGATTTCACTTTTGTCCGCTACATCCAGGCTTCGATTGCCTCATTGGCCATGCGGGATATCACCACGGGATTGGTGAAGAGCGTGATGTTTGGCATCACCATCACCGCCGTCGGGTGTCTAGAGGGACTGTCGACGGGCGCGGGGGCGGAGCAGGTTGGCCGGTCCACCACGCAAGCCGTAGTCAAATCCATCTTTCTGGTGGTCCTGGTGGACTTGTTTTTCACGGCCCTATTCTTTTTCGCAGGTGATCGATGACCGCAGCACAAATACTTCCGGCCTCTCTAGCCGAACCCGTGATTTCGCTCCGCAACCTGCGCGTCAGTTATGGAGAACGCGAGATTCTTCACGGCATCAGCTTCGACGTCGTGCGCGGCGAAACGCTGGTGATCCTGGGCGGCTCGGGGTCGGGAAAAAGCACGCTTCTTCGCACCCTCGTAGGTCTCGAGAAACCCAGCGCAGGGGAGATCTGGATCAAAGGCCGGGACCTCGCAAAGACCTCCGAGGCGGAAATGGACGAGATTCGAACACAGATCGGCATGTCCTTCCAGGGCGGAGCGCTGTTCGGCTCGATGACCGTGGGCGAAAACGTGGCTTTGCCTCTTCGAGAACATACCCACCTGGAAGACTCCACGATTGAAATCATCCTTCGCCTAAAACTGCAGCAGGTCGGGCTCGAAGGATTCGAATATTACACGCCGGCGGAGCTCAGCGGCGGCATGAAGAAACGCGCCGCCGTCGCCCGCGCGCTGGCCATGGACCCGGAGATCCTGTTTTTCGACGAGCCCTCGGCGGGACTGGACCCGATCATCGCGGCAGGTATCGATCAGTTGATTTTGGAACTCAAACGCGCGTTCCGCATGACCATCGTCGTGGTCACGCACGAGCTGGCCAGCGCATTTTTAATCGCCGACCGCATGCTCTTGATCGACAAAGGCAACATCGTGGCGCTCGGCACGACCGAAGAGATGCGTTCGAGCACACAACCAAGAGTTCGGCAATTTCTCGATCGCGTTCCCGAGCCCGAAATTTCCGGGGAATTGGATTACTTGCAGATGCTGACAGCAGAGCGTCCCCATGCGCATAGTGCTGCAGGAAAGAGAGGATAGTGATGCAATCTAAACGTGAGCAGGCGCTCGTTGGTTTGTTCGTACTCGTCGCGGTGGCGGTGCTGTTCGGCACCGTATTCGCCATGAGCGGCGCGTATGGACGATCCACGAAAAAATTTCACTCGTACGTTTCCTTCGCCGGGGGACTTGAGCCCGGCGCGACGGTGCGCTATGCCGGCGGACCGAAAGTCGGCCGCGTCGACACCGTGCAACTCGATCCGCAGAATCCCGCACGGGTGGACGTTGTGTTCAGCGTTCAGTCCGATCTTCCCGTCAAGACCGATAGCGCCGTAAAGATCATGAGCATGAGCCCGCTGGGAGACAATCACCTCGAGATTTACCCGGGCAGCACGCAAGCGCCGAGAGCGGCAAGCGGTGCCGCGCTTCCCTCGCTGAAGTATGTCGACTTCAACGCTCTGACCGCGCAGCTCAATGACTTGAATCCCCAAGCTCAGGAACTGCTTCGCAACTTGAACGATCGGGCAGTGGAAGTGAAAGAGACCATCGCGCGTGTAAACGATCTGCTCGCTCCGCAGAACCGCGCGAACCTTGCCGCCACACTTGCAAATGCGCGCGGAATGCTTGAAGAAAACCGTCCTCAGATCAGGACAACTCTGCAAAACGTGAACGCCGTCAGCGAAAAACTGCAGCCGCTTCTCGAAGATTTCAAAAAGACCTCCGACGAAGCAAACCAGACGTTGAATCATGTCGATGCCATGATCGGCGAGAATCGCGCGGATGTTCGCCAGGCCGTGGTCGAGCTCCGCCGCACGCTTACCAACATGACCGACGCCTCCGCGCGCATCAACCAAACGCTCGACGTCAATTCGGAAAACATCGACGAAGTGCTCGACAACATGCGCCACGTTACCGAGAACCTGAAGGCATTCACGGCAACCATCAAGACCCGTCCGTACACGCTTATTCGCGCGAGCAATCCTCGCGAACACAAAACAGGAGATCAACAACAATGAAACGCAAGTCTATTTTTCCGGTGCTGCTTCTATCTCTCGGAATCCTGAGCGGCTGCGGTGCCACCCGGCCAAGCAAGTACTATCAGCTGACGCCGCCCAGCGACAAAATCGCGGGGCCGGATCCGGCTCCCTTCCCCGTCACGCTGTTGGTCGGCCGGATCACAACCTCGCTTTTGTATCGAGACGACCATATCGTCTACACCTCCAATGGCGAGGCCATGGGCACCTACGAGTATCAGCGTTGGGCCGAGCCGCCTTCGGAGATGATTAGCGACGTCCTGCTCCGAAAGCTTCAGGATTCGGATCGCTACGAGCACGTTTATACCTTGCGCAGTGACACCCACGGCGACTATGTCCTCCGTGGACGGTTGTACGATTTGCGCGAAATCGATGGCAAGGAACCGGCGGCCCGCGTAGCCTTCGAGTTCGAGTTGCGCGACTCCAAGACCGGGACGACGGTCTGGAGCCGCTCGTACTCGCACGACGAACCGGTGAGCGGCAAAAACGTGACAGCGGTCGTTGCCGCCATGGACCGCAATGTCCAAACCGGCTTAAGCGAAGTTATGGGAGGCCTGGAGCAGTATTTCTCCGCGCACTCCCAAACCACCGCCGCCGCCCGCTAGTGTTGCTTAGCTAGGCTGCCGTCCATGTAGCGGCGAGTTCGCCTCGCCATCTTGCTGCGCCTCTTGTAGCTCAGGCCCGTCTTTTGGGCCTGAGGCCTTTCGCTCCGATCGCCCGTCTAACCACCTCCGCCGGGGTGCCCCAGACGTCGATTTTACGTCTGGGTTTGTCTTTTCTTGTCAAGGTCCTCCGCAGCCCATTCAATCCACAGCCTTCCGCTTCTTTGACGCGTTTGGGGGTGCATGCTAGTATCGATTTCTGCCCTGAGCCACCGGAATGGAAGCAGCCAACTCGCCCACCAATAGCGAAGCCAGGAAGACGCCGCTGAACGCGCTGCACCGCCGTTTGGCCGCGAAAATGGTCAATTTTGACGGTTGGGACATGCCCGTCGAGTACCCGTCGACCGGCGGGCTGGTCGCCGAGCACAAAGCCGTTCGCAGAAGCGTCGGCGTTTTCGATGTCAGCCACATGGGCGACATTCGCATTCGTTCTGGACGCACGCTTGGAGGCGCGCTGGCGGCGGTGCAGCACATCAGCATGAACGATGCGTCGCAGCTCGCCATCGGGCAAGCGCACTACTCGGCGATGCTGTATCCGCAGGGCACGTTTGTGGACGACGTGATCGTGCATCGCCTCGGCCAAGACGATTATCTGCTGGTCATCAACGCCGGCACGCGCCAGAAAGACATCGATTGGGTGCGGCAGAACACAAAGGATTTCGATTGTGTCGTGGAAGAGTTGAGCGACGCGTACACGCAGCTGGCGATTCAAGGGCCGCGCGCGGTTGAGGTGCTGCAAAAATTGACCGACGCAAATCTCGGTTCAATCAAGAATTATTGGTTTACCCATGGCACCGTGTGCGGCTTGAAGAATATTTTGATCGCCCGCACCGGCTACACGGGGGAGGACGGCTTCGAGATTTATGTGCCTTCCGACCGTAGCACCAGCGAGCAAGTGTGGGCCAAGGTGATGGAAGCCGGTCGCGAATTCGGTATTCTTCCCTGCGGGCTGGGCGCGCGCAACACGCTGCGCCTGGAAGCGAAGATGGCGCTCTACGGGCACGAGATCAGTGACAAAATCAATGTTTGGGAAGTGGGGCTGGACCGCTACTGCAAGATGGAAAAAGGCGATTTCATCGGCCGCGCCGCGCTGGAGCGCGCCAAGCTCGCGGGACTGACGCGCACGCTGGTCGGTCTGGAAATGGTCGAACGTGGGATCGCGCGCGACGGCTACTGCTGCTGCAGCGAAGCTGGCCAGGCCATCGGCGTGGTGACCAGCGGCTCGCCGTCTCCGACGCTCGGCAAGAACATCGCGCTCGCCTACGTCCCGCCCGCAATGTCGGCGATCGGGAGCCCTGTATACGTGGAAATTCGTGGCCAAAAAGCCAAGGCGCAGGTAGTTCCGACTCCGTTTTACAAGCGAGCGCGCAAGGCAGCGCCGCAAGCAGTGGCATCGTCTACAGCCAAAACGGTCTGAAGCAAAAATAATTGGGCGCCCCGGGAAGCCGGGAGTCCCAGAGGAGCAAACATATGGCGTATCCGACAAATTATCGCTACACCGACCAACATGAATGGGTCGACGTCAAGAGCGACGTGGCAACGATCGGCATCACTGATTACGCGCAGCATGAACTCGGCGACGTCGTTTTCGTCGAACTGCCCAAGCCAGGAACGAAAGTTACGGCCGGGAAAACGCTTGGCACAGTCGAATCCGTCAAAGCGGTCAGCGACATTTACGCTCCGGTCTCCGGCGAAGTGGTCGAAGCTAACGCCGAGCTGCAGAAAACGCCGGAAACGATCAATTCCGATCCGCACGGCGCCGCCTGGCTGGTGAAGGTGCGTCTCGCCAATCCCGCTGAGCTCAAATCGTTGATGGACGCCGCCGGGTACGAAGCGTTCATCGCCGACAAGGCTAAGGATGCTTCGGCCTGATGCGTTATCTTCCCAAAAGCCCCGCCGAACGCCAGGAAATGCTTTCCGCCATTGGCGCCGACTCGATCGACGAGCTCTTTTCCAGCATTCCTGAGCGCTATCGGCTGCGCCAGGCGTTAAAGCTGCCGGGGCCGTTCTCCGAAGCGGAAATCATTCAATATTTCACTGACCGCGCCGGCGAGAATTCGCGCGGCTATACGAGTTTTCGCGGCGCGGGAGTTTACAATCACTTGCGCTCGGTGGTGACCGACGCCATCATCCAGCGCGGCGAATTTCTCACCTCGTACACGCCGTATCAGGCGGAGATCTCGCAGGGCACGCTGCAGGCTATCTTCGAATTTCAGACGTTGATGTGCCAGCTCACCGGTCAGGAAGTCGCCAACGCTTCCATGTGGGATGGTTCAACGGCAAGTACCGAAGCGGTGCTGATGGCCGAGCGCATCACCGGAAGGCGACGCGTGCTCGTCGCCCGCTCGCTGCATCCGGAGTACCGCGATGTGCTTCGCACCTATGCGAAAAACTCCGGCTTGCAGGTCGAGGAAATTCCCTACAACGCGAGCGGAACTCTCGATCAGAAGGCGCTTCAATCGGCCGTCCGCGATGATGTCGCCGCCGTAGTTGCGCAGTCGCCCAATTTCTTCGGTGCTGTCGAACCAGTTGCGGAACTTGCCGAAATCGCGCGTGCGGCGGGCGCTCTGCTGGTCGTCGCCATTACCGAAGGTGTTTCGCTGGGAGCCTTGCGTCCTCCCGCGGAAGCCGACATCGTGGCGATGGAAGGCCAAAGCTTTGGCTTGCCGCCCAGCTATGGGGGTCCATTTGTCGGCGTGATCGCTTCGCGCGAGAAATTTGTCCGCCAAATGCCGGGACGACTCGCCGGCCAGACCACCGACCTCGACGGCCGCCGCGGCTTCGTTCTTACGCTTGCCACGCGCGAGCAGCATATTCGCCGTGAAAAGGCCACCTCCAACATTTGCACCAATCAAGCTCTCTGCGCTCTCGCCGCCACCGTGCACCTGACTCTGCTCGGCAAAGAAGGACTTCGTGAAATGGCGCAGCAAAATCTCTCGAAAGCGCGCTTCGCACTCGCCGAGCTAACGAAAATCCCCGGCGTGCGCCGTGCCTTCGCCGCGCCTTTCTTCAACGAGTTCACGCTGGAGTTCCCGCGCTCCGTAAAAATCGTCAACGCGGAACTTTTGCGCGAAAAGATCGTCGGTCCCGTGGTGCTTGGCACTTCCTACCCGGAGCTAACCAAGCACGCGCTGGTCTGCGTCACGGAAACCACCACGCGCTCGGACATTGAGAAATTAGCCGGCGCCGTACGACGCGCCTTAGAACAGCCTTTGTAGCCGCTGCAAACCGAACAGCCACAATGGCTGTTTCGCAAGGATAAAAACCGACTTGAATCACAGAATCAAAAAAGCTTCGCGCCACACGAACCAGAACGAAGGCCTCATCTTCGAGAAGTCCTCGCCGGGCAAACGCGCCTTTGAGTTGCCGCCGCTCGACGTACCCAGCGTGGACCCTGCGGAGGCTCTCGGCCAAAATCACCGCAGCGAAGGCGTCGCGGGATTCCCCGAAGTCAGCGAAATCGAAGTCATTCGCCACTTCACGCGCCTTTCGACGTGGAACTACGCGATCGACCTTGGCATGTATCCCCTCGGCTCCTGCACCATGAAGTACAACCCGCGCGTCAATGAATTCGTGGCCCGCCTCGACGGCATCGCGACCGAGCATCCTTACCAGCCGCAAGAGCTTTCGCAGGGCTGCCTGAAAATCCTGTGCCTGCTCGAGCAATGCCTGCTCGAAATCACGGGAATGGACACCATCACGCTACAGCCCGCCGCCGGCGCGCAAGGTGAGCTCACCGGCCTGCTGCTGATCCGCGCGTACCTGCAAAAGCAAGGCAATCCGCGCAAAAAAGTTTTGATCCCCGATTCCGCGCACGGCACCAATCCCGCCACCGCGGTCATCGCCGGCTATGAAGTCGAAAACATCAAGTCCGAATCGCACGGCCAGATCGACGTCGACAAACTCCGCGAGCTGGTGACACCCGACGTCGCGGCCCTGATGATCACCAATCCCTCGACGCTGGGCATCTTCGAGCAGCGCATCCCGGAAATCGCCGAGATTCTCCACGCCAAAGGCGCGTTGCTATACATGGACGGGGCCAACATGAACGCCCTCGCCGGCATCGCGCGCCCGGGCGACCTCGGCGTCGACGTCATGCACCTCAATCTGCACAAGACATTTTCCACGCCGCATGGGGGTGGCGGTCCCGGCGCCGGCCCGGTGGCCATGAAGAAAATCCTCGAGCCTTTTCGTCCCGTGCCGATCCTGGTCGAAAAGGAAGGCGGCCGTCTCGCACTTGAGTCTGTACGCCCTGATTCCATCGGCCGCGTAAAAGCCTTCTCCGGAAATTTTGGCGTCCAGGTGCGCGCCCTCGCGTACATTCTCGCTTACGGTCCCGGCATCCGGCAGGCCACCGAAGACGCCGTACTCAACGCCAACTACATTCGCAAGCATCTCGAAGGCGTTTACGATCTCCCCTATTCCCTGCCCTCCATGCACGAAGTCGTCTTTAGCGACGCACACCAAAAAAAGAACGGCGTGAACACCATGGACATCGCCAAGCGCCTGATCGACTACGGCTTCCATCCGTACACGACTGCGTTTCCTCTTATCGTTCCCGGCGCGCTGATGATTGAGCCTACCGAATCGGAATCCAAGGAAGAGTGCGATCTTTTCATCGATGCTATGCGCTCGATTGCCGAAGAAGCCGCCACCAATCCGGACTTGGTGAAGACCGCGCCGCACTCCACTCGCGTCCGCCGACTCGACGAAGTCGGCGCCGCGCGCAAGCCGATCTTGCGTTGGGATCCCTCGCGCCAGGAATCGGACCTGAACGCCAAGCACAAGACAAAGCACAAACACCTAGAGCCAACGCCGGTAACCCCCACGGCATAATCATCTCCCAGTTCAGTCAGCGCTTCACTTCACGGCACAAGCATGTCATCGCCGCGTTTAGCGCCTGCCTCTTTCCTGCTAAACTTGCATTTCGTTGTTGGAGTCGGCTCATCCGCTATTGCAGGTATGACCCCCGCGCTAAACGCCTGGCTGCCCAAATCCGTAATCCTGCTGCGCGACTATGACCGCCACAAATTTCTTTCTGACCTCATTGCCGGCATAACCGTCGGCTTAGTGGCGCTGCCTTTGGCCATGGCATTTGCTATCGCCTCCGGCGTGTCGCCACAAGCCGGAATCTACTGCGCTATTGTCACCGGCTTCATCATCTCGGCTCTTGGCGGCTCCAAAACACAAATTGGCGGCCCTACCGGCGCCTTCGTCGTCGTCGTTGCCGGCATCATCGCCAAGCACGGCATCGACGGCCTCTTCATGTGCACTATGATGGCCGGCGTTCTGCTGGTCCTTCTCGGCGTCACCGGCATGGGCACAGCGGTGAAGTATTTCCCCCGCCCCGTAATCGTAGGCTTCACCAACGGCATCGCCATCCTCATCGCCAGCACGCAAATCCGCGACCTCTTCGGCCTCCGCATGGATCACGTCCCCGGCGATTTCTTCCATCGCATGCAAGCCTTCGCGCAAGCCGCGAACACCATCTCCTGGCAGGCTACGGCCGTGGCCCTGGCTTCCCTTGCCATCATGATTTTCTGCTTGAAATACGCCAAGCGCGTTCCCGGCGCCATTATCGTCACTTTCGGGGCGACCGCCGCCGTCACGCTGTTGCACCTCCCGGTCGAAACTATCGGCACGCGCTTCGGCGGCATTCCCAGCGGCTTGCCCACGTTCGCGTTGCCTAAGTTTCACTACGACGTCTTCCGCCAACTCCTCTCGCCCGCGTTCACGGTCGCCATGCTCGGCGCCATCGAGTCGCTGATGTCCGCCGTTGTCTCCGACCGCATGAGCAAGGACAAGCACAATCCCAACGTCGAACTCATGGCGCAAGGCGTCGCCAACATCGTCTCGCCGCTCTTCGGCGGTCTGCCTGCAACTGGCGCCATTGCACGCACCGCGACGAACGTCCGCGCAGGAGCGAAAACTCCAGTAGCTGGAATGATTCACGCGCTGACGCTACTCGCAATCGTCTTGTTCGCCGCGCCGCTCGTGAAAAACGTTCCTCTCACCGCGCTGGCCGCCATCCTCATGGTCGTCGCCTACAACATGGGCGAATGGCAGGAGATCCCGGAAATTCTGAAGCTCAGCGCCGCAGATATCACGGTCTGGCTCTTGACCATGACCCTGACAGTCGTCACCGACCTCACCTTTGCCGTCGAAGTCGGCATGGTTCTCGCCGCGCTCATGTTCATCCGCAAAGTTTCCCGCACCACCACCGTCACGCGTGTCACCCGCGATTACGTGGAAGACAGCCGCGTGCACGTCCTGCAAGGGAAGGACATTCCCGAGTACGCCACGGTCTTCCGCATTCACGGACCATTTCTCTTCGGCGCCACGGACAAGTTCGCCGACATTCTCGATTCGCTGAATACGCTGCCGCCCATTGTGATCCTGCGCCTGCGCAACATGACCGCCATCGACGCTACCGGCCTCGGCGCCATCGAAAATCTTGCCGACCAGCTTCACGAATCCGGCCGCTCGCTTCTGCTCTGCGGCGCCCGCGAACAACCCGCGCAACT
>Ga0307479_10006248_pt1 | contig 10928 bp, 14 predicted proteins | sample atmos_gasesECM4C_FD_203743 | JGI IMG/M metagenome (GOLD analysis project Ga0307479, IMG submission 203743) | Hardwood forest soil microbial communities from Morgan-Monroe State Forest, Indiana, United States - atmos_gasesECM4C_515 | ecosystem: Environmental > Terrestrial > Soil > Temperate...
TTTGGCTTCATGGCATTTCTTGGAGTGGCCAGCCTCATCGGAGTCATCGTAAGCCATGTCATTGTGTTGTTCGACTTCATTGAGGAGATGCACGAAAAGGGCGAGCCGCTGAAACGCGCTCTTCCGGATGCGGGCATCGAGCGTATCCGACCCGTAATGATCACCGTGGCCGCGACGATCCTTGCCTTATTTCCTCTCGCCCTCGAAGGGGGGCCGCTCTGGAAACCCCTGTGCTATGCCCAGATCGGCGGACTCGCTGTGGCAACCTTCATTACCTTGCTCCTGGTCCCAGTCTTCTACTCGATTTTTGTACTCGATCTAAAGTGGATCAAATGGGAAACGACAGAGGACCGACAGGGGCTCCCTGAGGCGGAGCCAACAACGTGACGACCAGAGGGTACGGCTTTTCTACAGGAGAATGACGTGGATCTAAGACTTACGGGAAAAATCGCGTTGGTGACGGGATCGACGGCAGGGATCGGGTTTGCGATCGCCAAGTCGTTTGCGAGCGAAGGTGCGCATGTCTACGTGAACGGTCGTACACAAGATCGCGTAGATGCGGCGATGGCGGCAATCCGATCGCATGCCGCCGCGGCTAAGGTTGATGGCATTGCCGCGGACTTTTCTGGTTCAGCCGGCGCAGAGGCCGTGATTACAAAACTTCCTGCGGTGGATGTACTGGTGAACAATGTGGGCATTTTCGAGCCCAAGCCGTTTGCGGAGATTCCCGATGCGGACTGGTACCGCCTCTTCGAAATAAACGTGATGAGCGGAGTGCGGCTCTCGCGACACTATCTCGCAGCGATGCTGGAACGAAACTGGGGCCGTATCCTTTTCATTTCGAGCGAATCGGGGGTTCAGATTCCGGCCGAAATGGTGCACTACGGAATGACCAAGACTGCACAGATTGCGGTTGCGCGGGGGATCGCTGAGTCGGTAGCCGGAACCGGCGTGACAGTGAACAGCATTCTTGCCGGGCCGACGGAGTCGGAAGGCGTGGGCGCCTTTGTCGAGGCGATGGCGAAGCAGGAAAACAAATCGAAGGCAGAAGTGGAGAAGCAGTTCTTTGAGCATGTGCGGCCATCGTCCCTGCTTAAGCGCTTTGCCACCGTTGATGAAGTCGCAGCGATGGCGATCTATCTGGCTGGTGAGGTCTCTTCAGCGACGAACGGGGCAGCGCTGCGAGTAGACGGCGGAGTCGTGAGGGCGATTCTCTAATGAAGGGCTGGAAGTAGGCGATTGGCTCTGATACGGGAGCTGTTCAAGCAACATTGCTATTCATAGGAGGGGGTAGGCAATGCCGGAAAGCGCGGCACCCGCATACATCACCAGCCTAATCCGCCATTTTGAGGATCTTCGGGATGGTACGCACGGCGGCTCGGCAAGTCGCGAGGACAAGGAAGCCCATTTCGAGAAGGCAGTGCAACTGTTGGCTCCCGTGGCCCGCCAGGTTCTCATCGAAATGAACACGAGCTTGCTACTCGACACCGGGCAGCTCACCGAGACGGGACTACGAGCGCTTCAAGCCTCTCAGACGTTTGCCCAACTTTGATGTTCGCTATGCCTTCTGCTCAAAAACTCGACACTCACCACAAAGCGCTCACCCTGAATCTCGATCCATCCACCTTCGGCTCTTTCGCCGAAATCGGCGCGGGACAGGAAGTCGCGCGTTGGTTCCTGCTAGTGGGAGGGGCATCCGGTACTGTGGCCAAGACCATCTCCGCTTACCACAAGGAAGTCAGCGATGATCTCTACGGTTCCGGATCGCGCTACGTATCCAAGCCGCGGCTCGCGGCGATGCTGGACAACGAATGGACCCAGCTTGTCACGCAATTAAGCAAATCCCGTGGATCGCAAACTAGGTTTTTTTGTTTTGTTGATACCGTCTAAACCGCCTTAACTTCGCCGGAACCAACGACTCACATGGTTGGATCGGTCTCCGCTTTCAGTTGCAGCCCGGCGGTCCTCCGAACGACGTCCTTCTGCACGTCAATATGCGCGATCCTTCCAACGTCCTCCAGCAGCAAGCCATCGGTATTTTGGGAGTCAACCTCATCTACGCCGCGTTCTATGAGGGGCAGACCGAGGGAATCATTTCTGGAAGGTGTCGCTCAAGACGTCGCTGCCGAGCGAATCGAGATTGACTACGTGGATCTTCGCGGGCCAGCGTTCGAGAGTTGGGATCGCCGTGCCCTGCTAGTCCACTTGGTGCGTGCGGGACTCGCAGAGGCAGTATTTTTCTCCTCCAAAGGCTCCGCCGTTCCCCCTACCGAGGTTCTTTATAAGAAAGCTGTTGTGCCTGCACGGGGATATTTTGGCCACACGGATCCAGTTCACTCACAGGTTCACTTGCGATTATTGGCTTCGGGTATTCAGGAACTTCAGGAGCCTCTTTCGCTTCAGCCGCGTCTTGAGCGTCGGTTCGAAAGTCGCGTGGCCTCAACAGATCCCCTAAGCCGATCCGGCGGAGAAGTTCAGCGCGAACACGATCCGAAACCGCGTTGACCACCTCGGCTCCATCCTGGTCGGATCAACATGAACGCGGAACGGGCGCTTGCCAAACGGAGTATCTACTAGTTTGACGATTGCGGCCGCAACCGCGGAGACATCCGCATCAACCGGCACGATGGACGCAAAGCCCGTGCGCACTTGATCAGCAAACCCCGCGTCGGGGCCGGCTTCGTATTCAGCGGCGCGCGCCTCGTCTGCCGGCGACCCAGCGTGAGCGAAATGATTCGTGCCGCCGGTGTAGGCGCCAGGGACGATAATCGAGGTCTCGATGCCCCAACGAGTCAGTTCGCGGGCATAGACCACGGCCATGGCATCCATCCCGGCCTTCGCCGCAAAATAGGGCGCGAGATAGGGCGGCGTTCCACCCGCCGCACTGCTGCTCGAGACCCACACTACAAGCCCCCTCCTTTGCTTGCGAAGTTGAGGCAGCGCTGTGCGGTTCACGCGCTGCGTGCTCAGAACATTGACGTCATAGAGTTCGGCCACCTGTTCGGGAGTGAAAGCCTCCGCCGGCCCAAACACCATGTGACTCGCATTGTGGAGCAGAACGTCAAGGCGACCGTTGTCTCTCACGATCTCCTGAATGGCTGGGTCAACGGACTCCTGGGAGGCGACATGCAACTCGATTGTGCGTAGATCCGCCTTGTTCTCATTGGCGAACGTTCTCGCGGCCTCGACCTGCGCCGCATTGCGCCCCTTCGTCTCCCGCATGCTGGCATACACCGTGTGACCCACTTTCGCCAATGCACGCGCCGTCAAGGCCCCGAATCCGCTCGATGCTCCGGTAATTAGGATTATTTCCTTCATGACTGCTCCTTTCGTCAACTCTCTTTGCGGTTAAGTTTCGGTTTTGTCGTTTTACGCGAAGCCACCGTTGGCACGCAGTACCTGAGAATTCACCCAGCCTCCGTCCGGACCCGCCAGAAAGGAAACTACGTTGGCAATGTCCTCCGGGTGTCCCAGGCGCTCGAGCGGTGCCAATTTCGCCAACTCCGCGACCTGCTCTTCGCTCTCACCCTTGAGGAAGAGTTCGGTACCCACCGGCCCTGGAGCAACCGCGTTGACCGTGACGTTCCGTCCCCGGAGTTCGTTCGCCAGCACGTGCACCAACCCTTCGACGCCTGCCTTCGAGGCAATGTACGGCCCGTAAGTCGGGAAAGACTTCGCCAGAACGCTGCTCGAAAAGCGATAATTCTGCCACCGGCAGCGATGTGTTGAGCGGCTTGCGCCAAAACGAGGAAAGCGCCGCGCAGGTTCGTACTGATGACTTTGTCGAACAGATCGATGTCATTCTTGCCGATCGGAGAGAGCGGCATGATTCCGGAGTTGTGAACAACAATGTCAACGCTGCCGAGTTTCTTCACGGTTTCATCGAACAGCCGCTCGACATCGCCAGAACTTGAAACATCCGCTTGAATGGCAATAGCATTTCCCCCGCTTCCCTCAAGCTCCGCGACTGCCTGCTCGGCCTCGGCTGCGTTGCTCAGATAGTTCACGACCACCACGAACCCATCCTGGGCCAATCGCCTCGCCACCGCCCTCCCGATTCCGCGCGACGCCCCGGTTACGATCGCAACCTTTCTCATGGGTCAATACTCCTTCCAGGCCAGGCGAAAGCTTTCTTCTCTTCCCCGCCCGACAAAAGCAATGTCGCGCTTTGCTCTAACATAAATACAATGCATAATCCATATACTTATTATGCGTACAACGCAATTGCGGCAGGCCGATCTCAATCTCCTGATCATCTTCGCGGTCCTCGCGGAAGAGCGTAACGTCACCCGAGCGGCCCACTCGCCTCCTCCTCAGCCAGCCAGCGGTAAGCCGCGCATTGCAAGCGGGACACATTCCATGACGATTTGCTAATAAGAACTTCGTCCGGATACGAGCCCACTCCCAAGGGCCAACGTCTTGTGCATGAACTGGAATCGACATTACCGCGGTTGGATCGCTTGCTTAGCGGCGTGGAATTCGATCCCGAAACAGAAGGAGCGTCGTTCCGAATAGCCGCAACCGATCATGCAGCGCATGTGGTTTGCCCCGTCTTAGGCCGCACCGTGCTTCCCTCGGCAACAAAGGTGTCGTTCAATTTCGTGCCGTTGCACGATGCTCAGTTCGAAGCGACGGAGAAAGGACGAATTGACCTCTTACTCGTCGCCGATGACGGCACGGCTCCGGCACACTTCGCCAACGAGGTCATCTTTGAAGTTGAATTCGTTTGCGTGGTAGCGAAAGAGAGTCCTTTTAGACGAGCCTTTACATTGAAGCAGTACCTGGCTGCCGATCACATCGGAATCAATATCGTTGGAGGCATTCAGACGATACCGGAGAAGAGATGGTCTGCGATCGGCGCTAAGCGTCGTTGTCCGATGGTTGTCCCCTTCCATACGGCGGCTATGCGAAGCCTTATCGGGACCAACCGCATTGCGACAGTGCCGAGATCAATGGCGAAATTGGAGGCTTCAAACCCTGCCATGCGCATCATCAAGGCACCGGCTGTACTTGGAACCTTTAAGTACCTCATGGCCTGGCACCCTCGCGCGAACACCGACGCCGCGCACATCTGGTTACGGTCGGTCATCCGGGAAGCGGGCAAAGCGATATGACCGAAGGCTCTCAATTCGACACGGTCTCAGATCCTCGGCGCCGCATGGGTCACAAGACGGCGGCAATGCCTGACATGTCTGAAATAGACATTCCCGGCGATTTTTCTTCCACACTTGCATTCTCTGATCACGAGTGCGTGCTTCTGCGCTCGAGGGACCACTGCGCCGTTGGCGGATTCGGAAACGCCGTACTCGCTCACCAACCACTTTCTCGTCGAAGGATCGATGAGGGCCATGTTGATCTCGTTTTCGTGCTTCCGACAGAAATCTTCAAGAGATCTGTCGGTAACAAACGTATCCACCAGTTTGAGTTGTCCGGCCGAGATCAGTTTTTGCACATCAACAACTTCCATATTCAAAATCTTGGCCGCTCGTTTCCAACGGCATGCAGCCTTGACAGAGAGGCTGACTGGGGCGATGGAGGGCGTGGAGCTCGAATCTGTAGCAGTGCGCTTCTTCGCGCACCACGCAGCCAATGAGGCTGCTGTAATACGCGGATCGCGAACTCGCATCATGCCGCTTGCGACGAGAGATCGAAGTCTTGCACGGCTTACGCGCAGGAGTTTGCGCAAACCGCGCTGAGACCAGCCATCCTTCACCCTTGCGCTTATGCCAAGCGCTCCCAGGCGGAAGCGGACGGCGCGTACTGAACGACCAAGGCGCTCGGCGATCCTGTCCACCGGCTCGTAGCCGGCCCAGTCCAGTAACCGGTCATCATCCTCCGGACGCCATGGACGCGAGACCGGGCGATGAGAGGAGCCATTGTTTGCGGGCGCCTTTAGGCCTTCGGCGGTATCGACGGCTGCCAAGAGAGGCGTTCTGCGCAACTGCCGAATGCGACGCCAACAGTCACCGCGTTTCCATTCCGGAACTAGCTTGAGGATTTTGTTAATCGCTTCATTTTTCTTGCTCGGTCCAAGCTTGATACCGGCGATTAGCAACTGATCAATGGCTGGCAGAAGACGAGGATTGATTGCAGCTGGATTTCGAACCTGCTCGAGCGCGTCCAACATACAGAAACCCCACGACGATTCGGTCGGAAATTGCGGTCATATTGGCGTGCTCTTGCCGTCGGGCGATAAGTTTTTCGTGCAATGGTCGGGATTTCGGGCAGGCACTCAAAACAGAGAATTTAGGACGTTGTGCGACCACGTGGGAGAGAGTTTGGTGCCCGAAAACCCGTACAGCCAGCGGCATCCGGAAGGAATTCCATTGTGTGCTGGTGAGCGCTTGACTCGTCGGCTCAGTTGCTCTTGTGAGAACCGTAGTGCTGTACGTCTTCGGAAACAGCGAGAATGCAGGTTTCGCCTTCGAACTGGATTTTACTAGCAGAGTAGGCAGTAAGCTTGATCTCCCCGGATTTTGTGCGAAGCCGGGCCATCATATGGCGGATCGGTCCGCCTTGATTCAGGCGGGCCAGCATGAGTCCTCGGTCACTGGGGTCTTCCCACATCCGCAGTTCATGCACTGTACGTCCCAGGACTTCAGCGCGGGAGTAGCCATATCGTCGCTCAAAGGCGGCATTGACATCGAGAAACCGGCCCTCTTTCAACGTTGTGATAGAAAACGGAACCGGACAGGACTCGAAGACCTTTTCAAACTTTTCCTCGGAAGAACGGCGGCTGTGTTCCGAGCGTGCCAAGGCAGTTTCCGCGCGCTTGAGTTCGGCAATCCTCGATTCCAGGGTCTCACTGTAAATGCATGCAGTTTCGTACAACCTCGCATTCTGGATCGCTGCTGCCGCAGGGATAGCAAGCAACTCGGCTCGACGCAGATGGCCTTGGGTGTAGAGATTCGGCTGCGTGTGGCCGACCGAAAGACACCCGAGATACTGTCCCGATGCGACGAGGGGCGCCGAGAGCCAAGAGCGCAGTTGCTTGTGCCCTTTGAAGGTGCGCCATTTGTCTTCCGTGTTCGTATCGGCAATGAGGACGCTCTTTTGCTCAGTCAAAATGCGATGAAAGAACGTGGACTCGTCCGCGACAAAGGTCAGCGGCGCACGGGGACCCGGCTTCTTCGGCTGCTCAGGGCATGTCCGTTCCCCGAGCGCCAGCATGTGGGGTCCACCTTCCGACACGAGAACGCGAGCGCAGCTGTATGGCACCAACTCCTCGAGCGACCTCAACAAAGTGTCCATGATGAAATCCATACGCAGGTCTTGCGTGAGCGAGAGAGTTGCCTTGCGCAATGCCTCCGCTTCCTCTTCCGCTTGTTTTTGCCCGGTAATCTCGAGCGCAGTACCCACGAGTCGGTGGATCTTACCCTCCGCATCCCGAACAGGAAAGCCGCGCACCCACACCCAGCGGACTTCGCCTTCGGCAGACCTGATCCGGAATCTTTCGTTGAACTGACCGCTCCGGGTGGCTTGATCGAGTTTCGCGAGGGCATGGACCCGGTCTTCAGAGAGAATCAGTTCCTCGTAAGACGTGGGGTTCTCGCGCAACGATTCGCAGGAGCGGCCTGTGATCGTCTCGTAGGCTTGATTCACAAATAGGGCCTTCTTCGTTTCAGCATCGATCATCCAGAAGATTTCCCGGATGTTGCCGGCCATCTGCTGAAAGCGCTCCTCGCTTTCAAGAAGTGATAGCTGGGCCCGACGGCGTTCGCTGACATCGCGGAGAATCATCACGTGCTGTCCGGGCAGACAGTCTGCCTTGGCGGTGTATTCGACGAAAACTGGAGAATGGTCATCCTTCAGGAGTTCCGCGTCGCTCTGCTGAAATTTCTGATTGAGAAAGGCTTGCCAGCTTCCTTGGAATTGGTGGGAATTCTTATAAAAGCGATCGATAGGAAAGCCGATGAGTTGTGGGCGGGGCGTTCCAAACAGTTGCTCAGCTGCGGGGTTCGCTTCCCGGCAGATGCCGTTATCGTCGAGAATCAGTATGGTGTCGAGCGCGTTTTCAAACACCGACTGGAACTCGCGTTCACTGGTATGCAGAGCTCCCGAGATCTCGCCCTCTTGTCTCTGCGCCCAGAACAAGAACTTCGAGAAAAGCAGCACAACCGTGGCAAAGGCCCCCAGCAGAGCCACGAGTAGCGCGGGTGGGAGTTCAATTCCGCGGAGCCGATACCAGACGGTCAGCGCAATGAGGGCGCCTGAGAGCAGGGTGACGGCGACAGAGGCGAAACGCCAGCCGAACTGCGCGTCTTCGGAGGGAAAGAGTGCACGACCGAGTCGAGTGACTGGCTCCAGGGGAAGACCAGGCATGGGAGCTCTCGCTTCAACGCTGACAGGTGTGAACGCGTACTGTTGCACGACGCATCGCCCGCTCCCTGTCTCTGGCCGATGGTAGGCGGACGGCCGGGTGGGGTCAAGTTAGACTGGTTGATGGACACGACCGCCTCCGGAAGACGTTTCGCCTGTGCGACCTTAGTGGATCACTGTCATCTATCTCGGTATGAACATGGAAGAGTTCCGTGGGTCCTTAACGGGCGACCGGCCCCCTGAAGATCTCAGCCTTCCGCTGACTGCTTTGTGGTGGGACGCGAAAGGCGACTGGACGAAGGCGCACGAATCCGCGCAACAGGAGGAAGGAACAGCAGGTGCCTGGGTGCATGCCTACCTTCATCGGAAGGAAGGTGACCTGTCCAATGCCGGGTTGTGGTACCAGCGGGCAGGAAAGCCTCAAGCCCGCATGTCGTTCGAGGAAGAGTGGGCTGAGATCGTCAGTTCCTTGCTCGACAAGAAGCATCAATCAAGATGACGAAGAAATGTAAAGTGCCCTGCCGGGCCGTGGACGCGAGAGTACCAGCGATCTTACTTTTTCTTCTGAGCCGCTTTCCATTTGGCCCAACGCGCACGCTGAGCGGCAGCGATTCTCTTCTTAGCAGCAGCCGACATGGTTCTTCGCTTTCCGGATGCTACGCGGAAACGACCATATCTTCGCCCGGCAGTTTTACCGTCTCCCAAGACCTTAAGAGCGGTGTCCAATTGCTCCAACTTCGCTCGAGTTTGCTCCCGTTCCTTCTTTAACTGCCGGACCAGTTTGCTCAAGTTCAGCATTTGTTCCTCTCGCGGTGGAATTGTACCAGCGCATCCTCACATTCTGTCAGAACGATCGGCAGAGGCTTGCAACCGCTATATTCGTGCAGAGCGACTATCCAACCAATCTCACTTTCACTGGCGCACGGACAAGGGCTCGCTTTGGGAGCCGCGAGTTGGTGAATCTTCCGTTCCACGGTTCCGCCACTAGAACCGCGAAGTTGCTCAAAGAGTATCGTGCCGGTTAGGACGTTGGGATTCTGACCACTCCAGGATGGTACACACTTGAGGCCTTCGCGAACTTTCCCTGAGAAACGGATCTATACCGGTTGCAGATCTGTGTCCGGTGCCGGGTATCCGAGGATTCGCAGCATGGCGACGACCTGTCCTTTGTGGTGAAACGCGTGGGTTATGACGTGGAGCAGGATAAAAGCGGGACTCCGGAGTTCGCCACTCCAATCCACGGGACGCCTGGCAAGAGTCGTGTTAAGTTGATCTTCCGTGAGACCATCCAGATAAGTTCGAGTTGCTTTCCGCATCCGCTCTTTGGCAGCCAGCAACGTTGTCATCGTCGGACAATCTTCTTCGTGCCAACCGGGAAAAGTTTTGTTCTGCAAGTCGTGGACCCAGCCCTCCTCACAGGTCAGGATGTGCACAAGTTGCTTCCAAATGGATGGATGGCCGAATCCCGCAATCGGCTTGTGACGCAGATCCTCAGGCACAGTAGCGACATGGCGCAGCAAAAGGTCCAACCTCTCGTGCGTTGTGGCGTGCAATTCGACGATACCGGCTTTGGAAAACATGTTAATGCCTGCGAGTCTCTTTAGGGTAACCGATGCACTATCAGATTGGCGAGTTCGCGGAACTCGGTGGAGTCTCTGCCAAAACACTTCGCTTTTACGATGAGATTGGGCTTTTGCGGCCGGTCAGTGTGGATCCGCGAACGGGATATCGGCACTATTTACCGCAACAACTCGAGGAACTGGCGTCGATCCTCGCTCTCAAGAGCCTGGGAGTATCCCTTGCGAAGCTTCGCGAATTGACGGCCAGGAGAGCATCTGTCGCCGACCGCAGAAGCATTCTCAACCAGTTGAAGGGAACAATCGAGCATTCAATCCGGACAGCAACGACGTCCCTGGATTGGATCAATGCGGCCCTGGAGGAGACTGGCGAGAGTCAGCCGCCGATTGCCGTCGTCGTGAAACGACGGCCAGCGCTTCCGATTGCATCCCTGCGAGTCGAACTCAAGAACTATGCCGAAGTGTCAATTTTCGAGCGTGAACTATCAGCTCTGTTGCCGGCTGACTGCGTAGGGAGCCTACGGGGCGTTCTCTGGCATCGCTGCGCAGATTCGGGAGCCTTAGAGGCGGAGCCATTCGTTGCGTTGAAAAAGCCTGCTCCAGCGAAAGTTGCCTGCGAACGGAAACATCTGCCCGAAGCCACGCTGGCCTGTGCCTACTCGCGTCTCGACGACGAGAGTTCCGAGCGAGCCTATGCTGCCATTCGCCGCTGGATGAACGTGAGGGGATACCGATTGGCTGGCCCAAAACGCGAGCTGTATCTCGGACAAATGCTGGAAATCCAGTTCCCGCTGCATGGAAATTAGACACGATTGTCCCGAGGGTTTTGCTGCTACATGGAACTGCATGTCGATCGACAATTTCAACAGCGCACGGAGGATCGACCGTGTCACGCCTCTTCGTCCAGGGTCCCTACGGCGCCGGCCAGGTCCTGAGGTCTGATCTTTTCGACATTGAACTTCGCCGCGCGCTCGCGCATCGTCTTGAAGACTTCTTCAAGTGTTGGCGGCTCTCCCTTGATCCAGCGTAGCG
>Ga0307479_10006251_pt1 | contig 10927 bp, 7 predicted proteins | sample atmos_gasesECM4C_FD_203743 | JGI IMG/M metagenome (GOLD analysis project Ga0307479, IMG submission 203743) | Hardwood forest soil microbial communities from Morgan-Monroe State Forest, Indiana, United States - atmos_gasesECM4C_515 | ecosystem: Environmental > Terrestrial > Soil > Temperate...
GCCAAGTCGCCGTCATCCCGCCCTCCTCTTCCGCGACCGCAACTCCAGGAAACGAGCCTTCTGTCGGCGTTCACTTTTTCCTTGACATTATAGTGCCTCTATGGTAATCTAGATTGCTTTTGTTGAGCGCGCTCTACCCGTCGGGCGCGAACAGCTTTTGAAATACTATTACGGGCCCGAGGGGAGGTTTGTGCTCTTAAGTCGAAGCGATGACGCACCGTGCCGCTCGACCCGCCGAGGCGCCCTTTTTGCGTCCCGATGCTTTTTGTCGGGACCGCATGATCCCTCGCCCCTTCGCCTCGAAATTCCGCATTTCTACTCGAAACACCAGTGCAAGTAGAAATCGCAACAACCTCAATAAAATCAATCACTTGAGTTTTTCTACCCGAAACAAGATGCGTTCCCTTTGTGTTCGCCTTTTGCTCCAGGAGCGTCTTCACCGCGGAGGCTGCGGCGCCGCCCCCCCCCGCCCTCACATTGGCCGTCCGAATCTGCTATTCTGGTCCTCTGCATGAAGGCGGGTTATTCGCCCCGGGAATTCTCTCAAGAGGAGGCTTTTCGCCTGATGTCATCCACGGTTTCCGACCGCACCACCAAACGAGTCTTCAATTTCAACGCCGGCCCGGCCGCGCTGCCTCTCCCCGTCCTCGAGCGCATGCGCGCGGAACTGCTCGATTATCCCGGCGCCGGAATGTCCGTGATGGAGATGAGCCATCGTTCGCCTCAGTTTGAGGCCATCAACGATAGAGCCGAACAATCCTTGCGCCGCTTGCTTGCCATCCCAGAGGACTACGCCGTGCTCTTCCTTCAGGGCGGCGCAAGCCTTCAATTCGCCATGGCGCCCATGAATTTTTATGTCGCGGGAAAGCCGGTGGACGTGCTGCATACCGGCACATGGACCGCCAAGGCCATCGAAGAGCTCAAGAAAGTGGCGTCATTCCGCTTGGCCGCTTCCACGGAGGCGGAAAAATTCGCACGCCTTCCCCGGAAGGATGAAATCTCTTTCGCGCCGGATGCCTCCTACGTCCACGTTTGCACGAACAACACCATCGAGGGCACGGAATGGAGCACCATCCCGGTCACAGGCGATATCCCCGTGGTCGCCGATATGTCGTCCAACATCCTTTCGCGCCCGGTGGATGTCGAGCGGTTCGGGCTGATTTTCGCGGGCGCGCAGAAAAACCTGGGGCCTTCGGGAATCACCGTGGTCATCGTGCGCCGCGATTGGGCGGAGCGCGCGGGCGATAAGATCGCCAAAATTCTGCAGTATCGCACGCATATCAAGGAGCGCTCGCTCTATAACACCCCGCCCACGTTCGCTGTGTATGCCGTGGGCCTGGTTCTCGATTGGATCGAGGCGCAGGGAGGGGTTCCCGCCATCGAAAAGCGCAATGTGGCCAAGGCTGCCCTGCTCTACTCCACGATTGACGCGACCGGCTACTACAGCTGCCCTGTTGAAAGGGAGTCGCGTTCCCGGATGAACGTCGTATTTCGCGTTGCGGGCGGAAACGAGGAGGTCGAGAAAAAATTCGTGAAAGAAGCCGAAGCCGCTGGCCTCGCTGGAGTGAAGGGGCACCGTTCGGTTGGGGGCATGCGCGCGTCGATATATAACGCGGTGCCTCTCGAAGCGGTCGAGGCCCTCACCACCTTCATGAAAGAGTTCGAAAGGAAAAACGGCTGAAGAATCAGCCCGTTGCATGGCCGCTGTCACAAGCAGCCACACTTGTGTGGCAAGAACGCAACAGACTTGCCTTGACTTGCGCTTCTACCCTCGTTATTGTGGCTCTCGACGAAACTCGCCGTGTCCGCCACGCCTACTCTCGACGGCCTCCTCCACAATATCAGCGAAGACTCGCCCTCCCATCCGAACCTTGAAGACCGGCAACCACCGCTAGATGAGTACTATAACTCGCTCTTCACCGCTCTCGGGCCCCAGCACTGGTGGCCCGGGAAGACGCAGTTCGAAGTCATTGTCGGCGCGATATTGACCCAGAATACCGCCTGGACGAACGTGGAGCGCGCTATAACGAATCTGCGCGCGGCCGGGCTATTAACGCCTGCCGCCATCGAAAAAGTCCCCCTCCGTCGCTTGCAGCGCCTAATCCGCTCCTCGGGATACTTTCGCCAGAAGGCGCGCAAGCTGAAGGCATTTTGCACCTTCCTGCGCGCCGAATATCGGGGCTCGCTCCGGCGGATGTTCGCTGCTCCCACGCTTGAATTGCGCGAGAGGCTTCTGGGCGTCTTCGGCATCGGCCCGGAGACAGCCGATTCGATTTTGCTCTATGGAGGCGACCACCCCGTGTTTGTGGTGGACGCCTATACCAGGCGAATCATGGCCCGCCATGGATGGATTCGCGATAACGCCAAATACGACGACGTCCGCTGGATATTCGAGCGCCAGTTCCCCGGCAATACCCGCCGCTTCAATGAATTTCACGCCCTCATCGTCAACACCGGCAAAAATTATTGCCGCACGCAAAAGCCTCTCTGCCATCAATGCCCCCTGGGACGTTATCTCGAGGAGGGACGGTAAGCGTGAAGCGCCAGCGGAAGCGCAAATTCTGGATGGTTGCGGGCGGCATCGTTGTAGCGGTGCTGGCGGCGGCGCTCTTCACCGTGGGTTCTTTCAGGATTCCTTTTCAACCCGGGCAGGAGGACACGTTCGTGGTGTTCTTCGCGCTCACAGTGTTTATTGTGGCTGCGCTGCTCGTTTTTTCGCTGATTCTGATGCGCAGCCTCGTGAAAATGGGGGCGGAGCGCCGCAGCGGGCAGCTCGGCTCGCGATTCAAAGTGAAGATGGTGCTCGGGGCCATGGGCATATCGCTGCTACCGGTGGTCTTCCTGTTTTTCTTCAGTTACGCGCTGGTAAACCGCACACTGAATATCTGGTTTCCACTGCCGCTCGAAATTGCCAACCAGAAAAGCCAGGCGTTGCTCGATGAGCTTACCACGCGCGGACACGCCCGCCTGAGCCAACAGGCGCAGGCGGCGTGTGCTCTACTTTCCTCTCCGCACCCGGTTTCTCTCGATGACGCTTTGCACCGCGCCGCTCCAGGTTCAGGCGTTCTGTGGCTCGAACATAGTGACGGCACGTTCTCGATGAGCGCACCCGCTACCCCCGCCAATCCCACCCCCGCTGGCCAGCCTCAAAAGCTGGGAACGCTGCCGACGGGCGCCGAAATCTGGAGTCTCGGCGGCGCCGTCTTCACTGCCGGAGCCGTGCCTTGCCGTTCCGACACGCTTCTCGTTGCCCGCCAGGTTCCCGACGACTATTTCCAGCGCTACAACGAAATCCAGGCGCAGATGGCCATTTACAACAAGCAGAAGCAAAATCTGCGCGCCTACAAACGCGATATTCTTCTGGCGCTGAGCTTCATCACTCTGTTGCTGCTCTTCGCCACCACCTGGGTTGCGATCTTCCTTTCCAAGCAGGTCACTGTGCCCATCCAGGCGCTGGCGGAAGGCACGCGCGAAATATCGCGCGGCAATTTCGACCATCGCGTCGAAGTGCTCGCCCAGGACGAACTCGGCACCTTGGTGCGCTCCTTCAATCGCATGACCGAGCAGCTCGGCGAAGGTCGCCGGCAAATCACCGAGTTCACCGAAAGCCTGCAACTCGCCATCGAAGAGCGCGAGCGCCGCCGCAAATTGATGGAAGCCATTCTCGAAAACATACCCACGGGCGTCGTCTCGCTTTCCGCCTCCGGGGAAGTGGCGCGCGTAAACACGGCTGTGCTCTCCATTCTCGGGGAGTACGCGCGCGAGGCGCGCACTCTGCAAGACCTCCTCGGCGAAGAGGCGGCGCGCGAGGTGCTCCACTTGATCCGGGGCTCGTTGCGCATGGGAGCTGCGTCGCGCGAAATCGAAATCGCCGCCGGAGGACGCCTCGTGCGCGCCGCCGTCACGGTCAGCTCGCTCGGCCCGCGCCGCTCCAATCCCGGATTCGTGGTCGTCATCGACGATTTGACCGATTTGCTGCGCGCGCAGAAGGCCGCCGCATGGCAGGAGGTGGCCCAGCGCATCGCCCATGAAATCAAAAATCCCCTCACGCCCATTCAGCTTTCGGCGCAAAGGCTGCTGAGATATCTCGATCGTTTGCCCGCCGCCGCGGACGCGTCCACTGCAAACCTTGGCGCCCGGCGGAGCGAATTCGAAAATCTTGCCGCCGAATGCGCCGGCCTCATCGAGCGCGAGGTACAAACGCTCGAATCGCTGGTGGACGAATTCTCCCAGTTCGCGCGCTTCCCTTCCGCGCGGCTTGCTCCCGCGGATTTGAATTCCATCGCGGAAGACGCGCTCGCGCTCTTCGATGGCAGGCTCGACGGCATCACCGTGCGGCGCGACCTGGCGGCTTCGCTCCCGCTCGTCAAAGCCGATGCCGAATTGATTCGCCGCGCCCTGGCCAACCTGATTGATAACGCCGCCGAGGCCATGGAATCCTCCCAGGTGCGCCATTTGCGCGTCATCACGCGCACCGAAAGCGATGGCGACGCGGTGGAAATAGAAGTCGCCGACACCGGCCAGGGAATCTCGCCCGCCGATAAAGAAAAACTTTTCCTCCCCCACTTTTCCACGAAGGAGCGTGGAACGGGGCTGGGCCTGGCCATCACTAGCCGCATTGTCGCCGAACATAACGGAACGATTCGCGCGGAGGACAACCTGCCCACCGGCGTCCGCTTTGTGATTCGTTTTCCGGCGATCGAAGTGCCCGCGGCGCCGGCACAGGCGGGATAGCGCCGCGGCAGACACCAGCTCAATGGTCTGAACGCTCTTATGCCTTCATCCATTCTCATCGTCGACGACGAAACCGGCATCCGCGAATCCCTCGGCGCCCTTTTGCGCGACGAAGGCTACGAAGCCGATATCGCGGCCTCCGGCGAGGAATGTCTCGACCGCCTCGACCGGCGCACCTTCGACCTGGTCCTCCTCGACGTCTGGCTGCCCAAAATGGACGGCCTTGAAACGCTTTCACGCATTCGCTTGCAGCCGAGTGCGCCCATGGTGGTGATGATCTCCGGCCACGCCAGCATAGAGACTGCCGTGCGTGCCACGAAACTCGGCGCCTTCGATTTCATCGAGAAGCCACTCTCGCTCGAAAAGGTGATTCTCGTGGCTCGCAATGCCCTGGGTCATCTGGCCCTCGAAATCGAAAATCGCCGCCTCCGCGCCGAGCTCGAGCAGCGCTACGAAATCCTCGGCAGCAGCGTTCCCATGAAGGCGCTGAGGCAGCAGATTGCCCTTACGGCGCCCACCAATGGCCGAGTGTTGATTTACGGCGAGAGCGGAACCGGCAAGGAACTTGTCGCGCGCGCGCTGCACGCCAGTAGTTCCCGCAATGAGAAGCCGTTTGTGGAAGTGAATTGCGCCGCCATTCCGGAGGAGCTCATCGAGTCCGAAATGTTCGGCCATCGCAAGGGCAGCTTTACCGGCGCGAGCGAAGACAAGGCCGGGAAATTCAAGAAGGCCGATGGCGGCACGCTGTTCCTCGACGAAGTGGGCGATATGAGCCTGAAAACTCAGTCCAAAGTCCTCCGCGTTCTCGAAGAACAGCGCGTCGAGCCTCTGGGCTCCAATCAGCCCGTCACCGTGGATGTGCGCGTCATCGCCGCCACGAACAAAAAACTCGATGAAGAAATCGCGCGCAACGCATTCCGCGAGGACCTCTTCTACCGCTTGAATGTGATTCCCTTTTACGTTCCCGCGCTGCGAGAGCGCACCGAGGATATTCCCATCCTCGCCGCGCATTTCTTGCGCGAGCTAACCGAGGCGTACGGCAAGAAACCAAAAGAATTCAGCGCGCCGGCCATGGAGATCCTGCTCGCCTATTCCTGGCCGGGAAACGTCCGCGAATTGCGCAATCTCGTCGAGCGGCTCGTTATCATGTGCCCTTCTCCCCGCATCGAGCCTCACCATCTTCCACCAGAAATATTTCGCGGCGCCTCGAAAAGTCCTCAGAAGCCATACGAAAGTTTGCACGAGGCCCGGTCGGCCTTCGAGCGCGAATTCGTCCTGCGCAAACTCGAGGAGAATCGCTGGAACATGACCAAGGCCGCGGCCGCCCTCGGCCTCGAGCGCAGCCACTTATATCGCAAGATGCACACGCTCGGTATCGCCCCATCCAAAGCTTAAGGAGTTGAATTTTCGCGTCCCCCATCTTCGGTGCCTCATGGTGGGGCCTTTTCCGTGGTCAAATTCGTAGAAAGATGCGCCTGCGATAAAGTGGGTAAAGCAACACCAGGTTGAAGAGGACAATAGCAAACCCATATGCCAGCGACGCATGGAGAGGCGCGAGCCATGTCGCAAACCCTTCGCGGTAAATCCAACGATGCAATGTGAGCGTCTCCCCGTTTCGCGCCGCCACATGGATGCGATCCGTCAGTACGGTAATCATGCCGGAAAGCGCGAAGGCGAGTATCGCGTTCGTGCCAAACACAAGCGCCGGAGGCGTCCACCATTTCCACCGCTTGATATCCAGCGTGAAATAGAGCGCGGAAAAAACGAGCAGGCTTATCCCGCCGCTGAATAGAACAAACGTGCTGGTCCAAAGTTTCTTATTGATGGGAAGCAGCGGATCGAGTAGCCATCCGCCCAAAGCAAGCGCCACTCCTGCTGCCGCGAATGCCGCGGCCTTGCGGCCTCTGCTCCATCGCGAGCGCAGCCCTTCGCCTCCAAGGATTCCTATCAAGACCGTTGCCACTGCCGGCACGGTGGAAAGCAATCCCTCTGGGTCATACGTCACCCCAAATCCCGGCGTGGTGCCATAGCGCCACATATGCCGCGTCCCAATTATGTGGCGGTCCACATACGCTGCGAGGTTCCCAAGCGAGTCCATCCGCCCCGGCCCAAAGCCCGGCACGGGAACCAATTTTAATAACGCCCAGTAGCCCGCGAGAATCACGACGATAACGGACGCAATCGCCCACCACCCGCGACCCGCGCTCCCCTCTCGCGCGCCTATCGCCGCAAGATAGACAAACGCGCCAAAGAGATAACAAATTGCGATGCGCTGAAGGACGCCCGGAACTCGAATCGCGTGCAGGTTATAGTCTGGAAATCCGTTAAGCGCCAACCCAATCGCGAAAATTATGGCGCTGCGCACTAAAACATGGCGAGCCAGCTTGCCGCGGCTGCATCCGCGCTCAATCCTCCGCGCAAAAGAAAGCGTGATGGCCAGGCCCACAGCGAAAAGGAATGCGGGAAAGATCATGTCCGTCGCCGTTCCGCCGTTCCAGTCCGCATGTTGGAGCGGCCGATAGCCAACGCCGTACACACCCGGGTCGGTGACAAGAATCATGCCCGCCACGGCAAGGCCTCGAAGGACGTCAAGCGAGATGAGTCTCCCACCTTCCGCATCGGCACGGTGTGCGGAATCTTGCCGCGTGGCAGCAACCGACGCCGCTTGACTGGTCATCTGGGAGTGTCCCGCGCTTCTACTTCCATTCGAAGCTTTGCTCGAGGCCGCCGACGCGCACGTTGAATACGCCCGGCTCGACCACGCGCTTGTTCTCAGCATTAATGAAGGTCAAATCCTCGGAAACCAATTCGAACGTGCACCGCTGGCTTTCACCCGGCTCTAAGGATACTTTCGCGAAGCGTTTCAGGCGTTTCAGTGGCGGAGTGAGACTCGCGAATTCTTCGTTGAGATAAACCTCCACCACTTCCTTGCCGGCGCGTGCCCCGGTATTCTTCACCGTTACAGCCACCTCCATTTTGCGATGCCCCGGCGCGCCTGTCTGCGTCACCTGCAAATCGGAATATGCGAACGTGGTATAGCTCAAGCCATATCCGAATTCGAATTGCGGGGTGAAGAGAGCCTCCGTCTCGCTTGAGTCTCCGAGAAACGTCTTGTGATCGTAGGTAAATAGCATGTTGGGCCACCGCGGATAGGTGATGGGCAGCTTCCCGCTGGGGTTCGCATCGCCGAAGAGAATATCGGCAATTGCCTGCCCGCCTTCATTGCCCGGGTTGTAGGCCATCAGGATGGCGCTCGCGCCCCCCTCGATGGGGCGTATAATTCTCGGGCGCCCCTCCGTCAAAACGATCACCACGGGCTTTCCGGCTTCCATCACCTTCTGCGCAAGACGAATTTGCGCTTCAGGAAGCGTCAAATCTCCGATATTCCCCGGGCCCTCCGCATACGCCCATTCTCCCAAGCAAAGCACCACCGCATTCGCGCGGCCCGCTGCCGCTGCCGCCGATTGGATGTCAACCTCCTTATCGAAGCTGGTCCCCGGCAAATACGTCACGTTATCTTTCCCGATCTCTTGCTGGATGGCTCGCACAATTGTCGGGTAATGCTTGAGGCTGACGTTGGGATTCGTGCCTTGCCACATATAGCTCCAGCCGTTGTTGAGCGGAATCATCGAATCGGCGTCCGGCCCGGTTACCAGCACGTGCGCGGTTTTGGAAAGAGGCAGGATGCCCTTATCATTTTTCAGCAGAGTGATGGATTCCTCGGCGGCTTTGAGGCTCACTGCCAGCGATTCGGGGGAGCCGACTTCCGTCGGCGCATCCGCGCCGCGCATCGGGTCGTCGAATAATCCTAGTTCGTATTTCAACGTGAGAATGTGGCGCACGGCCTCGTTGATGCGGCTGATAGGGACGCGGCCCTCGTGGACGAGCTCAAGCAGCAAATCACTGAAGCGGTAATCGCTCGGGACCATGCTCATGTCCACGCCAGCGAGGATGGCCATGCGCGTCGCTTCCTTCTCGTTCGCGGCCACGTGATGCTTGGAGACGAGGCTCTCGATGTCCGCCCAATCGGAAACCGTCATGCCCTGAAAACCCAACTCGCCGCGCAGAACATTCGTCAGAAGATAGCGGTTGGCATGCCCGGGGACGCCATTCACCTCGCCCGAATTGACGACCACAGTGTGCGCGCCGGCTTTCACGGCGCCCGCGAATGGGGGAAGAAAATACTCACGCAGAGTGGACTCAGGAATCAGCGCAGGGCTGCGGTCGCCTCCCGTGGTGGGATAGCTATAGCCCACATAATGTTTGAGCGTGGCCGCCACGTGCACCGGGCTCCATAGATCCTCACCCTCGTATCCGCGCACCGCGGCCACGCCCATCACTGTCGAGAGGTATGTATCCTCACCGAATGTTTCGTACAACCGCGACCAAAGCGGCTCCCGGCCCGCGTCCATTATCGGCGAAAATGTCCAGGGTATGGCGGCCTTGCGCGTCTCGGCCGCGGAAATCTGGCTGTCACGCATCATCAGTTCCGGATTCCATGTGGCGGCCATGCCAAGCGGCTGAGGGAAAAGCGTGCCGCCATTCACGTACGTTGGCCCGTGAATCGAATCAATGCCGTAGAGCACGGGAATTTCGAGGCGCGCTTTTTTCGCCTCGGCTTGAATCGCGCCGATAATTTCATGCCATCTTTCGGGAGTCAGCGCCTGGTCGTGCGCGTTCAGAATCGACCCGACGCCATACTCCACAACCGCCTTGTGCAATTTGTCGGGATCAATGCGGATGTCCTGGTTGATCCCCGTGGTGACCATCCCAATGTCGAGCTGCGTCATCTGACCGATTTTTTCTTTAAGCGTCATGTGCGCCAGGAGCTTATTTACCGCGACGGCAAATTTCACGGCGCTGGGCCCCGCGGGCGTCATGTGCGAGTCAAGAAACGCCTGACTATCGACGACCTTCGAAGGATTTTCCCCGTCCGCGGCAAGCGGCAGACTCCGCGCGCCGCCAAGCAACACACAAATAACGAATGCGCAAACGCCCACACGAGGCTTTGTCATCATCTCAATCACAGTGTTCCCCCCACCCGGCATCTTATATGCCCGGCCCCCATAAAAGGCAACCGCGGGCGATGTGCGCATAGAATCATGAATCGGCGCGGCGGGCTGCCTGGAAGTCGCTAAGCTGCTCGAGTTGCCGACGCCAGTCGAGCTGGCGGACGAGCGCGGCGTTCTGGCGCCACTCCGGCGAGACCTTAACGTAGAGTTCCAAGAAAATGCGCGCGCCGAGGATGGATTCGAGCTCCTTGCGCGCCTGCGAGCCGATTTTCTTCATGGTTTCGCCGCCCTTGCCGATGAGGATTCCTTTCTGCCCTTCCCGCTCGACGTAGATCGTGGCGCGAATGCGAATCAGGTCCTTTTTCTCCTCGAAATTCTCGACCATCACGGCAATGGCGTGAGGTACTTCCCCGCGCGTGGCGAGGATGGCTTTTTCGCGAATCAATTCAGCGGCAAGAAAACGTTCGGGCTGATCGGTGAATTGGTCGGGAGGAAAAGTCGGCGGGGCTTCGGGCAGACTGCCGAGCCAGCCGTTGACCAGATCGAGCGTACCCTCTCCTGTGAGCGCGGAGATGGGGAAAATCTCGGCGAAATCGAACGCGCGGTGCCATTGGTCAATCATCGGCAGCAAATGCGGCTTGTGAAGGCGGTCAATTTTATTTAGCAGGAGGAACACGGGGCCGCGAAAACGCCGCAGCCATTCGAGCGAGAAGCGGTCGCCGGCGCCGAAGCCGACGGAAGCGTCCACGATGAGGGAGACGAGGTCGATGCCTTCGCAGGCGTGCTGGAGCTCGTCCATCATTTGGCGGCTCAGGACAGTGTGAGGCGAATGGATGCCCGGCGTATCCACGAGCACGATCTGCGCACCCTCGCGATTCAGAATCCCCTGAATGCGATTGCGGGTGGTCTGGGGTTTCGAGGAGACGATGGAAACCTTGCGGCCCACGAGCGTATTGACGAGGGTGGATTTGCCAGCGTTTGGCCGGCCCACGATGGCTATGAATCCGGACTTGAATGGCATGTATGTTCGAATTGTACGCCAAGCGAGCCGAAGCACCCGGAAATTCAACGCTGATCGTGAGGGAGGGCGGCAGCGACGAGGGCTTGGACGCGAGCGAGAAGATCGGCGCGGCGGTCGAGCGAATATTCGGCGGCGTTGACGGGCGCGCCGAAACGTACGG
>Ga0307479_10006252_pt1 | contig 10926 bp, 15 predicted proteins | sample atmos_gasesECM4C_FD_203743 | JGI IMG/M metagenome (GOLD analysis project Ga0307479, IMG submission 203743) | Hardwood forest soil microbial communities from Morgan-Monroe State Forest, Indiana, United States - atmos_gasesECM4C_515 | ecosystem: Environmental > Terrestrial > Soil > Temperate...
TTATTCGCCGGCCACTCACACGCTGTACGTAGGCGCTGCCAAAGACGCGAAACTGACAATCGCGCGAGTTGATGCTGCCGGAAAGCTTAGCGTTATCGCACAAGTGCCCACGCACGAGGGTGCTCGCAATGGTGTGGTTACACAGGACGGTGTCGTATACCTAGCGCACTCACAGCTCGGTGAATTGGCAGGTCTAATGGTAGTATCACCGAGTGCGAAATAGCCTGCCGCCTAGGCTGGCGTAACATTAGCCCTGTTGTATTGTCGGCAAGCAAGAAACTGACAAATGCGTTCTGATCACTTCCGGCGTGCCCGTCATTGGTGCTCTAACCAGCGGCCCGATCTGACCAGCTGCTGATGTCCATTCAGCTAAACAGTTGTACCGAAATCAGAGTCTAAGATCTGGCTGGGACGGAAGAATCGTCATACAATTATTCCCACTAATCTTGGACGCCTTGTCGCGTCACAGGTTCGCTCGTCCCGCGCAGAGCGGGCGCTGCAACCGCTACCCAGCCACCCTAGGAGTGAGAGCTGAATGTCGATCCGACGCGCACTCTGCACCATCCTGCTTGCCTTTGGATACCTGGGCGCGATGGAGGCGCAAGAGGCTCCCATTCCCCAGCTCACACCCGGCTCCGCGCGCAAACTGCCGCCGGCGTCGAGCGTTCCAAGTGCAAGCACGCCTTTGCAATCCGTTGCCATCTCCGTTCCCAAGGGCACGCCGTTGCAAGTGGCTTTGGACCAAGAAATCCGCGTGAAGAAAGTGGGTCAGCCGATTCACGGGCGCATCGTCGAGCCGGTATACGCGTTTGATCACATCGTCGTCCCCATAGGGTCGGAGGTCACTGGCCAAGTTACGAAAATCGGCGAGATCTCCGGCGGGAAGCGCACGGCGGCGGCGCTGGATGCGGACTTTACTCCCGAGCGGAAGGTGGAAGTGAATTTCGACGACCTGGTGCTGGCGGACGGAAGGCACTTCCGCCTGCAGTCGAGCGTGACCTCGGGCTCGGGCCAGGTGATCCGCTTCGTTGTGGCCGCGGAAGGCCAGGAAAAGAAAAAAGGCGTCAAGGATGCCGCCTCAGAGAAAACGAAACAGGCCAAAGAGCAAGCCCGGCAGCAATGGGACAACGCGATGAAGCAGCTGAAGACGCCCGGCCGGATGCATCGCCTGAAACGGTACATTGAGGCCCAGCTGCCAGTTCATCCGCAGTACATCCCTGCGGGCACAGTGTACTTTGCGGAGCTTACCGTGCCGCTGGACTTCGGCACCGAGTTGATGACGCCCCAGATGGCTTCGTCGATCGGTGGCCCACTGCCACCAGGGAGCGTCGTGCATGCGCGCCTGATTACGCCCCTGACGTCAGCGACTACGCAGAAGGGCGAGGCAGTCGAGGCAGTCATAACGCAGCCGCTCCTGCATGGCGAAGGCGACTTGATCCTTCCTCAAGGGAGCCGGCTTGAGGGAACGGTTCGCCAGGTCCAGCCTGCCCGGCACATGAAGAAAAATGGGCAACTGCGCATCGCCTTCGAGAAACTGATTCCGCCGGATGGCATTGCGGAGAAAGTTGAAGCCACGCTGGAGGGCGTGCAGTCGGGCAAAGACGCGAACGTGAAGCTCGACTCCGAAGGCGGTGCCGAAGCCACTACGACGAAGACCCGCTACCTGGCAACAGCCGTGGCGCTCACATTAGCGGCTGCCTCCACGAACCGTGGTGGTACCGATGTGGACAATGGCGTGGCTCACGCTAAAGCCAACACCGGTGCCCAGGTTGCAGGCGGCGTAAACGGCTTCAAGGTAGTCGGGATGTTGCTCGGCCTGGCTGTGCACTCGCGTGCGCTCGGCTACACGATGGGCGCGTACGGCGCTGGGATGTCGGTGTATTCGGGCTTCTTTGCTAGAGGACACGAAGTCGTGTTCCCGAAGAATACGGCGATGGAGATTGGGATTGGGACGAGGAAAATGGGAGAAGCACAGTAAACCCGCAATGACCCTGCAACAGTCGGTACGGAGAAGGACTAGGCTGTCGCAGGCATATTTCCGAATGCAGAGCATGCATGAGTTCGGTGTCCCGATTTTCAACACGTATTGTCATTGGAATTCTTGACAGATCTCGCGTTTTCGCCTGAGTGTCGAGGGAGTTCGCTACAATTGCAGAGGGGCGGTCTGCCGTGTCCTGACCATCCGCTTTATTCATGCGTCCGGTCTCATCTTGAACGAATCATAGAGGGATCTCGGCACGCGACAAAGAAACCAGTGATTGGGACGAGGTTGTCGGGGCGTGGGGGAGATACCGTCTTCGTTGTAGTGGAATCGGGTGTTATTGCCGAACGGTCACACGATGCGGTTGCCGTCCGTGTCCGACACGACAAGCTCGTCGCGATGTTCTAGGACGTGCTCCCACGCAGTCGCCAATTGGTCGTAACACTCGGCACAGAGATAGCCGTAGCGCGCGGTCTTAATTCTACCTTCGTTCGGGCAGTCGCCCCCGCCGATCAAGCCGTCGGCATGATAGGGGCATTCGCATTGCTGGTATTCGCTCATTTCAGTCTCCTGACAATCCATCAAGCAAGCTGTCCGGCTCGGGACAATTTGCTAAGTAATGGTCATCACTCCCACAGTTCGAGCACCACTTCGGCGAGTTCATGAGCCGGTCGAAATGCTCGGCGCACCAGTGGGCCGGAAGATGATAGCCCGGCTCCACGTCGCAGCTGTCGCATTGGCACGGCTGGGAATATACGGACGGCTTGCCGCATTCCTCTGTGCCGTTTCGTTTTACCAGGATGTTGCAACTGCCTCTCACGAGACTTTGGCCTCCTCGTTCACAGACTGATCCGGGAGCCGCGCCGCAGTTGGTGCCTCGACCACACTGCCGCCGATCGCCCGCAGCTTGAACCGGAATTCCTCCAGCGTGTGTGATCCGCACCAGCGAAGCGGCCGAGCAGTTATCCGCCGCCGATACGGTGCGCGGCTACAAGAGTCTGGCGCAGGTGGAGCGAGCCTTTCGCAGCTTGAAAGGCATGGACTTGTTGATTCGCCCGATTCGCCATCGCACCGAGGAGCGGGTGCCGGCACATATTTTCTTATGCATGTTGGCCTACTACGTGGAATGGCATCTGCGGCAGGTATGGGCGCCGTTGCTGTTCGAAGACGAGCAACTGGTGGAGGAGCGGTCACGACGCGATCCGGTTCTGCCGGCCCGCAGCTCGGAATCAGCGCAAGCCAAGAAGCACACGCACCAAACCACCCATGGGTTACCGGTACAGAGTTTCGCCACCCTGTTGGCGAACTTAGTTAGCCAGCCGCGCTCGCGTGACCTACAGCTTGAAAACGGACGCGTCCGGTCCCACTTTTCAGCAAGTACCGACGCCGACCCCACTGCAAGCCAAGGCCTATGAGTTGCTGAACCTGTTGCCAGTAGTCGGAAACTGAATCTTGAACTATCTCTCAGCGAATCAGCAGAATACTGTCTACCTTGTTATGGAACTTCGGATTAGAGCCCGAGATTGGGATCCCCGCATTGACCATTACGAATCTTATGCTGGATGGACGCGGTTACGCCAACCATCGGTCCGGAGGACGAAGTTGGGCCGCTTTGGGAGACACCTAACTTTTACTGCGTGCGATCGATCACGCGAAGCAGAAGACCGCTGCCGCCGGGCACGCTGACCTCTTTTTTCTCGGACCTGAGAACCACCTGCCCTATGGGCTCGGTCCGCCCGGCATGGACAATCGTCAGGTCGACGAAACCGTAGGTTCCGCAGGCGTCGGATGCGAACAGCCACAAGGCCTGCCGCTGCGGATTTTCCCCGATTTCGCCGCGGCACCGGCTGCCGGCATTGGACGCTACCCTCACCAAAGCACCACCTCCCAGCACCGATTCGCCGACCAGTTCGGAACCGTGCGTAACCGGCCCGCTGTGGTAGTTAACTTCACCTCCAATCTGACGGGTGACCCAGGCGGTGGGTGGCGTTCCGTAATCCGGGCCGGTATCGGGCGTTTCCGCATCGAGCACCTCCATCATGGAAGCCAGCGCCCGCAAGTCGGTGGTGATCGGGATGGAACGGCCGGAAGTACGAATCGTATCGAAGCTGAACGCGAGGCTTGCCCCGGCGCTTCCGGCGGCGGGCGAGACCGCGACAATGTGACCGATCAGTTTGGAGCCTTCGCGAATCCTGGCGCCCGAGGGCAAGGGAACGTCCTGCGCAATCCGCGCCGTAATTTCCTGCCCCACACGGCTCTTCCCCGAGTTGAGCGACGAGTTGAGTGTCGCCGGCAGAATAGTTCCGTTCGGAATCGAATTCTGTGCGAACAAGGCCGCCGCAAGCAGCATCAAGCCGACGATTGCCGCGCGCTTCATAAGGAGACCTCCCCCTCCCTGCAGAGTTGCTCTGCGGTTGCGTGACTGATTCGCGTCCGGGGACATGGCGTGACTGAGTTGCTTCTCTTCTCTGCTTGATGATTATGAGCGGATTTGGGTTTGCTGGCGAAACAAACGTGCGATTGGCGGCCGTGGGGAGTCGGATGCTCAGGAGCGAGTCTGCAGGGCACGCGAGAGTCGAGTTGGAAATGATCGGTCGACAGTTGGCGTGCGCCGCGCCCCAGGTTAGCGTCCAAAGAACCGACGCGAACCTGGGGCCCCCGACGGGTTTGGACCGGTCACGGCCTTCCCTGTCGTCTAGCGGTTCCTCAGTTGCACCAGTTGTTCGCTGGAACCCCCGCACTGGCGTTCGGCATACCCGCCTCATGCACGATGCGAATGAGCTGCACCCCTACTGGAAGCGGATACGAAGGGGGGTATTCAACGGGAAGGGCAACCCGGTACAGAGGCCCAGAGAGACGCAGCCGAGTTCCTCGTTCAACGCTAATTCCTGGGTAATCCGGGCGCCAGTAAGCTTCCACGGCTTTCCGCAAACCGCCGGAAGGTTCGAAGGCGAGCTGGTCACCTTCACAGCGACATCCACGTTGTCGGAAAAGCAGTTGTTGTTCGGGTAAGGAAGCACGGCGTTGGCCAGATCGCCGTTGGTTTCGTTGCCAAAAAAGCCGTTGCCCGAAAAGGCATTCTCGAGAACCCGATTGCCAAACGCCTGGAAGTAGCAAGGAATCGGCAGCAGCGGCGCATAAGGCAAGTCGTAGGGAGAGGGTGGTGTGAAGCTCAACTCGCCACCCTGGCAGTAGGTGGGGACGGTCGCGGGTGTGTAGTCCGCATAATCGGTCAGCAGGATGCCCCAACTGCCGTTGTTGTCACCAGGTTGTATTGCACGGTGTCGTTCTGGCTGCCACTGAGAACAATTCCCGAGCCCACGGGCACGGTGGCGGCCAGGCTGTTGGCCGGGGTATTGGGATTGTTGTTGTCGTGCACGTAGTTGAACTGGATCAGCGTGCATGACCTGCCAGGCGCGTTCGCGCAGGCCCGTTTTGCGGCGACGGCGGATCGTCGTTTGCCAGAGAGCTGGGAACGATGCCCGACTGATTGTGGTCCCACTCAGAGAATTCCAGCACCAGGTGGCCGCCGGAGTTGGACCCCGAGAATCCTTGTGGGTTGTTTTGCGAATGGACGAAGCGCAGGGTGGCGTTGCAGTCGGCGCACGCGCCAATGTAAAAGCCGGAGTCGCCCACGTTGCTGGCGTAAGCGTTAGTGATCAGGGCTGGTCCTTTGGCGTTGCTGGAAAACATCCCGTACTGCGCGACATTGGGTGTGCCCATCTGGAAGGACGTTGAGCTGGCAGTCAGGTAGGCGCCCGAGTAGGGGCCCATGCCGATCCGTCCGCTGCCGTCGCTGCCATTCCACCAGATTTCATTGCCGTTGTTGCCGTATGCGTCGCCAAGGTGATTGCACACCGTCAGGTTCTCGATGGAAACGCCGTCGACCTGGAAAACCTCAATGCCGTTGCGACCGTTGCCTCCCAGCCCGAAATCCTGCGCGGCTGGATTTGAGCTGCACGTCCCGAAGCCGGCATTCGTTCCGTCCACGACCACAACGTTGCGGTCCAGACCCCGCAGATGGAGGCTTGGAGTCGTGATGAGAACACCCGCAAGGTCACTGCTTTTCTCGTGGTAGGCGCCTGGCGCGATCAGGATCCAGTCGCCGGGGAGAGCCGCATTCACGGCTGCCTGGATGGTGGAGTACTGTCCGGGCTTCCCCTTGAAGGACCCAACCTGCAGAACTCTGGGGACTGCTTGGCCAAAAACGTCGGATAGGCTTGCGAGAACGCAAAGCAACAGGCGGAATCCGAATTTAGTAATGGGCGCTTAGGTTTGCGCAAGGGTCTTCATCAAAATCTCCTGGCTATCGAGTCGATCTTCCGAGACGGGTTCGCCCACCGGTCGAGGCCGGTTTGCTCGGTTCCTGCTTCGAAGGGAGGAGCCGGCACGAGCAACGCTTGGGCCGGCTGGCGGACGTATTGGCGGAAACTTATCCGTGGGAGTGCGTCCAGTCAAGCGAAAAGCCTCACTGGACGCGGGGTTTGGGCGCCTCCAAATGCATGAGATGCGGCACACTGCGCTGGCATGAAGAGATCGTGAAGGGGTCGCCTTCTCTCACTTTGACGCCTTGTGGCGCCCTTTGTCGCTTGGCCCTGCTCAGGCTTGAAACCTACACCTCAGCGCGTACCCGGCACAGCCCAACTCACGGATTTCCGGTGACAAACATATGACAATTTTCGGAGGCAACGTGTGCCGGAATTGGAGAATCTGTCCCGATCGGTGCGAAGGCCGGCCGAGGCGCCTCGAGAGAACCGTTACGTCTTTCGTTTCGGAGATTTTGCATGCAACGCGTCACATCCAAACGGGCGCACTGACGCCGGTCCAAGGGTCGCCGTATATGCTGGGCAACAATTCGCTGGGAGCCGTGGGAATTGCGATCACACCGGGATCGGAGCGCCGCAATCGGCGAGCCTGTCATCGTTCGGCATCAACTCGAGCACGGGAGCGCTGACACCACTGGGCGTGACGACCTTGCCCACGCCGCCGGTTCCGGGACAGGTGAGCGTGGCGTTCCACTAGATCGGATCGCAGTTCGACCGGGGTTGATCGGTCGGGAGACAACGGACATCTGGCTTGCGGTAAAATATTTGCCGTTTAACCAAAGGAGGTGGACCATGCGGTTCACTGCCACCTTCCTTGCCGTCCTCCTGACCGTGGGTTGCGGAACGGATGACCCACGCACGATGTTCGGCACCAGTTTCTCCCCGCCCGCACTCCTGCAACTTTCTCCGAACACGGTGCCGGTGAACAGCACTCCGTTCGCGATGACCGTTACGGGAACGAACTTTGGCGCCGACGCGGTCGTGTACTGGAACAACCTACCCCAGAGCACAAGGTTCGTCAGTTCGACGCAGCTCCTGGTTAAGATTACGGACACCGACCTCACACAATTCGGCCTGGCGCAAGTGTTCGTCCGCACCGGAGGGCTGACTTCGAACACCATGGACTTTGATGTAACTGCCCAGTGATGAAGAGCGCAGGGGGCAGCTTTGTCGGGGCACTTGACTCGAGCACGTAAAGGTAGCTCGGGCGATATTACCAAGGACCGAATCTACGTCTCGATGCCCACGTAGCACACGCGTCCGACCAGGTAGTCGGCGGCGGTCTTGCCGTCCTCCATGGTCATGACTTCGATGGGATAGGCCTGGTTGTGCGGGCGCAGGATCAGATGCTGGCCGGCGACTTCCACGTACTTCACGGTGCAGTCGCCATCTTTGGCCACGGCGTACATGTTGAATTCGCCCTTGCGGTAGGGCTTCAGCGAGTTGTAGTGACGGTCGACGAGCACGGTAGCGCCCGGTAACAGGCGTGGATACATGCTCATACCTTCGCGGCCGTCGGCGCGGATCATCACGAAGCGCTCCCAGTTCTCGCGGTGTCCCTCCATTTCGGGCTTCATCTTGCGCAGAAAGCTTTTCTTGAACTTGAGGATCTCGCGCACGTTCATGCTCATGACCAGCGGCTCGCTGGCGGCGATCGGGCCGTCGACCAGCAAGACGTTGTCGAACTCGTCTTCGGTGGGAGGCAGGATGCTGGCCCGCTTGTTCACTTCGGTGGGCTCGATGAGGTCGAGTACCGAAAGGTGCTGCACATTCAGGACTTTATCCATGCCTTCCAGGCTGAGGCCGCGCTTGCGGTTGAGGAAGTTGGAGATGTGGGCCTGCTTGAATCCGGTTTGCTGCGCGAGGCGAAGTCCCGTCAGCCCGCCTTCTTCAATGCGATCCCAGAGAGTCTGGCGCAGATTTTCCTGGAGGGCTTTGAATTTCATGAGAAAAGTATAGCACGCGTCTATAGCACCCTGATATTTGTAACACAAATGTAACATCTGTAAGGAAATAGAGTTCCTGACTTCCACAGGCCGAAAGCTATAGGCTCTGGAGCATTTATAACTCATGCTTGGTATTGCTTGGAGTCATCATGGAATTCATGGCCTCCGAAGCCGAGGAAAGGAGCTTCGTGGAGTTTCCCCGCAAGGTGCGCTCTTCGGAGTTGTTGTTCGCGGCAATGGAGAAACTTTTATCGTCGATTCGCTTTACGGGCCGGGTCAGCATCGTGGTGCACAATGGCCGCGTGCTGAAATCGGGCTACGAGGAGGGCTACTTCCGGAATCAGCTGGCAGGTCTTGGGTCTTAGGTCTCGGGACAACCGGTCTCGAGAGTTGGGCTTAGGCGTTGCTTACGGAAGGAATTTTGGCACTTTTAACTAAATAGCTGAACAGGTCGTCGTAAGAGAAACGAGCCCTGTGTCCGGGAAACGGCGCAGGGCTTTTTTGTTTCAGTCGCAAGTCGTTAGTCGTCAGTCGTCAGCCAACAAGATTTCAGGGTTGGGTCCTTGGCTCTTACCTAAGACCTAAGACCTAAGAGCTGATGGCTGACAGCAGGAAGTCATTCATAGCAAGCATCAGGAGGCAATCATGGAAGTTCATAACGATGCGATGGTTCCGGTGGAGTCGAAGTATTGCAAGCGGTGTGGCGAGTTGTGGGTGCTGTCGCAGGACGAGGAGGAGGTGTACTGTCCGGCGTGCGTGCCGAGATGGCGGAATTTCCTCCGCCCATGCGCAAGCCGCGGGTGGTGGTCGTTGCGGTGAATTCGGTCGATGAAATCGAAGCGTGCCTGGCGGAGCTGACCGGGATCTCCGTACAAGGGGGGAACGCATGACGGCCGCCGCGATTGCAACCTTGGCGGCGCAGGTCGACCCGAGAGAGACCGACTTCGATCCGTGGCCATGGGACGACGGCGCGAATCCGGACCTGTGGATGTACCGGACCCGCGCGCTGGGCCTGTTGAAACGCTACATGCGGCTTTCGCTAGAGGTGGGACGGCTTCCGTCGGTTTTGGGACGAGAGTCCTTCCCGAGCGCAGGTGTCTTCGTATCACGTTTCGACGTTTGAGGATACGGTGATTTTCGTGCACGACATCGAACAGGGAAGCAGGTGGACCTAGACGGCTTGCGGCGGAAAATCGCGAACTATCTGGGGGGCAAGGCGCTGCTGATGGTGAAGACTTCACTGATGAAGCGGTGAAGGTGGGCGACTTATCGGCAATGAAGTATCTGTTCGAGCTGATCGGATTGCACCCGGTGTCCGGGGACGCGACCGGCGATAAGGAGAGTGACGACGGCAACGACATCGCCGCAGCGCTTCTGGCCGAGCTGGGGTTTTCCGCGAAGTCCGACGAGAAATCGGGCGATGACGGTGAGGTTGCGGCCTCTGTGGAAAGCGATTCGGTAGAATGAGCAATCGAGGTTTCGGGTCTCAGATGTCAGGGTTCAGGTTTCGCCAAGGCCCGAGTTCCGCAGAACTGAGGTCGAGATTTGGTTCAGGTTTGGCGATGACGTTTCGCTCCATGAGATTCTGGAATGAAAATTTTTCCGACGAGGAGAGGAACGTTGGGATGGACATGACCTGGGTGACGGGCCGGATCGCGGTCGGCGGCGGGATCTGGAACGCGGACAACATGGCGGCGGTGGCGGGGGCGGGAATTACGCACATCATCGACATGCAGATCGAGTTCGACGACACGGCGTTGGCGGTACCACACGGGATCGAAGTGCTGTGGAATCCGATCGACGATGACTTCCAGCCCAAGCCCGCGGCGGTGTTTCAGCGGGGAGTGGATTTTGCAATCGAGGCTCTGGACCAGCCGGGGACGAAGGTGTTCATCCATTGCGCGGCCGGAGTACACCGCGCACCGATGATGGCGCTGGCATTGTTGTGCGCTCTGGGATGGAAGGTGAGCGATGCGCTGCGATTGATCGAGACGCGGCGGCCACAGGCGGATTTCGCAGATGTGTACGTGCAGAGCGTGGAGAGATTTCTGCCAGGGTATGCGGCTTCGCGGAAGTAATTCCCTAACAGCTTCAACCACAGAGGACACAGAGGAGCACAGACACACGCCTTGGATCTGGGGCGAGGAGAAATTGGCGTCGTTGCCGGCGACGCGGTTGAGACACACCGGAACTTGCCGGACCGAAATTGGGTCACAGGAGGGGAGCATGTTGGACGCGCGGCGCCGCCCGAGGGGGCAGTTTTTTTATTGGCTGGTTTCGGTGTTGTGGGTTTGGGGTATCGCGCATGCGCCTGTGGCTACGGCGCAAACGGCACCAGCGACGACTCGAGTGAGCGACGTGGTTTACCGCGCGGATTCGACTCCGGCGTCGGGCGTGGTGCTGATTTCGTGGCCAGCGCTCGCGACAGCGGACGGGAAGCCTGTAGCTGCGGGCAGCACGAGCGTAGCGCTGGATACGGGCGGAGCGTTCAACGCGGACCTGGTGCCGAACGCGGGGGCGAACCCGGCAGGAGCGTACTACACGGTGGTGTTTCTGCTGGATGACGTGGTGCCGGACCGAATATTGGCTGGTGGGCACGACATCGCCGACCACGATCGGGGCGGTACGGGCCACGCCGGGATCCGGAACGGCTTCTCCGATGTCGCGGCAGTAT
>Ga0307479_10006253_pt1 | contig 10926 bp, 7 predicted proteins | sample atmos_gasesECM4C_FD_203743 | JGI IMG/M metagenome (GOLD analysis project Ga0307479, IMG submission 203743) | Hardwood forest soil microbial communities from Morgan-Monroe State Forest, Indiana, United States - atmos_gasesECM4C_515 | ecosystem: Environmental > Terrestrial > Soil > Temperate...
AGGCGACTCGGCTGAGAATCCGCGATTTATCGAGACTCTTCCCAAACGTGGCTATCGCTTCATTGCGGACGTGTCGGTTGTCGATGCAGACGCCCGCCCAAAAAGTCCGGAATCTTCCCCTGGAGATTTGCCGGCGACAGAGCACGGGCATGAGGTCCAAGGCGCTGGGTTGACCGTTGCGCCCAAACGCTGGATGTGGCCGACGCTTCGAGTCATCGTCGCCTTGGCACTCCTGCTGAGTCTGCCGATTCTCGCGGTCTGGCTATTTCGTTCGCGTGGCCGTGCGCCCAGGGGCATCCGATCCCTAGCGGTGCTTCCACTGGACAACCTCTCGGCCGATGCTTCGCAGAATTACTTCGCGGATGGCATGACGGACGAGTTGATCACCGACCTGGCGCAGATCAGCGCTTTGCGGGTGATCTCCCGCACCTCTGTAATGGTATACAAGGGAGCGCACAAGCCTCTGCCGCAGATCGCTCGCGAGCTGAACGTGGACGCCGTCGTAGAAGGCACCGTGCTTCGTTCCGGCGACCAGGTTCGCATCACGGCCCAGCTAATAGATGCGCCCACGGACAAGCATTTATGGTCCCAGAGCTATGAGGGCGACTTGCGTGACACCTTGGCGCTCCAGAACAGCGTGGCTAGAGCCATTGCAGATCAAGTTCGGATCAATTTGACTCCGCAGGAACAAGCTGCGCTGAAAAGCGTGAAGGTTGTTAATCCGGAAGCTTACGAGTCGTATCTTAAAGGGCGCTACTTCTGGAATAAGCGAACCGCGGATAGCTTGAAGTTAGCTCTGACTTATTTCAATCAGGCGATCGAAGAGGACCCGAAATACGCCCGAGCCTATTCTGGCTTAGCCGACACGTATGCTTTGCTGGGAGACTGGCAGTATGCAGTGATGCCCCCCACGGAGGCATTCCCCAAGGCGAAGACTGCGGTGCTCGAAGCTCTGGACTTGGACAGCGCGCTCGGCGAAGCCCACAACTCGCTGGCGTTCATTCTGGATGGATTCGACTGGGATTTTGACTCTGCCGGGAAGGAATTCCGGCGGGCCATCGAACTAAACCCCGGCTACGCAACCGCCCACCATTGGTATGCTTGGCACCTCAGTCTATTGGGTCGGTATGACGAAGCGATTGCGGAGATGAGAAAAGCGGAAAACCTGGATCCGCTATCTCTTATCATTAACGCCGATTTGGCAGAGCTCCTTGTCATGGCCCACTCCTATGACGAATCCATACGACAGAGCCGCAAGACAATCGAAATGGATCCTAACTTTGCTTTGGCACATAATCAACTCGCCCAGGCGTACCTTCAAGAACACATGTACGATGAAGCGGTCGCAGAACTGCAAAAAGCGGTCCAGGTTTCTGGAGGTAGCCCGACGTGCATCGCTAATCTTGCTCGCGCCTATATCGCATCCGGCAAGAGGAGCGAAGCGGTAACCCTGCTGAGCGAGCTGAAGAAGCGCTCCAACCCTGGTTATTCGAATGCATCGGAGATTGCCATGATCTATGCATCTCTCGGAGATGCGAACGAAGCCATGAATTGGCTCGAAACGGGCTACAAGGAGCGATTTAATCCGGGAGCCCTACTGCGGCCGGGCTTCGATCCTCTCCGCTCCGACTCGCGCTTCCAAAACCTTGTGCACCGCATTGGTCTACCCCTGTAAGATCTGCCTTCCTTCTGCCGTTGGCCCTGAGCCCGCCGACTATCTTTCGATCACCGCGGCCTCCCGAACTAACTTCAGCGTTGTTTCGCGGTCCAATCTCGTCGCTAAATTCGGGTTGATTACGGTTCTCGATGATTCCGCCTCCTGCAGAGCACGTTGTAGGAGCACTGTACGGAATCTTCTGTTCCTCAACGTCCTGGTGCCGGCTTGGTGACCGCTTCCTCTCGTCATGACCTTGTCGTGCGTGAGGGAGCCTGACCAGAGGAACTTGCTTGAGGCTCGAGATTCTATGCTCAAGGGCAAACTCCCTGGTTGCCAATCTCGCGAAGATCTTTTAGAGCCGCGATCGGGGAATTCTGGAGGAATAAACCCCAGGCTGAACGGTTATGTACAGTACCTGCCGTTTATGGCGAGCAACGACAGCCTTAGACCGTGCCTCTGACCAAGTGCTGGACCGGACCAAAGATGGAAGTGACGACTTCCCACTTCATGTCGGGATGCACCTGGGTAGCGACGGTGCTGATTGCAGTATTCGGGTTTGTGCCCGCTACCTGGGCCCAAGGTTCCGCGGAGGACGTGCACATAATGCCCCGTGCTGAGCATGCGCAGACCCAGAATAATCAGCTGACTGAAGATCCGGCTTTGAAAGCCTACATGACACCGATCAAGGTCGATGTGAACCTGGTCCTCGTCTCGGGTGCCGATCGTGGATCCCCTGAACCGCCAAGTCATTGGGCTGGATAAAGAGAACTTTCAAGTGTTCGAGGGTAAGGAAAGGCAAGAAATCCGGCACTTTTCGAGTGAGGATGCTCCCGTTTCCCTCGGTGCCATCTTCGACGTGAGCGGCAGCATGGCCGGCAAAATCGAGCGAGCCCGCGAGGCGGTGGTGGAGTTCTTCAAGACAGCGAACCCTCAGGACGAGTTCTTTATGATCGCATTTGCCGACAAGCCCGAGGAAGTCACCGACTTTACTCGGTCGGTGGAGGACATCGAGGGGATGCTAGTGTGTCCAGTCCCGAAGGGGCGCACGGCCCTGCTGGGCGCGATTTATCTGGGGCTCAGCAAGATGAGGAGTGCCAAATACGGGGAAAAAGCACTGCTTATTATCTCGGACGGAGGCGACAACCACAGCCGGTATACAGAAAGCGAGATCAAGAACCTGGTGAAGGAATCGGATGTGCAGATCTATGCGATCGGTATCTACGATCACTATTTTCCGACTCAAGAGGAACGTCTAGGTCCACAGCTGCTGAGCGACATCACTGAACTCACAGGTGGGCGCGCATTCTCGATCGACAATCCAAACGACTTAGCGGACGTCGCCACAAAGATCGGGATCGAGTTACGCAACCAATATGTACTGGGATATCGGCCAACCAATCCTGTCCACGATGGTAAGTGGCGCAAGATACGGGTGAAATTGGCGCCGCCTAAAAAGGGCTGCCACCGCTCGGGGTTTATGCCAAGACTGGCTATTGTGCCAGTTCGGAATGACAACGTTCCGCTGTTGTGGATACAGAAAGGGCTGTGAAGCGGCCCGCTCGGAGCGAGTCATCAAGCGGCGGAGCTAAACCGTTGGCTTTGCAATCGGATACTGTCTGCGAGTCAACCATCTATCTGGTACTGCATCACAGACGGAGATCCCGCGGGCCGATACCTAGATATTCGGTCTTCTGCCGTGTTTACCTCCGCCGGACTTCCAGCGATTCCAGAAGGCTCTCTTCAGCCGTGAACCTCCCAGGGTTCTGGGAATAAGACGCGATCTCGATAGTTAATACAAGCAAGAAGTCGAATCGTTAAGTGACGTGAGGCCTCACGTTTCGGCTGGCGGTCATTCGCAGAGCACATGGGAGCGAACCTGCTCCCTGTGTTATGCGGCAAACCGGTTGCGAGCCCAGATGATGGACTGAGCGTATGTGTCGCCAGTGTCACTTTGATTGGGAACTGGAGAAGGTCACTCGCGGACCGAACCTGCGCATGCTAGCTCCCCGTCTGGGTGAGGTCGGCTGCCGACGAGAAGGCGCGAAAAAAGTCTCTGATCGTCACGAAATCAATGAGGGCAGCCGCTCTGACTGGCCGAATAACCTCCAAGAGCCTCACCCCGTGTCCGCCGCGAAACGGGGCCGTTCGTTTTTGCCAAATTTAATTTTCCATCGGCGGGAATAACGCGTCCCTAAAAAGGTTGTGTACCTGCAGAAGCCCCGAAAATTCTCCCGTGCTTGTAACCGCGCCGTTTCTCGCGCAGGCCGTGGGGGCGGCAGACCAATAGAGCTGTTTACATCCCTGTGCGGGATGTTCAACCGAAAGAACGAAGGAATGTCCTCCAATGACAAAGAAGATACCGCACCTTCTCCTGTGCCTATTTGTGCTTCTGGCAATTGGGATTGCCGGAATCGCGCAACAATCCGCAACAGAAGCTCCGGCAGGATTTGATACTCCAACTTTCACGCCCGCTCAGAGCATTAGCAATGGAATACCCGAACCGACCGGTGACACTTTCGCCCTCGATCAACAGATCTTTGAACAAAGGAAAGACATCCACGCCGGCTTGGGCCCGGTATTCAACGCGACCTCGTGTGTCGATTGTCATCAGAATCCCGTATCCGGGGGGCCCAGCCAGATTACCGAAATGAGGGTCGGGCATAAGGATGCGGACGGTAATTTTGTCAACCCCACTGTGCTGATCAATGACGGTCAGAACTCGATTTCCGGCCGGTCAATTGTCAATGACCGGGCAATTTGCCCGCAGGCTCAGGAACATGTGCCAGCATCCGAGACAATCCGAACTCTCCGAGCGGTGAACAATACACTAGGGGAAGGCTTTGTCGAAGCAATCGATGACAATACGCTGATTGCCATCGCCAACCAGCAGCCCGGGCTGAGCGATGGCAAAATACAAGGTGAAGCGGTTCAAGTTCCTCTCTTTGAAGCTCCAGGACAAACCCGGGTCGGCAGGTTTGGTTGGAAAGATCAGCACGGCAGCCTGCTCTCATTCATCAGCGACGCTTACCTGAATGAAATGGGCATAACCAGCCGGCTGCGGCCCCACGACACTACGACAGTCTGCAAGACCACCACCGATCCTGAGGATCAACCGGATAGCTTGGGGTTAGCGGACATCGACCATTTTGCTCAATTCGTTCGTGGCACCAAGGTCCCACCGCGTGACGCTATTCTGGCGGCAACCCCCGATGCCCAGAAGGGCCAGCACCTCTTCGCGGGAATTCAGTGCAGCACCTGCCACATTGAATCCATCACTACAGCGCCCGCTGGAACGATGGTGGATGGCGGGACTTTCACCATCCCCGAGGTTCTGGGAAACAAAGTCATTCATCCTTTCGGCGATTTCCTGTTGCATGACGTCGGGACCGGCGACGGCATCATCCAGGGTGGCCCTCCGGACACCGCGAACAAATTGCGCACCAGCCCGCTCTGGGGACTACGTACGAAATCCCGCTACATGCATGATCTCAAGTCTTTGACGCTGGAGAATGCAATCCAGCGTCACCAAGGCGAGGCCCGAGAGGCTTCCGAGCGCTTCCGCCAGTTGACTCCCAAAGAGCAGCAGCAATTGATCGCCTTCCTGAACTCTTTGTAGTTGCCGACGGGCTTGCGATGAGGCACGGAAAATTCCTGTGCCTCATCGCATTTTGATACCAGAAGGGTCGCGTGCAGCACGAAAGCTAAAGGTATTGCTGAAGAGTACGTGCTCAGGTAATGCCGTACCGTGCGCAGTCCTCGCGGGACCGAAAGTCCTGACGAAGTGTCAGTTGTTCTTCAAATCTTGTGCACGCCTAGAGGACAATTGTTACTCACAGTGAATTCGATCTTGAGGATTCGTCTGTTCATAGAAGTGGCGAATCCCAGCCCCTCCACTGGAGGTCTTTTGAATCGTCGTAGCTTCGTCAGGAGGGTTGTCTTCCGCCTGTTCCCTCGTCCTGCTAAGAGCTGGGTCCGCATCGATCAAACACAGGTCCGGGTTAGAACAGCGCGTCCGGGCACAGATGGACCTCGGTGTGAGCGACGGATTGACCGCAGGTGCCGTGATGATGGTAGTTCAGCGATATAAGGTGCTCGCACTCGAAGCTGCCGGATACTCGGACCTCGATTCAAAGAGGCCAATGCGCACAGATGCCATCTTCGACATTCGTTCCATAAGCAAACCGATCACGGTCTTTGGAGCAATGCTTCTCGCAGACGACGGAAAGCTGGGGCTGGAGGATCGACTGGCCAAGTTCTTGGCTGAGTTCTCGCGAGTCCAAGTCAAGGGGACACACACCTCCGGCATAGCTGCGGAGAGGCCGCCGGAGTTGGAGAACATCACCCGAACCTTTGATCACACACTTCTTCAGACTGTGGCTCTGGTAGCCCAGCAACCCTTAGATTTCACTCCGGGTAGCAAGTGGACCTACAGCTGCTCGTCATTCGCGGTCCTTGGGCGAGTGGTTGAGGTGGTGTCCGGTCAGCCACTTTGAAGGCTTTATGGAACAGCGTGTCTTCGAGCCGCTGGCGATGCGGGACAGCTCTTTTTTCACGAATAGCGCCAAGATTGATCGCATCCCAACGATGTATACGGATCATACGGATCAAAACGGTCATCTTGTAAATGACGTGATGGATGTTACGCGGCCCGGCCAGAAATATCCCGCCCCTGAGTTTGGGCTTTTCTCGACTGCGGAGAACCTATGGCACTTTTGCCAGATGATGTTGAATCGCGGCTCTTGGCAGGGTCGCACGATTCTGTCCCCCAAGTTGATTGTCGAAATGATCCGTCCTGAAATGCCGACTTCTCTCCCGAAATACTATTCAGGGTTGGGGTGGGCCGTTCACCCTAAAGAGGCGGCGGAGATGAACTATGCCGTGACGGAGGAGAGTCATGGAGCAAATGGCGTCAGCGGAGGAATCGTCTGGATCGATCCAAGGCTGGAACTCATCCGCATCTATCTTACCCATCACTTCGGCGGGGATTTTACAGACGCGGACCCGGTGATGAACGCCGCATTGCCCGGCTAGTTGCGCGCCGCTGCCGCAGTCTGGGGCAAAACTCTCACTTCCTGTCGGGGACTCGTTTTACTAGCGAACTCTTCGGCAATGTGCGACCTTCTCCCCGGAAACGACTGGCCGTCAACCAGATGCGAGGAAATATCGGGGATATGAAGAGAAAACACCCAGTAAATTGACCCCTGCTCCCTGGGTGCGTTTGATGGTCCGAACGGTGGCACCCGCTTGGGGCAGGTTGGCCGTGGCCAACTGGAGGAGCAGGTCATGGAGAGCAACAATGGGTTCGAACAGCGGCTCATGGTCCAAGCCCAGGACCATAGACCGTTACACAGCCATTCCCGAACGACTTTCGAGGAACTGGCCATGCCGTTATTCGGCTCCCTGTACAATTTCGCGTACTGGCTTGCACAGAATCGCGAGGACGCAGAGGACCTGGTACAGGAAACATTTGTCAAAGCATTACGAGGCTTCGGTTCTTTCCGGCCGGAGACAAATTTTCGCGCCTGGATTTTCCAAATCCTCCGAAACACCTTTCTGTCTTCGCAGTCCAGGTTGGAGCGGCGGAAGACGGTGCCGCTCGACCCTGACGAGACTTCACTCGAGCTCTCTGGGACGACGGGCACAGCTGAGTCGCCTCTGATTGAACGTGCCGATGCTGAGTTGGTCCTGCACGAGATTAACCAACTTCCGCCGGCGTTTCGAGAAGTCCTGTTGCTGTGCGACGTCGAAGAGATGTCCTACAAGGAAATCGCAGAAGTTCTATCGGTCCCCATCGGCACGGTCATGTCCCGGCTCGCTCGTGCCAGGAAGGCTGTTCGCGGCGCACTGGCCGTCACCACTCGCGTTACGCGGGCCAGTCGGAACGGTGAAGTGCGTCGAGGGATGGAAATGACACCTCAGGGTTGATCGACGCGTACGGTGTGAATGCTAATCGCGCGCAAAGAACCGCTCTGTGGATTCAACCGCCTGGACAGCGCAAGAGAGATCGTTTCACGAAAGGCCGGCCTTGGCAGACCGGCCTTCCATATTAGGGCGTCTCGCTCCTAGAAATTCAGCTTCAAGGCAAGCTGGATCTGCCGTGCGGATGTGGTTCCGTCCGGCCGGGTAAGCGTTTGAGCGGACAATCCAAAGGTTCCGGGGTTCTCAATCACGTTGCGTGGCTGACGAAACTGCGGATGATTGAATAGGTTGAAGAACTCGGAGCGGATTTGCATCCGGAAGCGTTCGCTGAAGCGGACATTCTTCAATAGCACCATGTCGGCATTGGTGTAATTCGGACCGTAGTACTGGTTCCGGCCCGAGTTTCCAATGTGTCCCAAGAAGGTGGAGCTGAACGCATTCAAGTTTACCCCGGTCTTCACACCAGCCCCCTGAATTCGTGAGCCAGGATTGTTGTTCGGATCGCCGAGTACATCCGGCCAGGAGAAGCTGGCGACTCCGGTCCGTCCATTATCGAGTTGTGTAAACACGGAATAAGGATGCCCGGTCTGCGAGCTCACAATTCCCGAGACGGCGATCCCTTCCAGTGCTTTCGCCAGAATTCCGACATTCAGATACTGCTTGCCGTTGCCGAAGGGCAACTCGTAGGAGAAGTCAACGACTCCACGATGGCGGATATCGTTATCTGAGTTACCGCGAAAGGTCAGGTTGGGATTGCGCGAATCGACGGGGAAACTCCCTTGGCCAGCTTCCGGGGTTAATGGGTCATTGGAATCGTCGGTGGCATGGGACCACGTGTAGGCGGCGCCAAACTGCAATCCTTTGGAGAGCCGCTTCGTCAGTTTGGCCTGCAGGGCGTCGTAATGTGCGTCGGCATTAGTTCGGGTGATATTCGAAACCGGGAAGTTGAATCCGGTCTGCAGTGCGGTTTCTCGAACCGATACCGGTACTCCAATTTGGGGAATACCGCCATAGAGCACACCCGCGCTGATCCTTCCTTGCGGATCGCCTGGATCGCAACCCCCGCTGGCGAAAGATCCCGCGGCCACGCATGCAGCGATGGCTTGCTGGACAAGAGCTGGATCGGGCGGAACCGCATCGAGAGAGCGGATGACCCGAGTTGCGTGCGCCCCCACGTAGTCGATTTCCAGAACGAGATTCGCCCCCAGCTCGCGTTGTATACCGAGATTCCAGTTTTGGCTGGCCGGCATCTTGAGATTGGGATCCAGCAACGTCACCACCTGGTTCTGCCCGTTCACGAAGGTCAAACCAGGCGGAGTGCTTGGCGCGAAGGGAACTGTCTCCGGTGTGGCAGTTCCCGAGAAGGCATTGAACACCGTCTGCTGGAACGGCGGATTCCCACGCGCATTGCCGAAGATGTTGTCGAAGATGCGATCGTGAAAGATTCCGTAGCCGGCACGAATCGAGGTCTTGCCGTTCTTGAAGGGATCCCAGGCGAATCCGAGCCGGGGCTCAATGTTGCTGTAATCGTTATGATACAGATCGTGGCCGGTCCCCGGGCCGACCTCGGTAAATGTGAAGGACGTCGCGGAACCGTCGGCATTCTGGAAGAGGTTTGAAAAATTCCCTCCCGTTTCGAAAGGTACTCCGTTGTACTGGTAACGCAGTCCGTAGTTCAGCGTCAGGTTACTCCTGATCTTCCAACTGTCCTGGACGAAACCATCGGATTCATGCTGCCGAAACGTCTTCCCGTCCGTGGGAACCCGGGCCACGACCTTGTTGAAGAACTGCGCCTGGAACTGCGTGCTGACTCCCCCCACCAGGAACCAGGCCAGATCCTGGGTGGCCTGATCGGGTGTTGTTTGGGCAAACGCCAGACTAGTTCCCCCTGAATTTTGAAAGCGGTTGAATCCGAGATCATCGCGCGAGTTGAAGTTTACATCGCCAGAGGAACGGACATCGCGGAAGTCACCGCCGAATTTGATCGTGTGATTCCCTTTGACCCAGGTGATCGTATCCGTGTAGCTGGTGGTGCCCGTGTTTCTAGCCTGTCCCTTGGAATCAAAGAGGCCGTTGCAACCAAGCGTAAACAGCGGCGCCACCCCTAGGTTACCTTCAGGAACGGTAAAGTCCCGACCGTTACCCAGCGCGTCTATTCCGGTGATGGGGTCGATTGTGGCGGCGCAGTTGCTGTCGAATGCAGCATAGTTCTTGTTCCAGCCGAAGCGAAAATCGTTCACGAGAGTGTTGCTCAGCGTCGAGGTAAGACCCGCCAGGACTCCGTGAGCATAGGCAGGTGAGCTCACCACATCGATTCCAGGAGCTGTTTCGCTATGAAACGGATTGGAGTCCACCGACCGGTTGAAAGCGTAGCGCAGGGTTAACTGATGTTTATTGGTCAGTTTGTGATCAATCTTTCCCGTCCAGGTGTAGCCATTGAGATTGTCGGGACTGGCAAAGTTGAGCAGGCCCGTGAGTCCTGGGATCACATCGCCAGCGTTAGGAGCAGGGAGTAGGTTCAAGAGCTTGCTGATTGTCGGATCAACGCTGAGCCCGGTCAGGTTGCCGGGTGAGGTTGGAGTCCGGAGATCAACTTGGGTGCCATCAGGCGCAGTGAATTGTCCTGACTTGAAGGCTGCCGTGGGAGCAATGGAGGTTGCGGTAAGCGTGGTTCGGAACCTCTGGTACTCATTATTGATGAAGAAGAAGGTACGGTCCTTGATGATTGGCCCTCCTACCGAGAAGCCAAAATCATTACGCACGTAGGGATTCTGAGGATCAGGAGCCGGGCTGGCAGCAGTGGGCGCACGGTTGAAGAAGTCGCGTGCCCCGAGCGCGTTGTAACGGCCGAACCAGTACGCATCTCCATGCAGGTTATTGGTTCCGCCTCGTGTGACCACGTCGATGATGGCTCCCGTGTTCCGGCCGAACTCAGCGTTGAAATTGTTGGTAATAACGCGGAATTCCTGAGCGGAGTCGGGGTTGATGCCGAGGACACCGCTTCCCGCGCCCGGAACGGAAGTATCGTTGTTGTCTACGCCATCTAGCAGAAAATTATTGTTGCGGTCGCGAGAGCCGTTCACCGCAAAACCGTTGTTGCCGTTATTGGGCTGAATCGCACCGGGAGACAACAAGACGAGTTCGTACGCATTGCGCGTCAGGAGCGGGAGATCATTCATCGTCTTGCTGTCGACGAGAGTGCTGAGCTGGCTGGTTTCGGTTTCGATGGGCGCTGTCTCTCCCCCGTTTACCTGTAGGATTTCTTGCACCGATCCTACGGTGAACTGAGCGTTCAGGACCAGCGCCTGTGCCACACTCAGAGAGGTGGCATCGAATCTCATCATCTTAAA
>Ga0307479_10006254_pt1 | contig 10926 bp, 12 predicted proteins | sample atmos_gasesECM4C_FD_203743 | JGI IMG/M metagenome (GOLD analysis project Ga0307479, IMG submission 203743) | Hardwood forest soil microbial communities from Morgan-Monroe State Forest, Indiana, United States - atmos_gasesECM4C_515 | ecosystem: Environmental > Terrestrial > Soil > Temperate...
CGCTCCTTCATCCGTATCCATTCCGCGACTGGGAGCGACTGGTGACGCTCACCGTGGATGACGCGAATGGAAACCTGCGGTTCATCTCGATCAACGGAGAGCAACTGCGGCAACTGCGCGCAGCGAGTGCGCTGGAAGAGGTGGTCGCCTTTAGCGGCGCGAATCTGAGCACGACGGGCAACGCCGCTTCCGGCGATCTGCCGGAAGACATCGCTTGCATGATGTGGACGACCAATGCCATCGAGTATTTCGGCGTGCCGCCGGTGATGGGCCGCGGCTTAGGACCAGCGGATGCGCCCGAAGGGCAGGAACCGCAGCCGGTGGCGATGCTCAGCTATTTATTCTGGCAGCGCCATTATGGCGGCGACAAAAACATCCTCGGCCAGAGCATCGAACTGGCGCATGTGAAGTACAGGATCGTCGGCGTAATGTCCCCGCACATCGTTTGGGGTGGCGGCGATGTTTTTCTGCCGCTCAAAATCACGAGCGACCCGACCGTGCTCTTGGGCACGTCGATCCGGTTGAAGCCGGGTGTAACGCCCGAGGCGGCCAGCGCTGCGTTGCAACCACTGCTTGAGGAGTTCGCCAAATCCACGCCGCAGAATCTGCCAAAGGGATTCCGTGCGCATATCCTACCGCTTTCCAACGGCATTCGCGTGGGACTGGGACCCTCGTTGTATCTGCTGTTCGGCGCGGTGTGCCTGCTGCTGCTGATCGCGTGCCTTAACGTTTCCATCCTGCTGTTGGCGCGCGGCACCCGACGACAATATGAGCTGGCGGTGCGCGCGGCCATGGGAGCGCCGCGCATGCGCGTGTTGCGCCAGCTCATCACTGAAGCTCTGCTCATCGCTCTTGTGGGTGAGGCGCTGGGAATCGCGCTCGCCGTTGTGCTGCAGAACATCGTGGTCTCGCAACTTCCGTATTACCTCTCGCAGCGGAGGGCACTGATTCATCTGAACGTTCCGATGCTCGCATTCAGCATTGCCGCGACGCTGGCGACCGTGCTGGTCTTCGGCCTGCTTCCGGCAGTACAGCTCTCGGGTCGAAGCCTGCACAGCACCATGCAGCTCGCTGCGCACAAGCTCGCCGGCGGATGGGGCAAGCAGACGCGCAACGCGCTGATCGCCGGACAAATCGCATTCAGCCTGGTGCTGCTGGCTTCGGCGGCAACCAGCATCCGCACCTTCGTGTCACTGCTGCATGCGCAGCTTGGCTACGATCCTCACAACACGCTCGCGCTAGCCATCCCGCTGCACCCTAATAGCTATACGAGTTGGGAATCGCGCGCGGCCTACTTCGACCGCCTCGAGCAGAAGCTATCCGCCACGCCGGAGGTGACAGGCGCGGCAATCGCGATCAATGCTGTTCCGCCGGCAAATGGCTCGACGTGGTGCGACATTCTGGGCCAGACGTCGGTGGGCGATCAGCAAGTTCGAGCCAGCTTTATCAGTGCGGATTATTTTCGCGTGCTGAATATTCCGCTGGTTGGGGGAAGGATATTCGATCGTGCCGAGGTGACGCGTGGAGCGCAGGTTGCCGTCATCAATCAAGCGATGGCGCGCAGATATTTTCCGAATGGCGACGCGATCGGCAGGCAGATCCGCTTGCCGCAGCTGCAGGCAGCGCCGCCGAATCAATTGTCGGCGCCGGGCGCGAATGAATGGCGGCAGATCGTTGGGATCACCGGCGACGTTGTGAACAACGGCTTGCGCGATCCGGTGCAGCCGGCAGTCTATGTTCCGTATCCCGCACGCATGACGATGTACGGACAGATTGTGGTGCGCACGCGTAGCAATCCGCTCGCCATGCTGCACACTTTGCGCGCGCAGGTGCAGTCGGTGGATTCCAAGCAGCAGGTCATGCGCAACACGCAAAGCCTGGAACAATGGATCACCGACACGGATGACTGGCAGCGGGAGCACATGGTGGCGCTGCTTTTCGGCGCCTTCTCTGGAATCACGCTGCTACTGGCGGGCGTGGGACTGTACAGCGTGGTCTCCTATTCGGTCGCGCAGCGCACGAGTGAATTTGCGCTGCGCATGGCGCTCGGAGCCCAACGGGGCGACGTGCTGCTCAATGTGTTCTTATCGATTGCCGGCGTGGTGATCGTCGGAGTAGCGGCGGGAATAATGCTGCAGCTTGCCGTCAGCAGGATTGTGGCGCAGTGGGCCTATGCCAATGGACGGGATCCGCTAGTGATCGCGTTGGTCACACCGCTGCTGGCCATAGTAGCGATTGCCGCCTGCTATGTGCCCGCACGCCGCGCGATGGCGTTGGACCCAGTACAGGCGCTGCGGTACGAGTGAGTGCCGGCCTTCTCTTTAGGGCTCCCACAACGGAACCCTTACTGTGTCTTCAATGGCCACCAGGCGGAGCATTCGTCCTGATGATCGAAATGCCTTACCGGTCTGCAACACAATCCGCCTCCACCTCAACTAACCATTCGCGATCAATGAAACCCTGTACCTCGACGAAGGTGATGGCGGGCCGGATTGCGGCGAAAAACTCGCCGTGCGCACGGGCAGCAGCTTCCCATTGCGAGACATCGGTCAACATGATTCGCGTCCGCACCACAGTGTCGAGGGAGAGGCCGGCGTCCGCCACAGCATTCGCTATGATCTCAAAGCAGCGTCTCGTTTGGCCATAGACGTCGCCGGGACAAGCTACGCTTCCGTCTTCCGCGAACGGCGCAGTGCCTGAAACAGCAACGATTTGTCCTACCCTGACGGCTCGTGAAAAGCCGATTCGCGGCTCGAGCGGCGATTTCGACGAAACAAGTTTACGCATAGCAACTTTGGCCTCCTTAGCTTGCACTATTCAGTCGCGACGAGCGACATTGGCGCGTGCGCCGAGCGAGCGGGTGCGCGTCCCGGTCGCAGCAGCAGCCAGAAGGCAAGGATATGCGTCCAGAAGAGCGCCGGAACATAAAGCATGGGGATCGCATAAGCGGCGCCGAGCTGTCCGGCAACCGAGGGCACGTTCGCGCTGACCGCTCGCGACGTGGCGATGACCAGGTCGGCGAGACCGACCAGATTGAAAGCCCAGATCAGCGGCCAGAAGAGGAAGCGCACGCGCACCGTCAGCAGCACGAGGATTGCGAGCAGTGCGGTGGCCAGGTCGCCGTAAGCCACCGGCGTGGCGAAGCTCTGCGGCAGATTCGGCCCAACAAATCCGGGCAGCAGAAAGGCCAACCCGAAGAAGCGGAAACTGTTGAACGTGGCGATGGCGCGGTGCGCCTCGACCTGATCCATCGCTCTCAGTCGCGGCCACACGTAAGTCGCGATGCAGAGCGCCCAGGCGAGATAGCCCAGCGCCATGTCGATGTTAAAGATGTCCTGTGGATGCATGTCCGATCTCCTTGCCATCGGCGAGCACCGATGGCCTGGTCAAGATGATTTCCGTTTAACGCTGTTCCAGAACTCCGATGAGGCACCACCCGCTACCGCAGGTGGTTCAGCTCTATTTGTTCTGCGCTCCCGGACCTATCAATGCCCGCAGCGGCATCAAGGGTCCGACGGGAATGTATTGGTGATCCATTAACTGTTCCTTCGCGAGCGGCAGCGTTTCCATGATGGCTCGCGCCTCATCCTCGGTCTTCGCCTCGACCAGGAAGACGACGCCTTTGCCATCGCCGCGCGAATACCACTCGCGGATTTTCCCGTCTAGGTAGAGCTGCACAGTTGCCCGAATCTCTTCCGGTATGACGGCCATGATTTGTTGAGGGGTTACGCCCGGCTTGGGAGTCTCAATGACCAGCACGGCGGTAGTTTTGGGTATAGCTATGCTGGGCACGCCTGAAGCGCCGCCGGACTGTGATTGCGCTACCGACGCCGCGGGAAGCACTGCCATAAGCAAAGGGATCATAAATTTCATTCGTTCTCCTCTCGATTCAGTTTTGGTATCGTTCCATTTCTAATAGAGTACGAGCGTGCTCTTTTGGTTCAAAAAAATTTACTCTTCAGCGAAGCTCTTTATGAAGAAGTTCCTCGCCTGCAGCAATCTCTGCTCGCGCATTTTAGGGTCCGGAGTAACGCGGACCATCATCAACACCCCTGCCATACTGGGGAACAGCAACCTGCACTTCGCCAGTCTTTCTTCTCGCGTCCGACCAGGAACAAATGGCGATAGCCGCTCACGATACGCTTCCAGCAACGCCTCAATCCGTTTGCGCACGGACAACGGCTTTCGTGCGAGCTCCGGCCCGAGGGCGGCGCGCACGCAACCGGATCCCGGCGAATTCGCGTGGCCTACGCTTAGATAGCGTTCGATGATGGCCCGCAGAGCCTGACCTTCGGGCGCGGACTTTGCAACCTCCTCCATACCTCTTCCCGTCTCGTCGAGTGCCCGTGCCACCGCTTCGACGAACAGGTCGTCCTTGCTCTTAAAATGCCGGTAGAAGCCGCCCTTTTTCAGGCCTACCTTCTTCATTACCGTCCCGATGCCGCTGCTGTCCCCGCCGCGCTCGCGAAAAGAGCGAGCGGCCACGGAAAGAATCTTCTCGTGGTTTTGCGCTTTGTGTTCTGCCGAGTACCGCATACCTAAGAGTACGACCGTACTCTACTAACTGTCAACGACAAAATAGATATTCCTAGGGCGCAAAGGTCAAGTCCTATGAAGAAAGGCTTAATGCGGAAGACCAGCAGCGCTGCGGGGCGTGGACTTGTTCCTAAGTCAGTCCACACGGGCGCGCTGTCCATATCGTGTCCGAATCGAGAGTTCTTTTTTCCGAATTGAGGCGTTAGGTTTCATGCGGTTTCGCCAGATCGGCGGGCCCGCAATCAGTTCACGCTCTTACGCGACTTTCAGGACCGTCTTGCCTCGCGCGTGTCCCGTTTCGCTGAGTTCGTGGGCGCGGCGGACGTCGGAGAGCGGCAGCACGGTCCCGACTATTGGTTTGAGTTTCCCTGCATCGACGAGTTTTGCGATTTCATACAACTGTGCAGAACTGGGGTGCCCAGCCATGAAAGTCGAGTGCACACTATGTTTGGCAGCTTCCTCTGCCGACGGTGGAGCAACGATCGACACCAGAAATCCGCCCTTCTTCAACACTTTCCACGAGCGGTTCTGGGTATCACCGCCCAGCGTGTCGAGCACCATGTCCACATCGTGCACAACGTTTTCGAAACGAGTCTTTTCGTAGTCGATCGGCTCGTCAACTCCCAATTCCCGTAGAAGACCTTGATTCCTCCCCGACGCAGTACCGATCACATGGGCTCCCTTCCATTTTGCGAGTTGCACCGCGACGCTGCCCACGCCTCCGGCTGCGCCGTGAATCAGAACCTTCTGACCTTTGCTTAATCCAGCCTGGTCGAACAGCGCCTGCCACGCCGTCAGCGCCACGACAGGAATGGCAGCGGCATGGATGTGGTCAATCGACTTTGGCTTCAGCGCGGCCTCCGTTTCCTTGATCACGACATATTCCGCATAAGTGCCTTTGCCATTGCGGCCGCCATCCGTTACAGCATAGACCTCATCGCCTTTCCTGAATTGGGTCACCCCAGGACCTGTTGCTTCGACGATACCGGAAACATCCCAGCCCGGAATGTAAGGCAGGGGAAGCGGAAAGACATCTTTCATGTCGCCTGCGCGCAGTTTCCGGTCGATCGCATTTACCGAGGCAGCATGGACCTTTATCAGCAATTCGCCGGATTCCGAGGTTGGGCGCGGTGCATCTTCGAAGCGAAGCACTTCTGGCCCTCCGAAGTTGTGGACTTGTACTGCTTTCATATTTTCCATTTCGCAATCTCCCAGGCGAGACATGATGAAATGTCTCGAAAGTAAAGGTTGGAGTGACCCCTTCCCTTGGCGCGTGTCTTGGCGCGCGCAGAGCAAGGGCGTTATGATTCGACAATCGCGATGTCGCTGGCGTGTTGCGGAAAACAGCGCTCTGCCCAATCCACCGTGAGCTTCTGCCACTCAGCGCCGCTATTCGCTGACCGATAAAGCTCGTCTTCCGAAGCCAGGTAAAACACACCCGGCTCGATATCAGTTCGTGCGAGGACGGGCACCCTGCGACCCTCCCGATCCGGAAGACCGTCCAGAGCCTTGCGCCATGGCTCATGAGCGCTGCGTCTATAGACGCCGGAATTCGCAAATTCCTTCGAGTGCGCTGCGCGCGGGCTTTTTGCAGCGCTCAAAATCACCGTGTCCGGGTCGCTATGACTTACCGCAACGCTCCAGCAATAACCGTGCTCCAGGCCTTCCATTACGCGGCGCCAAGTTTCGCCATCATCGAGGCTCTCAAAATAGCCGTCGCCTGCCGCCGAGTAGAGGCGGCCCGGCGCGCTCCGGTGTGCCGCAAGCGTATGCGTATCCCTGGGCCCTCCTGGGACGCGGTCACGCCAGGTCTCTCCGCCGTCTTCGCTGCGAAGCAAGGCTCCGGCTTCGATGGCCACGTGCAGTCGCCGGGGAGCGGAAGGATCCGAGAGTATCTGTCGCACGTGATGGGTTTCCGGACGAGGCGGGAAACTCCATTCCCCGGCCGAAGCCAAGCTCAGCAAGCCTGGCAAAGCGTGCCAGGTGTCCCCGCCATCGCTTGACTGATAGATGGCGCTCGGTTCGGTTCCCGCATACAGCAGCGCCGTGCGGCCTGCATCCCCGCTGCCGGCTGTTGCGAGCGCCATGACGTTCCGATTCGGGAGGCCCTTACACGGACGCCAGCTAGCACCGGCATTATCGCTCCGATATACGCCATTCCCGAAAGTCCCGCAGTACACGCGCTCTTTTAAGCTTGAATCCACGACAACGCATTGCACCCGCTGGTCTTGTAGCTGAACTTCACCCCGCCATGTCCCATTCGAGCCCTCGATTACACTCAAACCGTGCGCGGTCGCGAGATATATTTTCGTCTTCATTATTCCTTCACGTCTGCTCGATAGCATAGCCTTCGAATTTTCGAGATCCGTGACAACCTCTTGATTGTTTGTGCCGGCTGGCCGCCCGAACTGTAGCTCGCTTGCCGCCGGCCTGCTCCAAAGCTCCTGCGTGGAGCGTACCGCTTCAGAATTGAGCTAGCCATCCCCAGGCTCGGCCTCTATGCGTTCTGCAGAAGCGCATTCCAATCCTGCGTCTTCGCCCAAGACTCGAAGTCGTGGAAGGCGACGTCGGGGAACTCACGGCGGAGCGCGGCGCGATCCACCGCAAAACCGACGCGATCGAACCATTCGTACATCGTGACGGCATCCTGGCCCATGCGCTCGCGGACGACATCGAGCGGGACCTGGTAATACCTAAAAGGGCGCCCGGTGACGCGCGAGAGAATGGCCATGGCGTCATTTCCCGTGAGGTCGTCGCCCGCGAGGTCGAAGCGCTTGCCGGTGAAGCGGCCCGCGTCCTCGAGGACGCGAACCGCGACCGCTCCGATGTCCGCGACGGCAACTTGCGCGAGCGCCCTTGTCGGCGGGAGCGCCGACGCGTAGGTCCCTTTAGCCAGTTGCTCTTTCGCGAAATAGAGGTTCTCCATGAAGGCAACGGGCGCAAGAATCGTTGCGCGGACGCCGATCTTGGCGATGTGCTTTTCGACTTGGTACTTGCTGTCGAAGTGCGGAACGCCCGTTTGTCGGTTGGCGGAGCCGACGGAAGTGAAGACGAGATGCACGCCTGCTGCCTTGGCCGCGTCGGCGGCGGCAATACCTTGTTGTGTCTCGGTGTCCGTGCCTCCGGACGGCACCGTCACCGCGAAGAGAGAGGTCGCTCCTTCGAGCGCCTTCGTGATCGCCGCAGTATCTTCGAGCGACGCCGCAACGAGCGTCGCACCGGTCTTCGCGAGCAACTTGGCCTGGCTTGAGTTTGGGTCGCGCGTAACGGCGCGGACCTTGTGGCCTCGCTCAAGGAGGACCCGCGCCACGGCGCCGCCTTGTTTACCCGTGGATCCCGTGACGACGACGGTGAGTTCTTTTGCCATGTTTTGGTTCCTTTCTCCTGCGGTCATGACCTATCAGGTGTCTCGTCGGCTGCGAATGTCGGAGTCAGATGGACTGCAATTCCGACCGTGAAGTCCCCTTGCTCAACCAGACGATCAAGCTCGCAAGAAGAAGCAGAACAATAGGTGGGCCGGGGTTTCCACCCAGTATTGTGAGGTGGAATCCAATAGCGCCCACCATCACAACAGCCAACAGCGACGCCGCATAGACGGCGAAGCGAGGCACAAATAGGCCAATCGCCCCTGCCACCTCCAGCGAGCCGGTTAGGATACGGAACCATTGCCCGAACCCTATCTTTGCGAACATCGCCACCATTGCAGGAGCTCCAGCCAGCTTCGAGCCGCCGGCAGCAAGAAAAGCTAGACCAACAACAACTCTGAGTACCCAAAGGGCGATGATCGTTCCCTTTTTCTGTCCCGTTGCCATTTCGATCCTCCTCAAACAGGCTTGACATTATATTTATGTCGATACATTGATAAACTAAGTATCGTGATGGATGCGAAAAATGTGAAGCAACGTCTAAGGGGCAAGACACCCGCTCGTCATGTCTGGCTCATTATGTTGAAGGCGCTCAACGCGATAGCCCGTCAGCTTGACGCCGATCTGCAGCGGTCCGGGGTCAGCAACACCGATTTTCGGGTAATGGAAGCCTTGCTCCACAAAGGTCCTCTGCCGGTAAATATCATCGGACCGAAGGTGAATCTAACGCCCGGCGCCATTAGCGTCGCTGTCGACAGGCTGGAAGTTCGTGGACTTGTAGCGCGAGCAGAAGGCAAGCGAGATAGACGGGTCCGGGTCGTTGCCCTGACGAAGGAGGGAGAGAAAGTGATCTCCCCTGCGTACCACCGTCATGCCGTTCTTCTTGAAAATATCTTTGAGCCGCTCGGCGAGAACCAGCGCCTGTCACTGGAGAATATGCTGAGGTTGCTTGGAGGACATGCCGAGACTATGGGCGAAATTCCTGAGGAGTAGGCAAGAAGAGCTTTTCCGGATTCCTCCGGAACCCCGCGAAAATAGGGCGCGTGGCGCAGCCTGTCTTGTTCCTGTGTGCAATATCCGCGTTGTGGGTGCCGCGCTCCGCGTGGTGTGTTCGCGGGGTGCGCGATCGAGACCGTTCGAAATACCGCAGTCTCAGTCTTATTCTGTATCAATTCGGGAATAGAAGAAAACTTAAGAGAAACTGAGGCGATGGCAGCATCGTCCGCTTACCCTTTGAAAACCGCAAAGAGTTCGGCACCCACAGCCAGGTATCGCACACCTAATCAAAACCACGAACTCGAAACAGGGTTGGTGGCCACTCGCCTGTCCCTCTCTTTCGAAATCAGGCTTCAGCTTTTCTTTTCGAGGTGTTGCCTGAGAAGCACGACGTCCGGCGATTCCCAGCCGAGCGAGCGGTAAAACAATTCGGCATCGCGCCATACATCGGCGATAAGAACTTGCTGGCCTTTCTGACGGAGCGATTCTTCAACGGCCTGAAGCAATCGGGTTCCAATTCCGCGGTGCAGCGAGTCCGGATCCACCACAAGCTCACTCAAATAAGCTCGGAACCCGAAATCGTGGGCACAGACAAACCCGAGAATTCTAGATCCCTTCCCATACGAAAGCGAGGTCTCGTGCAGAGTGGATGGCTTGATCCAACGGTTAGCTCTGACCACCAATGCCGCCAGAATCCTGGCAAGCTTTGCATGAGCGCGCGGATTTGTGGGATATCTGAGCTTGTAGCGTTGCGCAGCATGGCGCCATCATCACATCTAGCCACCGGCGCTCCTGCGAAGCTCAATTTCACCCCAAAAAAACGGCTTTCGGCAATCGGCTCAATGCAACGGCAACAGCAAAAGAGCAGCTCTCGGCATTCGCAATTGCCTTTCGACTCAATGCAACGGCAAAGACACCCACCGCAAGGTGTCACACTATGCGATTTCCGGCACGTTTGGCAGACGTTTTTGATCACCTCAATAGAATCGTGGAAACGGAGAAAAACAATATTTTCACAGCTTCCAGTCCCGCACTGTCCCCTGCCCCATTCCCCGCACAGTGCTATTTGACCAACGCTTTGACGGCAGGCGGCAATTCGAACAATGAATCGTCGATAGGTTCATAGCTCACCGATTCGTAAGTGAAGGTCTGGCTTTGATCGCCCCTGCGGTTTGTGTTTCTTGTCGCCATCAAAGGGCCGCCGAAGTTCTTGTAGTCCTCGAACAGGGCGATCGAAGTTGCCTTCGAGGCGTCTCCTTCGAAGCGGTAGCCGACCAGTAATCCGGTTGCAACGTCGTAGAACTGGTTGTTGTCCTTGCCCCAGTTCGTGGTGCCGTGCAGCCAGTAGCATCGACGGCCTTCAAAATCTGTGACGCCAGCGAGTTCGAGCTTTTTGAAATAGTCGGGCTGATGCAGGGAATATTGCAGATCGGCGTCGCGGCGTATGGCATCGAGCGGGGTATCTTTGTCTATCTCGGCGCCTTTGGGAGTGATGGTCCAGGAAACTTTGCCGTCGAATCCGGCGATAACTTCTGTGCCGTTGGGTCGAGTGACTTTGAACAGCGTCTTGAATGGCTTGGCGCGATAGACAAAGTTCGCTTTACCTGCCATGCCGGTTCTTTCCATTTCACCGCGAACCGTCAACGATTGCACCCGTTGGATGGCCGGCGCGCCGCCGAGCGCTTGCGGGTAGCGGTCGAGAACCTGGGCAGCCGTCGTGAGCTGTGCCGCCTGGGGCCAGACGCACGCAGCAAACAGGATAACCACAGTGATAGAGCTCAGGAGACGCATACCGCTGAGACGAGGCAATCGCCAAGAGGTCATCTGAAAATATCGGTCTTGACCGCAAAGAATCTGTATTAGTTCCCCGAACTCAAACCGACGGGTGACGGACACTATTTTCCTGTTCAGTCCCCGTGCTCTCCCAAAAAAGGAAACTAAGGGAATTCGAAGTCGAGAGCGTAAATTTCTTGACTTCCGGTATCGCGCAGCAAGAGCGGGGAGTCGTCGGGAGCCAGCCCAAGCCAAT
>Ga0307479_10006255_pt1 | contig 10926 bp, 8 predicted proteins | sample atmos_gasesECM4C_FD_203743 | JGI IMG/M metagenome (GOLD analysis project Ga0307479, IMG submission 203743) | Hardwood forest soil microbial communities from Morgan-Monroe State Forest, Indiana, United States - atmos_gasesECM4C_515 | ecosystem: Environmental > Terrestrial > Soil > Temperate...
GCGCGAGATGAGCGGCACGGCCTGCTTTCCGTGCTGTGGTTCAACATCGCGCACTACGCCGTACGCCCCTGGCCTTGGATTCTTACGGCGCTTGCGGCTGCGGCGCTCTATCCGGGGCTGGCGCATCCGGAATCGGGCTACATGCTTGTGGCGACCAGCACGGTGCCTCACGCGCTGCGCGGGATTTTGATTGCAGGATTCATGGCCGCGTTCATGTCCACGATTGCAACGCAGCTCAATTGGGGGAGTTCGTATCTCGTCGAGGATTTTTATCGGCGATTCATGCGTCGCGGCGCTCCGGAAAAACACTACGTGAACATTTCGCGGATTGCCACGCTTCTGCTGGTGGCGGCGTCGGCATTTGTGTCGGCGAAATTGGCCACGATCAGCCAGGGTTGGGAAGTGGTGCTCGAAGTCGGTGCGGGGACCGGGGGCGTTTATTTGTTGCGCTGGTATTGGTGGCGCATCAATGCGTGGAGCGAAATTTCCGCGATGGCGGCGGCTCTCGTCATGACGCTAATCCTTCACCAGTGGCATATTTTTGGTGGAAGCGCCCCGGTAGTGTTCGCGAAGACTGCACTCGCGACCACCGGCGTAACGACGGCCGTGTGGCTCGCAGTAACGCTGCTGACTCCTGCTGAACCGGACGAGGTTCTGCTCCGGTTCTACAGGAAAGTAAGGCCGCAGGTGACCGGGTGGCGCCGCATTGCCGCGCTTGCGCCGGAATTGCCGCAAACGCGGGACCTGGGTCGGAATTTGCTGGCCTGGGTGCTTGGGTGCGCCATGGTGTACTTGGCATTATTCGGCGTTGGCAGGCTCTGCTTCGGTCAGATCGGCGGAGGCACTGTATTGCTGGGATCGGCGGCTGTTTGCGGCGTGCTGCTTTATCGCGATATAACACAACGCGGCGAGGCAAGGATCGAAGGTAGCTTCAGCGGCTAAAGCCGGTCCCAGAAAGAATTGTTGTGGCCGGGCTGAAGCCCGGCCCTCCGAGTAGCGTCAAGATTCCGCGTGGGATCAAGATTTCGGGCGCGGAGCAGGGGATTCGAGGCTTTTTCGTGAAGCGTGTGGCGGCTGCCTTGATGAGAGGCGTCACTGAAATGGGAGGGGTCATTGATTAAGAAGGGGCGCGATAGTGGAGTGGCGGGCCTTTCGGGATCCGGCCAGGCGCACGCTGTAACGGCGTCCTTTCTGGGATGGACGCTCGATGCGTTTGACTTCTTTGTTGTGGTGTTCCTGATTGACAAGCTGGCCGCGGATTTTCATGTAGGGAAAAAAGCCATCATTGGTTCCTTGTTTGTGACTCTCGTGATGCGCCCCGTGGGCGCGCTCATCTTCGGCTTGCTCACCGATCGCTATGGCCGGCGTATTCCTTTGATGATTAACGTGGTTTTCTTTTCCGTGGTTGAGCTGGCGTGCGGATTCTCGCCCAATCTCACATTTTTTCTGGTGATGCGCGCGCTTTATGGTATCGGCATGGGCGGGGAATGGGGAATCGGTGCGTCGCTGGCCATGGAATCGGTCCCGCCGCGGTGGAGAGGGATTCTCTCCGGGATATTGCAGAGCGGCTACTCGGTGGGGTACTTGCTTGCCGCGGTGGTGGCGCGTTTTGTGCTGCCGACGTGGGGATGGCGGCCGATGTTCTGGCTGGGCGGCCTCCCGGCGCTTCTGGCTTTTTATATTTCAGCGCGTGTGCCCGAATCAGAAGCTTGGAAACAGCATCGCGCGCCATCGACGGGCGCAGTTCTCAAGATCGTCGCCGGCCAGTGGAAAAGCTTCCTGTATCTCGTTCTGCTGATGACATTCATGATGTTCCTTTCGCACGGCACGCAGGACCTATACCCGGATTTTCTGGGCAGCGTGCACAAATTCACGCCGGCTCTTCAATCTTACATGGCCATCATTTACAACGTCGGCGCCATTCTCGGTGCGATCGTCTTTGGGCAATTTTCGGAAAAGCTCGGGCGGAGGCGCACCATGATCTCCGCGATGACATTGTCGTTGCTGGTGATTCCGCTGTGGGCGTTTGGCGGCTCACTCCTCACGCTGATCGTCGGGTCCTTCCTGATGCAAGCCGGAGTTCAGGGGGCGTGGGGAGTGATTCCCGTTCATCTGAGCGAGCTTTCACCGGACGAGACGCGCGGGCTGGTCCCAGGGCTCGCGTATCAGCTTGGGATTTTGATTGCGGCGCCAACCAATACGGTTGAGTTCCTGTTGAGGGAGCATGTGGGGTACCAGTGGGCGCTGGCGGGATTTGAAATCGTCACGATTGCCGTGCTCATCGTGACGCTCTTGTTGGGGAAAGAGCGCAAGGGGCGGAGCTTTCATGAGCCTGCAGCCATACCCGTTTCGACGTGAGAATTTTCTCGCGGCCGAGTTGAAGGCGTCCTCAATGTCGTGCGTGATCGTCAGCTGGAATTACGGGTGGTTGCCCTTGACCGGTGTCGGGACAGGCCTCAGGCTGGCGCGCCAGCAGCGCTCACAAACTTCGTCGGGATAGACGAAGTAATTGGAAGCATTGCGACACTTGGGGCATTCGATCGGCACGGAGCGGGCAACACCGCGAACGTTAAGACCGCGAGCGCGGGCTTGGCGTTCGACCCATTTGCCGAATTCCCAGGCCAGATTTCGCGCGGTGGTCTTTTCATTCGGGTGGAGCGATTCATCGGGTGCGAGGAAAAGGGGCCAGGGACGCAGCCACAGCGCCAGGCCCACTGCAACTACGATCATTAAGGGCACGAAAACCATGTGTCCCTCCGATTCCGGTCCAAGAGTTCGCTACGTCCTACAAAATAAACATACGCGCTCCCACGGACTGAGTCATTGTGGTTGTTGTTCGTTGGATTCCAACTGGGTACGAGCCTATTCGACACTTGCGAACGCGGAGACGACCGTCCCCCAATTAGGCCGCTTATTACATAAGGCTCCATGCGTCGTTTGATGCGCGCGGAGCAAAAGTAGATGCTGCACCCGGTCCCAATCCTTGAAGTTGGAAGAAACTTTCCGAATGCTGCATCATAGTGATTGTGGAAAATGGAAACTCTAAGAGCGGTTTTGCGGGAGTTCGGGTGCTGTCACTGGAGAGCCGACGCGCGCCGGAAATGGCGAAGCTGATCGCGAGCAACGGCGGTGTTGCTACCGTGGCGCCTTCCATGCGCGAGGTACCGCTTGCGTCCAACGCGGAGGCGCTGGCATTTGCCCGCAGGCTCGTTGAAGACGGTTTTGACATTGTGGTTTTCCTGACTGGAGTGGGAACGCGTGCGCTTACACGTGTGGTGGAGACCGTTTATCCGGTTGAGCGATTCGTGACCGCGCTGCGAAAGATTACCATTATCGCTCGCGGTCCTAAACCGGTGGCCGCGTTGAAAGAACTGGGTGTGCCTGTGACCGTGACTGTGCCCGAACCCAATACCTGGCGCGATCTTCTGAGAACGCTCGACGAAAAATCGGCTTCCTTACCTCTTAAAGGACGCCAAGTCGCGGTCCAGGAATACGGTGTATCTAACCCGGAGCTTCTGGCAGGTCTTTCGGATCGCGGCGCGCACGTCACGCGTGTGCCCGTGTACGAATGGAGTTTGCCGGAGGATGTTGGGCCGCTACGTGCCGCCGTCGCGTCCATTGCAAACGATGAATTCGACGTTGTCCTGTTCACGACGGGAATACAGGTGAATCACCTATTTCAAGTGGCGGTTGAAATGGATCAGGAACATTCTGTGCGCCGGGCGCTTTCTCACATGTTGATTGCGTCGATCGGGCCGTCGACGTCTGAAAGGCTGCGCGAGTATGGTCTCAAGGCGGATATCGAGCCTTCCCATCCGAAAATGGGTTACCTCGTTAGCGAAACTGCACAGCGCAGCGCCGAGATATTGCGGCTGAAGCGATACCTTCCAAAATAGTTGAGTTTCTCCTTCACATTTAGCTCCCCCAGCGCTTTTGACATCATTGTGTAATGCGCTCCTTTTCGATTGCCGGGCGGCACCGAAGTTGTAGCTCGTCCCGGTCTTACCGGGACGAGGGTTTGGTCGTCAATCGCAAGCAAAATCCCCGCGTCTGAAGACGCGGGCTACAGCAGTCAGCACCAGCATCAAGAGGGATGTCAACAGAACCACCAGAATCTCAAATGGGGAACCTTAGGATCGCACCGACACAATTGTTAACAAACTGTAACAGCAGGCAAACAGCTTATGGTTTGCATTCGTTGTAAGAATTGGACAGCCGGGGGACCGTAATTTAATCTGGTGCTGTGAGCACTAAGGCGACCAATCCAACCATGGGCACCAATCCCGAAGTTGATTTCCTACATAAAATGGCCAGCCGTATGGCGTCGGCGGATCCACTGCAAGAAGTGCTGGCGCAGATCGTGGATTTCGCCGCATCAGTGGTGAGCTGCGATTCCTGCTTTCTCTACGCGCTGGAGGATGACGATCTGATCCTCCGGGCATCAAAAAACGCGCATCCCGATGTTGTAGACCGGCTGAAACTGAGGTTGGGGCAGGGCATTACGGGATGGGTGGCGGAGCACCGGCAGCCGGTCGCAGTGGCGCTGAACGCGTCGCAGGATCCGCGTTTTCAACTATTCAAGGATTTGCCCGAGGACAGGTTTGAAGCGTTCCTTTCCGTGCCGGTGATGTGCCGCGGGCGGGTCGTCGGCGTCATCAACCTGCAGAATCGCGACCCGCACGAATACACGGAGCGCGAAATCAATTTGATCTCGACGATTGGCTTTTTGGTCGGAGCCGAAATCGAGATGGCGCGGCTGGAGAGCGAGAACCTGCATCTCTCGGAGAAACTGGAGACGCGGAAACTTGTCGAGCGCGCCAAAGGAATTCTCCAGCGCGAACTTAGGATAACCGAGGAAGAGGCGTATCTGACGATTCAACGGCAGAGCCGGCAGCGGCGTAAATCGATGAAGGAGGTGGCTGAGGCCATCGTTTTGAGTGAAGACGTAAAACGTGGGTTGAGCGAATAGATCAGGGGCCCAACGGCCATTCTTCGTATGCGGTCCCCGCTTTGGTTTGGGTAGCACAGGCACTCCTGCCTGTACGGTTTCTTGAGGTTTTCTCCAAGGCGCACAGCCAGCCCCTCTAGGAGGCTCGGGGTAAAGAGTGGCTGTGCTACTATCCCATTGACATTTTGGGGACTTCTGCGTAATCTTACGTTCGCAAGCTGGGAGAGAAGATTCGTTCGATCATGCAAATGCGCGCTTATTATTGGTTCGCCTTTACGTACCGCTTCCCACGGTGGGGAGCGGCCAGGGGCGGATCGCGCGTGATTTGAGGTAGAGCAGAGACCTAGAAAGCGCGAAAAGATTCCCGGAACTGGCCGCGAAAACCCACAGGGTTCGCGGCTTTTTTTTTTGCGCCCTCGTGGACGGGTGCGGGCTCTACTTGGAGCCCGCCAGAGAAAAGATTGCCAAAGGAGAATAACAATGGTGGTGAATATGTCATCAACAGCTACGCAGGAGCAAATCAATCACGTCATGGACAGGATCAAAGAATGCGGGTTTCTGCCTCACCTGATCCAAGGCGCCGAGCGCACGGTGATCGGCGTGGTGGGCAAGAACCGCGGGCGGCGCAGCGAACTGGAAGCTCTTCGAGTAGCTCCGGGCGTGGAAGATATTATTCCGATTTCGCAACCCTTCACCTTGGTGAGCCTGGAGCTGCAAACGAAGCGCACGGTTGTGGACGTGAAAGGCGTGCGGATCGGTGGGCCGGAACTCGTCGTGATGGCGGGGCCGTGCTCGGTGGAGTCGCGCGAACAATTGATGGAGACCGCGCGCGGGGTCAAGGCCGCGGGCGCCAAGATTCTTCGCGGCGGCGCCTATAAGCCGAGAACCTCGCCGTACGATTTCCAGGGCCTGGGCGTCGAAGGGCTCAAAATCCTGAAGGAAGCGAGCGAAGAAACAGGTCTGCCCGTGGTGACGGAAGTTATGGGCGTCGAAGACCTCGATGCCGTCGTGGAATATGCCGACATGATGCAGGTCGGGGCTCGCAACATGCAGAACTATCCGCTGCTTCGCCGCCTTGCGACGGTGCCGCGGCCGATTCTCCTCAAGCGCGGCCCTTCGGCCACGATCAAGGAATGGCTGCTGGCTGCCGAGTATTTGCTCTCGGGCGGCAATCCGGATGTAGTCTTGTGCGAGCGAGGGATCAAGACATTTGACTCGGAATTAAGGAATACGATGGACCTCGCGGGAGTCGCACTGGCGAAGGAGCTTTGCCATTTGCCGGTGGTGGTGGACCCATCGCACGCCACCGGGCGTCGAAGCCTGGTGCCCGCGGCGTCGCGCGCCGCCGTTGGAATCGGCGCGGATGGATTGATCATCGAGGTGCACCCGTGCCCGGAGCGAGCGCTTTCCGACGGTCCGCAATCGCTCGATCTGCCAGGATTCGCGGCGATGATGCAGGCGCTCCAAGCTGCTATGGCGATGGCTGCGGAGGAACGGTAGAAGGCTGACGCGGGGGCAATTGAGGCGGCATTCTCCGCGAGGCACCGCCTCGCAGCTTGAGTTTGGGATCTAATCGTGCCGCTTCGGCGAATTCTTTTGCGGCTTCCTGCCTGTTTCCTTTTGCTTCTACTGCACCTGCTAAATTGAAATGACCGAGAGCATAATTAGGATTCAACCGGATGGCTTCCCGATATTCCGAAATGGCGCCGTCCAAATCTCCCTTGAATCGCATGGCGTCACCGAGGCCGGAATGCGCCTCGACCATGTTGGGGTCGAGGCGCAACGCTTCGCGCAATTCAACAATGGCGCCATCCATGTCGCGCTTCAAACCGAGATCGAAGCCGAGGTCTCTGTGGGCATCGGCAAGGTCAGGATCGATGTGCAACGCTTCGCGCAATTCGGCAATGGACCCATCCAGATCATGTTTCACTCGGAGCAGCGCCCCCAAGTTGGCATGCGCGGGCGCGAGTTTGGGCTTCAACCGAATCGCTTCCCGGTCTTCCGCGATGGCTCCCTCGAGATCGCCTTTAATCTGGAGGGCTGAACCCATGTTGACATGCGCTTCGGCGAGTTTGGGCTCCAGACGGATCACTTCCTTGTATTCTGATATCGCTCCATCCAGATCGCCTTTCGCTTTTAGGGCAAGTCCCAGCTCGTAGTGTGTCTTTGAGCTACGCGGCCTCAGAACGAGAGCTCGCCGGTATTCTGCTATGGCTCCATCAACATCACCCTTGGCGAAGAGTTCCTCGCCCTTGGCCAGGTGTGCGGCGCTGGTGTCCGCAAAGGATGGCCGCGATGAAACGGCCAACAGGAGCGCCAAAGTTAATACGCCAAATTTCAGAAAGGCCTCCGCGCGGGACGGCTTTCGAGGCTGCGGAAAAGTCATTCGTACTGGCATTCCGTTCACGGTGAGCGTTCACGGTGACCCGAGCGAAGCGAGGAATCTCTCTTCGATCTAAGTCCAGTAAAAGAGAGATTCCTCGGCGAATAGCGCGCCTCGGAATGACAACCAGAGAACTTTTTTCGCAGCCACTTTAGGAGTAGCAAGATGCCATTATAGAGTCTGATTGGTTATTGGAACAGTGTCATCGAAAGTTGTGTGCTCTGGTGGTAGCTCTCGAACCTGCTTCCTTTTTTTCTTCGCGTCCGGCCTGACTGGGAAGTACGTGACCTCACGCGCCCTTGCGCGCGTTTAGACGCACTGATAGACTCCGCCCATCCATGAAGAATCGCCTCGGATTCGAGGTTTGGTTGAGTCGAATACTTTGGAGACATTATGCGTAAAGCGCTGCCATTTCTGATCGCCGCCGCGGTAGCTTTGTCTGGCGCGAACGCCTTCGCGCAACAGGGCAAGGGGCTGGATGTCTATTTCATTGACGTGGAGGGCGGGCAGTCAACTCTGTTCGTTACGCCTGCCGGACAATCGCTGTTGGTCGATACCGGCTGGGCCGGGGCGCGTGATGCTGGCCGTATAGCCGATGTGGCCAAGCAGGCGGGTATCACTCAGATCGACTACCTGGTGACCACGCACTACCACGGCGACCATGTTGGCGGCGTGGTTGATCTCGCATCTAAAATTCCCATCAAGACATTCGTCGATCACGGGCCGAGCGCGGAGGAAACGCGTAGCGTTCCTCAAAATTATGCGGCCTATCTGACAGTGCGTGAAAAGGGCCAGCACATTCTGGCCAAACTTGGCGAACATCTTCCCATTAAAGGCGCCGACTTCCAGATTGTGTCTGCTGCTGCGGAAACGATCACCAAGCCATTGTCCGGGGCCGGAAAGCCGAATCCACTGTGCGCTGATTTCCAGCCCAAGGATGAGGTGAAGGATCCGCTTATCGCCGGTGAAAATAAGCAATCCGTCGGGATGGTCATCTCTCTTGGAAATTTCCGCATGGTTGATTTTGGCGATTTGACCTGGAACAAGGAACACGATCTGGCCTGCCCCAACAATCTTGTGGGCACAATCGACTTGTACGTTGTGTCTCATCATGGGCAGGACATTTCCAGCCTGCCGATGATGGTCCAGGCCATGCATCCGCGCGTGGCCGTGATGGACAATGGCGCGAAAAAAGGCGGAGCGATTGCTACATTCGAGACGCTCAAGAAATCGCCTGGATTGGAGGATCTCTGGCAATTGCACTATGCAGTTGACGCGGGAGACCACAATTCGCCCGAGCAGTTCATCGCCAATTTGGGGGTTGGCGGCACGCCCGCGACAGGCGTCCCGGACGAGGGGACGGTTTACACCATCAGGGTGGCGGCCCGGGCCGATGGCAGTTTCACTGTCACCAACACCCGCAACGGAAACCACAAAGACTACGGGCCGCACAAATAGCAATATGCGGGGTGCGAATTTTGTGCGGAGCGGACTTGAACGGAGGGCAATGACCATGCATCTGCTGAGAAGGATTGCCACTTCAATCGCTGTAGTTTTCTGCGTTGCCTCGCTCGCTTATGGGGCGGAGATCACTGGCACAGTCAAGGCCCCCGACGGCGCGCCATTCGAGGGAGCGTTCGTCCAAGCTCGAAATGCAAAGACAAAGATTACGGTCAGTGTCCTTTCCCGAAAGGGAGGAGATTATAGAATACCGAACTTGCCTGCCGGTGAGTACGAGTTGCGGATCAGGGCTGTCGGATACCAGACTCAGCCGCGCGCCGGCGTGAGTTTGGCTGCGGATCAGTCGGTCTCCTACGAATTTGCTCTGCAAAAAGGAAGAGTGCATTGGACCGACATTTCGCTCTATCAGGCGGACCAGCTTTTGCCCGCGGGAAAAGGCAAGGGAGCGCTTTTTACTCCGCAACCTGGACAACCCACCGCTACTTGTGCCGCCTGCCACGGAATTCAGACTCGGATCGCTTCCACGGTTCGCGACGAGGCAGGCTGGCGAGATCGCGTCGAATACATGCGGACCACCATGCGGGTGAGGATCAACGACCAGGAAGCTGGCGATATCGCGTCGTACCTGAATAGCGTGTTTGGAGAAGACTCGACACTTGCGAAATCGCCGGCAGATGTTCCGGGATACCAGAAGGTTGTGCAGTCGTTCAGCGATGACGCCATGAGGATTGTTTACGTCGAGTACGAAGTTGGTGGCAAGTTTCCCTGGAGCGCAGTTCCCGACAAAAAGGGAAACGTGTGGATACCCTACAACGGACCAGTGAACAAAATCGCTAGGTTGAATCCGAAGACTGGCGAGCTTGAAGATTTTCCGGTCTCCAGTCCCGATGTTCTGCGCATCCATTCGGCGGTCCCTGCACCGGATGGCACAGTGTGGTTTTCCGAGCAATTCAAGAACAAGATCGGGAGATTGGATCCCCAGACGAGGCAGGTGACAGAGTACGAGTCCCCCTCGGCCGGAACCACGCATACCATTCGTGTCGATTCGAAAGGAATGGTGTGGAGTACGGGCAACCCACTCAATCGATTCGACCCCGAAACTCACAAATTCACCGCGTTCCAAGCGGATAGCGGCGCATTCTACGGGATCGTCATCGACAAGGAGGATAACGTCTGGGCCGGCGGGCTCAGGGACGATGGGAAGCTTTACAGAGTGAACAGCAAGGGCGAGCAAAAAAGTTGGGTTCCGCCGACCAAGGGCGAGCCGCGGCGAATCCAAGTCGGCTCCGATGGAAGCGTTTGGTTTGGAGAATATTTTTCAGGCAAGGTTGCACACTTCGACCCCAAAACTGAAACGTTCAGGGAATACCAACTTCCCGGAGCGCGGCCGAGCCCGTATGCCCTGGGCGTCGATAGGAACGACAAAATCTGGTACGCGTCGTATTACATGGATGAGCTTGGATGCCTCGACCCGAAAACCGGAAAGGTAATCGAATATCCCTATCCGCATTCAGAAAACACGCTTCGAGAATTTTTCCCTGATGATCAAGGGCGCTTGTGGTACGGCAGCCCCTCGAATGACAGGGTCGGGTATTTCTATTTAGCAGATCAGTGATCGAGGACAACATGACGCGCGGTTTGTCGTCAACGACAGAGATGCAATCGATTTCGACAAGGAGATAGAGCCGTATGAGATACGGGTGGGTGCTGATTTTGTGCACGTTTGCCGTCATGCCGCCGCTTGTGGCGGCTCAGGAAAAAAGCCAGCCGAGCGCTGGGAATGCGGCGTTGGAAAAAGAGCTCTTCGCGATCGAGCTGAAATGGATGAAGGCCGAGTTTGATAAGAAAATGGATGGTCCGGACAGTATGGGAGAGTTGTGGACGGATGATTTCTTCGACGTGCTGCCCGGGGGACGCGTGGTCAACAAGCACGAAATGATGGACCTGATGGCCAAAACCGATCGCCAGCCAGGGACCGGCGCCTTCCCGGATCATTTCAAGTTGCGGGCCGTGTACGGTAACGTCGCGCTGGCGACCGATCACACGACTATCAAGGGTGTGGATGCCAACGGAAAGATTGTCGTGATAAGGGAAATGGGAGTGCTGCGTATGTTCGTAAAGGAGAAAGGGAAGT
>Ga0307479_10006256_pt1 | contig 10925 bp, 12 predicted proteins | sample atmos_gasesECM4C_FD_203743 | JGI IMG/M metagenome (GOLD analysis project Ga0307479, IMG submission 203743) | Hardwood forest soil microbial communities from Morgan-Monroe State Forest, Indiana, United States - atmos_gasesECM4C_515 | ecosystem: Environmental > Terrestrial > Soil > Temperate...
GACAGGTTCGGGTTTCAGTGTGATACCAAACACGTCACGGACTCCGTCACGGACGGTGCGCGCCAGCGTTATGACGTCCTCGGCGGTGGCGCGGCCGCGGTTCGTCAGAGCCAGCGCGTGCTTGGTGGACAGCCGGCATGGGGCCCGCTCATCGTCCGGATAGCCTTTGCCGAAGCCCGCCCGCTCCACCAGCCAGCCGGCGGCCAGCTTGACGCCGTCCGGTGCCGGGTAGTGCGGCATTGGCCCGTCGGTCTGGTCCGCCAGCCGCTCGTAGACGTCCGGTGTGACCACGGGGTTGGTGAAGAACGAACCCACGCTCCAGGTGTCGTGGTCGGCGGCGTCGAGCACCATGCCCTTGCGGGCGCGCAGCGCCAGCACCGCCTCGCGGACGGCTTGGGGGTCGGCGCGCTCGCCGCTGGTCGCGTTGAGCGCGGCCGTCAGCTCGCCGTAGCGCAAGGGCGCGCTGCGGCCCGATTCATCCAGCGCGAACTCCACTTCCAGTACCACAGCGGGGATCTCAAGGCCGTCGGCCCGCTTGAGCACGCTGGTGCGGTAGCCGAAGCCGAGCTCGCCGCCCGGTACCCAGTGCACCGCGCCGCTGAGCCGATCGAGCACCTGCACCCGCGTGATGGTGTCGGACACTTCGGCGCCGTAGGCGCCGACATTCTGCACCGGCGTCGCCCCGGCCGAGCCGGGGATACCGGAAAGGCACTCCAGGCCGCCCAGGCCATGTTCGATGGCCGCGACCACCACGTCGTCCCACACCGCGCCGGCCTCTGCGCGCACCAGGTTGCCGTCGACGGTGATGCCGTTGTTTGCCAACCGCACCGCGGTCAGGTCGGTCAGGGTATCAGCGATCACCAGGTTGGAGCCGCCGGCAAACACCAGCGGCGGGCCGCCGTCCGCGCCGTGGCCTTCGGAGTCCAGCTGCCGCACGACGGCGACCACCTGTTCAGTGCTGGTGCACGTAACCAGGCGCCGTGCCACGGGTCCGACCCGCAGGGTGGTCAACGGCGCCAGCGGCACCGCCTCGGCGAGATGCGCACCCGCAAATCGGGATCTGACCACGGCCCGTAACGGTAGCCTGGCCTGCTATGCCGCGTTCATTCGACATATCCGCCGATTACGAGGGCGGCGTCGAAGCCGTTCTTCAGGCTTACCGCGAGGAGGCCTACTGGCTGGCCAGGCTCGCCTGTTCCGGTATCGACGACGCGAAGCTGGAGTCGCTGCAGATCGGTGGCGAATCCGGAGACGACGACACCATCGACGTGGTCACCCTGCAGGTGATCCACCGGCACAAGCTGCCGGCTCTGATCACACAGATCCACCGGGGCGATCTGTGCATCAAGCGTGAGGAAACCTGGGGCCCGATCTCCGACGGCGTTGCGACGGCGACCGTCGCGGGATCGATCGTGGATGCCCCGGCGAATGTGTCGGGCACTGCCTTGCTGTCTGCCACGGCGAAGTCGGGCGGCTCTCGGCTGGAGTGCCGGATCACCGTCCACGTGCGTGTCCCGCTCATCGGGGGCAAGTTGGAGAATTTAGTCGGCACCCAATTGGCCGACCTGGTGGTCGCAGAACAGCGGTTCACCACGAAGTGGATCGCAAACAACAGCTAACCCATCGACAGGAGCGACTCCTAAGCTGGCGCCCATGCGAATCGCGTTGGCACAGATCCTCAGTGGGACCGATCCGGTAGTGAATCTGCAACTGGTCCGCGAGTTCACCGGCCGGGCCGCCGACGCCGGCGCGAAGCTGGTGGTGTTCCCCGAGGCGACCATGTGCCGGTTCGGCGTGCCGCTGGCACCGATCGCCGAGCCCGTCGACGGGCCCTGGGCAGATGGTGTCCGACGGATCGCCACCGACTCGGGTATCACCGTGATCGCGGGCATGTTCACCCCGGCCGGCGACGGGCGGGTGAGAAACACGCTGATCGCGGCCGGGCCGGGCACCCCCAATCAGCCGGACACCCACTACGACAAGATCCACCTCTACGACGCGTTCGGCTTCACCGAGTCGCGGACCGTCGCGCCCGGGCACGAGCCGGTGGTGATCACGGTCGACGACGTCCGGGTGGGCTTGTCCGTTTGCTATGACATCCGCTTTCCGGAGCTCTACACCGAGCTGGCCCGACGCGGCGCCCAGGTGATTGCCGTCTGCGCGTCCTGGGGTTCGGGTCCCGGCAAACTCGAGCAGTGGACGCTGTTGGCGCGAGCGCGGGCGCTTGACTCTATGAGTTACGTCGCCGCGGCCGGTCAGGCCGACCCCGGCGAGGCCTTGACCGGCCCGGGGTCCGGCTCAGGTGCGCCGACCGGAGTGGGCGGCAGTCTGGTGGCATCGCCGTTGGGTGAAGTGGTTGCGTCGGCCGGCGCCCAGCCGCAACTCGTGATCGCCGACATCGACGTCGACAGCGTGGCCAAGGCCCGCGAGAGCATCGCGGTGCTGCGCAACCACGCGAGCTTTGCCCGAATCGATAGGGCAGAATCGGTTGGGTGACGAACCCACCAGGACCACCGAACGAGGGCCCGCCGACGTGGGGCCGTCCCGGCAGCCAGGGCCCCTTCGGCCAGCCCCCGACCGAGCGGCCAACCGAGCGGTTCCCCACCGGTGGCCCTGCCCAACCTCCCGGCGGCCCCTCCCAACCGCCCCCACCTGGGCCTGGTCCTGCCGGCCCGCCTCCCCCTGCGCGCGGTCCAGCCCACCCGCCGCCACCTGCGCCTGGCCCGGTGCCGCCGCGGGAACACCAGACTGAGCAGCTCGGTGCGCCCCGTGCAGACACGCAGGGACCCGGCTACCCACCACCGCCCATTCCGCCGGCCAGCCCAACGCAGCGGTTGGCCACTCCGAGCGAAGAGCCGGCACCGGTGAAAAGAAAACGACGCTTCCTTCGCGATCCGCTATCCATCCTGCTGGTCTGCATCATCGTTGTCTCGCTCGTCATCGCGGGGCTGATCGGAGCCGAGCTGTACGTGCGTCACGTCGCCAACAACAAGGTCGCCGAAGCGGTGGCCTGCGAGGTCAAGGACCAGGCCACCGCGTCATTCGGGGTGACGCCGCTGATGCTGTGGCAGATGGCTACCAAGCACTACACCAATATCTCGGTGTCGACGGCCGGCAACCAGATCCGCGATGCCAAGGGCATGAAGATCGACATCAACATCAAAGATGTCCGGCTCCAGTCGTCAGCAGACTCCGAGGGGACCGTCGGATCGCTCGATGCCACCATCACCTGGACCACTGACGGCATCAAGCAGTCGGTGCAGAATGCGATCCCGGTTCTGGGTCCCTTCGTCACCAACAGCGTGACCGCCCACCCCGCTGACGGCACCGTCGAGTTGAAGGGAATGCTGGACAACATCACGGCCAAGCCGGTGGTGTCCGGCAACGGGCTGCAGCTGCAGATCGTCAGCTTCAACGCGCTCGGCTTCACCATGCCGAAAGAAAGCGTGCAGTCGACGCTGGACGACTTCACCTCTAACCTGACCAAGAACTACCCGATGGGCATACACGCCGACAACGTGCAGGTGACCAATAGCGGTGTGGTGAGCCACTTCTCCACCCAGAACGCCACCATCCCCACCGGCGGCCAGAACCCCTGCTTCGCCAACCTCTGACGGGTCTAGGCCGGGGGATTTCGGCTGAGCCCGTCGAGCACGGCTCGGGTGCCCGACAGGCCCAGCCTGGTCGCACCCGCATCGAGCATCGCGACGGCGTCGGCGGCGGTGCGGATACCGCCGCTGGCCTTGATCCCCAGCCGCCCGCCGACGGTTTCGGTCATCAACGCGACCGCGCGCACCGACGCCCCGCCCGCGGGATGAAACCCGGTCGAGGTCTTGACGAAATCGGCGCCGGCATCCTCGGCGGCGCGACACACAGCTGCCAACGTGCGCTCGTCGTCACCCAGCAGCACCGCCGATTCCACGATCACCTTGAGAACGGCTCCGGGTACGGCGGCACGCACCGCTTCGATGTCGGATCGCACCGAGTCGAGGTCACCGGCCAGCGCGGCGCCGACGTCGATGACCATGTCGACCTCGCTCGCACCGGACGCCACGGCCTGCGCCGCCTCTTGCGCCTTGACCGCCGACACGTGCTTGCCCGACGGAAAACCCGCCACCGTCGCGACGCGCACGCCGCCGCCGGATTCGATCGCGACCGGCACCATGGACGGCGACACGCATACCGCGTAGACGCCCAGTTCCGCGGCTTCGGTGACGAGCGCGGCCACATCGGCCCGGGTGGCCTCGGGTTTGAGCAAGGTGTGGTCGACCATGGCCGCCAGTTGCGTCCGGGTGGGTTGGCTCGCCACTAAAACGGCCCTTCGGGGCCGCCGGGGTTGCAGCCGGAGGCGAACATTTCGGCGTCATCGACGACCGGCCGCCACGGTTCGAGATTCCAGCTGGCCTTGCCCGGCTGCGCCGTTTCGGCGAACTGCCAATGGCAGATGAATTGCGCTCGCATACCGGCGGTGTCGGCGCCCGGTGACAACGTCAGCACCTCGGCCCACGCCTCGTCGGCGGCGTCCGATGTCCCCGGCGCTCTGGCGGCCGCCCGCCCGGACGGCGTGGGGAAAACGCGCAGGCTGCTCAGGCCTCCCCACTGCGTCCACTCGGTGTGATCGATGAAAGGCGGCGAATACGACGGGCTGGCCGGGGTCGCCGCGCCGGTTTCGGGGTCTGCCAGGGCAGGCGTTGCCGCCGATAGCCAGCACGGCAGGGCGACGAACACTGCCGCCGGTACGGCGAGCAGGGCTTTCATCCCGCTAGCGCGACTTGCCCTGAATTTCGAGGAGTTTGGGCCGCACGTCGACCAAGTACACACCAGCCGCGCAGGCGGCCATCGCAATGCCGAGCACGCCGAAAACGAAACTCAGGATGGATGTCAGCGCGACGGCCAAGCCGAGGATCGCCAGCCACACCGGCTTGGTCAGCTTGTTAGCGGCGGTATAGGCATCGGTTCGCTGCAGCGCTGCATGCACAAACGCGTACACCGCCGTCACCAGGACGGCGATCTGCAAGACCAACATGACGGTACCCACGAGGTGGCTCACGTGTTAAGGGTATGCGGGCAGCGTCCAAAACGTCGACTCCGAGTTGCCCAAGGGGCAACACGGAGTCGAGTGTCTGGTTGTCGGGCTGCCCCGGGAGACAGCCCGACAGCCTGACTACTTCTGGGTAACCTTCTTGGCCGCCGACTTCTTGGCCGGAGCCTTCTTGGCCGGGGCCTTCTTCGCGGTCGCCTTCTTGGCCGGAGCCTTCTTGGCCGGAGCCTTCTTGGGCAGCTCGATGCCGACCAGCTTGGCCGCCCGCTCACCGACGGCGCGGGTCTGCGACGCGACGGTGCCCAGCGCCTCCTGGGTCAGCTCGACAGCCTGGTCCACATAGCCCTCGGCGCGCGCCGACGCGTCGTCGAAGCCCGTCTGGCTGCGCAGCCGCTCCAGGGCGGCCTCGCCCCGCTCCACCAGCTCGTTGTACCGGTTGGTCGCGGCCTCCAGGTAGCCCTCGGCGGCCTTACGCAGCTCGTCGGCGGTGAACCGCTCGCGCAGCTCGGTGAGCTGCTCGGGCAGGTCCTCCTGCAGCTTGGCCAGGCGAGCACGCCTCTCCTCAACCCGGCTGCGGGTCTCGGTGCGGGTCTCCTCGGCGCGCTCACGCAGGTTCGCGATCAAGTCGTTGACGGTGGCGAGGGCCAGGTCGGCCGCGCCGAGCGCGGCAAGCAACGGAGCGCGCAGGTCGTCGATGTTCGAGTTTTCAGCCATTGTTTTTCCTTTCGTTATTTGTTGCGTTATCGGTGTTGCTTACGTCTGTGTGGTGGATGTGGGAGAACCTCCTGGTTCGTCGGGTCGATTGATGACCGAGTCGTTTCGGCGCCTAGGTATCGGTCTTAAAACATGCGGTCATCAGATGTCTCCTCAGTGATCGGTTGGGACTCTTGATCTGCTGGCCGCCAGATTGGGTCAGCTCAGCCAGCAACTGGCCTGGAACGGTTAGATCCCTCCCTTTGGGTAACCAAACGGCCGATCGTCTATACGTCACCAACGTCATTGGCGCGATCGGAGAAGCGTCATTGTGGCGGTTCGGCCCGGTAACGGCGCCGGCCAAACGGGCTAATCAGTCGCTGTCGTGCGTCGGACACTCCTCCTGGATGGATTCGTTTTGCTGGGTAAATGACGCGTAGATGTCGAGCAGGATTTGCTTCTGACGCTCGGTGATCGCCGTGTCGGTGATGATGGCGTCACGGACCTGACTGGTCTCGCTGGGCTCGAGGATCCCGGCCCGCACGTAGAGCACCTCAGCAGAAATCCGCAAGGCTTTCGCGATCTGGTTCAGGACGTCGGCGGACGGCTTGCGCAGTCCGCGCTCCACCTGGCTCAGGTAAGGATTGCTGACACCGGATCGCTCGGCGAGCTGTCGCACCGAGACCTGCGCGTTCTCCCGCAGGTCCCGAATGAAGCTGCCGATGTCGGAGGCCGCCGTCGACACCTTGGTGGAGAGCTTCTCCTCGGGTGCCATTGCGTACTCCTGGGGTCTGATGGTTGATCTTGACGTCATCAGACTACGGGCAAGTGCTTGCTTTTGCAAGCACTTGTTAGCACTACTAGAAGAGCAGCTGCGCGACCGCGTAGATCACCAGCCCCGCCAGCGAGCCGACCACGGTCCCGTTGATCCGAATGAACTGCAGGTCACGACCGACGTGCAGCTCGATCCGGCGACTGGCCTCCTCGGCGTCCCAGCGCTCGATCGTATCGGTGATGATCGTTGTGATCTCCACCCCATACTGCGAGACCAGATGCTGGGCTGCCCGAACTATCCAGTTGTCGACCTTGTCGCGCAGGTCGGCGTCGTCGCGCAGTGATTCCCCAACGCGAACCACGGTGTCCGCGATGCGGGTCCGCAACGCGGACGACGGGTCGTCCACACCCTCGAGCACCAGCCGTTTCAGCGTCTTCCATGCCGTCGCGGCGGCGTTGGCGATCTCGTCGCGGGCCATCAGCTGCTCTTTGATCGCCTCGGCACGCGCGATCGTCTCCGGGTCGTGCTGCAGATCGTCGGCGAATTCGAACAGGAATCGAGTCGCCGAACGGCGCAGTTCGTGGTCGGGGTTGCGGCGCACCTTATCGGTGAAGTCCATCAACTCGCGGTGGATACGGTCACCCACGAGATGGTCGATGAATCGAGGCGACCAGCTCGGCGAGTCACGCTCGACCACCCGCTGGATGATCTCGCCGGCATTCAGCGACCATTGAAACGCCCGGTCGGCGAGCAACTGGATCAGGGCCTCCTGCCGGTTCTCGGCCAGCAGGGTCGCCAGAACCCGGCCTACCGGTGGACCCCACTGTGGTTCGGCGATGCGGCGCACGATCATCCGGTCGATGACCTGCTGGACCTCCTCGTCGCGCAACAGCTCCACCAGAACCCGAAGTATCGTCGCCGTCTCGCTCGCCACCCGGTCGGCGTGCGAGGTCTCCGACAGCCACTTGCCGAGCCGGCCGGCCACCTGCGCGTCGCGCAGCTTGGTCTCCACGACCTGTGCCGACAGGAAATTCTCGCGCACGAAGGTGCCCAGGCCCTCGCCGAGCTGGTCCTTCTTGCGCTTGATGATCGCCGTGTGCGGGATGGGTATGCCCAGCGGGTGCTTGAACAGCGCGGTAACGGCGAACCAGTCCGCCAGCGCGCCGACCATGCCGGCCTCGCCGGCCGCACCGACATAGCCGACCCAGACGCCCGCGCTGGTATGGGCCTGCGCCCACCGACACACAAGGAAAACGCCGGTGGCGCCGACCAAAAAACTCAGCGCCACCAATTTCATCCGGCGCAACGCCACCCGCCGCTCGGCGTCGGCCACCGGATCGGCCCCGGCGAACGATTCCGCGAAGGACGTGCGAACCCGACGCGCCGCGGTTGGCGACGTGCTCAAGTCCGGCCGCCTCGTCGGCGAGCCCGGCGCGTCGGCTCTGTGTGCCACCACACCATCATCTATCGCCGTGGGCAATTAGTGTGACGGCCCTGTCCAGAGCGCCCGTTGCGCCGTGTCGTGCATCCAGCAAACGGGCCCCCGCAGGCCGTAGTATCGAGTGCGTCTAGGGAATGGGAATCGGCGACAGTGGCAGAGCAAATCCCGGCTGTGACCGTCAAGATGGATGGTCGCAAGCGGCGCTGGCACCAGCACAAGGTGGAGCGACGCAACGAGCTGGTAGACGGCACAATTGAGGCGATTCGCCGGCGCGGTCGATACCTGAGCATGGACGAGATCGCGGCGGAAATCGGCGTCTCCAAGACCGTGCTCTACCGCTACTTCATCGACAAGAACGACCTGACGACGGCCGTCATGATGCGGTTCACGCAGACCACGCTGATTCCCAATATGGCTGCCGCACTGACGTCGGATCTGGACGGCTTCGACCTGACCCGCGAGGTCATCCGGGTGTACGTAGAAACCGTGGCGGCCGAACCCGAGCCCTACCGCTTCGTGATGGCGAACAGCTCAGCCAGCCACAGCAAGGTGATCGCCGATTCCGAGCGAATCATTGCCCGCATGCTCGCGGTGATGATGCGCCGGCGCATGCGACAGGCCGGAATGGACACCGGTGGCGCAGAGCCGTGGTCCTACCTGATCGTCGGCGGCGTGCAGCTGGCCACCCACTCGTGGATGTCGGACCCCCGGATGAGCAGCGATGAGCTCATCGACTACCTGACCATGCTCAGTTGGAACGCGCTGTGCGGGATCGTCGAGGTCGGCGGGTCACTGGAGAAGTTCCGCGCGGAGCCGCATCCATCGCCGATCGTTCCTCCGCGATCGGGTTGAGGCCGGTTTAGGCTTTAGGAATGCCTGGGGTGAGCGTGGGCTCGCGGCTGAGGTCGTGGGCATACGCACTACGCACCACCAACCCGCCACCGGATGGGCCGATCGACACCGTTACGCGGTGGCTTGTCGTCACCCGCGCGGCTGTGCTGCCGATGACCCTGGTTTCCGGCCTGGTGGCGGCGCTGCTGGCGGTCGGCAAACCCGGCCTGGATTGGCGGTGGCTGGTGCTGGCCGTGGTGGGAATCACCTTGGCGCACACCGCCAACAATCTGATGAACGACCTCTACGACACCCAGGTCGGCACCGACAGCGCCAACTACCCTCGCGCGCTCTACGCCCCGCACCCGGTGCTGTCCGGGTTGATCAGCCGCCGCACGCTGGGGCTGGCGATTCTGCTGGTGAACGTCGCCGACCTGGCGATCCTGGTCGCGCTGGCGTGGGCCCGCGGCTGGCCCGTGGTGGGCTTTGCGCTGAGCGGTTTCGCACTGAGCGTCGCTTACACAGCGCCACCGCTGCGGCTGAAGAAACGCGGCCTCGGCGAACCCGACGTTTTCGTCGTGTGGGGTCCGCTGATGGTGTGCGGCACGTACTACTCGGCGGTGGGCGCGGTCGGCTGGGACGTCGTGCTGGCGTCATTGCCGTATGGCTTGTTGTGCACGACGGTGCTGATGGGCAAGCACATCGACAAGATCCCGTACGACGAGCCGCTCGGGATCCGGACGCTGCCAGTCCTGCTCGGCGAGGGACGAGCCCGCGTCGTGACGCTGGGCATGATGGTCGGTTTCTATGTGCTGGTCGCGATCGCCGTCGCGGTAGGGGCGATGCCCTGGCCCGCGCTGGTGGTCGCCTTGGCGCTGCCCCGGCTGGCGAAGATATGGCCGTATTTCCGCCGCCCAAGGCCCGACGAGCCGCCACCAAAGTTCCCGGTGTGGCCGCTGTGGTACGCAGCGCTGGCGTGGGTGCACGTACGTCAGGCGGGTGCACTGCTGGTCGTGGGCCTCGCGATCGGCGCTGTACTGCGTCTTTGGTGAATTCAACCCGGCCGGCTGTGACCAAGAGCCCCGGCACGCAAGCAACTCGCGGGGGCCACAACGGCTAGCATGCATTGAATGCATCGGGGGCCAGAACGGGACGCCGCGCGTCCCACATCGGCGAACGCCTCCGGGAAATAGAAGGGCTCTCCACTTTATGGCCGTGCAGCTCACGCCGCATTTTGGGAACGTCCAGGCGCATTACGACCTCTCCGACGACTTCTTCCGGCTCTTCCTGGACCCCACCCAGACCTACAGCTGCGCGTACTTCGAAAGTGACGACATGACGCTGCGGGAGGCGCAGCTCGCCAAAATCGACTTATCGCTGTCCAAGCTGCGGCTGGAGCCGGGGATGACGCTGCTGGACATCGGCTGCGGCTGGGGCGCAACCATGCAGCGCGCGATTGAGAAATACGACGTCAACGTCGTGGGCCTGACGTTGTCGGAGAACCAGGCCGAGCATGTCCAGAAGACGTTCGACCAGATGGACACCCCCCGCTCAACGCGGGTGCTGCTGGAGGGCTGGGAGAAGTTCGACGAGCCGGTCGACCGTATCGTCTCGATCGGCGCCTTCGAGCACTTCGGCCGCCAACGCTATACCCGCTTCTTCAAGATGGCCTACCACGTACTGCCCGCCGACGGCGTGATGTTGCTACACACGATCGCCCGCCCCACCTTCAAAGACGCCAGGGCGCGTGGCATGACGTTGACCCACGAAATCGTTCAGTTCTCGAAGTTCATCTTGGCCGAGATCTTCCCGGGTGGCTGGCTGCCAACGATCCCGTCGGTCGCAGAGCACGCGACTGCGGCCGGCTTCGAGGTGACTCGGGTCCAGTCGCTGCAGCTGCACTACGCACGCACCCTCGACACGTGGGCCGCCGCACTCGAGGCCAACAAGGAGCAGGCGATCGCCATCCAGTCGCAAGAGGTTTACGACCGCTACACGAAGTACCTGACTGGCTGCGTGAAGCTGTTCCGCGAGGGCTACACCGACGTCGCCCAGTTCACGTTGGAGAAGTGAGTAGCGCCGTCCCGGCGCGGGCATGGTCGACCACGGCCGCTACTTCGCCAGGGTGAACTGCCCCACATCGG
>Ga0307479_10006257_pt1 | contig 10925 bp, 10 predicted proteins | sample atmos_gasesECM4C_FD_203743 | JGI IMG/M metagenome (GOLD analysis project Ga0307479, IMG submission 203743) | Hardwood forest soil microbial communities from Morgan-Monroe State Forest, Indiana, United States - atmos_gasesECM4C_515 | ecosystem: Environmental > Terrestrial > Soil > Temperate...
GGCGAACCCGGCAGGAGCGTACTACACGGTGATGTTTCTGCTGGATGACGTGGTGCCGGACCGAATATTGGCTGGTGGGCACGACATCGCCGACCACGATCGGGGCGGTACGGGCCACGCCGGGATCCGGAACGGCTTCTCCGATGTCGCGGCAGTATGTGGATAACGCGGTGGCGGGAAAAGCAGTAGACGCGAGCGTGGTGCACATAAGCGGCACCGAGACGATTGCGGGGACGAAACTGTTTTCGGTGCCGCCCACGGTGCCGGCTCCGGTGGCCAGCACGGACGCAATCAATAAAGCATACGTGGATTCAGCGGTGGCTTCGGTGGGAGCTGGTTCCTTTGTTTCGAAAAACGGCGATGCAGTGACGGGGCCTTTGAATCTACCAGGCGAGGAGAGTGACATCCGTCGCAGCGTCTACGATCGGCTGGTCAGTGCTGTGATCGCGATGACGATCAGTGCGGCGATCGCGTTGCATGATCACCTCGGGCTGAAATAACGGGAGTCAGGTCTTAGGTCTCAGGTCTTTGGGTTCGCGTCGTTTCGTGGCTCCGACGATCCCATCCTTCCTAACAAGTCACAAGTCTGGGCGGCACGCGAAAGTGCCCGCCACACTTTGCACGTACCTTAACGGATACAACACACAAACTAAGGAGAAGCGGATCAACTTTTTGCAGAAGCTGCTGCAGGGGATTGCTTTCGTCCCGGCAGTGGTCAACGGAATCGAAGGCTTGTTTGGAAATCGCACGGGGCAGGAGAGAAAGGAGTCGGCCATTTCATTCGTGGGGGGCGGCACTTCAACTGACCGAGGCAGTGGCCAATCGCGAAATCGTAGACGAGGTCAAGTTCAAGGCAGGTCTGAGCAAGGTAATAGACGGGGCCGTGGAATGCCTCAATGCCTCCAGTTGGGCCCCGAAACCGTAGCGCCAGCACTTATTGAAAGGGATTTAAGGAGATTGATCTCAGTTCAGTTTCAAGAATATCGGTCATTTCTTCGCAACGATTGCGAGCGACATTGTGAAGGGTGCCAAGGCCGTAGCGCACGGCATGCAACAGGCGCAGAAGGCGGAGCCCGAGATCGAAGCACTCACCGGCCTGGTTTTTCCCCAAGCGGCTGAACTGGAGCGCGGCGCATTTGCCCTGCTGGGAATGGCGGCACGGGCGGTGGGCGAGACGGGTGACGCGGTGGCAGCCAATGGAGTCAACATCGCACTCGATGCGCAGCTGGTGGCGGACATCAAAGGGTTGATCGCGGCGATTGAGAAGTACGCTCAGACTGCGGGCGCGACCAAGCCGGCGAAATAGAGGTTGCGGCTAGCCAAGAGAGAAGGGCAGCGGATTGATCGATGTGCTGCCCTTTTCTCGAATTTTAGACTTCTGCTTCGATGAGCCTGCGTTATCCGACGTCTTCGCTCCAGTTTTCCAGCGTCTTCTTCACCAACGCCATGAACTGGTCTGCCACCGCACCGTCGATAAGGCGGTGATCATAACCCAGCGTCAGATGGACGACTGAACGAACGGCAATGGAGTCGTTCCCGTCCTGGTCGGTGATTACTGCGGGCTGTTTAGTGATGCCACCCACTCCCATGATGGCGGAGTTGGGCTGGTTGATGATGGGCAGACCAAACACGGCTCCGAACTGGCCGGGATTGGTGATCGTAAATGTCGAGCCTTCCACGTCCTGGGGCATGAGTTTCTTCGAACGGGCACGCTCGCCGAGATCGGTAATGCCGCGTTGCAGTCCGAGGAAATTCAGTTCGTCGGCGTTCTTGAGGACGGGAACAATCAGCCCCCAATCGAGAGCGACCGCGATCCCGGTGTTCACATGGCGGTGGTACCGGATGCTTTCCCCCTCCAGGGATGCGTTGACGATGGGGAACTGCTGTAGCGCGATGATGGCGGCGCGCACGAAGAACGGCATGAAGGTAAGGCGAGCGCCGTTGCGCTGCTCAAAGCCGGTCTTCAACTTGTTGCGAAGGTTGACGACCCGAGTCAGGTCCACTTCGAACATGCAATGGACGTGAGCGCTTGTGCGACGCGATTCGATCATGCGCTCAGCAATGATCTTGCGCATCTGACTCATCCGAACCAGGTCTCCCGGGATCGCTGCGGGCGCGGGAGCCGGCGCCGGCGCGGGACGAGAAGCCGGAGTCGCAAGCGCGGGTGGCTGCGCTGCAGGAGCCTTCTCGATGAAGGCCATGATGTCCTGCTTGGTGATGCGGCCGCCGAGGCCGGTGCCGGCTACCTGGGCGAGATCCACGTTGTGTTCGCGGGCAATCTTACGAACCAGGGGAGAGGAGCGCACATCCTCATCGTGCGCTTCGGGTTCCGGATGGCTCTCGGCAGGGGGCGCAGGCGGTTTGGCTGATGCAACTTCTTTTTTCTCCGGAGCTGGGGCGGCCGCGGGCATCTTGGCAGAAGCCGCGGCTTCACCGTCGCCGGAGATTGTCCCGACCACAGTGTTTACCTGAACGGTGGTGCCTTCGCCGACCTTGATTTCCTGGAGAACACCGGAGGTGGGAGCGGGGATTTCGGCGTCCACCTTGTCGGTCGAGATTTCGAAAAGCGGCTCATCGCGCTGCACTTTGTCGCCAGGCTTTTTCAGCCACTTGGTGATGGTACCCTCAAAGATGGACTCACCCATCTGTGGCATGATGACGTCAGTCGGCATAGATTTCCTTCCACGCGGCCCTCTGGTATGAATTCCGGGCCAGACACAAACTCATATTATATAGGTGGTGGCCCGCAGGCGTCAGACCGGGGGTTGCCCATCCCGCCCTACGCAGCCGTGCCTCGAAACGAATAAAGGTCCTGCGGCTGCGGCCCTACGATTCCTGCAGCCTCAGTGTTTCTCGTGCTCCTCGTGCTCAGCATCGTTGCTGGGTGGAGACACCCCAAACGCATTTTTCCAATAGTCCTGGGCTACTGCGGGAAGCTTCTCCATGTGTGACAGAAAGATCGTAACCTTCCAAATATCCTCTTCGCTGAGAGTCTTATCCCACGCCGGCATGCCGCTATAGCGGATCCCGTTTCGAATCACGTAGTAGTTGTGCCAGTCGGGATCGTCCGGCGGATGCAACACCAGCTGCGGAACCGGAGGGTAGAAAGAGTCCGCCAAGGACGAATGCTTTTTGTCCAACGTGCCGTGGCAGGTGGCACAGTTCATGGTGTAGATCTTCATGCCATCGATTAGGTTCAGGTCAGTGGGAGGCACAGGGCTATTGACGTGGGCCGCGTGATGATCAGTGGAGGCGTCGACCGCGTTCATCGCCAAGTGTCGCTCAAAGTCGGGAGGCGCCGTGTTCGCGTTGGTCGGGATGAAACCGAGCAGGGCCATGCCCAGACCGCCAAGGATCAGGACCGCCAGCGTGACCAACACTCCCAGAATGAAATTGCGCATGCTCCCCCCAGTTTTGTTCTCTGATCGGTTTCTTAAGGTGCAACCTCACCGCAGTCACCGGGTGAAGTGCCAGGCCGAACGAGGCTCACGGAATGACCATGATAAACGAGAGGCGTGCGAGCGCAAGCGCGGTCTTTTCGACTGTTTTAATCGGCTCGAATGCTAGTAAGCCAGGAGCTTTTTGGCTTCCCGGACAACGTCGCTGGCCTGGGGAAGGAAGTACTCCTCCTGCGGCGGAGAAAAAGGGACGGGCGTGTCGGGGGCCGTCACGCGGACGATCGGTCCGTCGAGCGACTCGAACGCTTCTTCATTGATGATCGCGCTGATCTCGCCCGCGATTCCGCCGGTGCGAACGTCCTCGTGCAGCACGATGACCTTGTTGGTGCGCCGCACGGTCGCGGCAATCGCTTCCCGGTCCAGCGGCGAGAGCGTGCGCAGGTCGAGGATTTCGATCTCGATTCCCTCCTGGCTCAGCAACTCCGCAGCCTCAAGCGCGACGTATACCATGGCGGCATAAGTAATAACGCTGAGGTCGCGACCCTCGCGGGCGGCCCGCGCTTTGCCCAGGGGCACCACGTAGTCGTCGGCCGGCACATCTTCCTTAATGCGGCGGTAGAGATACTTGTGCTCGAAGAAGAGGACTGGGTTGTTGTCGCGGATGGCCGCTTTGATCAGCCCCTTGGCGTCATAAGCCGTCGCTGGACACACCACCTTCAATCCGGGCGCATGCACGAAATACGCTTCCGGGTTCTGCGAGTGAAACGGCCCACCGTGCACATTGCCACCGCTCGGTCCGCGAATGACCAGCGGCGCGGGCGCGCCCCAGCGATAGTGGGACTTGGCCACCATGTTGGTGATCTGGTTGAAAGCGCAGCCGATGAAATCCATGAACTGAAACTCGGCGACGGGACGCATACCGGTAAGCGCCGCGCCAAACGCGGCACCGACAATAGCGGACTCGGCAATGGGCGTATCGATCACACGCTCGGGACCAAAGCGATCGATGAATCCGTCGGTGACTTTGAACGCGCCGCCGTAGATGCCGATGTCCTCACCGATGCAGAAGACAGTTGGATCGCGCTCCATCTCTTCCCAGATGCCCTGGCGGATCGCTTCGAGATAGGTGAGTTGCGGCATTCTTAGCTGCTAGCTCTTGGCGCTTAGATCTCTATGGGTGCGGTTTCTAGCGCCTGGTTCAAAATCCGACACACTTTCACTTCACTTCGAGTGGACTGCCGCTTCGGTGCGTTGTGATACTGCCTTCCCAGCTTTCACTTTTGGCACTCCATACTTCGGCCTGATCTCGTGACACTCATTCTCGCAATATGCTCCGCCCGCCGCCGTCTCCGGCTCCGGCATGGGAGACGCGAGGGCGAATTCACGATCCGCTTCCAGTTCGGCGTCTACGTCTGAGACTAACTTCTCGTGCTCTTCGCGCGTGAGCCACTTCTTTACATTCAGCAAGTAGTTCTCAAACCGCGCAATCGGATCGCGTTTCTTCCAGTACTCAAACAGTGGCTTGGGTACGTACTCAGCTGCGTCGTGGATGGCGTGCCCCTTCATGCGCATCATCTTGGCTTCGATCAGCGTAGGCCCCTCGCCACGACGCGCGCGCTCACAAGCTTCGTGCGCCGCATCGTAGACCTGGCACGCATCAGTACCGTCCACGATCACTCCCGGAATTCCATATGCAATCGCGCGCTCCGCCAGATCTTCGACACGAAACTGCATGTCGGCCGGCGTCGAATATCCCCACAGATTGTTCTCGACAAAAAGCACCAGCCCCAGGTTCTGCACAGCGGCGAAATTCAGGCCTTCGTAGGTCACGCCCGTGGACTGGCCTCCGTCCCCGATGTAGGTCATCACCGCGATATTCTTCCCCTGCAAACGCGCGCCCAGCGCTACTCCTGCGAGTACCGGAATCAGATCGCCGAGTGTCGAGATGGGCGCGACTACGTTTCGTTTCTGAATGTCACCAAAATGCGAAGACGCGTCCCGGCCCTTCGTCGGCGACCCGGCCTTGGCCATGTACTGCATCATGATGTCGCGCGCCGAGAAGCCACGCACCAGGAGCGACCCCTGGTTGCGGATCATCGGCCCAAGCCACTCGTCAGGCTTGAGTGAATAGGCCGAGGCGCACGAGCAAGCCTCCTGCCCAAGGCCGAAGTAGACCCCGCCCACAACTTTGCCCTGCTTGTATAGATTTTCCAACGCCGCTTCCATCTTGCGGTTGAGCAGCATCCAGCGGTAGATTTCGATGCACTGCTGCTTGCTGAGGTACTTCGAATCGCGGATCGGCGGCACCGGCGCACTCAGCGTGCCGGTAACTTCGTAGTGGACCGCGTCTCCGTCGCGCACCTGGCGCAGATCGAAAGCGGGCTTCTCGAGGCGGTAATCGACGATGGTGTAGGTGCGCTCCTGAGACCGGGAGGCCGGAGATGGACGGCCGTTGCGGGAGTTCTTTTGCGGAGCTTTGGATCGAGCCGCTTTTGGCTTCGTCTTCTTCGCCATTGTCATCCGGCATCTGCGGCGCGTCCCGCGCAGCCATGCTAAACCGTCAGCCGACCCAAGACCAACTCGTCAGGCCCAGTGGGTTTCATCTTCTTTATGGAGCCTGCGCAACTCCTCGGGCGGCCGTGCCGGCACTCCGACTGTTTCGTTGAGCAGCGCCTCCAGGCTCTCGAGCCAAAGCACCTGGCTGCGAAAGACATTTCCGAAGTTGCGCGTAACCGAGTGTGCCACATCTTCTAGAGGCACCACCGCCGCGCTCAACTCCTTCTGCATCGACGTGACCGGTTTGTTTGTGATTCCGCACGGGACGATCAGGTCGAAGAAGCTGAGATCGGTATTCACGTTCAGCGCGAAGCCGTGTGAGGTCACGCCCCGCGAAATGTGTACACCGATAGCCGCGACCTTAGCTTGCGCTGAGTCGCCGGCAGCCGTCCACACGCCCGTCAGGCCCACCACCCGCTCTGCAGGTATCCGGAAATCGGCGCAGCTGCGGATCAGCACCTCCTCCAGACGGCGCACGTATTCGATGACCCCCAGCGTCTTGCGTCGGCCATCCTCGGTTGGAAATCCGCGCAGGTCAAAGACCGGGTAGCCGACCAGCTGCCCGGGCCCGTGAAACGTAACATCCCCGCCACGGTCGCATTCGAAGACTTCCACACCGCGCCGCGCCAGCCGTTCTGGCGATGCCAGCACATTCGCGGCCTTCGCGTTGCGCCCCAATGTGATGACTGGCGTGTGCTCCAGCAACAGCAGGACATCGCCGATGCGTCCGTCTTTGCGCAAATCAACGAGCTTCGCCTGCAGAAGGAGACCGGTCGAGTAGTCGACGGTGCCGAGTTGGATAACGGAAATCATTGGTTCTTCTCGTACGCGGACAACAGTCTCTTCTTGGTCACCTCTAGGCGCTCTGGGTGCCGTGTAGGCGAATTCATGCGCGGAGCACGTCCCACTGCCACGATTGTTGCAAGTTCGTCCGCACTCAGAGTACCGGGCCGTTTACGGAAATAGAAGTTTGCGGCGCTAGTAAACCCACGACCACCTTCGTACAGCAAGTAGTGGCAATACAGCGCCAGCCTCTGCAACTTGCTGAAATGCCAGCGTATCATCCAGCCCAGCATGAACGAGTGATAGTGCCACGCTGACATCCGCATAGGTCGTTCACGCAGTTCGGCTAGCAGCTCGCTTGAAGTGAAGCCGTCCACCATGTCGCCATCGACCTTCCACACGAAGGTCCGCACATTATCGGGCGGCTGCCTGTCTTCGGGATCCATGCTCGCGTAGATGGCTTCGATCCGCGGAAGGTATGGGCGAAAATCGTGCACCTCATAGAAAAGGAACAGCAGGGCTACAGCGCCTCCGGCGAAAGCAACCACTGCTACCGTGCCGCGAAGCGCAACCAAGGCAAATTGCTTCATCTATCGGCCGCCTTTTACGTTCTGTGTTGATCACCTGCGCATCCTGCTGACGGCAGCGTCATCCATGGTTTCATGTGTGCCGACCTAAGTAGGAATTATTGATAGTCGCGCATAAGGGATTCTACGACAGGGGAAAGGACTCGTCGAAAGCGGCTGCGCAAGTCAGTCGAGTCTTAGAGAGCAGGAGAGAAAAGGCAGGAGCGTCTACGCGAGCAGCCGCGCAGCATCCTTCGCGTAGTACGTCAGAATGATGCTCGCCCCCGCGCGCCGGATCGAAACCAGCGACTCCATCATCACCCGATCCCTGTCGATCCAGTTATTGCGCGCGGCCGCTTCGATCATGGCGTACTCGCCCGAAACCTGGTAGGCCGCCAAGGGAACATCAAATCGATCCCGTGCCGCGGCAATCACATCGAGATAAGGCATGGCGGGTTTCACCATGATCATATCGGCGCCTTCTTGCAGGTCGAGTTCGATCTCGCGCATGGCTTCGCGGAAGTTCGCCGGGTCCATCTGGTAGGAGCGGCGATCCCCGAACTGGGGCGCAGAGTCCGCCGCCTCGCGAAACGGTCCATAGAATCCCGAGGCAAATTTTGCCGCATACGAAAGTATCGGCGTGTTCGCGAGCCCAGCCTCGTCCAGCCCCTTGCGGACGGCGGCGACCCGCCCGTCCATCATGTCCGAAGGCGCGATGACGTCGATACCCGCCCGCGCCAGCGACACCGAGGTGCGCGCCAGCAGTTCGAGGGTGGCGTCGTTCACGATTTCGTATTCGGCGGTCGCTGCCGTCGGTGCGGCCACGGCGGCTCCCAGCGATTGCGGCGCGGCCTTCACGATCCCGCAGTGTCCGTGCGACATGTATTCGCACAGGCATACGTCGCCCATCAAGATCGCGTCCGGAACCTCACGCTTGATCACCCGGGCTGCCTGCTGCACGATGCCGTTCTCGGCCCACGCACCGGTCGCCACTTCATCTTTCTTTTCCGGCAGCCCGAACAGGATCACCGAGGGCACACCGAGCGCGCGTACCTCGCGCACTTCCTTGACCGCCTCATCCACCGACAGGTTGAACACCCCCGGCATCGAGCGCACTTCCTTACGTACGCCCGCCCCCGGGCATACGAACAGCGGATAGACAAAGTTTTCCGGAGTGAGGCGTGTTTCGCGCACCATGGAGCGAAGCGGTTCGCTCTTGCGCAAACGACGAAGACGCGTTACCGGAAAGCCCATGTTTGGATTCTAGCAAAGGGCGGGGTGCCCCGGGCTCCGAAAGTGGCGCCATGTCGGGCACCCGGGCAGTAACTTCCCTTTGTGACCAACATCACTGACTGTTGTGTCTCCAAACGATAGTAGGAAAAGGATGAGCCGTCGCAGTGCCAACTAGCCCCCGGGTCGGGACAACACGCGAACACTTCGGTAATCTTCAAAGCGCCCACTGGGATCTTCGAGTTGAACCCTGGAACCAATAAACTTGAGGGCAGCATGACGCTGGCCCGAAAACTCGGTGTAGCCAGTCTGATCCTTGTGTTGGTGGCGGTCTCGTTGTTTGCCCCACGCGGACTAGCCCTGACCGTCTACGGAGACTCTCTTTTTCTCGCGCTCTTGCTCACTGCGTCCCTGGCGATGCTGCGCAATGCTTTCAGCCAGGAACGGGCCCGAGCTTTCTGGTGGTTGTTGAGCTTCGGTTGCGTCCTCTGGGCGATCAGCACCGGATTCTGGATGTACTACGAAGTCATCCTTCGCCGAGCGGTACCAGAGCCCTGCGCGGGTGACGTGATTCTGTTCATCCACATTGCGCCGTTCATGGCAGCCGTCGCGTTGCGACCGCACCGCCACCGAAAAGACCGCAAGGTTCTGCTCGATAGCATCAATTTCCTGATGCTGCTGGTCTGGTGGGTGTTCCTCTACGCCTTCATTGTGTTCCCGGACCAGTACGTTTCACTGAATGTCCCCGTCTACAGCCGCAATTACGACCTGTTATATCTGCTTGAGAATCTAGTGCTGGTGTTGGTGCTGGGTATGATGGCCACTTCCACCCGGGGAGCATGGCGGAGAATCTATTGGAATCTTTTTCTCGCCAGCGCGCTGTACACCCTGGGCTCAGCGACCACCGATGCTGCTATTACCCGCAATCAGTACTACACGGGGAGCCTCTACGATCTACCACTCCTGATGTCGGCCGGTTTGATGATCTGGGTCGCCATGCTGGCCGGGCGCACAGATATTGAAACCCTCCCCGACTTGGAACCTGCCAGCCGCTGGGTGGATCTGGCCCCGCGTCTCGCGATGGTCGCCATTCTCTCGCTGCCGTTGTTGGGCCTTTGGACTCTTTACACTCACAAAGATCCCCCGCACCTTCGCAACTTCCGTTTGCTGGTGACGATGGCAGCGACTCTTGTCCTGGGTGTGTTCGTCTTCTTGAAACAGGTCCTGCTCGACCGCCAGCTGATCAGCCTGCTCGACGAGTCTCGCCGCAGTTACGAGAATCTGCGGCGCCTTCAGACGCATCTCGTGCAGAAGGAGAAGCTAGCCTCGCTCGGCCAGCTGGTGGCCGGCGCTGCCCACGAGATCAATAATCCGCTGGCGGCTATTCTCGGATATTCCGAATTGCTGGCCTCGCGGACTTCGTTGAAGGGCGAACAGGCTTCCATGGCACAAAGAATAGGCCAGCAGGCTCGCCGCACCCGTGATCTGGTGGCTGACCTGCTCAGTTTCTCGCAGCAGAGCCCCTCCGAGAAAGTTCTGGTGGACGTGACCGCCGTGGTACAGCGCGCACTTCAGATGCACGAAGTGCGGGTGCGCGGAAAAAACATTCGGGTCGAGGCGAACCTTGACCCCGGGCTTCGTCGCATCTGGGGAAACACCAACCAACTCCTGCAGACTTTTCTGCACCTCACCGAGAACGCGATTGATGCGCTAAACGAGGTTGGTGGAGGGTCCTTGCTGGTCTCGGCCAAAAGCGAGAACAACGAAGTTGTGGTGCAGTTTTCCGATTCCGGCCCCGGCATGACCGATCCGCAGCGCGTCTTCGATCCCTTCTACACCACCAAGCCCATCGGCAAGGGTACGGGGCTAGGACTGAGCGCAAGCTACGGCGTAGTCCAGGACCATCAGGGCCAGATCACTTGCCACAACAAACCCGAAGGTGGGGCTGTCTTCGTCCTGCGCTTCCCGGCCGCTTCCCAGGCGGCAGGGGCGGTGGAAGCCGGCCAGGCATAGCCTGTTAATTCCTTTCCCCAACGGGTCTCAGCCACTCAGACCGCCGCCGTTGTCCTGTAACATAAATCTGAATGTCGCCCGTCCTTCTAGCGCATACCGGGGCCCGAGTTCTCGAGTTCGAAGCGTTGCGCGAGCTGCTGCGCGGCTACACCTCCTCGCCGCTGGGCGTCGCGCTCTTATCGGCGCTCGCTCCCGCCGCCGACCGAGCCTGGATTGAGCGCCAGCAGCAGCTCACCACCGAGATCCGGGAGTTCCGCCGAGTCGGTGGCCGGTTCGAATTCGCCGGCCTCCTCAACATCAACTCCCTCATTGAAAAGTCCGGTATCTCCGGTGCTGCCCTCGAAACCACGGAGATTCGCGACGTCATCCTGGTAGTCGA
>Ga0307479_10006259_pt1 | contig 10923 bp, 9 predicted proteins | sample atmos_gasesECM4C_FD_203743 | JGI IMG/M metagenome (GOLD analysis project Ga0307479, IMG submission 203743) | Hardwood forest soil microbial communities from Morgan-Monroe State Forest, Indiana, United States - atmos_gasesECM4C_515 | ecosystem: Environmental > Terrestrial > Soil > Temperate...
CAGCAGACTTCAGCAGGCGTACGGCTTCGAGCAGCAGGTCGTCGAAGTCCAGCGCGTTAGCCTTGCGCAGTTCCTTGCCGTACTCCTCGAAAAGATGCGCAATCTTTTCGGTCTTGGGATCGGCCGATTGCAGGTAAAGCTCCTGTGGATCGAGCATGTGGTTCTTCGCCCACGAGATGCGCGAGAGCACGGTGCGTGGCGTGAGCTCTTTGTCGTCGAGGCCAAGGCGCTTCATGATCGACTTGACTACGGATTGCTGGTCGGACTCATCGTAGATGACGAAGTTTTTAGTGTGTCCGATAGGAGGCTGGCCAGGCGTGGATGAAGGAATACGCAGAGCTTCAATGTTGCGGCGGAGAACGCGCACGCAGAAGGAATGGAACGTCGAGATGACTGGTTTCGCAATACTCATGCCCCCGACGAGCTTCTCAACGCGCTGTCCCATTTCGGCGGCGGCCTTGTTCGTAAACGTCATCGCCAGGATGGACTCCGGCATCACGCCAACGTTTTCGATGAGATGGGCAATTCGATACGTGATGACACGAGTCTTCCCGCTACCTGCGCCCGCTAAGATCAGAACTGGGCCTTCCGTAGTTTCGACGGCTTCGCGCTGCTGCGGATTGAGTTGGTCGAGAAAAGACAATGCGGGAAAGGCTCCGGAAGCTCTAATTCAATTTTACAGGGGATTGGGAATTGTTGAACGTACCAGATTGATGGTTTCCAATCGTGATCTTCGATCAGGAAGCAAATCGAGCCGTGCGATCGCCCCTGCCGAGTATCGGCGTTACGAGAAAGCACCGCACGGATCGTGGCGGAGTCAGGAGCCGAAGGTCTACCAAGAGTTCCGTGAAGAATCGATTTCCAGTCTGTGATGGATATCGCAAAGATCCCGAAAAAGCTGAATAAAAGTTAGGAGATCAAGGATGGTCCTCTTCGTGGCTATCTGGTTCTCGCGGACTTGCATTCCTCGCACGGGCAGACTTCGCGCAGAAAGTGCCATGAGTAAATGCCCAGTTCGTGGCCGTCGTTCCAATTAAACTTGATGGCGTACTTGCCCACGGGTTCAGCCGAGTTCGGCTTGGCGGCCGCCTTAAACATGGGCAGTGCTCCCGGAGTGGCTTTTGCTGGTTCGCCGGGCTCGCGGCCGGACTTTCCGCGTTCGTCTTCGCACAGAGCGCACGGACACGCGTCGCGCAAATAGACGAAATTGTAATGCGAACGGTGAGCGTCCTTCCACTCGATGTCCACGCCCGTTCCGGTCGTGAGATTCACTTTCACGGACTTGGGATCTGTGGCCGCCGTCGGGGCTTGAAGCGGAGACTGCATGATTTCAGTATCGCATGGGGCGCTCTATTCGAGTCCCATCTGAGGACGTACGAACACTTCGTTGCGACGGTCAACTTGACTGCGGCGCGTGGCCCTCTATGCTGGAAAGGCCGCAGGGTGCTGTAGGGCGAAGTTTGCAATGGCCCCGAGAGATCGGGGCCATTCTTCTTTGCGGCTACTTCGCGGGTTGCCGAAATCGCCGAATCCCTGTAAAATCTGTGTTTTGCCCATCAAGTTCTGAATCTTTCTGGAGTAGTCATGGCACAGCAGTGTGATATCTGCGGCAAGAAGCCGCAAGCAGGAAACCGCATCAGCCACGCCCACAACGTGACCAAACGGCGGTGGAACGTCAATCTGCGCCCGGTCCACGCTCGGGTCGGGTCCGCAACCAAACGTATGCGCGTGTGCACGTCGTGCCTGCGCAGCGGCAAAGTAGTCAAAGCGTAGGAACTCCACCGCCGCAATCGCGCAGAGTAAGTTTCCAATTACAAGTGACGACTTGGTTTTCTTTCCGATTGTCATCGAATAACATCTCGATGACGACGAAGGCACCCCACCGCAACCCTGGATCGGCTATTGGACTTCTGGCATGGCCGAAGCCGTGCCCTTCCCCTTCGTTTACTGCACGCCCAGCAACTGAATGTCGAATATAAGAGTCGCGTTCGCAGGGATCGGACCATCCGGAGTTCCAGTCGGTCCATAGCCGAGATCTGGCGGAATGCGTAGTTGGCGCTTACCGCCGACCTTCATTCCAGTCACACCTTCGTCCCATCCCTTAATCACTTCGCCATTGCCGATCGTGAAAGTAAACGGCGTACCTGCGTCGACAGAGCTGTCGAACTTCTTCCCCGTGGTGAGCCAGCCGGTATAGTGCACGCGAACGTGACTGCCTTCCTTCGCAATGTCGCCGGTGCCAACCCTGATGTCCCAATACTGCAGACCGGAAGCAGTTTTCACGCCATCGCCCGTGACTTTCGTGGGCGCATTCGTGTTGGGGCGGACAGGTGTGGTGGACTTCTTCCTCGTCGCGGTTTGCGCCCAGACGAGAGCCGCGATAACCAAAATCAAGATTCCCGCGATAATGTATTTCGTCATTCGTGCTCCCTAACGAAAGAATTATTTACTAGGCTCTATGCCAACGCGATCACGTCAATCTCGACCAGCACGTCTTTAGGCAACCGCGCCACTTCCACCGTGGAGCGCGCCGGAGGCGTGGAGCTGAAGTATTTGCCGTAAACCCCATTCATGGCAGCAAAGTCGTCCATGTTCTTCAAGAAAACGGTGGCGCGAACAACTTTCCCCAGCCCACTGTCCGCAGCTTCCAGAATTTCCGATAGATTGCGTAGGACGCGATCGGTCTGCGCAGCGACGTCGCCGGGGAGTACCTGTTGCGTAGCGGGATCAATTGCCACCTGACCGGAGACAAACACGAATCCGTTTGCCTTGATGGCCTGGGAGTAGGGACCTATGGCTTGAGGGGCGTCCTTGGTGGAAACAACTTCGCGCATGAAACCTCCGTATACGGTAGCTCTCCATCCTCAGTTTAACCAAAATCTTTACCACAGAGGCCACAGAGGATTCGAGATCTTAGCTCAAAACCGCCAACTAGATTTTCTGCAGCCGCTGCACTTCGTGCACTCCGGGGATTTTGCGCAGGCCGCCGATGATCTGTTCAAGGTGCTTGAGATCGGAGATATCGAGCACAACTTCGACACTGGCCTGGCTATTCGATGTGTGAGCCGAGATATTACGGATATTGCTGTGCGCATCACCAATCACGCCGGTGATGTTTTTGAGCATGCCGAAACGGTCGTCACAGAAAACGGTGAGCTTGACTGGATATGCCGTCGGCGTGCTTTCGTCGCGGGCCCATTCAACATCGATGCGGCGTTCAGGCTCGTAAAGCAGGTTCGTGACGTTCGGACAATTCACGGCGTGCACCGCCACTCCCTTTCCCCGGGTTATGTAGCCCACGATGCCCTCGCCCCGAATCGGATTGCAACATCGGGCGCGGTAAACTAGCATGTCGCCCTGACCTTTAACCGTGATGGCATTGTGGTCACCGAACACGCGTCGGACGACGCTAGCGATGCCGCCGGGTTGTTCCCAGTTATCGCCAGCTCGATCCCGTTCGCCACCGCTTTCGGCAGCTGCGGCTGGACCGGCCGGCAGAAGACGCGCCAGCACCTGCCGCGCAGAATATTTTCCATAGCCGATCCCGGACATAAGATCGTCGGCCTTGCCCAAGCCGTAACCTGAGGCGACTTTCTGCAGGTCTTCGTCTTTGATCTCTTTAAGAGCAATCCGATATTTGCGTGCCTCCTTGTCGATCAGCTTGCGGCCGATTTCGATGGCGCGCTCGCGCTGGTGGACGTTCAGCCAGTGCTTGATTTTGTTTCGCGACCGGGATGACTTGACCAGCGCAAGCCAGTCGCGGCTGGGCTTGTGGCCGGGCTGGGTCAGAATCTCGACGATGTCACCGGAATGCAGCTTGTGGCGCAGAGGAACCATGCGGCCATTTACTTTTGCGCCCACACATGTGTGACCAACTTCAGTATGAATTGTGTAGGCGAAATCAATAGGCGTGGCATCGCGCGGCAGCACCACAACCTTGCCTTTGGGCGTGAACGTGTAAACCTCTTCTGGATAGAGATCCACCTTGAGCGCTGAAAGAAATTCATTAGGATCGCTGACGTCGCGCTGCCACTCCACCACTTGGCGTAACCATGCCAGCCGCTGCTCGTCCTGGGCCGACACGGGGCCATCTTTATACTTCCAGTGGGCAGCGATACCCTCCTCCGCCATTTTGTGCATTTCTTCAGTGCGTATCTGGATTTCAAACGGTGTTCCGTCTTCGGTAATCACCGAGGTATGCAGCGACTGGTAGAAATTCGGGCGCGGCATGGCGATGAAATCCTTGATGCGTCCCGGCACCGGTCGCCAGAGATTGTGAATGATGCCGAGCACGGCGTAGCAATCCTGTAGCGAATGTGTAATTACCCGCAGGGCGCACAGGTCATATACCTGGTCCACAGCGATACGCTGTCGCTGCAACTTCTTATGAATGCTAAACAGGCGCTTGATGCGGCTTTCAACTTGGGCCTGAATGCCTGCTTCTTTGAGCTTTTCACTTATGGTTTGCTGAACCTTGGCTAAAAAGGCTTCACCCTGCTTGCGCCGTGCGTTAACCGCTTGCTCCACCTGCTCGTAGCCGAGGGGATCAATGAAGCGGAACCCCAGGTCTTCCAGTTCGCCACGAATCTTGCCCATCCCGAGGCGGTGGGCAATAGGAGCATAGATTTCCAAAGTTTCCTGAGCGATCTTGTTCTGGCGTTCGGGCGGGAGGTGTTCCAGCGTCCGCATATTGTGCAGCCGGTCAGCCAACTTGATGAGCACCACCCGGATGTCATCGACCATGGCCAGCATCATCTTGCGAAGGTTTTCTGCCTGCTGCTCTTCGCGGGTGGCAAAGTCGATCTTGCTGATCTTGGTGACCCCTTCGACGATGTGAGCCACCTGCTCGCCAAATTCTTTGCGAATGTCGACGATGGTGACGGACGTGTCTTCGACCGAGTCGTGAAGCAGTCCGGCGGCAACCGCCACTGGGTCCATTTTCATCTCGGCCAGCACGAGCGCAACTTCGAGAGGATGGACAAGATAAGGGTCGCCCGATGCGCGGCTCTGCCCCTCGTGGTACTTGAGGGAAAAGTCGTAGGCTTTCTTGACGATGGCGAGATCGTCCTGTGGACGGTTTTCCTGCATCCGTCGCATCAGTTCACGGAACTTCGTGAGCGTCAACGCGGTGGTCGCGATCTGTTGGCGCAAGCTCGCCATGTCGGATTATAGCCCGTAACAGGCCCGGATCTGACGTGGGAAGAGACTGCGAGAGGCGCGGAACTCTTTGCTGAATTATAGCGTCCGATCGCGTGGGACGAGCCGAAGCGAAGTTACTGCACATAATCGTCACCGTTATTCCCGGATGTCTCCTGCGTTTCCTGAAGACTTTGCGGCGTGCGCTCTCTCGTCAGAAAAATTTTACCTTTTGTTCGATGCCAGGTATTCCCTTCCGCTTTACGTCTGCTAAAGTGTTGCAGCATGAGCGCCCTTCGGTCGTCGCGGATTCTAGTAAGTGGTGCGTCGGGCCCAATTGGTGCTGCCCTGTTGCCTTCGCTCAAGTCGAACGGAGCGAGGATAACCCGGCTGATTCGCAACGGAGTAGCCTCCAGTTCCACAGCCGAGGAAGGGCACATTGCTTGGCATCCAGATCAACCGATCATTCCGCAAGCCGTGTCCGGTTTCGATGCGGTGATTCATCTTGCTGGGGAAACCATTATGGGCCGCTGGACGCCGCCGAAGAAAGCGAAAATCCTTGACAGCCGAGTGGCCGGTACGCGCAACTTAGCCCAGGCGCTGGCGAGAGCAAAAGAAAAACCCCAGGTTTTCGTTTGTGCTTCGGCAATTGGTTACTACGGCAGCCGCGGGGACGAAGTCTTGCGCGAAGAAAGCCCATCGGGCTCCGGTTTCTTGGCCCGGGTTTGCAGGGAGTGGGAGGCTGCGACCGCGACCGCTGAGCAGGCTGGCATTCGTACCATCCACACTCGTTTTGGAGTCGTCCTTAGCTCTGATGGCGGCGCGTTGAAGAAAATGTTACCGCCATTCAAGCTGGGTCTCGGGGGCAACGTAGGGAACGGTCGCCAATGGTGGAGTTGGATTGATGTGCAGGACCTGGTGGGCGCGATTCATCACATTCTTAAGACCGATCTGCTGCAGGGACCTGTGAACATCGTCGCGCCTCGTCCAGTCACAAACGCTGAATTCACTAAAACGCTAGCCAAAGTCCTTTCACGTCCTGCGATCCTTCCCGTCCCCGCTCTTGCTGTCAAAGTTTTGCTTGGAGAGATGGGCGAAGAAGTATTACTGGGCAGCCAAAAAGTAGAACCAGCCAAACTGATCTCTAGTGGCTATCCGTTTCGGTTTCGAGAACTAAGGGTGTCGTTGGAAAATGTCTTGAACCGCTAGAGCAATTTGCCGACGTCGGCGGCGTCTGGTGTTTCGATCCGGATTTGCGCAAATCCACGAATACGTGGGTAATAGTTTAGTCGGGGTCTGGTCCACAGTTGTCGCCAGGACTGCGCCGCATCTCGTCCATGAGTTTCGCTAATAACTGGGACCGTTGCTCGGTGCTCAACTCTCGCTGCAATTCTTCAAGCGCTAAAGCAACGACGTGGTAATGATGGGCGCCCGCGTACTTGGGGTCTGATGTGATGTTGAGCCAAAGACGATGCATCAACTCAACATCTTGAGGGCGCAGCCGAGGGGTATGCGGGCCGAGGGCGTACTCGCGAACGCTGCCGTCAGGAGCGTAGACATCCAGAATAAGCCGGGGCCGGGGTTCGGGCAGACGCTCCCAGGCATCGCCGGTGAGCTTGGCCTGTTCGTCGGCGCTGAGCTTGTTGGAGAGTCCGCAGACGATCCGGCTAGATCCCAGCCTCTGCGCTGTCACAATGATGGCTTCGAACACGTCAGTCGCAGGCACTACAAGAAGATGAATAGGCTTGCCTTCTTTTTCCGCCACGGCCACCGCCGCCGTAAATAGTTCCTGCTCGTAGTGATCAAAGACCTGGCTCGCTTCGATAACTGCACTGCCGCTAAAACTGTGCTCGCGGTGGTAGAGCCGGGCACTCATTACGACCACATCCTGGCGGTTTGTGTCCGTGTGCGCCAGCACCTGCCGGAGATAGTAGAGATTGCGCGGATCACGTACCGCCACCAGAATGTTCCCCGAGCGGACGCCCATGGCTCCGCTGCCCAGTTCCTGATTGCCGTAAACGCGGAATTGATCCAACTGTTCCGGCTTCCCGTGACGCTCTTTCGCCACGTGCTTCTCCGAGAGCGTAAAGATCGTAAAAAACACGACGCTGAAAGCTACGCCCGCGATGGTAGCTTGGTATTTCGTAAACAGGTTTACGATGGCGGTGATGAGTAGGACGGCAGAAATCGCGATCAGTCCCAGCGGGATCTCCTTCCCGCCGATGTGCAAGTTGCCCGGAACTTTCCACTGCCGGTTTTCCGGTTCGGTGAAACGCAATACCAGCACCGCCAGGGACTTCATGGCGAAGCTCCAGATCACGCCGAAAGCGTAGAGCGCGGCCAGCACATACACATTGCCCAGGCTGAGCACGATCGTCAGCAACTGCAGAGCTACGATCAGATTGATAATCCGGAAGCTGGTGCCGTAGCGATTGTGCGGCTTCTGAAACCAACTGGTGAGGACGCCGTCCTCGGCCACCCGGTTCAATACGCCGTTCGCCCCGACAATCGACGTGTTCTGCGCACCCGCGAGGATGAGCACTCCTACCAGTACCACGAAGCCGTGAAAAAAGAGCTTCAGACTGAGCGGCCCCGCCAGATACATCGCAATGCCACCGATCAGGTTGGCGAAGTAGTTTGGCCGTACGCTGTCGGGAATGATCATCACTGCGAAGAACGAAACCAGGGAAGTGAACAAGAGGCTGTAGATGAAAATCACCAGCCCTGTCTTTTCCAGGTTCTTCAGCTTGGGATGCTCGATTTCGCGGTTGACCTGAGCCAGCGTCTCTTCGCCGCTCATAGCCAGCACGGAATGTCCGAAGCCGACAAAAAGAATGACCCAAGTCAGGTGGCTGAACCAGGTTCTATCGAGCCAGCCCAACGACTCTTTGTTCAGAGGAATCACGCCTGGGTGAAGCGGATTGGGCGGCAACTGTACGACTGGGGCCCGCAGGACGGTGATGGTGCACCAGATAATGAGGATCACCACCATCACGGTCGTGATGACCATAATTTGAAGAGCCTTCTGGCTGGACTCATGCATACCCTGAGTATTTTTTCGCCAGAAATAGAACACGATGACGGCAGCGAACACTGCCGCAAAGTGATCGTCCGAAAAGGCTAGCGGACGATGCAGATATATCCCGATGTCCTTGATGAAGCCGGAGAGGTATTGTCCCGCGGAAACGGCGCTGATGGGACCAGTCAGCACGTAGTCGAAAAGCAGCGCTGAGACGGAAAACTTGGCCAGCGTTCCACCCATCGCCTCCTTGACTACCCGGTAGACGCCGCCACGCACGAACATGCTGCTGGACTCGATATAAAGCGCCCGCACCGCATAGCTGAACAGCATCACCGCGAGGATGAACCAGGGAGCGCTCTTGCCAATGACTTTTTCGGCATCGCCTCCGGCGTAGTAAGCGGAGGAAGCAAGATCAGACAATACGATTGCTGCAGCCCGCCAGAACGAGATGAAGGTCAACATCACCGTGGTGGCGACGAAGACCTTTACAGCCGGTTTGGAACCTTGCAGGGATGTAGCCATGCTTCTAAACGAGAACCTGAACTGCAGACCATGAGCCGCAGCTAAGAAGGTAAACCTATTGAAGATAGCACAGGGCGGGCCGGGCGGGCACTCCTCCAATCAGGCTGCTAAGTTGCGTGTTCGGAAGCTCCGACGTTTTTTGGAGCAAGGTAGGTGTGCGTAATGCGGTCGTGCCAGCACAGCGAATCTTCATCGAGAAACACCCAGGCGTATCCCATGCCAAGGGACGCAGCAGAGAGAAAGGACGCCAACACGCGCCAGCGTCGGATGCGCCGACACGGGCGAGAACCATCGAATCTGTCGAGTTCCAGCCCCGCCAAACGCAGGCCGGGAGTGCTGGCGGAGTAGACAATAAGCAGGTACTGATAAATCGCCCAGGACGAACAGGTCACCCCTGCGGCAAGTCCCACGAACTGGTAAAGCGGAGGCTGGACGCCAGTGACCTTCCAGAAGACGAAGCCAAACAGCGCGGAAGCTGCCGCAATGATCAATCCGTCGGCAGCAGCGGCAAGAATACGCCGCCCCAGGGGAGCACTTTGCAGTGGAATGTCGATTCCAGGCCGCTTTTCAAGCTCATTGCGTTCCACTGCTTCAATCGTGATTCCCCCAAGCGCAGGCGCCGGAGGCAAGATTTCAGCAGCTTCCAGAATCCGAGGGCGATCCGCAACCGGCTCTGCCAATTCATCAAGCGGAGCCGGCGGCGCGGCCCAGGAGCGGGGAAACTCAATGAGCTTTCCTCCAGGCTGAGTCCCGTGGGAAGCGTGTGAATGCAGGCCCGATTGCTCACCCCGTTGCGCTCGACGAGACGGTTCTGATGCCGCTCCGGAAGACGACATGCGCGCCACCCGAGCGCAGCCCTCAGATTGCGGTTGGGAGATTGCTTGCCCCTGATCAGTCGAACTTTCGTCAAGAGCAACCGCATCGCGTGACACCGACGGCAAGACTGGCTCGGACGCGCTTTGGGAGCCGCACGACGCGGCAGTCTCGGAGTCACGGGATGATGGCTGCGCGTCAAATCGCAACAACAGCGAAGGATATCGCGGCGCACGAGGCTTGCGACGTTCGCGATACCGGCTCAGCCGCTCCGCAACCTGGTCACGCCACGCTACACAATCGGGGAGGGTACCGACACGCGATTGACTCTCGTCCGCCACAACTTCCGACAACGAAATCGGCGCTTGAACATCCCGGTTGGCTGTGCGAGCCTCTGTGGGACAATGGCAAAGGTCGCCGCAAAGCGGACATTCCACGGGCCAGGATTTCGCGACAGTTTCTGGAGTCAGAGTGAACCCACTTACTGCGAAAAGTCATCGGCCCTTGCTGCCGCACTTCTCCGATGATCGCCCCGCAACAGATTCCTTATCACGACGGCGTTTCTTTGTCACCAGCTTCTACTCTTCAGGTTAGTTACTAGGCAGTTGCTTTTGTGGGGCCGCGACTTGCGACGAGGAATTGAGTTCCTCAACTTTGCGACGCCGAAACTGCGGTCCTGAGCGATTGTGGCGGCAGCAACCGCTTCATCGGATCGTTTACCCCAAAGAATTTCGGAAAACATCAGCCCCACTGCGGATTACCGCATCTATCCTCGAGGCCTGCTAACATGATCTTGATGCAGTCATCGGAAGCAGAACTCGATCTAAAGACCTCCGCGCTACGTGCCAGCTTGCACCAGATGGGCCGGGTGTTGGTTGCCTATTCCGGTGGCGTGGATTCCGCTTACCTGGCGTGGACGGCGCATGAAGCGCTGGGCAAGAATATGCTGGCCGTTATCGCCGACTCGCCCAGCCTGGCGCGCACTCATCTGGCTGATGCGGTCGCCTTCGCTAAGGAACAGGGCATCCCGTTGGAAACGATCTTGACCTCCGAGCTGGATCGTCCCGCATATACGCGCAATGACGACCAACGTTGCTTTCACTGTAAAGACGAACTCTTTGGACTTATGGAAGAGCTCCGCCTTGCGCGCGGCTTCGACACCATCGCCTATGGCGTCAACCTGGACGACCAGGGTGATTTCCGACCTGGCCAGAAAGCGGCGCAACAGCATCATGTAGCCGCCCCACTGCTCGAAGCCAGGCTCACGAAACAGGAAATTCGCGAACTCGCACGTCAGGCCGGTTTGCGTATCTGGGACAAGCCAGCTTCCGCATGTCTATCTTCTCGCATTGAGTATGGTCGTCCAGTCACCCGCGAAGCGCTCAACGTCGTTGAACAGGGCGAAGACGCCATCCGCGCGCTCGGCTTCC
>Ga0307479_10006260_pt1 | contig 10922 bp, 11 predicted proteins | sample atmos_gasesECM4C_FD_203743 | JGI IMG/M metagenome (GOLD analysis project Ga0307479, IMG submission 203743) | Hardwood forest soil microbial communities from Morgan-Monroe State Forest, Indiana, United States - atmos_gasesECM4C_515 | ecosystem: Environmental > Terrestrial > Soil > Temperate...
GCAGCGCCGCCCCGTTGCCCCCAGACCCGGGCGACCAGGCCAGATGGATGACGCTCGACGTTCCGTCCAGGATGCCGTCGAGGCCGCCGGGGAGGCTGAGGTCGACCAGCCGGTGGTCGATCTTCGGGCCGGTGAGCACGGACGGGACACGGTCGATGCCGGTGATGCGTTCGACCGAGGGATCCTGGTTCATGAGCGAGACCACACGGCGGCCCAACCATCCTGAGGCACCGGTGACGACTACTGCACTCACCGCCCTACCATGCCCGTATGAGCGAGCCCGGTCCACTCGGAAGCGGCGGACCTCTCAACGATCTGCTGCGCGACCTCGCTCGCCTCCTCTCCACCCAGGGTCCGGTGAACTGGGAAATAGCCACCCAGGTGGCGCAGTGGGCCGCCACCGAGGGCGAGACCGAGACGAATACCGATCCCCTGGTCCGCATCCGGCTCGAGGAGCTGCTCCGCGTGGCCGACCTCCACGTTGGCGACGCCACCGGCCTGCCGACCGCGGGCGGCGGCGGCGTGCTGACGGCCCGGGCCGTCACCGGCGGCGAGTGGGCCCGGATGACGCTCGAGGCCTGGCGCCCGCTCCTGGAGCAACTGGCCGTCGCGCTGGCCCCGCTACCCGGCAGCGAGGAGCCCGACGAGCCGCTCGACGCGGGCGACCCCATGAGCCAGATGTTCGCCAACCTGCCTCAGGTGATGACGCCGCTCGTCCTCGGCATGCAGGCGGGGACCATGGTGGGCCAGCTGGCCACCCAGGCCATGGGCCAGTACGACCCGCCGATTCCCCGGCCCGCGTCGGACGAGCTGCTGTTCGTGGCTTCGACCATCGACCGGTTCGCCTCCGACTGGAGCCTGCCCGTCGACGACGTGCGGCTGTGGGTCTGTCTGTACCAGGTGGCACACCATGCGGTCCTCAGTCGCCCGCACGTGCGGGCGCGCCTCGACGAGCTGTTGCGGGCCTACGTCGGAGGGTTCGATCCGCGCTCCGCCAACCTCGAAGAGCACCTGGCCGGCTTCGATCCCACCGACATGGCGGCGCTCCAGGAGGCGTTCTCGAACCCCGAGGTGCTGCTGGGCGACATGGAGACGGCAGCCCAGCGCGAGGCCATGGTCCCCCTCCAGGCGCTGCTGTCGGCCATATCGGGCTACGTCGACCACGTCATGGACTCGGTCGGGCGCCGGCTGATCGGCTCGTACGGCCCGCTGACCGAGGCCATGCGCCGGCGGCGGACGACCGAGGGCGACGCCCAGCGCTACGTCGGTCGCCTGCTCGGCGTCCACCTGCCCCAGTCCGCCTACGAGCGGGGCAGCGCCTTCATCCAGGGCGTCCTCGAGCGAGCCGGCGACGCCGGCCTGGCCCGGCTGTGGCACTCGGCCCGCGAGCTGCCCACTCCGGCCGAGCTGGAAGCGCCCGGGCTGTGGCTGGCCCGCATCGACCTGCCGGAGGACTCGCCCGAGTCGGGCTGAGGTTCAGGCCTGCTCGGCCGGCCCGGTCGCGACCGAGAGCGCCTCGATCCACGCCCGGGGGAACCAGCCGGGCAGGCGGCCCCGGTCGGCCAGATAGGCCAGCACCCCGTAGCTGACGAGGGTGCCCAGGGCGATGAGGGTGATCACCGTGAAGCCCAGGGTCAGCGACATGATGAACGCGACCGGGGCCAGGCCGCCCACCACCCACACCAGCTGGAATGCGGCTTCGAAGCGGGCAAAGGCCCGGCTCTGGATGGCTTCGGGCGCGTCCTGCTGCACCAGGGCGTCAAAGGCGATCTTGGCCGCACCGGCGGCCAGACCGACCGCCAGGCCCAGCAGGGCTGCGGCCGGGCGGTGGTGGAGGGTCCGCAAGGTCCCGGCGACCAGGGCGATCACCGCCACGAAGCCCAGGTTCCCAGTGATGATCCACTGTTCACGGAAGCGGCCGCGCAGCACAGGGGCTATGGCCGAACCCAGCAGGTTGCCGCCCAGGCTGCAGGCCAGGACCAGCCCGTACCACCAGGGCGCGGCGTGACCTCGGCGGAAGGCGAACGCCACCAGGAAGGTCATGAAGCCGACGGTGAAGCGCAGGCTGCCCATGGCACCGGCCGCCAGCAGGATGCCCGTACCCAGCCGGGCCTGGCGTTCGGTGGCCTCGGCCGGAGCCTCGGGGGTCGGTCCGGCCCCCGCCTCGGGGGCGACAGTCGGGCGCTTGGCGGCCACGATCCTCAGCGCCGTGACCGCGCCCGCCAGCAGGACCAGGCTGTCCAGGCGCAGCAGGGTCCGGGCCCCCAGCAACTGCAGAATGGCCACGCCCGGGATGCCGGCCAGCAGCCCGACCAGCGAGCCCCCGACGGCCAGCTTCGAATTGGCCTCGACCAGGTGCGCCGGATCATCGATGGCGGCGGGAACGAGCGACGCCTTGGCCACGATGTAGCCCTTGGACAGGATCAGCGTGGCCAGGGCCGCGGGAAACAGCAGCAGGCTGTGGATCTCCCTGGCGATGAGCAGGCAGCACACCGCCCGGCCGACCAGGGAGACGACCACCATCAGCCGGCGGCCGCCCTTGGTCCGGTCGATGATCGGCCCCAACAGCGGGGCGACCACCGCGAACGGTGCGATGGTGAACAGCAGCGAGAGAGCCACCCGACCGCGTGCCGCTTTGGGGGAGATGTCGAAGAACAGCGACCCGGCCAGGGCCATGGTGATCAGGGCGTCGCCCGCCATGGAGAAGGCGTGGGTGATGGCCAGCCGGGTGAACGGAGAGGCCCGGAAGGCCGCCTGGGCATCGCCTCTGGCGGAAGGCGGCAGGGGCAGGATCTTCCGTGCCCCCGAGAGAATGCCGGAGCTCTCCCGAGCCGTTTCCTCGCTGCCGTGCGCCACCTGAAGCAGCGTAAACCCGCCCCGCCGGCTACTCGATCAACCCCGGCCGGCTGGTCCCACGGGCCCTTACTCGACCAGCTCGGCCCGCAGCCGCCGGACCACCTCGAAGGGCAACCCGTGGTCGGTGGCATAGCCGACCACGGCGCCGTGGCGGTGCCGGAGATCACCCAGCACGGTGCGCATCGAAGCCGGCTCGGCCTCGTAAGCCGCTGGGGGCAGGACCGTGGACCCGCTGGCCGGGTGCCCGCCGCGCAGCCGCTCGACCAGACCCGCCATCGCGTAGGAGCTGACGGCGTAATCCCGGACGATGTCGTCGTCGCCGACGCCGAGGACGCCGAGCAGCGTGGCCGCGACCAGACCGGTGCGGTCCTTTCCAGCCGAGCAGTGGAACACCAGCGGTCGGGGCACGTCCGCCACCAGACGCAGGGCATCGATGATGCGCTCGGCCGAGCGGTGCAGGATGAGCAGGTACAGCTCGTCCAGGCCGACTCCGGGGAAGAACATGGGGTCGGCGAAGCCGGGGCGGTCCACGAGGGGGAGGTGACAGGTCTCCACGCCGGGCAGCCGCCGGGAGCGCGCCGCGGTCCGCTCGATCTCGCCGTCGGTGCGCAGGTCGATGACGGTCTTTATCTGCAGGTCGTCGACGATGATGTCGACGTCGGCACGGGTGGCCGACTCCAGTGAGTCGCTGCGGAAGACCTGGCGCCAGGAAACCATGCCGCCGTCCCTGGTCAGGTAGCCGCCGAGGTCTCGGAAGTTCAGCGGGCCCTCGAGGCGCACCCGCCGGTCGGGGAGCAGTGGCAGGGGAAGCAGCGTCGTCGTCTCGGTCACGCCGCCATTGTGCGGGCCCCAGGCGGCCTGGCGGTTGCCGCCGGCTGAACGCCGGACGAATTGCCGACCAACTCTGGAAGACACCGCCGGTCCGCCATGGCGGTTCATCGAGAGTTCACATGGCCGTCTCTTGGCTGTTGCACCGGGATGATTTGCTTGCCGCGGGGGAACGCCAAGGAGGTTCGCGAATGATCGAGGCAAAGGAGCTGGTTCAGCGTTATTCGCCCGGCACTGTCGTCGAGGTTCACAACCGGTACACCGACGGCTGGTCGGAGGGCTTCGCCGTCGCCGAGCCGCTGGCCGACGGCTACCGCCTCCGCCGCCTCTCGGACGGCGCCACCCTCCCCGTCGTCTTCAGTCCCGAGCTGGTGCGCCAGTCCCGTCGACAAATGTGTAGCCCAGGCCCCTCACGGTCCGGATCCGCCGGGGCCGCACGGGGTCGTCCTCGATCATCTGGCGTAGCCGGCTGATCTGTACGGCCAGGCTGTTGGAGTCTGGCGGTTCGTCCAAGCTCCAGAGCCTGCGGACGATGAGCGCCTTGGGCAGCACCTGCCCGGCGTTGGCCATCAGCAGCTCGAGCAGCTGGAACTGCTTGCGGGGCAGCCGGACCGGTCGCCCGCGGACCGAGACCTCGTGGCGCTCGGCATCCAGCACGACGTCGCCTACCGTCAGGCTGTCCGCGGCCACGGCCTCGGGCGCGGGCGGCCGGTTGCGGAGGAGGGCTCGCATCCGGGCGACCAGCTCATGGTGGCGCCCGGGTTGGGAGAGGTAACCGTCGGCCCCGCTGTCGAGGTACTCGGCCAGATCTTCGGCCGGGACGTCGGTGGTGAACACGATGATGGGAGCCTTGGACCGTGACCGCAGGCTCCGGCACAGGCGCCTGGCCTCCCCGCCCGGCCGCGACACCTCGAGCAGCACCAGGTCGGGACCGTCCGACTCGAGCCGCCGCAGGGCCGCGGCCTCGGTCTCGACCAGGTCGTAGTCATAGGTCTGGGCCCGCAGCTCGCGCAACAGCTCATCGAGCCGGGCGCCGGCCTCGCTGACGATCAGGACCCTGGCCGGCGCAGAACGGGCGCCGCGGACTGCCACGCACCTCACCGTACGGGTGGCAGTTGAACGCGAGCCGACGCCCACGTGTCCGGATGGTGAACTCCTGCCTTCGGCGAGGCCGGCCCCAAGGCTTCGCGTGTTGTTCACCTTGGGTTCACCAATCGTCCGTGGTCCGGCTACCTCGGCGCCGTACGGTCGTCTCCGTGACTACATCCAGGAAGCTCAAGAGCAGGCGCGTCGCGGTCGTCGCCGCCGTCGTGCCCATGGCTCTCGTCGCGGCGGCGTGCGGGAGCAGCAGCAAGAGCACCACCAGCGCCACCACCACCGCCACGACCAAGCCACCGGTCGCGTGCGCCACCGGCACCATCTCCGGCGCCGGCTCGACGTTTGTCCAGACCATCGCCGCGCAATGGATCAAGGACTTCGACAACGCCTGCCCCGGCGCGACCGTCAACTACCAGGGGGTCGGCTCGGGCGCCGGCATCCAGCAGTTCACCGCCGGAACGGTCGACTTCGCCGGGTCCGACGTGGTCATGAAGCCCACCGAGCAGACAGCCGCCGAGGCCAAGGTGGGTCCGGTGCTGCACATCCCGTGGTCGGCCGGAGGAATTGCGGTCGAGTACAACGTGAGCGGGGTGTCCAGCCTCCAGCTCGACGCCAGCACGGTGGCCGGCATCTTCGCCGGCAAGATCAAGAAGTGGAACGACCCGGCCATCGCCGCGACCAACAGCGGCGCCACCCTCCCGTCCGAGGCCATCCAGGTCGTGCACCGCTCGGACTCGTCCGGCACCACCGGGGCCTTCACCGCCTACCTGACCGCGGCGGCTCCCTCGGTGTGGACCCTCGGGGCGGCCAAGGACGTGCCCTGGCCGGCAGGCGAGCAGGGAGCCAAGGGCTCGGACGGCGTCACCGCCACCGTGAAGCAAACCGAGGGCGCCATCGGGTACGCCGAGCTGTCCTTCGCCCAGACCAGCTCGCTGGGCGTGGCCAAGATCAAGAACCCGGCCGGCAGCTTCGTGGCCCCCGACGCCACGTCCGTGGCGGCGGCCCTGGCCAGCGCCACGGTGCCGTCCGACCTCAAGGTCAAGATCAACTACACCCCGACCGATCCCGCCGCCTACCCGATCACCACCGACACGTTCGTGATCGTCCCCCAGAAGCCGGCCGACGCGGCCAAGGGCAAGCTGCTGAAGGACTTCATCCTCTACGCCCTGGGCCCGGGCCAGCAGTCGGCCGCCGGCCTGAACTACGCCCCCCTGCCGACCAGCCTGGACAACCAGGCGACGACGGCGGCCCAATCCATCCAGGCCTGAGAGCGGCGTCGGACGTTCCCCCGCACCCGGTAGGGTGCGGGGGAAGCAACCGGAGGCTCTGGTGACCGCCACCGACACGACTGCGCTCGACAAACCAGCCCGGCGCAAGCGGACGGTCCGGCTGGGTGATCGCCTGTTCGGGGGGCTGGCTCACGGGGCCGGGGCACTGGTCTTCGTCCTGATCGCGGCCCTCGGCGCCTTCCTCGTCGCCAAGGCCCTGCCGGCGTTCCGGCACGAGGGGGTCGACTTCTTCCGGGTCAGCACCTGGTTTCCCGATGTGTCGCCGTTCCGGTTCGGCATCGCGGCGCTGGCGTTCGGCACGGTCGTCTCCAGCGTGGGCGCGCTGGTGCTGGCCGTCCCGGTCGCGCTGGGCTCGGCCCTGTTCCTGACCGAGCTGGCGCCACCGCGGCTGGGGCGGTCGGTCGGCTACCTGGTGGACCTGCTGGCCGCGGTCCCCAGCGTGGTCTACGGGCTCTGGGGCGTGTACTACCTCATCCCCCGGCTGAAGCCGGTCGAGCGCGGCTTCGACCACCTGTTCGGGTTCATCCCCATCTTCCACAGCCGCACCGGCAGCTACGGTCGGTCGCTGGCTACGGCCTCGGTGGTGCTCGCCATCATGGTCCTGCCCATCGTGGCCGCCATCTCGCGCGAGATCTTCAAGCAGGTCCCCCGAGCGGACAAGGAGGCCGCCCTCGCCCTGGGCGCCACCCGCTGGGAGATGATCCGGATATCCGTCCTTCCCTACAGCCGGAGCGGCATCATCGGGGCGGTGATGCTGGGTCTGGGCCGGGCCCTGGGCGAGACCATCGCGGTGGCGCTGGTCCTCTCGTCGAGCTTCACCATCAACGCACACATTTTCGAGCCGGGCGGCAACACCATCGCGGCCAACATCGCCACCAAGTTCGGTGAGGCGGGTGATCTGGGCCGATCGGCGCTGGTGGCGTCAGGCCTGGTCCTGTTCGCCATCACGTTGGTGGTCAACGTCATCGCCCGGGGCGTGGTGTACCGGACCGGTCTGGCCGCCGAGGGCCGCCCGTGACCGCACTGCCCATCACCGCCCACCGGACCAGCACCCGCCGGCGGGTTGTCAACGCGGTGGCGTGCTCGCTGCTGGGGCTCTCCGTGGTGGTCGCCGTGGCCCCGCTCGTCGTCGTTCTGGGCTACACCCTCGCCGAGGGCGCTCGGTCCATCTCCTGGGGATTCCTCACCCATTCGATGCGAGGGGTGGGGCCGCGTGACAAGACCGGCGGCATCTACCACGCGATCGTCGGGTCCGTCGAGCAGGTGGGGATCGCCGGGCTGCTGGCTGTCCCCTTCGGACTCCTGGTTGCCATCTACATCGTCGAGTACGGGCGGGGCCGGTTCCGCACCGGGGTCCGGTTCCTCATCGACGTCATGACCGGCATCCCCTCCATCGTGGCCGGCCTGTTCATCTTCGCCTTCTGGGTCCTCGCCCTGCACAAGGGGTTCTCGGGTCTGGCGGCGGGGCTGGCGCTGTCGGTCCTGATGCTGCCGGTCGTGGTGCGGTCGTCGGAGGAGATGCTGAAGCTCGTGCCCGACGCGCTCCGCGAGGCGAGCTACGCACTGGGTGTTCCGAAATGGCGGACCATCGTCTCGGTGGTGCTGCCTGCCGCCTCGGCGGGGATCACGACCGGGGTCATGCTGGCCGTGGCGAGGGTCACGGGCGAAACCGCGCCCCTGCTCCTCACCACTTTCGGCTTCGACTCGGTCCGCTACCAGCCGCTGCACGGGGCCCAGTCGTCGCTGCCCCTCTTCATTTTCTCTCAAGCCCAGTCACCCGTCACGGTGGCCATTCACCGGGCCTGGGCCGGGGCCCTGACCTTGATCGCCATCGTCCTGGTGCTGACCATCGTGGCCCGGGCCCTGACCGCCCGCAACCGGCTCGGGGCGGAGTGATCGCCGGTGTCGAAGCGGATCGAAGCCAGCGAGGTCAACGCCTGGTTCGGAGACCATCAGGCCATCAAGGACATCAGCCTCGTGGTCGAGCCCAAGCAGGTGACGGCCATCATCGGCCCCTCCGGCTGCGGAAAGTCGACCTTCATCCGGACCGTCAACCGGATGCACGAGGTCATCCCCGGGGCGCGCGTCAGCGGCAAGATCATGCTCGACCACCAGGACATCTACGGCTCGGACATCAGCGCGACCGAGGTTCGTCGCATGATCGGGATGGTGTTCCAGCGTCCCAACCCGTTCCCGACCATGTCGATCCGGGACAACGTGGCGGCCGGGCTCCGGCTGAACGGCATGCATGGTGCAGGCGACATCGACGACGCGGTGGAGCGGTCGTTGCGACTGGCGGGCCTGTGGGACGAGGTGTCCGCTCGCCTCAAGCGGCCGGGAGCCAGCCTGTCGGGCGGCCAGCAGCAGCGGCTGTGCATCGCCCGGGCCATCGCCGTCGAACCCGACGTCCTCCTGATGGATGAGCCGTGCTCGGCCCTCGACCCGGTCTCGACCCTCACCATCGAGGACCTCGTCACCGAGCTCAAGGACGACTACACCATCGTCATCGTGACCCACAACATGCAGCAGGCGGCCAGGGTCAGCGACACCACCGCCTTCTTCAACCTGGCCGGCGCCGGCCAGCCCGGCCGGCTGGTCGAGGTGGGACCGACCGCGAAGATCTTCACCAATCCCGACGACGAGCGCACCGAGGCCTACATCACCGGACGGTTCGGATGAGGGCCAGTGTCCGGGCCCAGCTCACCGAGCAGGGACGGGCCTTGAGCCTCGAAGTCGAGCGAGCGGCCAGGCTCGAGGCCGACCTGGGTCACGTCCAGGAAGCGCTCGACCTGCTGCCGCTGGGCATCACGATCCACGACGAAGCCGGACGGGAGGTCGCCGGCAACCACCGCGCCGGCACCTTCACCGGCGATCGGGCCGTCGATGCCCTGATCGGCCGGGCGCTCGACGAGGCGGTGGCCGAAGTCGCCCGTGACGGCCCGGTGTCGCGGGACCTCGAGCTGCGGGGGCCGCCGGCCCGGTCGGTGCAGATCAGTGCCTCGCCGCTGACGACGGGTGGCACGGTGACGGTCGTCGAGGACACGTCCGGGCGGCGCCACCTCGACGCGGTCCGGCGCGACTTCATCGCCAATGTCAACCACGAGCTCCGAACGCCGATCGGTGCCCTGACGCTCCTGGCTGACGCCCTGGCCGAGGAGACGGACCTGGCGACGGTGCAACGGCTGGCCGCCCGGATGTCGGCCGAGGCCGGCCGGGCCCAGACCCTGATCGACGAGCTCATCGACCTCAGCCGGGTCGAGGCCAACCAGAACCCGTCGGACGAGCGACTCGGGTTGGCGGGCGTGCTCGAGGCGGCCGTGCACCGGGTCCTGGCCCTGTCCGAGCTGCGCCGGGTGACCGTGGCCGCGACCGTCGACCACCAGGACCTCGACGTCAAGGGCAGCAAGGACCAGCTGGTGTCGGCGGTCGCCAACCTGCTGGACAACGCCATCAAGTACTCCGATCCCGAGTCGCGGGTCGAGGTGCGGGCGTGCTCCACCGGCGACTGGGCCGTGATCGAGGTCAGCGATCACGGCATCGGTATACCGGCCAAGGACCTGGATCGCATCTTCGAGCGCTTCTACCGGGTCGACCGGGCGCGCGATCGACGGACCGGTGGCAGCGGGTTGGGGCTGGCCATCGTCAGGCACGCCGTGGCCAACCACGGCGGGGAGGTCAATGTGGTGTCTCGTGAGGGAGATGGATCGACGTTCACGTTGCGGCTTCCGCGGGCGCGATGAGCGCCTCTCAACCTACGGTCTTGATCGTCGAGGACGAGGAGTCCTTCGTCGACGCCCTCGAGATCGGCCTCCGACGCGAAGGCTTCATCGTCACCGTCGCCCGTGACGGGATCGAAGCCCTCAGCATGTTCGACTCCGTCCATCCCGACGTGGTCCTGCTGGACCTCATGCTGCCCGGGATCTCGGGCATCGACGTCTGCCGCGAGATCCGCAGCAAGTCGCGCGCCCCGGTGATCATGCTGACGGCCAAGGATTCGGAGATCGACACCGTGGTGGGCCTGGAGGTGGGGGCGGACGACTACATCACCAAGCCCTACCGCCTGCGCGAGCTGGTGGCCCGCATGCGCGCCGTCCTCCGCCGCGGCGTGAGCAACGATGACATCGCGGCCAGCGACGAGCTCCTCGAGATCGGCGACGTCCGGCTGGATCTGGCCCGTCACGAGCTCACCGTGCGCGGGGAGGAGATCGTGCTGCCCCGCAAGGAGTGGGAGCTGCTCGAACTGCTGATGACCAATGCCGGCCGGGTACTGACGCGCGAGACGCTGCTCGACCGGATCTGGGGCCACGACTATGTCGGCGATACCAAGACCCTCGACGTCCATGTCAGACGGATACGGGCCAAGATCGAGGACGATCCCGGCCAGCCCAGCCACCTGACGACCATCCGCGGTGTGGGCTACCGGTACGAAGTGCCGCGGTAGGAGGGGCGACGATGCCGGAATCACGACGAGCCTTCCACGAAGAGCTGCAGGAGCTGTGCGATGACGTCACCCGGCTCGGGGCCCTGGCCGGCGAGGCCGTCCAGGCTGGAACCGATGCCTTCCTGGACGCCAATCTGGCCGCGGCCGCCGAGGTGGTCGAGAACGACGTCGCGCTCGACGACCTGATGCACTCGATCGAGTCCCGCACCTACATGCTGCTGGCCCGCCAGCAACCCATGGCCGTGGACCTGCGCGTGCTGGTGACCATCCTCCGGGTGATCCACGAGTTCGAGCGGGCGGGTGACCTGATGGTCAACGTGGCCAAGGCCACGCGGCGGCTCTATCCCTACCAGCTGGAGCCCAAGATGCGCGGCTTGATCCACCGCATGCGCGAGCAGGCCGCCGAACAG
>Ga0307479_10006261_pt1 | contig 10921 bp, 17 predicted proteins | sample atmos_gasesECM4C_FD_203743 | JGI IMG/M metagenome (GOLD analysis project Ga0307479, IMG submission 203743) | Hardwood forest soil microbial communities from Morgan-Monroe State Forest, Indiana, United States - atmos_gasesECM4C_515 | ecosystem: Environmental > Terrestrial > Soil > Temperate...
AGCGCGTCTACCGGCATCGCTGCGTGGAAGCTTGGTCCATTGTGGTTCCCTGGATTGGCTTTTCCTTCAGCAGTCTCGTGAAGCTCGCCGAACCCACCCCCAAGGCACAGTTCGTTGCTTTCCAGAGTTACTATGACCCTCGCCAAATGCCTCAGGGACGCTGGGCCGGCATCGAATTCCCCTACGTCGAGGGCCTGCGCATGGACGAAGCCATGAATCCGCTCACGTTACTCTGCGTCGGCATGTACGGTGAATCGTTGCCAAACCAAGATGGTGCTCCCGTGCGCATGGTTATTCCGTGGAAATACGGTTTCAAGAGCATCAAGTCGCTCGTCAAAATCAAATTCCAGCAGAAGATGCCGCCAACTACCTGGAACCTTGCCGCGCCCAACGAATACGGCTTCTATTCGAACGTGAATCCAAATGTGGATCACCCGCGCTGGAGCCAAGCCAAAGAGCGCCGCCTGGGTGAAATCTTCAAGCACAGCACGCTTATGTTTAATGGCTACGGCGATCAGGTCGCCAGCATGTACAGTGGCATGGACCTGAAGAAGAACTTTTGAGCTGGTATTCCCCCGTGCGTGCTCTCCTTACCAGCAAGTGGACCAAGGTTGGCCTCTTCCTCGTTTGCCTGATTCCGCTTGGCGGACTTACCTGGCGCGCTCTTGGTCACGGCCTTGGCGCCAATCCTGTCGAGTTCATTCAGCTCACCACCGGCCGGTGGACTCTGCGTTTTCTGGTTTTCACCCTGTCCATCACGCCTTTTCGCAAGCTCCTCAACCTGCCGGACCTCATCCGTTTCCGCCGCATGCTTGGCCTCTTCGCCTTTTTCTACGTCTGCTTGCACTTCCTCACCTATCTTGGCCCCGATCAGTCTTTCGATCTGTGTGCCATGTGGAAAGATGTCGCCAAGCGCCCGTTCATCACAGTAGGGTTTCTCGGTTTTCTGCTCTTGGTTCCACTGGCCATTACTTCGACGGCAGGCTGGATTCGCCGTCTCGGCGGAAGGCGCTGGCGTATGCTGCATCGCGCCACTTATTTTGCGGCGATTGCCGGCGTGATTCATTTCTACTGGAAAGTAAAATCGGACGTGCGCTCACCGCTCTTTTACGGCGCGTTCGTTGCAATCCTTCTCTTGTGGAGATTGGGTGACTGGTTTTCCAGACGCAGATTCGTGGTAGCCGCGAAGCTTTCGCCGGAGGGGGCTCGCATCGATACTGCTCGGTGATTTTTGCTGATGAACGTTGTTGCGAAAGGGCGCTCCGAGCTGAATCCCACCCCGCGAAGCGTGGAGCAATAGAAGACGGCTCTGTTAATATCTCTCTTAAAGTTTTTGTGGTCTGGGAAAATACAGTCCACACGTTTCACATAGTTCTTGACTCCGCGTGTCCCATTCTCCCCCGCAGCGGCGGGAGGAACGTTACAGAAGTTCCTCACCAGGAATTGCTTCGCGAAATTCGCGGCAATCAATGAAGGACTGCTGAAAACTTCTCACGATTAACCGAGTGCGGGTCAGTTTCCCACGGCATGTCGGTCGTCACTGCTTCTCATAAACTTCGCTGCTACTGAACTTGTGCCCGTTCGCATCGATTCCACTCATGGTGACCGTGCGGCTCTTGCCGTCCGCAGACACAACAATGCGACCGCTATTGATGACTTTACGACCCTTCGTGACGTTAAACCCCAAGATGTGGTCATCGACTACCGTGTACGAACGAAAATCAGAGTTTGGATCGCCAGCAACCGGGTAGTTGCTGCCATCGAACTTGCCTACCCACGTGTATCTGTGCACGAGGCCAAAGTACCCAACGTGTTCCCTTGTGCCGTGTCGCCGGCCAATTGATGAATCTCGTCACAAATCGTGTAATCGAAAAATCCCGGCATGTAGCGTCCGATGAAATCGATCGGCGCCATACGGCGGATCCTGTCCGCGTCGGCCTGCCATAAGGGACTATGAAATGTGCGGCACTGTTTGTCGCCTCTGGTTTCGATGGTCTCGGCAATCTTGACCTTCTCAAACTCGGCGATGGTCAAACGGCTCTCATCAACAATGACGGGTCTGCCTGTGTCAGAATTCACCACGCAACCGAGGTATGGCCCTGAGCGCGGGATGCGATAGGCGTGGCGCCAGAAGTAGCCCAGCTTTGCCCGCTCGCGTCCCACGATAAACAGCGATGGTCTTCCACAGAGGGACAACCATCGCTTCCGTGAACTAGCCGACTCCCGGCGCAGCCGCAACTCGCTCAACGTCGTGCTCAATCCTTCCCGGACAATGCGTCCTTGTCTGGGTCGCACTTCGTTTATGCCGTGATGTTTGTTTTCATCGCCGCCATTTCGCAGGTCATCGATGACGAATACACGCACGCCCGGAAGGGTGAGGAATGCTTCCCGTGCCCACTTCTCGACTAGGTGGGGAGGGACCATCGCCAGTGCCGTGAACGGGCTTCCTTCGCTATGGACATGGATTGCACCAAGCGAAATCAGCGTTTTGCCCGTGCCGCATTCTGCCACCACCATGCCGGTCCGCGCCTGCTGCCAGCGTTTGGCCAGTCCCATGATCGCGACCGCTTGTGCGGGAAACGGTCTTCGCAACAATCGTTCGATTCGCGGTGATAGGGGATCTTGAACCTGATGCAGCGCGGGAAATTGTTCAAGTATCCGCGTTCCTAACAAATTGGCGTTGGCGCGCATGTAGTCGTAGATCGTGGAAAGTTCTGGCATGGAAGCCCTCATCGACTGGAGGAAGAAGAAAGAAAGTGGCGTAATTGGCTCGCGAGAGAGGTCCTCGAGTCGGTCAAGGCAATCAAAGTACTGGTCTGGGCCTCCGCAAACTCATGCCAACCTGGCATCGCTTCAGCGTCTCATCTTCGGGGATAAACTGTTAAGGCAAGTAAACTACTGAAGAACATGGTGGCAGGCATCGAACACGAGATTGACCGCGCTGGCCGGTTCGGGCAGCGACTAGAAGATCTCGTCTACCACGCGGCGAAGGATGGAAAAGTCATCTATCGCACTAAGAACGACGATCTCCTCATCTCTTACTGGTCTCTGGTGTTCGACTACAGCAAAGGAATAGTTTGCCTCCTGGCGAACAAGTTCCACTCTCCGGCATTCGCCCTCATGCGCCCTCTTGTGGAGGCGGTTACGCGAGAGCACATAGTCCTCGTCGGATCGGATGACGACGTGAAGAAGATCAGGAGCGATCGGTTCAAGGTGAACTACTACAAGGACGGGGCGAGGATCGATAAAGTCCTTGGCTCGGGGACGCTCTTCGAGGCCTTCCTCAAGGATTCGCGGGCCATACTCCACAGTCTCACGCACTCCGGTACCGCCCAACTTCAAAACCGATGGGATGGGGACGCCTTGGGTTCTGGGTTCTCAGACGATCGGATCCTAGCCCTGCTGACGACTTGTTCGATCTCAGTTTTCATGACGACGATCCTCGTCACCAGGCACTTTGGCCTTGACGAGCAGAGGCAGGCGGCAGAGGCAGCCTTCCTGGAGTTCGGGCCTCCAGTTCCCGCGGTGCCTGTGCCCACGCCCTAGTCTCTCGCCGCCTACACCATAACTTCGCTAGTCGGCCCGCCTGAAGATTACGTCCAGACCTAAACCCCGCCAGCGGATCGAACCACTTTCGGCCGGAAAGTTGATCGCGCCACTCTCCACCCCCCAACTGACCCAGTCCAAGAACTTCTCCTTCTCACCTTTGATAATGAGGGGATTACATCCAATGCCCAACATCGGTGCGATGGCATGATGAGTGTTCAATTCGCCTTCGAACCAGTCAGCCCATCTCGGAATGCCCGGGATCCCAAAGATCTCGGCGACTGAAGCCCAGATGAATTCCTTGTCCGATCCCGCAAGCAGGAGCCTGCCCGCGTTGGCCGATCTGTTTCCCAAAATCAATTCTTCCGACATGCCAATGAGGTGGCGCAAAGGCTTCTTTCGCCCTGGCACCTGTATGGACCCTTTGAAACAGTCAGGGTTCCGCTCCAGGCATACTCGGGTCGGCGGAACCTCCGGTCCTTCGATCATGAATCGGTCCCCCATGGAAATGGCTGCGCTGATCGCCGAGATCTGAGTATCTCCACCCACGACGGAAATCAAATGTGCCTTCGCCTGTCGCGGAGGGTCGGGCAGCAGCTCTCCGATAAATCGGTCCAGGCGCAATTTGATGCTGGTCGTGGTCTTCTCTGTGCTTTTCACGTAAGTGAGCCAGCCGAACCGGAGGTGTGCGTTCTTCATTCGGAGTCCTTCTTTTCATGGGTAAGAATCTGTGTCTTGCCATTGGCAAACACCAGCGTCAGTTCGTGCGAAAACCGCTCTCGGTCGTGCAGGATTTTGCTTCCGTCTTCTTCTTCTTCTTCTTCCCAATGATCGGTGAACTTCACCGAACGCCAATGGGCGATGTGACGCTCTTCTCCTTCGCCGAATATCCCGTTCAGCATCCCTGCCGTACAGAGCAGGCCAACATGACCGCCATGCAATGGCGTGAGTGGCCGGCCTCGGACATCACGCTGTTTGGGAAGAAGGATTCGACTGGCTTGACGGTAGGCCGCGGAATCGAGCAGCAGATCCTCCACTTCATCCAACGGAATACCTGTGTTGGTGAGTACGACAGGCCCAGAGGGCGGAATCTCATACTGTGCGGCGACCCCGTCAGTCAGAGCTGATAAACCGGTTTTCGAGGCCAGTATCTCTAACCAGCGCACGCAGTTGAGCAACTCGGAATCACGAAGGTGCTGATGACGTTTGCGGCGCTTTCCCAAAACCGCAACCTGTTTGTACTGAACGCTCGCCGGTTCGGTTAGCCGGTAGACCGTCAGATCGCCAAAGTGCTCGCTCAGGATTCTGGCGCACGACTTTAATTGTGGTTGTGGGATCACAAAGATGAGCACGCCGCCCGGTTTCAGCCATCGGTACGTGTGCTCCAGAAACACCAACTCGAGGCGCTGATTATTCGTCTGCCCCACCTCCATGTCGTACGGAGGATTGAGATAGAGAAGAGAGATTGATTCCGCCGGGCAGCGCACATCCATGGTGTTCGCGTGGAGTGTTTCAACGCCCAGGCTTCTCGCTTGTTCGGAGCGATTGGCGTCGATTTCGATTCCGTATCGGCTGGCGGGGGATCCCTGCAGCAGGACTGTGAATGCCACTCCATCGGCGACACATGGATCAACCGCCGAGAACTCCGGAGCAAACGCGAGACAGTTTCTAAGGCGCGCCGCTTCCGGTGTTGGAAGCGGGAAAAAGCCAAGTTTCGTTTTGCCGTGGGGCCTCACGGAACCCTCCTAAGAGCGGAAATAGAAATCGATCTACGAAAGGGAGGAAATTCGTTCGAGAACGGGAACATCAGTACTCTTCGGGCAAAAGCAACGTGGTCACGGATCGATCTGCTTCGGTGATCACCCAGAGCTTCTCGCTTTGGGTGACCTGGTAGCTGCTCAGCAAGCGGAATCCATACTTCAGGCTTAACTCGTTTTCCGTCTTGTCTTCCTGATCGAGATCGCCCCAGTCTCCGCGCAGGTGTCTCGACAGGAATTCCAGGGGTGACTTGTTGGTCTGTTCCAGCAGGCCAAGAGCGCCAGGGGTAGCAACTAGGCGGCCGGGAGGAAAGAGGGGAATGGTCGGTAGAGAATTCATGATTCATCTCCAGTTTCAGAGCTTGGCTCGACATCATGGACTTGTCGTTCTTCACGATCGGAGGATGCCCGAACCACGATGAGGTTCGCGGTCTTCAGCTCTTCTGTTGGCGACCTTTGTGTAGAGGTGAATGACGTAAAGAGACTCGCATCCTTCACACTTCCCATCAGGTGGATGTCCATCGCGCTTGGGGTCGTAACGAGGATGCCGTGTACAGCGTCCATCAAAGCGAAACCGGATTTTGAGCGACATCAGGCACCTCACCAATCCACACGCGGATTGTGGTTTCCGTTGAGGGCCTCAGCTACAAGATCGCCAAGCCTGTCTGAAACCGACAGTTCCCGCACGGCGACGAACGAGCAGAAACCGTTCACCGGAATCGGCCGTTCATCCTCAACCCGGTAGCCGCACTCGATGTGCTCCTGCTTCCGTTTCTCAAACAGATCCGCACGTGTGGTTACACGAATCCTCATAACCATCCCCTTGTTCTGATTGCGTTGTGGTGGGTCCGTTCACCCGCGCATCCGGGAATTGGTGCGGTTAGGACCGCCTAAGTTGATAATGGGTATAGCCCACGGCCACCATGAAGCTCACGATCCGACCGCTTACGCCGTCTCTCTGGCCTGACCTAGAAGCCCTGTTCGGAAGGAACGGCGCCTCGAATGGTTGCTGGTGCATGTATTGGCGGATCGGCCCGGAATATCACAAGCGTCCGCGCGAGAAGAATAGGATCGCATTGGGCAAAATCGTGAAGCACGGTCCGCCACCGGGTTTACTGGCCTTCGATGGGGAGCGGCCTGTAGGTTGGTGTCAGCTCACGCCACGATCGGACTTGAACTGGCTCAGTCGCAAACCAACTCTCGAAGCCATTGACGATGTGCCGGTGTGGTCGGTCTCATGTTTCTACGTACGGCGTGGCTATCGGAAAAAGGGCATCATGGCTGCGCTGATTGGAGAGGCACTGAAAACGGCCAAGCGCGCCAAAGCGCCGGCCGTGGAGGCGTATCCCATCGACACCACTAGGCCAGGCAGCACCTCCAATGTGTTCACGGGCACGGCCTCCTCGTTCAGGCGACTCGGATTCAAGACCGTGGCTCGCCGCGAGCCCTCCCGACCGCTGATGCGCCATGATTTGAAGGGGATTGCTGGCTGATGGGCGCTGCAGATCCTACTTACGAAGTTGTTCCTCGGGGATTGGGCGGTCTTCGCCGCAGGGTTCCGAAGACGGCAGGAGGTAGGACCTGAAGTGCCAAATCAAGAGCTAGGGTTTGGCAGCGGCGCTTTCCAGATCGAGCACGATTCGCTTGAGACTTTGGAGATTGTCGAGGCGCTCGAGTGAAGCGACCCCAAGTGCCTGGAGAATCGGAGTGAGGGCCTGGGGGCCGGTTTTCTCAAGGGCGGCTTTCAGCCGCGTCAGGCCACGGTCGGCACATCGCATGTGCTCCAGCACTCTTTGCTGCACCGAGACGTCTTCGATCTCGCGCGGGTTCCAGACTCGGGCCAGATCGCGCAGGATACCGCGGTAGAGGCCCCGGCCCAAAGGCTCCGCCAGCGCTTCGATTTCGGCAACGACTGAACCCGCTTGTGGGCCGTGCGTCTTTGGCGTATTGGTCGTAGAGTTGGAGCGGGTTGAGCCATTTGGTCGGAGGCCCTGTCGCCAACCGGTCGGTGTTGCCCATCCTGCCAGTTGTGGAACTGCCTTTGGTCGCTTGCGGTCATCCAGGTCCACCCACGCTCCCCTGAAATAATAAAGATATCTGCCGAGTCCGAAACAGGCACATGCCCGCTTAAAAGCCTGAGCTTCCGCCGCAGTCCCGGCATTGTCATCGTCCGCCCACTCTTCTCCCGTGGCCGAATGCGAACCGAGGGCGAAGATTGTCAATTCACACGTGACCAGGACCTTTGCCGCAATCTTCTGATCCTTGCTTCGCTCGAAATTGGCGCTCGTGTGAATGGCGTACTTGCGCGTCCACCCTGCCGGCGTAAACAGCGCATTCAGCCGGTCGGTGTACGCTCTTTGGTCCGCATAGGGCACCACCTGGCCCCGCGGCGGCTGCCCGTTTTTCGTGGTGTTCGTCACCCGCCATTCGATCTGGCAGGCATCAAAGGGCACTTCCAGCGCCGCCACCAACTCCTTCACTTTCTCGGGGGAGAACTGAGTTGCCGCCGGAGCAAACACGCCGGCTGCCGCTGTGACAGATTCGATCCCACGGTCTTCGCGTGCATGGCCATTTGGTCCGCTCATTCCAGAGCCTCCTCTCTCACTGAAGTTTTGTCCAGGCGCTGTCCGTACATCCAGCGCTGTGGCTTGATCTGGAGTAGCCAATCCTGGGCGGTGGGAATGCGGCCAAGATCTTCTCGGACATGCTGTTCTCCTACATACCGGACTGGAACTTTGTTTCCGTCGCTATTCACAATGGCAACTCCAAACAGCTTCTCTGCCAAGAAAACGCCCTCCGCGTGATGGCGAAGTGCCCGGTGGCGAAAGTCTGCGAGGAATGCTTTCGACTCATCAAACCAGTTGTGAATCGGGACATAATCCTCCGGCTTTCCGCCGAACTTCCTCGCGCTGCTCTCGGAGTGCATGAGTGGATGCGCCATCGCCTTACACCTCATAGGTGGTCGTCGTGTAATCTTCAAAGCGGTCGTCGCGCTCGACGGTCAGCTTTCTCGCGTGAACGTCGAGAACGACATCTCCAAATCCGCCGCAATTGTCTTCGTAGCCGAAGGGAACGAAAGCTTCGAAGTGGTCTTGTAAATGCGAAGCCTCGTAGTTGACGGGATCGAAATCGCCCCATGCGTACTGTTCGCTGTCGTAGCACTTCACGTCTCCCGTCGCTCCACTGTCCCCGCATCCGTCGAAGTGAACCGCCACAAACGTGACTCCTGCAGTGGCAAGTTTGTCGCATTCTGCCAAGATTGCGGCCTTCGCCGCTTCTTGTCCTGGTTCCAGGGCGTGTTTATTGTTTTGCTGAGTGTCTTCCATCGCACGATCCTTCCGATTGGGAGTAGTGAGACTGCCCGAATTTACTTCTGTTCGAGGAGGTCCTTCCGCGAGTGCAACCGCACAACCCTGCGCTGCTCGACCACACCGGACCCTCGTGCGGAGGCATGGATTGTGTCTGGGATCAATATGCAACACTTTTTCAGTTTTGATGGTTTAGGGCAGGCAGGGAGGCCAGATCAGCAACTACCGCGATCGTTCTTCTTCGATCGCTTCATTCCACGACAAAGAACGGGAGCGGCGATTCGTTTTCCGACTATTCGGTTTCCACGCGGACGTCGCCAAACTTTCGAAAGTCCTGGTCAAAGGTCGCGACTGGTACGTTCTTAGCCGCCGCGGTGGCGGCGATCAGACAGTCGACAAAGTGAGCCTTCGCTTCCTTGTAGCGGTTCAGAGCGTCCAGGTGGACCGCTACCTCACCGATCTCGACGCCAGGACTGGAGATCAAGCCTCCGAGTGCGGAGGCGATAGCCGTGCGTGGATGCCTGTAAAAAGACTCAAGCACAAACACACACTCTGCCAGAACGACCGGTAATACCACGATGACCACATCACCCCGATCGCAGGCATCGAACAGCTTGCCGGCTGCTCGTGCATGTTTCTCATGGTCCTGTACCAGATAGCGGACAATCAGATTCGTGTCGATAAGTCTTTGCTTGCTCACCGGGTACCCTCAGGACGCGCTGCCTCGGCCGCGGCCTCGCGGATTTCAGCGAAGGACATCCCCTTTCCCTTGTTGCTGGCGAGTGCGCCCTTAAGCGACCGAATGCCAGGATGCACACGAATGGTAGCTCGGTCCCCCTCCACTTCGTATTCCAACTTGTCGCCCGGTTTAATTCCCAAAGCCTTGCGAATTTTCTCAGGAATGGTGGTTTGGCCCTTACTTGTCACCGTAGAATGCAGCATCGTCATGTCATTGCCTCTAATATAGTCATTACGTACATTATATCCCTTACTTCTTCTGGCTGGCAAGGCCGATCGAAACGGGAGCCTTCCATCGTTATCCCGCTGAGGCAAAGGCCTTTACCAGCACGGGCGTTGGTTTCAAAGGTCCCTTGTAAGCCGGCTTCTGTTGCGGAACCGTTGCCAGTATTTGGGATCAAACCGTAACGCCTGAAACACTGGACAGCGAGGACAGACTGACGAATGCTCCGTGGTATGAGATCGTTCCGTAGCGGAACAGCCGTGCGAGCAGCGCAAGCGCGTGATTCGCCAGCGTCGGATTGACGAACGGTTCCTGACGATCGAGAGCCTCTGCGGCGCTACAACTCGGGAGACCGTCTCCATCAAGGTCAACCTGAGTCACTTCGGGGAGGAGTTCGGAAACCGTTCGCAGCCGGAGCTTGTGCCGCCGATTCCTTCGGTTCAGCGGGGCGGAACGCTTATTCTGCAACTTCAAGTCGACTTGAGGTCAAGAGGTGAAACGTGGACATCACAGAGGTAGCGCAGCACACTGGGCTAACTGCCTCGACGCTGCGGTTTTATGAGGAGAAAGAGTTGATCGCCTCGATCGGCAGGCGAGGGTTGCACCGCGTGTTCGATCCCAGAGTTCTGGAACGGCTGGCGCTGATCGCGCTGGGTCGCTCCGCCGGCTTCTCGCTCGATGAGATCGCGCCCCTACACGGTCATTGCCGAGCCGGTTTCATTAACCCAGGATTTCACTCGTCTCAAATCGCTCAGCCGCGACGACCAACAGAAACAACTGCGCGAACTCGCTGCCCGGGGCGAAGTTATGACCGCCACGTACGCCGCTCGACAACTCTACGGTGGCAGTTTAGCCGAAGCCAAGCAGACGGTGAATTCTCTACTGAGCGATCAGGTACCCCAGCAGCGTTTTTAGATCCGGGTTTCCCGCAGAAACCTCGGCAGGCTATGGCCGGTCAGCGTTTTAAGCATCACCGGTGCGGGTCACGGTTCTGCGCTTCCCAACTAGCATCGCACTGCTGATAAGTGCGACAGGCCCCAACCAACCGTCCTTTCGTCCTCGCGGCGAGTAGTACTAGAGGACCTTGAGGAATTCCCGGCTGTACGCAGCGAGGGTGGTGAACAGGACTGGAGCCCCAGCGATCCGAACGTGAAATCCTAAAGCGAACCGCAAGAGGAAGTTCCGAGCAGCAACAATATCGTCGAGTCACATCGAGAGCGGCTAAGTCGGCCCCCGTTTGACCGAAATCCCCTTCCGTTCTAAAAGAACCCAATTATCACGCGCTCCAGCCCGCGGCCGTCTTAACCGGGTCGCCACCTCACGCCCGCAAACCACGTCCCAGGTCTGAC
>Ga0307479_10006265_pt1 | contig 10919 bp, 12 predicted proteins | sample atmos_gasesECM4C_FD_203743 | JGI IMG/M metagenome (GOLD analysis project Ga0307479, IMG submission 203743) | Hardwood forest soil microbial communities from Morgan-Monroe State Forest, Indiana, United States - atmos_gasesECM4C_515 | ecosystem: Environmental > Terrestrial > Soil > Temperate...
TGGCGCGGATGGCGTCATCGTTGCCCGGGATGATGTAGTCGATCAGCTCCGGATCGCAGTTGGTGTCGACCATGGCGATCACCGGGATGCCGAGCTTGTTGGCCTCGGCAACGGCGATGTACTCCTTCTTCGGGTCGACCACGAACAGCGCGTCGGGCAGCTCGTCCATGTCGCGGATGCCCTCGAGGTTCTTCGACATCCGCTCGCGCTCGCGCTCGAGGCGCAGGCGCTCCTTCTTGGTCAGCGGGCTGTTCTCGTCGCCCAGGCGCGCCTCGATGTCCTTCAGGCGCTCGATCGAGGTGCGCAGGGTCACGAAGTTGGTCAGCGTGCCGCCCAGCCAGCGGTTGGTGACCGAGAACTCGCCGCAGCGCTTTGCCTCCTCCGCCACCGCCTCCTGGGCCTGGCGCTTGGTGCCGACGAACAGGATGCGCTTGCCCTGCGCCCCGAGCTCGCGCACGAACTCGGCGACCTGCTCGAACAGCTTCAAGGTCTTCTGCAGGTCGATGATGTAGATCCCGTTGCGCTTGCCGAAGATGTAGGGCTTCATCTTCGGGTTCCAGCGCCGGGTCTGGTGCCCGAAGTGGACGCCAGCCTCCAACAGCTCCTTCATGGTGACTTCTACCAAACCAGGTCTCCTTCGTCAGCGCTCACATCGATCCTATCGCGGCCCTGAATGATCGCCATCCGGTCACTCACATGCCATCGCACATGCCATCGGCTCATCCCATCGGGCGGTCAACGCTTGCTGAACTGGAAGCGCGCGCGGGCACCCTTCTGGCCGTACTTCTTGCGTTCCTTCTTGCGCGGGTCGCGTGTCAGCAGGCCGGCCGACTTGAGGCGGTCGCGCAGCTCGGAGTTGTACTCGAGCAGGGCGCGCGAGATGCCGTGGCGGATGGCGCCGGCCTGCCCCGCGCTACCGCCGCCGTCGACGGTGGCGACGATGTCGAACTTCTCCGCCGTCTCGGTCAGCAGCAGCGGCTGCTTGATGACCATCTTCAGCACTTCGTTCGGGAAGTAGTCGTCCAGCGTGCGGCCGTTGACCTGCACGGCGCCCGTGCCCGGGCGCAGGAAGACGCGCGCCGCGGCGGTCTTGCGCCGGCCGGTTCCGTAGTTCTGCGGTTGGTTCACTCTGCCGTTCTCCTCGCGCGTCCCAGAGGGACTGGCTAGCTTGCCGCCTTGCGGCGTTCGGTCACGGGCAGCGCCATGCTCTTAGGCTGCTGCGCCTGGTGCGGATGCTCGGCGCCGGCATAGACCTTGAGCTTGCGCAGCAGGCGCCGGCCGAGGCTGTTCTTCGGCAGCATCCCCCACACCGCGCGCTCGACCAGCTGCGTCGGCCGCCGCTGGCGCAGCTCCGCGGCCGTCTCGCGCTTCAAGCCGCCGGGGTAGCCGGAATGCCGGAAGTAGATCTTGTCCTCGTTCTTGTTGCCGGTCAGGACCGCCTTCTCGGCGTTGACCACGATGACGAAATCGCCGGTGTCCAGGTGCGGCGCCCAGGTCGGCTTGTGCTTGCCGGTCAGCAGCGTGGCCACCACCGTGCACAGGCGCCCCAGCGGCACCCCGCTCGCGTCGAGCACATGCCACTGGTGCTCGATCTCGGCGAGCTTCGGGCTGTAGGTTCTCTTCATCACCGGATCTCCATCCGATCCCCCAGAGCCGCACGGCCTGTGATGGCCATGCGGCATGTCCCTTAGGCCAAGGCTCGTGACCGCCTGTGCGAGGGGTCCTTCGGCTGTCAGCGTGGTCGGCGCGGCCGGGGCGCGATGCCGCCAGCTGCAAGGCGAGCCACGCCCCCCTCTGCGCGACGCAAAGGACCCCGAATGATAGGCGGAAGGGGCGGGATTGTCAAGGCGGGTTTCCCGGTAGACTTGGGCGCCATGCCGCCCGAAGCCCCGCCCGCTACGCGCTCCTTGCCAGCGCCCCCCGCCGCGAGCACGGCCCAACCGCCGGCTGCCGGCGCGGCGAGCGCGGCGGCGCCACCGGGCGGGCTCGACAAGTCGGGCCGCGCCATCCGCGACATGTTCGCGCAGGTGGCGCGGCGCTACGACCTGCTCAACCATCTGCTCTCCGCCGGCCTCGACCTGCTGTGGCGGCGCCGCGCCGCCGCGGCGCTCGACCTGCCCCCGGGCGCGCTGGTGCTCGACCTCTGCGCCGGCACCGGCGACCAGGCGGTCGCCCTCGCCCGCCGCGGCGCGCGTGTGGCGGCGGCGGACTTCTGCCTGCCCATGCTGGCCCTCTCGCGGCGCAAGTTCCGCCGCTATTTCCCCCTGCGGAAGACGGCAGAGGAGGCCGGCAGGCCGCCGCGCCAACCGCGCCCTCCGCAGCCGCCGCGCGCGCCTCTGCCGCTCGCCGCCGACGCCCTCGCCCTGCCGTTCCCGCCCGGGCGCTTCGCGGCGGCGACCGTCGCCTTCGGGCTGCGCAACGTCGCTGATCTCGATCAGGCGCTGCGCCAGCTCGCCGGCGTCCTCGCCCCCGGCGGCCGCCTGGTGGTGCTCGAGTTCGCGGTGCCCTCGCTCGGGCCCCTGCGCGGTCTCTACCTGCTGTACTTCCGCCGCCTGCTGCCGCTCGTCGGCCGCCTGCTCTCGGACAGCCGCTCGGCCTACGACTACCTGCCGAGCTCGGTGCTGGCCTTCCCCCAGCGGCAGGGCTTCCTCGATCGCATGGCCGCCGCCGGTTTCGCCGACCTCGCCTGGCGCGACCAGGCCGGCGGCATTGTCTGTCTCTACAGCGGCGCCGCGGCGCCGCGGCCCCCGGGCAACCCGGCTCCGCGGCCCCGCGCCGCCGGGCCCGCGGGCTCGCCCTTCTCGACCAGGAGGCCCGACGCGTGAACATCCTCGACGGCAAGGCCGCCGCCGCCGCCATCCGCGCCGAGGTGGCGGCGGGAGTGCGCGATCTGACGGCGGCGGGCAAGCGCGCCCCCGGCCTGGCGGCCGTGCTGGTGGGCGAGAACCCGGCGTCGCAGGTCTACGTCGGCAGCAAGGTCAAGGCCTCGGCCGAGGTGGGCATCGCCAGCCGCACCCTGCGGCGTCCCGCCGATCTCGCCGAGGAGGAGCTCATCGCCCTGGTCGACGAGCTCAACGCTGACGACGAGGTGGACGGCATCCTGGTGCAGCTGCCCCTGCCGCGCGGCATCGACGAGCGGCGGGTGATCGCCCGCGTGTCGCCGGACAAGGACGTGGACGGCTTCCATCCCCTCAACGCCGGGCGCCTCTGGCTCGACGAGCCCGGCTTCGTGCCGGCGACCCCCTTCGGCATCCTCGAGCTGCTGCGCCGCAGCCAGGTGCCGTTCGTCGGCCGCCGCGCGGTGGTGGTCGGCCGCAGCGCCACGGTCGGCAAGCCGATGGCGGCGCTGCTGCTGCGGGAACACTGCACGGTGACCGTCTGCCACAGCCGCACCGCCGACCTCGCCGCCGTCACCCGCGAGGCCGACATCCTGGTCGCTGCCATCGGCCGCCCCGCGATCATCGGCCCCGACCACGTGCGGCCGGGGGCCGTGGTGATCGACGTCGGGATCAACCGCCTGACCGAGCGCGCCGACGTCGAGCGCCTCTTCCCCGGCAACGCCGACCGCCTGCGCCAGCTCGAGGCCAAGGGCGCGGTGCTGGTGGGCGACGTCGACTTCACCCGCGTCGCGCCGCTCGCCGGCGCCATCACACCGGTGCCCGGCGGCGTCGGGCCGCTCACCGTGGCCATGCTGCTGGTCAACACCCTGGCCGCCGCCCGGGCGCGCCAGGGCGTTGCGGCTCGATGACCGCCTTCCGCGTCGGGCTCACCGGCGGCCTGGCGAGCGGCAAGTCGACGGTCGCCTCGTGGCTGCGCGAGGCTGGCTTCCAGGTCATCGACGCCGACCGCCTGGTGGCCGAGCTCTACCGCCCGGGCGGCGCGGGCGCCGCGGCCGTGCGCCGGCTCTTCGGCGACGCCCTCCTGACCCCCGAGGGTGGCGTCGATCACGCCGCCCTCGCCGCCCGGGTCTTCGCCGACCCGGCGGCCCGCCACGCTCTCGAGCAGGCCATCCACCCGCTGGTGCGCCGCCGCTTCGAGGAGATCGCCGACGCCGCGGCGCCGCCCGGGTCGCCGCGGGCCCCTGATACCCCGGCCGCGGGTGCGGGAGGGCCGGACGCCGCAGCCGCCGCGCCGCGGACCGGTCCGGCCCCGCCCGTCGTCGTGCTCGAGGCGACGCTGCTGGTTGAGGCGGGCTATGGTCCCGGCTTCGACCTCATCGTGACGCTCGAGGGCGACCCGGAGCTGCGCCTGCGCCGCGCCGTCGCCCGCGACCTCGACGAGGCCGCCGCCCGCGCCCGGCTCGCCGCCCAGGGCGACGGCGCTCGCCGCCGGCAGGGGGCCCACCGGGTGATCGAGAACGAGGGCAGCCTCGCGGAACTCCGGCGCCAGGTGGACCTCCTGATCGCCGACATTCGTTGCGCCGCGGCAGCCCAAGCGCCGGCGTCCGCGGAGCCAGAACTGGCGCCGTCACGCACGGAGCCCCAGCCGCCGGGGCCGCCCGCGCCTTCGCCGCCGAGCCGCCGGTGAGGGCGGCCCCCCTCCCCTACGTCCTGGTCACCGGCAACGCCGGCAAGCTCGCCGAGGCGCGCCGCCTCGCCGGAGCCGGCCTCGGCGCCGTCGAGATCGACCTCCCCGAGATCCAGTCGCTCGACCTGCAGGAGGTGCTGCGCCAGAAGGGCGAGGAAGCCTGGCGCCGCCTCCACCGGCCGCTGGTCGTCGAGGAGGCCGGCCTCGACCTCGCCGCGCTCGGCGGCTTCCCCGGCCCGCTGGTCAAGTGGATGCTCGAGGCCGCCGGCGCCGAAGTCATCGCCCGCGTCGGCCTCGCCCTGGGCGAGCCGCGCGCCGTCGCCCGCGCCGCGCTCTACTACCGGGACGCCGGCCGCACCCTCGTCGCCGAGGGCTCAACCGCCGGCACCCTGGTCTTACCCGCCCGCGGCGGGCACGGCTTCGGCTGGGACCCCGTCTTCCGTCCGGACGGCTGCGACCGCACCTTCGGCGAGCTCGCCGGCCCCGAGAAGGACGCCCTGAGCCACCGCGGCAAGGCCTGGCGCGACCTCCTGGCGCAGCTCGCCGCGCCCGAGGCTCCGTGACGCCGTCCCCGGGCGAATCTCAGACGACGCCGGCTTTCACCGGAGCGTCCTGAGCCGGAACCGCTCCCTTGTCGACTCTCTTCACCAGATCGGGCAGATAGTCGTTCAACTCGGCGTACTTGACGAAGTGGATGTTCCGGACCCAACTCGGCAGAGTGGCGTCCTCGAGGCCGACGACGATCGGCACGACATTCTTTCCCAGACCCGTGGCGGCCCCAACTTCCAGCCAAACGTGGGAGCTGTGGAGAGAGTTGGGGGTGAGGAGGATGAGTATCTCGTCCGCCTTCTTCAATTCCGACAGCAGCGCCGCCGACCAGTCTTGTCCCGGCTTCAGGTCCGGCGCCACTAGAGTGATGTCGGAGGAGATGTGCTTGAGACGAACGCTCAAGTCGTCGACGAGATCTCGATCTTGCTGCGCGTGGCTGATGAAAACTCTCGGTGCCATAGCATCACTCCTCGCCGGCGCGCGCGCGGGCCAGCCGCTTCTTGAGCTCCTTCAGAAAGTGTCGCAGATCATTGAGATCGATCGCTTTGACACCTTGGATGGGCGAGATTGCCTGGTGATCGACATGGTTCAGAACGGGCGTGACTCGCTTGCGCTGGCCCAGGAATGCGCCGATCTCCACGCTAACCCATTTGGAATCGACGCTCATGGGGGTCACCAGCACCACCGCCTCGTCGCAAGCATGAACAGCGTTGAGTATCTCCTGTAAGACGAAGTCGCCGCCCGAGAGATCCTTGGCATCGATCCAGACAGCAGCTCCCAGTCTTTCAACCATCTCTCCGATGACCTGAGCCACCCAGGTATCACTCGAAGAGTGGCTGATGAAGACCTGGTAGCGATGCTTCTTCTTTCTGGGCGCCGATCTTGTGGCCTTGCTGGCTCCACTGCCCGGGACGCGGCGCCCAATCCGCCCATCAAGCCTGCTCATCGTGACCTCTCCCGACCTGGGCCGTCAAGTGAGCTTACACCATCTTCATAGACGCGAAAGGCCTGGCCACCCCTTCTGGTGAGGGCCACCGGATCGGGCGATCCCGAACGGCTAACGTTGCGCGGGCGGTCAGAGCTCGGCGCCGCCGAGCAGCCAGAGGAGGATCGCCTTCTGCACGTGGAGGCGGTTCTCGGCCTCGTCCCAGATACGGCTCTGGGGGCCGTCGGCGACCTCGGCGGCGACCTCCTCGCCGCGGTGGGCGGGGAGGCAGTGCAGGAAGACCGCCTCGGGCAGGGCCGCCGCCATCAGCGCGGCGTCGACCTGGAAGCCGCGGAAGGCCTGCAGGCGCTGCTGCGCCTCGGCCTCCTGTCCCATCGACGCCCAGACATCGGTGTAGACGGCGGAGGCGCCGTGAACCGCCTCGCGCGGGTCCTCGGTCAGCTGGATGGAGGTGCCCGCCGCCGCCGCGTCCCGGCGCGCGAGCTCGACGTAGTGGGGCTTGACCGAGTAGGCGGCGGGCGAGGCGACGGCGACGTCCATGCCCACCTTGGGGCCGCCGAACAGCAGCGAGTGCGCCATGTTGTTGCCGTCGCCGACGTAGGCCAGCTTGCGGCCGGCCAGCCGGCCGAAGACCTCGCCCAGGGTGAAGTAGTCGGCGAGCGCCTGGCAGGGGTGGAGGTCGTCGGTCAAGCCGTTGATGACCGGCACCGAGCCGAAGCGCGCCAAGTCCATCACGGTCTGGTGCGCGAAGGTGCGCGCCATGATGCCGTCGACGTAGCGTGACAGCACCTTGGCGGTGTCGGCGATCGGCTCGCCGCGCCCGAGCTGGATGTCGCGGCTGGACAGGAAGAGGGCGTGGCCGCCCAGCTGCACCATGCCCACCTCGAAGCTCACCCGGGTGCGGGTCGACGACTTCTCGAAGATCATCGCCAGGCTCTTGCCGGCCAGGGCCGCGGCGTGGGGGCGCGGCCGCGCCTTCACCTCGGCGGCCAGCCGGAAGAGGCCGGCGACCTCGGCCGCAGCCAGGTCGTGGATGGAGATCAGGTGACGGGTCGTCATGGCGCCTCCGTAGGCGAAACGGCGGTGGCGGCGAGGGCCGCGCCGGGACGTCGACGGCGCCACGTCACAGCCGGTCCCGCTCGAGCGGCATGGTCATGCAGCGCGGTCCGCCGCGCGCCCGCGACAGCTCGTTGCTCCACAGGGTCACCACCGCCGGCACGCCGTCCATGAGGTCGTGGCGGCCGGCGGCCACCTCCTCGCCCGGCAGCACGCGGAAGCCGCGCCGCTCGAGCTCGGCGATGGTCTTGCGGTTGCGCTGGTAGAGCAGCACCACCCCCGGCGCCAGGGCGAAGGCGTTGGCGCCGTCGGTCCACTGCTCGCGCTGCTGATCGATCGGCTCGAAGGCGCCGCCGCAGGGCACCACGTCGAGCTTGACGCCCAGGTCGGCGAGCGTGCGCAGCAATCCCGGGCGCAGGGTGAAGGTCAGCTCCCGCGCGTAGAGGTCCACGGAATAGACGTGCGCCGACTCCGGCCCGCCGGGCTCGACCACCGGCAGGTGGGCGAGGCATAGGCCGCGGTCGATCACCGTGAACACGGTGTCCAGGTGCATGTAGGAGCGCCGGCGCGGCAGCTCGACCACCACCATGTGGCGGAAGGAGGTCTCCTCGAGCCGCAGGTACTCGGCGAGCGTCTCGACGCCGCGCCGGTTGGTGCGCTCGGAGAGGCCGACCAGGACCACCTCGGCGTTGACCACCACCACGTCGCCGCCTTCGAGCGTCGGGTAGGGGAAGCCCGGGTCGTGCTGCGGCGCCCCCGACGGCGGCACCTCGATCTCGAAGGTCGCCGCCACGTCGGCGAGCGCCGGGTGGTGCGCGAAGATGGTGCGCGCGAGCAGCGGCTCACGCTCGCGCGCGTCGTTGGCCATCGACGACACCACCAGGCGGTTGCCCAGCACCACCTGGGGATCGCGCTGGAAGAAGTAGTTGGGCACCGGGTTGAGGGCGAAGAACTGGCGGCGGCCGGCGTCGGCCTCCTGGGGCGGCAGCTTGATGCCCTCGATGAGCGTCGCGGCCAGCGCGGCGGGGGCCAGGCCGGCGAGCTGGCGCAGCACCGGCGCCGGCACCGCGTAGTCGCGCTCGAGCTCGTGCAGCAGGCCGCCCCTCACCGCCTGGTCGCCCAGCACGCCGGTCAGGAGGTCCAGGGGGTCCAGCACCTCGACCCCGGCGCGCCGCAGCACCTCGCAGAACATGGCGTGCTCGCCGCGCGCCTCGTCGCCGTCGAGGATGTCGTCGAAGAGCAGCCGCTCCATCATCGACGGCACCATCCAGTCGATCTCGCGCCCCGGCCGGTGGACGAGGACGCGCCGCAGGCGCCCGATCTCAGAATCGACTCGGATGGTCATCGCTTGTCCAGTGAAGGGAAGGGCCGCCCGGCACGCGCCACCCGCCGGCGTTTCCCGCGCTCGCGCGCCGCACCGCTGCGGCGGCGAATCATACACCAGGTCGCGCGGCGGCCGTGGGCGGGGTGGGGTCGCCCCGGCTGCCCGGCGGCCCCGGCCGCCCCGGTGCCCCGGCGCCCCGGAACCACGGCTTGGCTGCACTACTCTTTGTGCTAGAATAGTTGCAGTAAGCAGGTGAAGGCCCAAGCAGGTGAAGGTCGAAGGTCGTAGTCGGCCGGGGTTTTTGCTGCGACCCCGGGTGAAGCGATGGAGCGAGACCACCTTCCCGCATGCAGCCCGGGCCGCGGCGCGCCACGCGACGCGGTCGTGCCGCCTGGCTCCGAGCATTGTGAGCGTGGCGAGACCCGGCGGCAGCAACCCCTACGAGACCCCTGGCAGCGGCAGGCGCAGCGGCGACGCCAGGCCACGGCGCTGGCCGGCTTGCTGGCCTCGGCGGCACTGGTCTCCGCCGGCTGCTCCGGCAATCACCGCCCGGTGTCGCCGGCCGGCTCCGCCGTGCCGGTCGCCCGCGGCACCGCCTCCTGGTACGGCACGAAATTCAACGGCCGCCCCACCGCCAACGGCGAGCGCTACGACATGCACAGCTTGACGGCGGCCCATCCGAACCTGCCGTTCGGCACCCTGGTGCAGGTCACCAACCTCGAGAACGGCCGCCAGGTGGTGGTACGCATCAACGACCGCGGCCCGTTCGGCCGCCGCCGCGTCATCGACCTGTCGTATGCGGCGGCGCGCCAGCTGGCGATGGTGGGGCCCGGCACCGCCCGCGTCGAGCTGGCGGTCGTCGGCCGCTTCGATCCGGCGGCCCAGCCAGCCGAGCCCGCTCAACCCATCGTCCTGGCCGCCAATACCCCGGCGGCGCCGGTTGCGGAACCGGCCCCGGAGGCCGCAACCTCGCAGTGCTACACCGTGCAGGTCGGCGCCTTCGGCGAGGTCGAGCGCGCCGACGCGCTGCGCCAGGACCTCGTCCGCGACTATCCGGCCGCGGCCGTCCACTCCGACGGCACCTGGCACCGCGTGCAGGTCGGGGTGTTCGGCGATCGCGAGCAGGCCGAGGCGCTGCGCAGCGAGCTTGCCGGGCTGGGCCTCTCCGCCATCGTGGTCGCGGCGCCTTGACGGCCCGCCGCGCGGGCGCGCGGCGCGGCGCAACTCTCCACACTGATCACGAATGCGAGGAGACGACCTGATGAATGATCGTCATGCCACCCGTGCGCATCTGGTGCCCGATCTGCCTTCGCTGATCGATCGGCCGCGGCCATTTGCTTCACGGCGTCCTTTCAAATTGATCGTTGCGGCCTGCGCCGTGCTGGCCACGGCGGCGGCGCTGCTCGCGCCGCGGACGCTCACCTCGCTGGCGCTCGCCTCGCCGGCGCCGCGGGCGGCCTCGACCGTCAAGGAGGTGCTGTCAAGATCGATCGCGGCGCGCGGCGGCCTCGCCAAGCTGCATGCCGTCACGACCCGGCGCGAGACGGGCCTGCTCGGCCTGGGGGCCGGCAACGAGTGGCCCTTGACCGTCGAGCACAAACGCCCGAACCGCATGCGCATGGAGATCGACCTGCAGGGCGCGAAGCTCATCCGCGGCTTCGACGGCACCGCCGGCTGGCAGAAGCAGCCGCAGGCGCCGGCCCCGGAAGCGTTGACCGGCGACGACCTGCACAACATCGCCAACGAGGCCGATTTCGACGGCTCGCTGGTCGATACCGCCGCCAAGGGCAAGGCAGTGCTGGTGGGCAAAGAGTCGATCGGCGGCGCCGCCGGCCACGACACCTACAAGGTGCAGGTGACGCTGCGCGGCGGCGACCAGTTCTATTTTTACATCGATGCCGCCACCTACCTGCCGGCGCATTGGGAAGGCACGCGCCTGATCAATGGCAAGCCGGTGGTCTTCGAATCGGATTTCAGCGATTATCGCGAGGTCGGCGGCGTAAAGTACGCCTTCCAGATCCTGTCGTCGATCAAAGGCAGCGCGCAGAAACAGAAGATCGCGTTCAGCAAGATCGAGGTCAACACGCCGATCGACGACGCGCGCTTCTCCATCGCCTCCATCCCCGCGCCGCCCGCGCCACCGGCCGCCGGGACCGGGCCCGCTCCACCACCGGCTGCCGGCGCGCCGCCGCCACCGCCGGCGGCGAGGCCGGCGCGCGCTTAGATCTGGATGGTGCGGTGGCGCGGGAGGAGCGGCCGGGAGGGGCGGCGATGCGCTACTCGCGCTCGACCACCATCGCGAAGCCGACGCCGCCGGCGGCGCAGATGGTGAGCAGGCCGAGGTTCTGGCCGCGCCGCCGCAGCTCGTAGAGCAGCTGGGTGACGACGCGCGCGCCGGTGGCGCCGAAGGGATGGCCGATGGCGATCGAGCCGCCGGTGACGTTGAAGCGCTCGAGATCGATCGCGCCCATCGGCTCGCTGCGCCCCAGCTCCTCGCGCGCGAACTTCGGCGACGCG
>Ga0307479_10006266_pt1 | contig 10917 bp, 10 predicted proteins | sample atmos_gasesECM4C_FD_203743 | JGI IMG/M metagenome (GOLD analysis project Ga0307479, IMG submission 203743) | Hardwood forest soil microbial communities from Morgan-Monroe State Forest, Indiana, United States - atmos_gasesECM4C_515 | ecosystem: Environmental > Terrestrial > Soil > Temperate...
CCTTGTTGAGAGCATTCTTAAGGTTGTCCCAAGCTTTTCCCAGAAGGTAATCTAAGAGATGGGCCAGTAGGCTCATAGATGTTGCACTCCGTCCTACCCTTCACAGGCATGAGTTCGGAGTTGGTATTCGTGCTCTTGCGAGGCGTTGGCCGCGAGTCTGCTCTCGTCATTAGTAGGAGTCAAGATAATTTTCGGACAGAAAAATAGTCAGCGCCAGGCCCCAACCGAAAAATGCTAGGACTTTCGTGTTTTCAGAATCGCGCTTCCGGAGATATCATGAGAATCATTTGTGATCGGGCGGCTTAGCTTACTGACCTGAATCGGAGCGTTAGTCCACACCTGGTTGTAGTGATGAGCGAACAGCGAATAATGCTCGCCGATAACCTGCGGAGCGCGCTCCTCTCACAAGCTGCGCGGGAGGGGTTGGCGCGTTTGGATGCAGAAGAAAATTCCTCCCTGCGGCGGTACGGCCCTGGAATCACTCAGGATGCGCTGTCACTCCTTCTATTGGCCGACGAGGTGATACTGCCAAGACCGATAGGCAATACCTCGGACATACCGTTTTTGACGGATTCTGGAATCATGAAAATCCACGACTACGATCTGGAGCGCCCAACCGAGAGCGGCAAGGACCCTCTCGGCGAATCGCTGAAGGATTACGAATGCGTTCGGCCTTTCGTTCTGAGCAGCGTACTTACGATGCAGGCAAGTGATCGAGAGCGGGATGCTAAATACGCGAGCAGCCTCGGGTTGTCCCGCAAGAGGTTCTACGATTTTCTCATTCAGTATGGCGCCGCCTTCTACGCGAACGATCCGGACAGATCGTCCCTCGCCCTTGCTTCTGTCCTTTCACCGCGAGCACTTCAAATAATCGACGCGGTTCTCGAAAAAAGAACTTACGATAATCCCATCATGTTCGTGATCATGGCAGCGTTGTTCTCCATTCTTCACTTCACGGCCCTGCTTGATCTTTCGATGAAGCTCAATGCCAGCGTGGCGAGCGCCGACTACGGCAGGATTGGCCGCGCTTGGTTCAAAACCACACCAGTCGCGAGCGCTGAGGGGCAAACGCGGGGCGTATCGATTTTGCGGACCGCCATTCGCGAGAGCGGTGGGCATTTTCCTGTGATTGATGGAATTCGCCAGGCCGTGCAGTTGAGGCAAGATCCTTATTTGAAATCCTTGCGCCGATATCTCAGGGATTTTCAGGCGGTTCTCGCCAAAGGAGACGCGGCTGCTGCGCGGGAGGCTGCAGAGGACGTGGCTGATGCTCAGGCTGCCCTCCGAAAAGCCCGTGCTTGGGGGAAATCTCTAAGGTGGATTGAGTTTGCAGCTTTGACAGCAGAGGTCGCGGACCACCTCTTTGGAGGTACTGGCCTCCTGGGGATTGTCCTCGGACTCTATTCGGTTGCCGGAACGTTCGCAAAGGATTGGTCTGAACGCCACCATGGGTGGGTGTTGTTCGGATTGAGTTCAAATCCTTAATACCAACGTCAGGCAGCGAGCGAGCAGCTCCCGCGAGGAGCGGAGAGACACATATATACATATATATAGGGAGAGTCAGGTTTGGGCTTCGCTCACCCAGCTCAACTATTCCTACTTCTTTTCACATCAAACCCCCTGCAAAACTGCAGGCCCCATTGCCGGTGTCAAAGCCGGATGAAAATTCCCCATTTCGCCGGTCGAAAATTCCCCACCCCTAAAGCCTATAAAGATGCCTCCTTGGCCTCGGACGCAGTGGAGCCCAGCGCCGTCTTTTGGCGCGTTTTGGGCGGAACGGAGTCCGAGGCCAAGGAGTTGGAAGCCGCTCGCTCCTGTTCTCGGGCTGGCACCAGTCCGGCTTTGCGACGCTCTTTCAACCGATAGCTCTCTCCTCGGATGTTGATCGTCGTCGAGTGATGCAGCAGCCGGTCCAGAATCGCTGTCGCGATGATCGAGTCTCCAAAGATCGATCCCCAGTCTCCGTAGCTCTTGTTCGAAGTCAGTATGATGCTGCCTCGTTCGTACCGGGCGCTAACCAACTGGAAGAAGATCGTAGTTCCCAGATCGTCCAGCGGCAGGTAGCCCACTTCGTCGATCACCAGAACTTTCGGCGCCACGTAGATGCGCATCCGGCGATCCAGGCGGCCTTCCCGATACGCTCGCCCCAGATCCGTAGCCAGATCGTGCGCGGTGATGAAGTAAACTCCCATGGCGGAGCGAATCGCCGCTTCCGCCAGGGCCACACTCAAGTGGGTTTTTCCTACCCCCGGTGGACCCAGAAAAATCACGTTACTGGCTTCGTGAATGAACCGCAGCGATCGCAACTCCCGAATCTGCCGTTCATCAATCGATGGCTGAAAACCGAAATCAAACTGCTCGAAGGTCTTCACGAAAGGTAGATGTGCCAGCTGAAGCTTCGCTCTCATGTAGCGAGTCCGACGAGCTTCCACTTCACAGTTCAACAGCTCGTCCAGAAAATCGGCATAGCTCGGCTCTTTCTTCGATGCTTGCTCCAATAAGTTCTCAAGCCTTGCTTCTACCGCTTTCAGTCCTAACGTCTCCAGTGCTGTGTGCAGCCGCTCGATCGGAGTGTTCATCGCCCACCTCCGTTCGCGGCGCTCTCATATGCCAACAACGAACGCTTCTCCACAACCGGTGCACTCTGCCGTAGGTGTACCAGGATCTTGCCGTCCGCCCTTCGTGCTCCCAACGGGATGCCTTGGTGGTGCGCAGGAAAAGTTACTACCTCATGCTTGCGCTGCGCTCTGACGTGCGCCGCGATTCTCGTGCAACCATCCAGCACATCCACTTCGCCAGCGATCTCGCGCACCCACACTTCCTTGCCGACGTACGGCCAAGGGACCGAGTAACGGCTTCCTTGCCAGTCGACATACGCATCGCGTGCTACTTTCCTTAGTTCGCCATCCACGTACGGATAGCTAAGACGGCCGCGGAGAGATTGCAAACTGAACTGCTCGACATCCCAACGCACCGCGACCTCATCGCGTGTCGTTCCATGCACGCGTCGGTTCGCCACGCACGCCACCCACTCGCGCAGCTGAGCATTCATGTCCACGAGGCTGTTCGGTTCGCGTCCTTGCAGTCCGCAAAGAAAGTTCCGGCGCACGTACTTCACCCCAGATTCCACTTTCCCCTTGGTCTGCGCTCGATACGGCCGGCACAACCGTGGTGTGAAACCCCAGTACCGCGCAAAATCCAAAAACACCGGATGCCAGACGATCTCGCCTCGCTCATCGCTTCCCAGCCACACCGTCTTCATGCGGTCATAGAGAATTTCTTCGGGAACTCCGCCCATCTGCCGAAAGGCTTCCTCGTGCATTCGCAACAGCGTGCCAATCTTCTGGTCCAAGGCTACTTCCGACATCATTCGCCGGCTATACCCTAACGTGAAGGTGAACGCCCAGAGCTTGCGCTCCTGGTCTTCCCACTCCAGAGTTCCCAGATGTCCCCAGTCCACTTGGGCCTGCTTACCCGGTGGAGTTTCAAATCGTCGTACCGCCACGGTTCGCGCTGAGGATCGCTGCGGTTGTAGCCAGTCTTTCAGAATCGTGTACCCACCGCTGTAGTTCCGTTCGCGTAGCTCCCGCAACAGGACACACGCGTTCCACACCCCAGCGCGCAGCCGTTCTTCCAAGTACGGCTTGAACGGATCGAGCTTGCTGGCTTGTTCTCGCCGCGGCCCGTATTCCGGCAGCGCATCTGGTTGTTGTAGGTACTTTCGAATGGTCTTGCGGTCCCAGCCGATTAGCTTGCTGATCCCCTGGATGCTCATCCCTTGTCGCTGCAGTTCTTTTAGCTCTTCCACTTCTCGCCCCCTTAGCAAGTCTCGGAACCTCCTCCGTGTGGAGTGGGCTCCGGTTTACCACGCTAGGGGTGGGGATTTTTCAACCGGCGCTATGGGGATTTTTGCACCGGCGCTGACACCGGGGCAGGCGTGCTCGACCGTCCCTTGTGGTTACGCATATTAATAGAGGGAAGTCGGAATAGAGGGATAGAGAGGTCCGAATCCGCGAACCGAAGGCCAGGATTTTTCGCTCGGGTCACTGGTGTGGAGCGATACCCCTGCAACGCCCCTGCACTTCTTGCGACTTCCAACCAGCACAAATCCCATTGACGCTCTCTCAGAAAGGGAGTACACCGTCTCACAGGAAAGTCTTCCTACCCAGGTTCTCTAGAAGACCTCTAGCGAAGCGTGTAGTCCCATGAAAGAGAAGCTACGGCTTTCAACGGTGGTGTCGATTCTTCTCACCGTGTGGCTGCTCCAGGCTGGGGGCAGCCTTACCCGAGAAAACGGTCTTAGAGGGCTTACGGGCGGGCAAGCGAACGAAGGGGTTGGTGGAGGGTATCTGGGAATTTCGCTTGGCGATCGGTACGTCGACCCACGGTTACAATTGTCTGGTACCCCAACTGTTATGGCTGTGAACGCTAACGGACCCGCAGCCAAGGCAGGCTTCCGCGAAGGCGACGTGATCATGGCGATTGACAAAGTGCCCGTCGGCAGCACACGAGAAGTCACCGCGCGAATCGCGGCGATGATACCTGGCACGCAAGTTCACATCCTGATACTCCGCGCAGGGCAACTCCTCACATTGACGGTCACACTCGGTTCCCGACCTGCTGGTGCGGAGAACCCCCCGGTCGGTCAGTTCCCTCCGGGAAATGTGGAACAGGGGACCGGGCTTACGTCGGGTGTTGCTGGTACTTTCAGGGTGGTGCAGACAGCAGACCGCGTGGTCACCGTGGCAATCCCCTCCGATTGGGCCGCATCGGGCACCTTTGAACGCTTTGTTGCGTTCAGCACGCGCGGTGAGTCGTTTGGTTCCGGTAGAGCTGAGGTGTGGCCGGATGAACAAGCCCTCAGACGTGGGCTCGCGGTGCTGCCCCCCACGCTCATGTCACCGCAGGAGCTTGCGTTGGTCAGTCGCAGCGTGGCCCCACCTCTCGTTCCACTTGATGTCATTCGACTCCTCTACCCGCAGTTGGCCGGCGGAGCAATCCAGAGCATGCATGTGCTGGACACGCGACCGCTGTTTTCCCAGCGCCAACTCGGCGCAGCGTTGATCCATTACCGGTACACTTTGCTGCCCCACCGGGACAGCGCGTTTCAGTCGCTGCTGCCTCCCGCTCTGCAAGCTCAAACCCAAGTGCCGATGGAAGGGGCGGCGCTGATTATGACCTTCCCCCTCGCTTTCGATCCCGCCCTCGTCGCAAATTTTCCTGACCTCGCAGTTGCAAATGTTTGGTCTTATGTCTACCGGCTGGCCGAAGCTCCGGATGCACTTTTCATCAAAAACGTGGCGACATACGCCAAAATTTTTGCAACGTATAGGGTTGATCTCCAAGCCTTGAACGAAAACTACAGGCAGCAGCAGCAAGTGTTCGAGCAGATGAATGAGCAAACTCAGGAAACAGGTCGCCAGTGGATACTTACCTTGGGTAACGAGGGAGAATACAACAGCCACGAACATCCCGAACCGAGAATTACGGAGCGGAAAACCTGTTCGGGTGGAACTGAACTCTACATCTGCGGCTCGGTACTCCAATGCTACACAGGATCGCAGGCTCTGCAGCGCGGATGTGAAAAAGCTTATCCTGTGCCCCACTAGGCGCTTAGTCTTCGCGGAATCTATGCGGAGATACACATATATATAGAAGTCGGGTTTCGGCTTTACTCACTAGCTCGACTAATTCCGACACTTTCTCGCTTCAAACCCCTGCACTCCTGCCAGAGAGTGGGGTCGCCGCTCCTTTTGCACAGAAGAATTTGTCGATTCTCCTTGACATGCACTCTCGCAGAGAACAAGCTCGTGCCGGGATTTCGCCGTTTGAGGCGAGACTCCCGCTCCATAGTCCGAGCGCAGTTTCATAAAAGACAAGCCCCGCATCGAGCGTTAAGAGGCCAGAACCTCCTCGGTTCCTTTTTATTCCCTCGCTCGGGGCCAACCCTCCTGTCCGACGTACAGGTCTGCAGACCACAACGCCAGCGGTTCCAGGCCACACCACTCAAGTCCGACTTGCTCCATGCGAGGAGGAATATCGAATTTCTCAAAAAGGAGAACGCCCCATGTCAGAAAATAACAAAGCTATCGTCCGTCGTCTGCTTGAAGATTTTTGGAACAAGGGCAATCTGTCGCTGGCAGACGAGCTCTTTGCTCCCAACTACGAACACCATGACGCTTCGACACCCGATTTTGGGCGGGGCCCGGAGAGTGAAAAGAAGAGAGCGACCCTTTACCGCACTGCTTTCCCCGACGTTCGATTGACAATCGAAGACATCATTGCCGAAGGCGAAACAGTAATGACCCGTTGGTCCTGTCGAGGTACCCATAAAGGTGATCTTCGCGGGATTGCGCCAACGGGGAAGCAGATTAACATCTCCGGGGTGACCATTGCCCGCCTCGCGAACGGCAAGTTTGCGGAAGGCTGGGTCAATTGGGACGCCTTGGGTCTCATGCAGCAGCTCGGCGTCGTCCCTGAGCTCGGCAAAGCCAAAGCCGTCGCTGCGAAGCCTTAGACTTCGGAGAACTTCCAAGCTGTCTCACGGGAACAGGACTCACCGGCTTCATTTTTGATCGGAAGCTGGGTGTGTATTCGCGCGGTGAGGATTGTGTCTTCAAAAACTCACCAGAAGCGTAAGAACGAGACGTGCGTCTAATCGGAGTAGAATACGAGGCAGCCATGCGCGGAAGAACTGCAGCGCTCGTCTTCTCCGTTACCGTCCTCGGTTTCGCTGGCGGGATGGCGATCCGGGCGCGGGGCGTCGGCCAAGCACCTGCAGCCGATCAGCCACCGTCAGAGCAAGAGCGCGGCCGCCTGCTCGCCACAGGCAAGGAGCTTTTCATGGCACGGTGCGCCCGTTGCCACGACGAGCGCGGCGACAAGCCACTGAAGACCGGTCTTCCCCTGAATGAGCGCGGGCTTTCCAGCGAGCAGATTGGCCGAGCCGTGAGCGGCCGCCTCCGAGACAAGACCGAGGAAGAACGGCGCGCGGTGACGCTGTACATCTCGAGTTTGATGAAAGCCAAAGATTCGGAACAAAAGGCACCGCCAAAGCCTTAGTCCATCGACATCGTTACCCCTGCAATGCCCCCGGCAGTTCTGCGCCAGTTAGCTTCGAGCGTTGATGTTGATAAAGTCGTGAGGAGCAGTCGATCCTCCCGATTTGAGAGTCGCCAAGATATGAGGACCTATATCAAACGGCTTCAAACCAGCCCTTATAAAAGGAGGGGAGAAGGGGGGTGTCGTCTCATGGCCGGAACCGAACGACGGCTTGCCCAAAGATTCCCACTCAAAATCCCGATCCGCGTCCGCATTCCCAAATCAGCCGCGACCGAGCGCGCGGCAGAGTCGCTGAACCTTTCCACGCGAGGCATATGCTTTGCAACGGACTTGCCCCTTCGAGAAGGCGCGCCCGTGCAACTCGACTTCGAGATGCCGGAGGAAGTGACCCACAAGGCGCCGTCCGAATGGCGCTGTACAGGCCACGTGATCCATGTCCGGCGGCAGCGTTCCTTGGGGAGTACGGTTTGTGTAGGCGTTCGGTTCGACTGCTACGAAGTCCTGTCCCAACCGAAGATCCCGGCGGGCGAGCACTCGCTGAATTCACAGTGATCCGAAGAGTGCCCAGACCAACCGCAGAGCGAGGGTTTGAAAGGCAGAAAAGGGAAGGGAAATGTCGCTGGAAACCCCCTCCAATGCCCCCTGCACTTCTGCCGGGGGTAAGCGCAGAGCGAAGGTAGGAATAGCAAGGACTCCGAGCCTCACCCCAAACCCGACTTCTCTATATATCTGTGTGTCCGCAAGACAGTCGATCACTCCCCGTCGCTGTCGCGACGCCGCCGCAAAGCCGGGCTTCCTCAACCCCTTCCTGAGGGAAACGATAGTGTGCCTGGAGAAGCTATTACGCCCAGTGCGTCAACCAAGCACTGCGCAAGTCCTGGTTTCTTTTTTTGGGCCTTTTGTGTTGGCAGAATCATCGTGCCTAACTTTCAAAAGTGTGGAGTTACCTTTAAATCCGGCTCCGGCTTCGGCGCTTTGGTTTCGAACGATTGTCCCATGCCACGTTTCTGCCTGATTTCCGGCACGAGTTGCATCAACGCCCTAAGAAGTTCAATGGCATACTCTCGCTGCGAGTTTGACATCGGATAGCTGGGTTGAGGCGCCTGCTGCAAAAACGCGTAGTATGTAGGCTCCCCAAAGCCTGAATACCCAACGGCGCCTTGCATCGAAAGCAGCGCTTCTTCGAGCAACTCCATAAAGCTGCGAAACCTTATCCATTTTTGGTTTTCCAGATCGACTGCGCAGTCAGGGTCCCGCGGATGTTCTGCTGTCGGGCTGTACCGCGACAATATCGCTCCGCCGGCCTTTTTGCCCCTCTGCGTCAGCAGGGCGATAACCTCCTCATCCATATCCAGATTCATCCCGCCCTCCTTCCCGGGATCCAAGCCAATGTGCACAATGCGGTCTCTGTAACCCGGCACGTTCATCTGTAGATTGTCCCGCCAGTTTCGCGAGGTGTCGAACAGGAATCCAAAATATGAGAGCAGCCCTCCTACGCTCGGCTTCGTGTCAAATCGGGTCCACCATTCCTCCAGCCCTCCGCTATTCTTGCAGGCAATGTAGATCTCCTGGTTGTGTCTTCCGTCGTTCTTGTCGCGCAGGTTTATCCCAAACGTTGGCCATCGCGGCAGCGGCGTATCAAACAAGTTCAACGGAAAATTGCTCGTCAATCCTCCATCCACAAAAAAGCTTGGTTCTGGAATACACTTCTTTCCATCCGCTGTCTTCGGACCAAAACCAAAATCCACTCCATAAAACGGAACTGGGCAGAACAGGAACGGGAAACTCAGGCTCATCCGCACCGCCACAATTACCGGAAACTTCTCCGCGTCCGGTAGCACGCAACGCGGCAATCGGAAACTCACGCATCGCAGTCCAGAAAATCGCGAGCCACTTCGCCGCTCCCAGCTTTCCCAGGGCCGCCGTCGCTACCGCGTACAATCCTCTTAGTGCTCTCTGCGGCTGGAACAAATGGAACAGATTCGAATGGTTTCCGCAATTGCGCCATGCGTTGGGAACTCGTGGATATCGGTGCGAATCCCATGAAGCTGGTGCGGGTGCGGGGAGGAAGCAAACGCACCAAAGAGCCAAAGGTTCTGACCATCACGCAGTTCCAACAATTGGTTCGAGAACTCAACGATCCCTATCGCACGATGGTGATCCTCGATCTCGCGACCGGGCTTCGCTGCAGCGAGCTCTTCGCGCTCAAGTGGTGCGACGTGATCTGGGATGACCTTACGCTTTTAGTGCGGAGGGGTATCGTCGACACGGTCGTAAGCGACGTCAAAACCGAATACTCGCGGGCAGGCATGCCGCTCGATCCGGCGCTCGCCGAAGTGCTGTTGAACTGGCAGCGCATGACGGAGTTCAAAAATCCCGAGGATTGGATCTTCGCCAGTCCATTCAAGGCAGGCACGATGCCGTGGCAGCCTTGGAGAGTGCAACAGCGGCATATCGCGCCCGCGGCCGTACGCTGCGGCATCGGTCACATCGGTTGGCACACGTTTCGCCACACCTTCCGGAGTCTTTTGGACGAGACTGGGGCTCCGCTCAAGGTGCAGCAGGAACTTATGCGCCACGCCGATATTCGAACAACGATGAACATCTACGGCAAGGCCATGGAGAAGAGCAAGCGCGAGGCACACGGCAAAGTGGTCCGCCTCGTATTGGCGTCTCAGGTGGCTTAGTGCCCCCTTATTGCCCCCGAGAATTTCTATCTGGTTGAATTAAAAGGAAGTTTTGGTAGGGGCGGTGGGGATCGAACCCACGACCTTCGGCTTAAAAGGCCGCTGCTCTACCACTGAGCTACGCCCCTGCAGTCAAGATTTTGTATTGTAGCACGGCATTATCGCGTGTCCCGCCGTAGGCCCGATCCGTCGTAGCGGGTTGTCGCGGCGCCGGGACCGCCGTCTAGGGGTCGCAACGCTCATTGGCGATGTACGCTACCAACAAAACCGGTCGCGTGCATGTTGTGCTGCTAATCTTCTAGCGTTGGCAGGGTCTTTAGTACTTCCGAGGCGTTTGGCCGGCTTGTCACGACGTCGTCCTTGCGGATTCTTCCGTCGCGGAAGATGAGCACGCGTTTCGCGAATTGCGCGATGTCATGCTCGTGCGTGACCAGCACAATGGTCAGGCCTTTAGCGTTTAAATTCTGAAATATCTCCATGATCTCGACCGACGTGCGGCTATCGAGATTGCCGGTCGGCTCGTCGGCCAGCAAAATCGACGGGCGGTTCACCAGCGCGCGTGCCACCGCGACGCGTTGCTGCTGTCCCCCGGACATCTGCGAAGGAAAATGATGCGCGCGGTCCGCCAGCCCCACCATCGCCAGCGCCTCTGAAGCGCGCCGGGCGCGTTCGCTATTGTCAATTTTCGTATACAGCGTCGGCAGCTCCGTGTTTTCCAGCGCCGTGGTGCGCGCCAGCAAATTGAATCCTTGAAACACGAACCCAATCTTCAGATTGCGAATCAGCGCCAGCGCCTTTTTATCGTGCCGCGAAACGTCCGTGCCCTCCAGCAAATAGCGCCCGGAGCTCGGCTTATCCAGGCATCCCAGAATGTTCATGAATGTCGACTTGCCGCTGCCGCTCGCACCCATAATGGCCACGAATTCGCCGCGCGCTATTTCCACGCTCACCCCGCGCAGTGCATGCACCCGTGTCTCGCCCAATTCGTAATACTTGTGAACGTCTTCGATCTGGATGACGCCCTTTGCAGCGGGAATGGGCGTCTCTTCGATTGGCTTTACAGCGGCAGTCGAGTTCATGTCCAAGTTGTGCCTTGCGCGCCGGTCACTAACGCCGTAGCGCGCCAGGACCCTGCGTTTTTGACGCCACGGACCGGATCACCACATCG
>Ga0307479_10006267_pt1 | contig 10917 bp, 10 predicted proteins | sample atmos_gasesECM4C_FD_203743 | JGI IMG/M metagenome (GOLD analysis project Ga0307479, IMG submission 203743) | Hardwood forest soil microbial communities from Morgan-Monroe State Forest, Indiana, United States - atmos_gasesECM4C_515 | ecosystem: Environmental > Terrestrial > Soil > Temperate...
CGCTCAACCTCAATGCCCTGCAGCTCAAGACCCTGACGCTGTTGCAGGAGCTCGCGCGCTCGCCCTCTCATGCGGAGAGGTTGCCCGATGGCGCGGTCCGGGTGAGCCAGCTGCCCTATCCCCACGGGGACCATTTCCATGTCGGCGCCGCCATCGTGATGGCGCGCGACGCGAACGGGCTTGCCAATCCCGCGGCCTGGGCGGCGCTCGAGCGCAAAGGCCTGATCAAGTCGGAGTTTCCGGACGCTGCCGTTCTCACGCCCGCGGGCCTCGCCTACGACACCGGCCTCGCCGACACCATCCTCCACCGCGGCGGCCACTGACCGCAGCATCGCCGCACAAGGGATTTACCACGGAGGGCACGGAGGACGCTTAAGCGGGATGAAGATCGGTCTACTCATCAACTTCAACACGATCATGCTGAAAGACGGAATACGGCGGCTGGTCATGTAGTCCCGTTCTCCGTGCCCTCTGTGGTGGATGTTCTTCTTTGTGCTCGCACGAAGCCGAAGTTCACCACACGAGGTGCGGCATCGCGTAAGTCGGGCGGTGGCCGCTCTCCGCCGCCGCCGCCGCGAGCCGGCCGCGATCCGGCAGCACGCCGGGAGTGACGCCTAGCTCTTCGCCATGGATGCCGCCGAGGATCAGCAGGCTCGCGATCCCGACCGCATTGGCGCCTGCGATGTCCGTGCGCAGGCTGTCGCCGACGGCGAGAATACGCTGGCGATCGCCGATGCCCAGCAGATCGAAGCAGGTGTCGTAGATCGAGGCGAAGGGCTTGCCGTGCCAGCGCACGCGCCCGCCGATCGCCTCGTAGCGCTGGGCGAGTGCGCCCGCGCAGATCACGCGGCTGCCGCGATGCATCACCACCAGGTCGGGATTGGCGCACACCATCGGCAGGTCGCGCGCCCGGCCGCCCTGCAGCACGGCCTCGTAATTCTCGACGCTCTCGTTCCAGCCCCACGGGCCCGTGTTGAGGATGAACTCCGCCTCGGCCACGTCCTCGACGCGGCTGAGGCCGAGGTCCGCCAGCATATTGTCGTCGCGGGGCGGTCCGATGTGATAGCAGACCCGCCCGAGCGCCGCGTAGAACGCGTCGTCGCGCCGCTTCAGGTGCTGCCAGACTTCCTCGCCGGATGAGAGCAGGTGATCGTAGAGCGTGCGGGGAATACCGATTTCCGTCACGCGCTCCTCGACGAGATGCGCGCGGCGCGGCGCGTTGGAGAGCACGACCAGTCGCTTGCCGCTGGACTTGAGCCGCCTCAGGCAGTCGATTACGCCGGGGAGCGGCACCTGCCCATCGTGCAGCACGCCCCAGAGGTCGAGGATATAGCCGTCATAGCGGTCGGCGATGTCTCTCACGCCGGCGAGGATCGGGATCTCGGGCTCGGTCATCGCAACCGGATCTCTTTCAGGCTGGGAGCGGCACGTCGGCGCCGACGGCGTCGGCGATACTGGCAAATCCATCGCGGGCGAGGAAGCCCGCGAGGTCGTGCTTGATGCGAAGCACCAGGCCGGGCCCTTCATAGACCAGCGCGGTATAGAGCTGCACCAGGCTGGCGCCCGCGCGGATCTTGGCATAGGCATCGGCACCGCTCGCGACGCCGCCAACCCCGATCAGCGGGATCTGCCCGCGGGTGAGCCGCCACATCTCCGCGAGGAGCGCGGTCGAGGGCGCGAACAGCGGCGTACCGCTGAGGCCGCCGGTCTCGCGGGCATGCGAGCTGCGCAGCTCTGCGGGCCGTGCCACCGTCGTGTTGGAGACGATCATCCCGTCGAGGCCGGTCTCGAGCGCCGCCTCCGCGATTTCCGCGCGCTCGGCCCCCGAGAGATCGGGCGCGATCTTGAGCAGCAGCGGCGGCGGATCGGGCGCCGCCACCAGGGCGCGCGCGGATTTGAGCGCCGCGATCAAGGCCAGCAGGCTCGGCTTCCTCTGCAGATCCCGCAGCCCCGGCGTATTGGGCGAGGACACGTTGACCACGAGATAATCCGCGAGTGCGCCCATCGCCTTGACGCCTGCGACGTAGTCGGCGATCGCGTCGGTGCTCTCCTTGTTCTTGCCGAGATTGGCGCCGACCAGGCCCGCGCGCCCGCGCCGGGCCGCGAGCCGTGCGCGCACGGCCTCGAGGCCCTCGTTATTGAAGCCGAGCCGGTTGATGAGCGCGCGATCCTCGGTCAGACGGAACAGCCGAGGCTTGGGATTGCCAGGCTGCGGGCGCGGCGTGACGGTGCCGGTCTCGACGAAGCCGAAGCCGAACCGCAGCATGGCGTCGGGCACCTCGGCATTCTTGTCGAAGCCGGCAGCGAGCCCGATCGGATTAGGGAATTGCCATCCCCAGAGCGCGATCCCGAGGCTCGGCGGATCCGGCTCGGCGGCGTATGGCGCGACACCCCCGCGAAGCGCCGCGATGCTCGCGCGATGCGCCGCCTCCGGCGGCAGCAAGCGCAGCAGCGGCAATGCCAGGTCGAAGAGCGCGCTCACGGCGCCGGGTCTTCGGCGAGCACGGGGAACACATGGGTGCCCTTGAGCCCCAGCGGCAGGGGATCGACGCGAACCACGGCCTCGAGCGGCAGCACGCCGTAAAGATGCGGGAACAGCGCGCCGCCGCGCGATGGCTCCCATTTGAGCGCGGTGCCGAGCCGGCCCGCATCGACTGTCACCAGGACAAGATCGTCTTGGCCCGCTCGATGCTTGCGCGCGCTCTCGCGAATTTGCGCGGCCGTGGAGAAGTGGATGAAGCCGTCGAATGCGTCTTGGGACGAGCCGCGGTAGTGCCCCGCGGCTTCCGCCGCCGCCCATTCCGCCCGGCGGCACATGTGGTAGATCAGCCGTGGCTCCATCGCGCGGGGCACGCTATCGCAGCCCTGCCGATATCGCCAGCCTGCTGCGCGCTTCAGTCCTTTGCCGCCCTGGAGTCGCCGGTCTATGCTCTCCGCCGGGAACCAGCGCCTGCGAAGGAAGGCTGATGAAAGCGTTTTCCTACATTGATGGCACCTGGCACGAGGGCAATCCGCCGTTGCTGGGGCCGATGAGCCATGCGACTTGGCTGTCCTCGATCGTCTTCGACGGTGCGCGCGCATTCGAGGGCGTGGCGCCCGATCTAGACCGCCACTGCGAGCGCGTGATCAATTCGGCGCGCTCCATGGGCCTCCGGTCGATGTTGAGCGCGGGCGAAGTCGAGGAGCTCGCGCGCGAGGGCATCCGCAAGCATGCGAGGGATGCCGAGCTCTACATTCGCCCGATGTTCTTCGCGGAATCCGGTTGGATCTATCCCGATCCCGACAGCACGCGCTTCGCGATCTCGGTCTATGAGTCGCCGATGCCGAAGCCGTCCGGGCTCTCCGTCGGCCTGTCGCCGTTCCGCCGCCCGGCGCCGGACCAGGCGCCGACCGACGCCAAGGCCTCCTGCCTCTATCCGAACTCCGGTCGCGCGTTGCGCGATGCCGAGAAGCGCGGCTTCGACAATTGTGTCGTGCTGGACCCGCTGGGCCATGTGGCGGAGCTGGCCACGGCCAATATCATGATGGCCAAGGACGGTGTGGTGCATACGCCCGCGGCCAACGGCACCTTCCTTGCGGGCGTCACGCGGCGGCGCGTGATGCAGCTTTTGCGCGATGCCGGCAAGGACGTGCGCGAGCGCAGCATCACCTACGAGGAGCTGCAGGGCGCCGACGAGCTGTTCTCGGTCGGCAATTACGGCAAGGTGCTGCCGATCACCCGGATCGAGCAGCGCCATCTGCAGCCGGGACCCGTCTACGCCCGCGCGCGCGAGCTCTACTGGGACTTTGCCCACAGCACCTGACCGCATCCTCGCTCGGTCTCCGGTACAGCGTCCGGCGGCGCCCGCGCTCGCGGTCGGCTATGCGCGCGCCGCCTGGCTCACGCCCGAGGGCGAGATCGAGCGACTCGATCCCGTGGAGGCCGCGCGCCGCGCCCGCAAGACCGCGTCCATTCTCTGTCATGGCCGCGCGGTTGCGCGCCGGCTCGGCGTTGACCCATTCGCGGCGCTCGATCTCTTGGAGCTTTACGCCTTCGTGCGGCCGGCGCGCAGCCTGGTGCCGACGCCGAGAGGCCTCGCGGCGGCGCTGAGCCTGCCGGCGCCGCGCTCGCTCGAGGACGACGCGCTGATACTCGTTCAGGCGACCGAGGCGCTGCTCGCCGAGCTCGCGGCGACCGGCGACGGCGAGGCCAAGGCCGTGGCGCAGCAAATGGCGGCTGCCGGCTGGCTCTGGGGTGCGGCGGCGCTGGCGGCGCTCACGCATGTGCAGATCGAGGCGCCCGCCGGGCTTGCCGCTTGGCGGCGGCTTGGCGAATGGTCCGAGCATGCCCCGGAGCCGCCCGCCGGCCATGAGCCCGTCGAGGAAGCCGAAGCGCGCCGGCGGCTGGCGGAGCTTCTGGGTTCTGATGCGGAGCCGCGTCCGCAGCAGGCGGACTATGCCGCGGCGGCGAGCGCCGCGTTCCGTCCGCGCGAGGCGCCCGACGAGCCCATGGCGGTGCTGGCGGAAGCCGGCACCGGCGTCGGCAAGACGCTCGGCTATATCGCGCCCGCGAGCCTCTGGGCCGAGAAGAACGAGGGCGCGGTCTGGGTCTCGACCTTCACGCGCAACCTGCAGCACCAGATCGACACCGAGCTCGACCGGCTCTATCCCGAGCCCACCGAGAAGGCCCGCCGCGTGGTCCTGCGCAAGGGCCGCGAGAACTATCTCTGCCTGCTCAATTTCGAGGAGGCGGTGAGCGCTCTGCCCGCGCGGCCGGCGACCGCGGTCGGCGTCGGGCTGATGGCGCGCTGGATCCAGGCGACGCGCGACGGCAGCCTGGTGGGCGGCGACTTCCCGGGCTGGCTGCCGGATCTGCTGGGCCGCGGCCGGACGCTGGGGCTCGCGGACCGGCGCGGCGAGTGCATCCACTCGGCCTGCCCGCATTATCACAAATGCTTCATCGAGAAGAGCGTGCGCCGGGCCCGACGCGCGCGCCTCGTGGTGGCGAACCATGCGCTGGTCATGATGCAGGCGGCCTGGGGCGGGCTCGACGACAGCAATGTGCCGACGCGCTACGTCTTCGACGAAGGCCACCATGTCTTCGAGGCGGCGGACAATGCGTTCTCGCTGGCGCTCACCGGACGCGAGGCGGTGGAGCTCCGGCGCTGGGTACTGGGCGTCGAGGGCGGCCGGGGCCGCGCCCGCGGTCTCCGGCGCCGACTCGAGGAGCTGATCGCGGGCGATGACGCGGCCGAGCGCGCGCTCACGGAAGCGCAAGCGGCGGCGCGCGCGCTACCCGGCGAGAGCTGGCTGCAGCGGCTGCAGCAGGGCGCGCCCTACGGCGAGACCGAGATCCTGCTGGCCCATGTGCGCCGGCAAGTGCTGGCGCGCGCCGAGGCGGCCGACAACGCCTATTCGCTCGAGACCGAGGCGCGACCGCCGGTGGAGGGTCTGCTCGCAGCGGCGGCGGGACTCGGCGTGGCGCTGCGCCGGCTCGTCGAGCCGCTGGACGCGCTGGCGAAACGGCTCGGCAAACGGCTCGACGATGAGGCGGCCGAGCTCGATGCCCCCGCGCGCACGCGCATCGATGCCGCCCAGCGCAGCCTGCGCCGGCGCACCGACGGCGAGCTCGCGGGTTGGCTCGCGATGCTCAAGGATCTCGGCAGCGAGCCCGCGGCGCCGCTGGTCGATTGGTTCGCCGTCGACCGCATCGACGGCCACGAGATCGACGTCGGCATGCACCGGCACTGGATCGATCCGACCCGACCCTTCGTCGAGACGGTGGCGAAGCCCGCCCAGGGATTCCTGGTGACCTCGGCGACGCTCACCGACGGCACGGGCGATCCCGAGGCCGATTGGGCGGCGGCGGAGATGCTCACGGGTGCCAGGCATCTGCAGCGGCCGGCGTTGCGCGCCCGCGTGCCGTCGCCGTTCGATTACGGCGCGCAGACCCGCGTCTTCGTGGTGACCGACGTCAAGCGCGAGGAGGTCGACCAGGTGGCGGCGGCCTATCGAGAATTGTTCCTCGCGGCGGGCGGTGGCGCGCTCGGGCTCTTCACGGCGATTTCGCGACTGAAAGCCGTCTACGCGCGGATCGCGGCGGCGCTCGAGGCCGCGAACGTGCCGCTCTTGGCGCAGCACGTCGATGCCATGGATACCGCGACCCTGGTCGACATCTTCCGCGCGGAGGAGGATGCCTGCCTGCTCGGCACCGACGCCGTGCGCGACGGCGTCGACGTGCCGGGCCGATCGCTCCGGCTCATCGTCTTCGATCGCGTGCCCTGGCCGCGTCCGGATATTCTCCACAAGGCGCGCCGGCAGGAATTCGGCGGCGCGCGCTACGACGATCGGATCACGCGGCTGAGGCTGCGCCAGGCGTTCGGCCGGCTGGTGCGCCGCGCCGGCGACACCGGCGTCTTCGTGCTCATGGATTCGCGCCTGCCCTCACGGCTCCTGGGCGCGTTTCCCGAAGGGGTCGCGGTCGAGCGGATCGGGCTTAAGGACGCCATCGAGCGGACGCGGAAGTTTCTGAAGCATCCGGTCGCGGCGAGCGGTCATTGACGCCGATCGGGCCCCTGGGCAGCCTGCCCGCAGACGCGGTAGACTCGCGCCGGCGTGCGAGCGTCGGCGGGCGGCTCCGGGTGCGAGCGCGTGACAACACCATGAAAAAGAGGCGGCACATGCTCGATCATCATTCGGCACTGATCTACACAATGGTTCTGGCCTCGGCAGCCGGGAGCGGCGTGACCGACACGGAGCTGCGCACCATCGGCGATATCGTCACGCATCTGCCGATTTTCGCGGACTACGACAACAAGCAGCTGACCAAGACGCTCTCGGCCTGCTCGGACCTGCTGCAGAAGGAGAACGGCCTCGAGCTCGCCCTGAAGGAGATCAAGTCGACGCTGCCGCCCCGCTTGCGCGAGACCGCCTATGCGCTCGCCTGCGATGTGGTGGCGAGCGACGGCGAGGCCTCGCAGGACGAGCTGCGCTTCCTGGAGGTGCTCCGCGACGGTCTGGTCATCGAGCGACTGGCCGCGGTGGCGATCGAGCGTGGCGCCCGGGCGCGCTTCATGACGCTCTGAGCCGCGCATCGCAAAAGAAAAAGGGCCGCGGCGAACCGCGGCCCTTGAAGTGAACCTGCCTAAGCGTTTTCTTCTTAGAAATCCATCCCGCCCATGCCGCCGTGGTCGTGGCCGCCGGGCATCGAGGGCGCCTTCTTCTCCGGACGCTCGGCCACCATCGCCTCGGTGGTGATGAGCAGGCCCGCGACGGAGGACGCGTCTTGCAGGGCGAGGCGCACGACCTTGGTGGGGTCGATGATGCCGGCCTTCAGCATGTTGACGTACTCGCCGCTCTGGGCGTCGAAGCCGTAGGTCGAGTCGGTGCTCTCGAGCAGCTTGCCGACCACGACGGAGCCGTCGGCCCCGGCGTTCTCGATGATCTGGCGCGCGGGCATCTGGATCGCCTTGCGGACGATGTCGATTCCGACCCGCTGGTCGTCGTTCGCGACTTTGAGCTTGGCGAGCGCCTTGGTCGCGTAGAGGAGCGCGGTGCCGCCGCCGCCGACGACGCCTTCCTCGACCGCCGCGCGGGTCGCGTGCATGGCATCGTCAACCCGGTCCTTGCGCTCCTTCACTTCGACCTCGGTGGCACCGCCGACCCGGATCACCGCCACGCCGCCCGCGAGCTTGGCGAGCCGCTCCTGCAGCTTCTCGCGGTCGTAGTCGGAAGTGGTCTCCTCGATCTGCGCCTTGATCTGGGCAATCCGGCCTTCGATGTCCTTTTTCTTGCCGGCGCCGTCGATGATCGTGGTGTTCTCCTTCTCGACCCGCACCCGGCGGGCCTTGCCGAGCATGTCGAGCGTGACATTCTCGAGCTTGATGCCGAGGTCTTCGGAGATCAGCTGGCCGCCCGTGAGCACCGCGATGTCCTCGAGCATCGCCTTGCGGCGATCGCCGAAGCCCGGCGCCTTCACCGCCGCGACCTTGAGACCGCCGCGGAGCTTGTTGACGACCAGCGTCGCGAGCGCCTCGCCCTCGACGTCCTCGGCGATGATCAGCAGCGGCTTGCCCGACTGCACGACCGACTCCAGCAGCGGCAACATCGCCTGCAGGCCCGAGAGCTTCTTCTCGTGCAGGAGGATGTAGGGATCCTCGAGCTCGGCGAGCATCTTCTCGGCGTTGGTGACGAAGTAGGGCGAGATGTAGCCGCGGTCGAACTGCATGCCCTCGACGACGTCGAGCTCGGTCTCCAGGCTCTTCGCCTCCTCGACCGTGATCACGCCCTCGTTGCCGACCTTCTGCATCGCCTTGGCGATCATCTCGCCGATCTCGCGGTCACCGTTCGCCGAGATGGTGCCGACCTGCGCGATCTCCTCGTTGGTGGAGACCTTCTTCGAGCGCTTCTTCACGTCCTCGACCACGGCCTCGACCGCGAGGTCGATGCCGCGCTTCAGGTCCATGGGGTTCATGCCCGCGGCCACCGCCTTGGCGCCCTCGCGCACGATCGCTTGCGCCAGCACGGTCGCCGTGGTGGTGCCGTCGCCCGCTTGGTCGCTGGTCTTGCTCGCGACCTCGCGGACCATCTGCGCGCCCATGTTCTCGAACTTGTCGGCGAGCTCGATCTCCTTGGCGACGGTGACGCCGTCCTTGGTGATGCGCGGCGCCCCGAATGACTTGTCGAGCACGACGTTGCGGCCCTTCGGCCCCAGCGTCACCTTGACGGCGTTCGCGAGAATATCGATGCCGCGCAACATGCGGTCGCGCGCGTCGCCGCTAAAGCGGACTTCTTTTGCAGCCATGATGATGATTCCTCAGTTTTGTTAAGCGGCTTTGCGCTTGGCAGCGCTGCCTTCGATGATCCCGAGAATGTCGGATTCCTTCATGATGATGAGTTCCTCACCATCGATCTTGACCTCGCTGCCCGACCACTTGCCGAACAGGATCCGGTCGCCGGCCTTGACGTCGAGGGGATGCAGCTTGCCGTCCTCCCCGCGGGCCCCCGGCCCGACCGAGATCACTTCGCCCTCCATGGGCTTTTCCTTGGCGGTGTCGGGTATAATAATGCCGCCGGCCGTCTTTTCATCCTGCTCGATGCGGCGGACCAGGACACGGTCCTGCAATGGCCTGAACTTCATATAAAAACTCCTCCTCTTGGTTTGCTTGGGCGCCTCTCCGCGAGAGCAGCCGTTGGCACTCTCACGGATCGAGTGCTAGGGCAAATAAGGGTTTGCGCGATTTCTGTCAAGGACAGGGATGCAAATTTGGCAGCAGTCGCCGGCCTAGGCTGCTAGCGATCTGATCTAATTAGGTTTTTCTTGATAATTTCGTGCGCATGATCAACATGGTTAAGGCCACGGGAGCGCACGAACATCGAGGTCCCCTCCATGTCTGACATGAACCTCTATCGTCAGCTGAACGGCTACCGCCTCACGACGGCGGAGATCCTGTACCACTTGCCCGATCACCCCGCTCTGCTGCAGAGCTTCGTCTGGCAGCAGCTCGATATCGCGCCGGACTATCCGGTGCTGCGGCGGTTCCTGGATTTCTGGACCCACAACATCGAAGGCAAGCTGCATTCGGTGAAAGTGGCGCAGGCGCCCTTGATCTCGCCCGGCCGGATGAGCCACGCGCGGGTCTCGCTGAGCCTGCACTAGCGGCGCGCGGCCAGTGCCGATGCGACGGCTTGGCCCTTGCCAAGCCGTCGTGGGCGCGCGCAGTGTCGCCCGCGTCCCATGACCTCGATCGCGCCCTCATCGCCGTCCTTCGCGACCGCTCGCGCATCCGCCTCGCGCGGCGATCGCGGCATCGCGCTCTGGCTCTTCGGCTGCGCCGCGATGATTTTCCTGATGGTGGTGATCGGCGGCGTCACGCGGCTGACGGAGTCGGGCCTCTCGATCACCGAGTGGCAGCCGATATCGGGGGTCATTCCGCCCTTGAGCGATGGCGATTGGGCGCGGGAGTTCGAGCACTACAAGGCGATCCCGCAATACCAGGCGATCCACTGGGACATGACGCTCGCCGACTTCAAGACGATCTTCTTCTGGGAATATCTGCACCGGCTCTGGGGCCGGCTCATCGGTATCGCCTTCGCCGTGCCGTTCTTGTGGTTCCTCTGGACGCGCCGGCTCTCCCGGGCGCTCGTGCCCAAGCTCGCCATGCTGCTGGTATTGGGCGGGCTCCAGGGCGCGCTCGGCTGGTACATGGTCGAGAGCGGTCTCGCCGAGCGCATCGAGGTGAGCCAGTACCGGCTGGTGGCACACCTCGCCGCTGCCGTGGCGCTCTATCTCGCGATCCTCTGGGTGGCGCTCGACCTTCCGGGACGGCGAGCAGCGAGGAGCGCGGGTGCCTCTCCCGCGAGTTTGCGCCGCGCGCTGACGGCGCTGCTCGGTCTCGCGCTCGCGACTCTCGCGGCCGGCGGGTTCGTGGCAGGGCTGCGCGCGGGCTACGTCTACAATACGTTTCCGCTGATGGGGCGCGCGCTCGTTCCGCCGGACTACGCGAGCGTGAGCCCGTGGTATCTCAATCCCTTCGAGAGCCTGGCTGCCGCGCAATTCGATCATCGGGTGCTGGCGGAGCTGACTTGGCTCTCGGCAATCGGCCTGTGGTTATGGTCGCAGCGGCTGGATCTCGCTCAAGGCGTCCGAGCGAGCTTGCGCGCGCTCGCGGCGGTGGCGACGCTCCAACTCGGCCTTGGCATCGCAACGCTGTTGCTGGTAGTGCCGATTCTTCTCGCGGTCGCGCACCAGGCGGGCGCGCTGCTGCTGGTGACCGCGATCCTGGTCGCGCGGCATGCGGCGCGGCGGCCCAAAATGGACGGGGCAGCACGGGCGGCGCTATAGTCCCGCGCGATCCGGAGGCGACGGCGATGGCCGATTTCCCGACGCATTCATTGGCGGACTGGCAGGCGCTGGCGGCGAAGGAGCTCGGCGGCAAG
>Ga0307479_10006268_pt1 | contig 10915 bp, 6 predicted proteins | sample atmos_gasesECM4C_FD_203743 | JGI IMG/M metagenome (GOLD analysis project Ga0307479, IMG submission 203743) | Hardwood forest soil microbial communities from Morgan-Monroe State Forest, Indiana, United States - atmos_gasesECM4C_515 | ecosystem: Environmental > Terrestrial > Soil > Temperate...
TTTTATCACCTTTCGAAAGTACATGACAGCCACAACATGATGTTCGCGTGCAAGATCTGGGGCATTCGTGCTACGGACCTCAATCAGGGCGTCGTCTATGGGACGATGACGGACGAAGCCGCACTCGATGAGGCACTAATTAACCGCTTCGACTACGACGATGTCTTCGGCACCGTCCTGAATCGCTTCTGCGTTCAGGCGGCCATTGGACAGCCGCTCACCGTTTACGGCAAGGGCGGGCAGACGCGCGGGTTTCTCGATATCCGCGATACAGTGCGGTGCGTCGAGATCGCTTGCCAAAATCCAGCAGCCAGGGGCGAGTGCCGCGTCTACAATCAATTCACGGAACAGTTTTCCGTCCTGGACCTGGCGCATCTGGTGGAGTCTGCTGCAAAAAAGCTCGGCGTCGCCGTCGAAATCGACCACATCCCCGACCCACGCGTGGAGGCGGAGCAGCACTACTACAACGCAAAACACTCGAAGCTGGTCGATCTGGGCCTGCGGCCGCATAATTTGTCGGACGCGCTGCTGGATTCGCTCATGAACATCGCCATGAAATACCGCGATCGAGTGGATGTTTCCCTGATGCTGCCGCAGGTGAACTGGCGCGAGCCAAAGAACGATCGCCGCATCCAGATGAGCATGCCTTCGAAACCCGCTGCGCCGGAGCCGCGTGCGGATCTTGCAGCTTCAGCAGGGGCAAAGGCCAAAAAGGCGTAGGACTTCCGCCGGCACGGCTGTCATTGCGGGGAATGCTGCGCAGGACTCGGGGCGACAGGCACGAGCATTCCCTCTCGAATCCGATAATCCACGTTGCGCCACCGTATGCTGTTGCGCCCGAAGGTCAGCAGCCAGATCACGAACGCAGAGGCATCCCAAATGACGATAAGCGGCATCTTTTTCCAAAGTCCGGTCTGATGCAATCCCCAAACACCGATGAGCCAGGTCATCGCTACGCGAAGCCCTGCATAGGTCCCAAGATAGGCGAGAGCGATTCCTGTTGACGGATGAGTGAACGCGACGGCCAAAGTCCATGGCAAGCCTTGTGTAAAAGCAAGCCCTACATGTCCCCAAGGACGCATGTGCCGCATCACCGTCATCCAACGAAGCCGCTTGCTGAACAGCGCGCGGGGCGAATCATAATCTGGCACGGTCTGCACGGAGTACGGGAGGAGTTCGACTTTCAAACCTTGTTGCGCGATCAAACGACCAACCAGAAGATCATCGGCGGGCTTGTTTTCAATCGTTTCGTATCCGCCAAATCCAGCAAGGTGCGACCGGGTTGTAACAATAGTTGGTCCCAGAGTGAACTTAATTCCATCCAACTGTCGCGCAACCAGAATTCCAGGATAGAAGTCGGAATACATGCCGATGGATTGCAGATGTTGCGCGAGTGTTTCGTCCTGGATGGACACGTAGAAGCAGGTTACACAACCCACTTTACGGTCACGCAAAGGCGCGATGACGGTGCGCAAGTAATTGGGCTCAACCCGGACGTCACTGTCGCTGATGACCAGAAACTCGTTTTCCGCTTCGTTCACCATCCGCACCAGCTTGGTTACTTTGTCGTTGATGGCGACGCGGCCGGAGCCAAAAAGCAAGCGGATGCGGCGATCGGGGAAATCGCGCATTAATTTCTCCAAGACCGGGACCGCTGGGTCATGGCGGTCGGCGACGCAGAAAATCAGCTCATAGTTCGGATAATCCTGCCGGCAAAAACTCGCGTAGTTTTCGTATGCCTCGGGGTCCAATCCACGGATGGGCTTCAAATTGCTAATGGGCGGCGTAAAATCCAGGTTCTTCGCCGGACCGACATTCGAATGGCGGAAAAAAAACCAGGAACTATAGAGAACGAGCAAATAATAGACAAAGGGTGCGGCGGCCAGGACAAGAAACAGGTAATCGGCGGCTTTCGAAATCATTGCACCTCTCGTATCAGGATTGCCCCACGCCTTTTCGAGAATGGCAAGGGCGCGCTCAATGAATTGTGCTATGGAAAAAGCATAGCAAAAAAAGAACCATTCCGCTGCCCGGAGCTTTGGTCTCCAGAGGACATCGGGTAAGATAATTTTCGAGCGATTCATGAATAGTTGGGCGCTTTCCCAGCATCCAATCGAGAACCCGACGCGCATGGATTCAATAGCGGGGCTCGCGCGTTGAAGGGAACGGCAAGGGGCGAACCAGGGATTGTATGAAAGACTCTCCAGTCCTGCACCTGAAAACTTACATTTTTATTTTGTTCATCGTTTTATTCGCTCCCCTCGGCAACGTCCTGCTCAGTAAGGGTATGAAGGGGGTTGGCTCCGCCAAGAACTGGGCGCCGGGCGATATTTTTCATATTCTTGTCACCATCGGGAGTTCAGGCTACATCTGGCTCGGGATCGCTTGCTTGCTTGCCTTTTTTGTCGCCTACATGCTTATTCTCACTTGGGCGGACTACAGCTACGTTCAGCCGGCTTCCTCGTTTTCCTACGCCGTGGTGGCCATGCTGGGTTATTTCCTGCTGGGAGAAGCCGTGCCTCCGCTCCGTTGGATCGGCATATTTATGATCTGCGCCGGCGTTTTTATTGTCGGGCACACGCATCCGCGAACCACGGAGAAGGCGTAACGTGCGCGAGTTTTTATTCCTATTTATTATTGTTGCCGCGGGCACCGGCGGCGAGCTCTGTGTTTCCCGTGCGATGAAGGTGGTCGGCGAAGTTCACGACTTCCGGCCGGCCGCGCTCGTTCGTTTTGTTTTCCGGGCGATGCGCGTGAGCTGGATGTGGATGGGAATTGCGATGATGACGCTGGCCTTCTTCTCGCTGTTGGCGATGCTTTCCATCGAAAACGTGAGCTTCGTTGTCCCTGTGACCGCCCTGAGCTATGCGGCCGGCGCGTTTGGCGCCATGTTGTTCTTGCACGAACGCATCACCCCGCAGCGCTGGCTCGGCGTTCTGCTCGTTTGTGCCGGGGTAACTCTCGTCTGGCTCAGCAGACGCTAAACCAAGAATTCAGCTTTCCGCGATTACGGCTTCTCCGGGTCCACCTGCGTTGCCTTTCCGATCTTGATGGTGGAGCCGAACCGCTTGTAGTTCTGGTATCGAACCGACAAACGAATGTGCACCTCCTGACCTGACTTGAAGCGCAGGAAGTCGTCAGCCCTTGTATAAGTCGGGAACCAGTAATGGCCTTCGATGTTTTCCCGGAAGGTCTCGAAGGTTGGAAAGGCCTGGTCTTCTTTTTTCTTCAGCAAGCCGGTGGCTTTTCCCCTGGTCTTGACAATCTGGAGGTCCTTGTCATCTACCCAGACGCGCCCTTGAAAGTAGCGTTGGCCTTTTTCCAATTTCAGCGGAGTAATGTCAAAAACATAAGTGCCGACCTCGTCGACCTGCTCTCGACCCACATACTTGACCTCATACTTGGGCAAATCGCCCGGGGTCAGCACAAGAGGCCACACCTTCTCAATATCATCGAAATCTTGCTGTGACATTGAAATGCGTTTGAGCGACGGCGAAGGGGCCTCAAGGACTTTTTCGTAGCGCTTCCCCGCAGGCGTGAAGAGGATGTCGCTCGTTAGGCGGTACTCCCCGTCCGGGCGGCCGTCTTCATCAATTTCCTGGAACTCGAAAATCTGCGTGTACGTGAAGTTGTCGCGCTCCTTGCGGAACTCCTCTTCGTGTTCCGTGAATTTCTGAATGATTTGCTGCACGGGCACCGGCGGGGGCTCATTGGTGATAGGAGAGGCTGTCGCTTGCCGGGGGGCATTTGTCTTCGCCGGGTCCGCCGGCGCGCTGGAAGGTGCAACCGTGCCAGGGGGCGGGGGCGGCAAGGGCCCTTGTTGCTGTGCGGCCCAAGGCAGCGCCAGCAAGGTACACGCAACCGTCAAAAGCGCTCTTATTCCCATCTTCTTTCGTTCCTCTTCTGCTTTAACGGAAAGGATTGCCCTCATTCTCGGTGCGCTCCTCACTCTCACCCAGCCTCTACTGTACTTGAAGATTCGATGCATTGAACACGGGTTTCGTAGCTCGCCCTTGGCCCCGGCTAAGCCCAAGAGCCGTCGCTCCGCCGTCGCCTCGCCCTTTGCCGTTTTTGAATGGAAATGAGTTATTATCTTCCCAGATTTCGTCCCCTCGGCCTGGTTCCGGTCCGGAAGCGTTCGTATAGGTGTCTCGCACTCCCGTTGAGCGTGAATTGTGCTTAAGAAATTGGGCAAATACGAGCTAATCGAGGAGGTGGGTCGCGGCGCCATGGGCGAGGTCTACAAGGCCCGCGACCCACTGATCGGACGGCCGGTAGCGCTAAAAACCATCACCAGCTCGCTAATCGGCGATGCGGAGCTTCTAGAACGTTTCTACCGCGAAGCCCGCTCCGCCGGCGCCCTCGAACATCCCAATATCGTCACCATCTACGAATTGGGAAAGGAAGGTGACATTCCCTTCATCGCCATGGAGTTTTTGGAGGGAGTGAGCCTCGAGAAAATCATTGACCGCAACGTGCCTCTGTCCCTCCTGGAAAAAGTCGGATACGTCGTGCCGGTGTGCCGCGCACTTGATTACGCTCACCGAAAAGGTGTCGTGCACCGCGACATCAAGCCGGGGAACATCATGCTAACCAACGATGGCAAGATCAAAGTCGTTGATTTTGGAATCGCGCGCCTCGGCAACGCCTCGCACACGCAAACCAATATGTTCATGGGCACGCTCAGCTACATGTCTCCGCAACAAATTTATGGCGAGCGCGCGGATGCGCGCAGCGACATCTGGGCTCTGGGTGTCACCTTGTACGAACTCTTGTGCCACCGGCGCCCCTTCGATGGCGACAACCACGCCACGCTGATGTTCAACATCGCCGAAGAAAAAAATAAGCCGCCTTCCTTGTATGAATTTGTACCGGAGTGTCCGCCGGCGCTCGAGGCGCTGGTCGGTAAAATGCTCGAGAAGGACATCCGCCGGCGCTTTCAGACCATGGAAGAGGTGCTGTACGAGATGGAACCCCTCTGGGAAAACCTTCAGCAACAGAGCGTGTCCGGGCTGGTTGCTGAAAGTGAAAGCCTGGTTCGCGCACAGGAATTTTCCCGCGCTCGAGATCTGCTCCGAAAAGCGCTGCAATTTGACAGCCGCCACGGCCGCGCCAAGACACTGCTGGAACAGGTCACGAGCGAGCTCCGGCTCATCCAGATCAGGGCTCAAGTTTCGAACATTCTGGAACGGGCGCAAAAGCTCCAGCAGGAGGGGCGGTATCCAGAGGCCCAATCGGAAGCGGAGAGCGCTCTTAAATTGGATCCAGCTTGTACCCAGGCTCGCGATTTATTGGCGGAGGCAGAGCGCCTGGCCGAACGCAAGCGCTTGATACAGGAGGGCCTGAAGTCAACCCGGCAGCGCATGGCGGAAGGCGCGCTGACCATGGCCGCGCAGGAAATCCGCAAGGTCTTGGATCTGGACGCGGACAATACCCAGGGCCGCACCCTGCAGAAACAGATTGAAGATCATCTCCATCGGCGCGAGGAACAAAAGCGCATCGTCGAAGTCCTGCAGCGCGCTCGTAAATGCTGGGCGGACCAGCGATTCGACGATTGCATCGCGCTGCTCGCGGATGCGCAAAATGAATTTCCCGCTGACCCGGAGATCTCCAAGCTCCTGGAAACCGCCAGACTCGATCGCCTCGAGCATGAAAAGCAAAAAGGACTCGCCGAAACAAGGAGCCTCCTGACCGCCCAGCGGGCCGATGATGCCCTTGCAAGAGTCCAGGCTCTCACAAAGCAGTATCCCAGCGATCCAGCCGTTCAGAAGCTGCATGAGCTGGTGCTCCACGAGAGGCAGGAACTGCAGCAGCACCGAAAGTTGGAGAGCGAGATGGCGGCTCTCCATTCGCTTGTGGATTCCGGAACGTTTACGGAAGTGCTTTCCCGGGGCGAGAAGCTCTTGAAAGAATTCCCGCGGGACTCCGAACTCGCCGGCCTGGTCAGTTTTGCTCGCGGCGAGCTGGCCCAGCTCGACCAAAAGCGAAAGATCGAGGAGACGCTGCACGGAGTTGCGAAAAAGCTTGAGGCGGAACAATTCAAGGGTGCGGTCAGTGCGGCTGAAAAAGCGCTGACTCGTTTCCCGGGTGATCCTGCCCTCACCGCGGCTCTCGAGCAGGCGCGCGCCAAACTGAAGGAAAAAGAAGACCGGGAGCTGCTCCAGCACCGCATCGGGGAAATCCGCGCGAGAATCAACAAAGGCCAGCATACCGACGCGGTGGATCTAGCGCGGCAGACCATGGCCACGCTCGGACCGGACCCCCAGACGACGCAGTTGCTGCGTGTGGCCGAGATGGAGCTCGCGCAAAAGAGGGAGAAACAAGAAGAGCAGGAAAAACATCTTGCCGCGGCGCAGGCCGTGGTGCTGGAAGGCCGCTTTGCCGACGCGACGCAGATTCTCCGAGGCGCTTTCGAATCGCAAACTTTGTCGAGAAAGGATCCACGCGTCCAGCAACTCCTGAAGAAAATTAAGGAAGCGAAGACGGCTGCGGCGGCTGAAGCTGCAAGCATCGCTTCGCCGGCCTTCGAAGCTGTGGAGGAGCCGGTTTCCGTCGGCGCCGATTCCAGCGAATTCGTCTCGCCGAAGGGCTTGCCGATTCAGGAGACTTCGCCTGGCACGTCGGAAGAGGTGGCAGGCGAAGCGGTGAGGCCGGAGTTCTCCGCGACGGTCGTCTCGGGCCTGGGAAGCCAGCCGGATCCGCAGGAAACCGTCTTTTATCGCGCGGGCGAAGTGGTGCAATGGGAGCAAGCGCATCTTGGAACGGATGAGGCCGCTTCTGAGCCTCCTCCGAGTGTTCCGCTTCCGGCTGTCTCCGGGGCCGCTCGCCTGGTTCGATTATTGCGCGACTACCCGTTTCCGATTGGTGCCGTTGCCGTGGTTCTTGCGGTGGCCATCGTTGTTGTGTCCTTCCGCGGTTCGAACGCCTCGGCCAGGGAAGACGTGGCTCTTCGCAACAAGGCACAGCAGCTTGAGGAGCAGAAGAATTGGCCGGCGGCGTTGGCGGCATTCGAAAACTTGGCCGCCAATCAGCGCACTCTCGCGAACGTAGGCCGTGAGAATGCCGACAGACTGAGAAAACTGCTGGAGCGGGAAAATTCGTTTTTGGCAAAAGCCCAGGCATCCGAAACCGCCGGTAGACTCCCCGAGGCGAAAAATCTCTATCAAGCGGCCGCTGGCCTTCATGGGGACAGAGAACAGCAGACCCTCAGTGCCATCGAAAAACTCGACTCGGCTCTGAAGCCCCCGGAGCGTCCGCCAGTTACCGAAAAGCGAGCCTCACATGTCACTCCTGTTCCCGCCGGTAAGTCGCAGACAGCGCGTAAGGAGTCTCCGAAGACGGCGGGTGAACCGTGTCAATTAATTGCAAGCGATGTTGTAAGACACCTCGAACGGGCCGAACGGGCTCGCGCGGGGGGACAATATGTCGATGCGGAGCGCCAGTACAAAGACGTTCTCGCCTGTGAGCCAAATAACGAGCGCGCCAAGACCGGATTGGCTCGAACGAGGAAAGCTGAGGAGTCAGAACGAAGCCTACCACCATCCCAGTAGAGCTATGTCAGTGGGTAAGCTTCGACTCTCAGCTCGTGCTAAACCTTGACAGTGCAGAAAAGCAGGTGTATTCCATACGTTCAAGAAAACCACGAGCTTCAGAAGCTCGGACTTACCTAGCGAGGAGGCTCTATGCCCATAGAGAAACGCCCGGCGAATCCCCTACCTCGAGATTATGTCCCGCAAGGGGGAACACCTTATAGGGTCAAGACCAAAGACGATTTGGGCTCGGTCGCACGAGCGCACGGCGTCACCGAAGATCAAATCGTAACTTTCAATTTCGGAACAAGAGATCCTGCTGAAATTAATTGGTATCTTCACAGAAACGTAGGTTGCGTGCGCCCCACGCACGACGGCAAGAACTGGGTGTTCACTTCGGAGGCCAGCCCAGGAATAATTTATATTCCGCCGAAATGGCATCGGCCAACTTTTCCCGCAAAACCAGTAGCGGCTTCCCCCTTTCCACAAGCAGGTAGGAAGCGGAGCGGAATCTGGTTTGGCATAGGCGTTCAGGAGGGCGGCACATTAGGAATCGCCGGCAAGGATACTGTGGAAGCATGCCTCTATTCCTTAGAAAGTTACCAAGATCGCTTCTGGATGAATATCGACGGTTGGCGACTTGGATTGGGCGTCGGGGCCTCGATCGGAGCAGCACTGGTGGTGGCCACCGGCGTGGATGCGCCAGGCGAACTCCAAGGGTTCATTGCCGGTGGGGACGTTGATTTCCAGCTCTCGCTTGCTGGTAAGTGGGGGGATATCGCCAAAGCCGCGAAAGGACTAAACATCGTTCGCAAAGTGGCCACGGCTGCAAAGTTAGTAGATAAGACTCTTTCGCTAGCCGAGTGGGAAAAGACACGAGACCTCATCTGGAACCTCTACAAAGCTACTGACATCGATTCCAAAAAGAAAGCCGTCAATGTCCTCAGCATTCCGGGAGCGGGCGTCGGTCTGGAAGTAAGCATATACAAGAGTTTTGGGGAGGTTCGTGTCCATAGTGTGACTTCGTCTGGCTAAAGCAACGTGGGAACCGAAGCCAACGACGGGGACATGGCCAAGAGGAGTCTGCGCGGGATTTCTGCGCCTTTCGGTTTTAAGAGCTGACCACCGGATTCCACCGGAGGGGCCCGTCGGCCACCTACCATCTGCGTGTGAAACCCATAGGCTGTTGCAGACACTATAGGTTATGTGTGGATTCGGCTCACAAGTGCCGCGACCCCCGGCCTCAATTCTGCTAAAATCCTCTCTCACGGGGCCCCTTTAGTGGAGCGGTTAGGCAAATACGAAATCATCTCGGAGATTGGCCGCGGGGCGATGGGCGCCGTTTACAAGGCCCGCGATCCTTTGATTGGCCGGCTTGTTGCCCTGAAGACCATCACCTCGGGGATGACTGGGCAGGCCAATTCGCTGGAGCGCTTTTATCAGGAAGCGCGGTCCGCCGGTGCTCTCCAGCACCCCAATATTGTGACCATTTACGAGCTGGGCCACGAAAATAACACGCCCTTCATTGCCATGGAGTTCATCGAGGGCGGAAGCCTCGACCATCCCATCGAACAACGCCAGATCCTTCCTCTCTCCGTGAAACTCGGATACATCGTGCGCGTCTGCGAGGCGCTCTCCTACGCGCACCGGCACAACGTCGTGCACCGCGACATTAAGCCGGGAAACATCATGGTTACCAGGGAAGGCGTGGTCAAAGTCGTGGATTTTGGCATCGCGCGGCTGACGGATATGTCCCTGACGCAGCCAAACATGATGATCGGCTCGCGCGCGTATATGTCTCCCCAGCTTTACAAGGGAGAGCGCGCCGATGCGCGCGCGGATATATGGGCGGTCGGAGTCACGCTCTACGAATTGCTCGCCAGTCAAAGGCCCTTCAGCGGCGACAGCGAAGCGGAGTTGATGTTTCACATCATGTCCGACAATCCTCCGGCGCTGCAGTCCCTCGCCGTGGATTGTCCGGAAGAACTGTCGCGCATTGTCGGGAAAATGCTGGTGAAGAAAGCGGAAGATCGCTACCAGTCGATGGACGAAGTCTTGCGCGACCTCGAGCCCCTCTGGAAGTCTGCCCAGCAGGCAACCGTGGCGGGACTGCTTGCGGATTGCCAGCAGTTGCTGGCCGCGAACGACCCGCAGAGAGCGCAAGCGCTTTTGCGCAAGGCGCTGCAGATCGACATGGGAAACACACAGGCCAAGAGTTTGATGGAAAAGGTTACGTCGGAACTCCGCCGCAGCCAGCTTCTGCCCAAGTTGAACGAGCATGTGGAGCGTGGGCGCGGTTTCTTGCGAACGGGAAAGTTGCGCGAGGCCCGGGCAGAAGTCGACGCGGCGCTCGGCCTGGACTCACGGCATGAATCCGCGCAGCAATTGTTCGCCGAAGTGGAGGCCGCTGCGGCCCGGGCCCAGGAAGTGGAACAGAAGCTTAGGCTTACAAAACAAAGGCTGGCGGAAGGAGCGCTCACGGAAGCAGCCACCGCGCTCGGACAGGCCCTTGATTTGGACAGCGCCAACACGCAAGGACAAGAACTGCGGCGACAGATCGAGGAAGAGCGCACCCGCCGGGAGAAACGCAAGAAGCTGAGCGAAGTCCTCCATCAGGCGAGAACCCTGTGGACGGCATTGAGCTACGAAGAGTGTTTGAAGGTTCTTTCCGAGGCGCTCCAGGATTTTCCGGCTGAACCCGAATTGCTCAAACTGCAGGAGATGGCGCGTCACGATCTTGAGGATTTGCAGAAACAGCGGCAACTTGGCGAAGTGCGCAAGCTGCTAGGCCAGCAGGAATTTGCGCAGGCAAGAACGATCATTGATGCCGTCGCAAAACAATATCCACGAGACTCCGCTGTGACCAACTTGCAGGTGCTGGTGCTCGATGCCGAAAAGGAAGAACAAAGAAACATCCGCTATGGCAAGGAGCTGTCCGATCTGCGGACTCTTCTGAGCGGCGGCAAATTTGGCGAAGCCGTGAACAAGGGAGATGCGCTCCTGCGCGAGTATCCGGAAGAGTTCGAATTGAAAGAACTGGTCGGGTATGCGCGGAGCGAAGTAGCTCACCAGGAACAGCGGCAGAAAGAGAAAGATCGGGAGCAGGAGATACGCAACTTGATCGCGCAGGAACATTTTAAGGAAGCGGAAGCGGCGGCCAACCGCGCGACGCTGGAGTTTCCGAAACTGGAGATCTTTCGAAAGCTGGCCGAGGAAGCCGGCCAAAAGAGGCAAGCTCAAGAGCAAACCGAACGCGCGCGCCAGGAAATGCAGCGGCGCATCGATGACCTCCAGGTCATGATCAAACAGGGAAAAACCTCGGACGCGATCGATCTCGCGCAGCAAACCTTGGGGACGTTCGGTCCGGACCCCAATGTAACCCAGCT
>Ga0307479_10006269_pt1 | contig 10915 bp, 10 predicted proteins | sample atmos_gasesECM4C_FD_203743 | JGI IMG/M metagenome (GOLD analysis project Ga0307479, IMG submission 203743) | Hardwood forest soil microbial communities from Morgan-Monroe State Forest, Indiana, United States - atmos_gasesECM4C_515 | ecosystem: Environmental > Terrestrial > Soil > Temperate...
TGCGCTCGTACACCCGGCTCGATGAGCCATAGCCGGTTTCGTACAGTGCGTCAGTGATGCTCTTGCCGGCGCGCAGCATTTTCTTGAAGCGCGCTAGTCGCAGCGCCTCGGCGAGTTCACGGGGGCGCAAGCCGGTCACTTGCATAAACGCCCGACGTAGCGTTGCCGGCGTCGTGCCAAGCGAGCGCGCCAGAGTTCCGAATCGCACTGTGTCTTCGCCGGACTCTAACAGCTGCCGCGTGGCCCGCTCGACCAGCGCGACCGGCCCGGCGACTTCGTTGGGTTTACACCGCAGGCATGGCCGGAAGCCCTGTTTCTCGGCTTCTTCGCGGGTGCGGAAGAAAACGACGTTGCGGCGCAATGGCCGGCGCGCTGGGCACGACGGCCGGCAATAAATGCGCGTAGAACGAACCGCCAGCACAAAAGTGCCGTCGGCGCGGACATCGCGTGACAGCGTGGCGCGCCAGAAACGGGCCGCAGCGCTGGGCGGAATAGTCGATCCAGACTGAGCTGTGTTTTGAGGCATCCTGCTTTGATTCATGCTGTTTTGGTTCATCATGGCAAAGCCAAAGTAACGCAAGGGACGAAACAAATCTATCCGCAAAGGCGCGTCAAAGCAGAAATCGGGACCTGCGGCGTCCGCGCGGCCTGGACGTTACGCTTCGGCGGCTTTGGGAAAAGCGGCGGCTTCCCTCACAGCCTGGCGATGCGGCGCGGTAATCACCAGCAGCACCGCGGCCAAAATTACCGCCGCAGCCAAAATCGTGCGCAGGGTGATCGATTCGCCCAGCAGCAGCCATCCTAGGAATAGCGCGACCACTGGATTCACGAACGCGTAGGTGGCGACTCTTGTGGCGGTGCTGTGCTTCAAAATGTAGATATAAGCCGTAAATCCCATCATCGAACCGAAAAAGATCAAATATCCCAGCGCTACCCAGGAACGTGTCGAGACGGCGGCCAGATGCAGAGAGCGCACTTCACCGGATAAGCCGCCCACAATCCAGAGGGCGATTCCGCCGGTCAGGCTCTGCATGGTCGCCCCCAGGAGGGGCGAGCTGGGCATTTGCCCGTGCTTGGAATACAGCGACCCGCAGGCCCAGGCAAAAGACGCCACCAGCAGAATGGCGACGCCGACCGGATTGATGCGCGCCGACCCGCCCAGGTCTTTGGGCCCGACCAACAGCGCCAGCCCGGCGAAGCCCATCAGCAAGCCAAGCAAGACCCGAGGCACAGGCCGCACGCCACCGGGGCGTAACCAATCGACGAGAACCATCCAGAGTGAGACCGTGGCCACCAGCAATGCGGTCACACCGGAAGGCACACTCTGCTCCGCGACGCAGACGCCGCCGTTGCCTGCGAACAGCAACAAGAAGCCGGTAAAGGCGGCGGTGCGCCAATGCGCGATTGTCGGACGTATTCCGGTCTTCCAGCGCACCACTGGATAAAACATCAAGCCGAACGCCAGGTGCCGCGAGCCCGCCAGCAAGAGAGGTGGGAAGGACTCGACCCCTACGCGGATGGCAAGATACGTGGAGCCCCAAATCAAATACACCGCTGCAAAGGCCATCACCACGAGCGTCGCGCCGCCCGCTTGGCCAAGTTCAGGTTTAGGATTCGGAGGATTGCCCGATTTCGAGGGGGATACCGTGGTTGTAGACATGGCCTGAGTCACAATGCAACGTGCAGCGAGCACGGCGTAAAACGAATAACGTAGCGGCGAAACGCTTACAAGTACAGGGCCATATTGGATAGTCATGAGGCTGCGGGGGCCTCCGCTTGGCTGACCCGGTGCAACTACCGAGGATGAACCCCACGAACGGCCAAATCTATCCGCAAAGGTGATTCAAATTCCGGCGTAGTGGTTTCAGCCTGAGTTCCGCCTGCCGAGTACTGTTACTTCTTATTGGAACATAGGACACTTCAACCGTGTTATACGGGTTGACGGCAAAGCCTTGTGATGGCATTTTAGCGACCCATCTTCGGTGGGTTGGAAGCGGCTTGATTTAGCCGCCAGTGGGTCGGTCGGTACAATATAACTGGTGGTGTCAGCGTCTCTGAGGGCGAGATGAGGGCGACAAACCTTGCAACGATCATTGAGCCGGCGGCGAAAACCATGCCGGCGGAATCGCGCATGGTTGCTGCGGTGGCCATGCCGCAACCTGAGGCAGCAGCTACTCGTGTGCCGGCACTACGCCTCGTGCCACTGGTCACCGAAACGCAACCGCGGCGTTTTGCCCGGGTTCCCACGCATGCGGTCGGCGTTCACCCCGAGCATCGAGAGTACCCGCGAGCGACGTTGCGTCTCCCGCTGCGACTGCGCAGCGTGAACAACGTTCCGGAAGCGTTTCCCATTACTCTGGTTACGCGCGACATCAGCTCCAGTGGCGTCTTCTTTCTTTGCCCAAAGAAGCTGGCGATTGGCGTGTCGATCGAGCTGGAAATCGTAATCGTCAGCCGTCCCATGGGCAGGGGGAACGTTGTCGTCGCCACCACGGCTCGCGTGCGGCGATTGGAACCGGCCGCCACGCCTGGCTGGTTCGGTGTTGCTGTCCTGTTCGATGACATGTCGTTCGACCGCGACGATCGCGTACCATCGCGGTTTTTGAGCTTGTAGGTCTGACCCAGCTCTGAGGCACGCATTTCCGTGTATCGAAACTCCCGATACTTACACTTCAAAAGTTTCCACATACTCGTTTTCGCTTGCACTTGCCGTTTCGTGGACTTATAGCCTAGACTCTCGCCAGCAAGATTCCGCAGTCCTTCGCCAACTTTGGAGAAGCTCACCTGCGGAATCGGGGGATGCTGTCTTGGGAGACAACATGAAAATCTGTGGAGTCGTGTTATTTGTATTTGTGTCGCTGCTCGCTTGCGCCTCAGGGGGTTGGGGACAAGCCCAAATTACCACTGCTACCGTGCAGGGAAATGTTCTCGATGAACGAGGTGGAAGCGTTCCGGACGCATCCATCACGGCGACCAACCTCGATACCAACTACGTACGCTCGGAAACTTCCGACGCGGACGGCCACTTCGTCTTTCTGAACTTGGCGCCCGGGCGCTATACGCTGACCATCAGCAAGCAGGGATTCGCCACCATTTTGCAGGAAAATGTGAATTTGACGGTCGGCCAGGTCATCACTATTCCCGTGACCATGAAGGTCTCGGCGGTCTCGCAACAAATTGTCGTAACGGATGTCCCGGTCGTGGAGGTCACCAAGACCGAATCGTCCTCCACACTGGATGAGGCAGCGGTAGCCAATACGCCGGTGTTGGGGCGCAAATTTGAAGATCTACTCACATTGACTCCGGGTGTCAGCATTTCGCAGGGTCCGGACGGCGACGAGATCAATATCAACGGCCAGCGCGGCATCTTCAACAACATCAGCCTTGACGGTGGCGATTACAACAATGGATTCTTCGGCGAACAGGCCGGCGGGCAGCGCGCGGCGGTGGACATCACGCTGGAGGCTGTCAAAGAGTTTCAGATCATCGCCAGCGGCGCCAACGCCGAATACGGGCGCACGGCGGGCACCGAAGCGCTGACGGCCGCGGCGTCCGACGGCACGCCGCTCACGGGCTTTCGCCGTAACCAGTTTGGCGGCACGGTCGGCGGGCCGATCATCAAAGACAAGCTGTTCTTCTTCGCGGCGACCGAAGGAATCATGGAGGATCTCACGCGCAAGAACCTCAGCGTGCCGCTCAAAACGCCTTGTGGCATCACTGGCCCGGTCTTTGGGCCCGGCGGTACCATCACCGATGCGCAGATTTCCGCCAGCGGCGATTGCCAGCGTCAGACGCTGCTGAACTTCATGCAGACAAATTTTAAAGAGAACGACGGCTTGCCCGTGGACCACAGCGTCCGAAACGCGTCAGTTTTCGGCCGCGTGGACTACAACCTTAATTCCAGGAATCAGATCTTTGCTTCTTACAGCTTCGACCGGTCCAACAATCCCAATCAGACCTTCGATGTCCCGACGTATGGCACGACCGCCAACGGCATCGAGGGCGCCTCGCACATCCAGTCGGCGAACGGAAACTGGTTCAGCACTCTTTCCAATACCAAATTGAATGAATTCCACTTCACGTACTCCCGGGAGACTCGTCCGCGTGCGGCTATCGACGCGACTTCGGTGCCGGATACCGCCATCGGATTTTCTCCGAACTTCCGTTTTGGCCAGCCATTCTTCCTTGAGCCCACGGTCGACGAGTTGATCTACCGCACCGATGTTCGCGACAACTTCTCTCTGATCCGTGGCAAGCATACCTTCAAATTCGGCGGCGAATGGTTGCATACCCGCAACACCCAAGTGTTCCGCGGCTTCTTCACCGGCCGCTACATTTTCGATAGCGCGACCGGCTTCCTTCACTACGCATCCCCTGCCTCGCTTGGTCCCGGTTTTGGACCGACCACCGCGGAATGCGCCGACGGGTCATTCACCGACATCTCCCTGGTCACCGGCATAACCTCGTCCTCCAACGGAACCTGCCCGGGGGGCAGCGCCTTCACCGGCGGACCGCTTTTGCTCTATCTCCAACACGGCCCGACAACCGCGGGCGAGAGCCTGGACGCTTCCGGCGCTTCAAGCATCGCCAACGAAGACTACTCGCTCTTCGTACAGGACACCTGGAAGCTTTCGCGTAATTTCACGGTGAACTACGGCCTGCGTTGGGATGCGCAAAAGTTCCCGGATCCCACGATTCCACCTTCGCAGGCCGCCTACGGCGCTGACCTCAGCAAACCCGCCTTCCCGTCCACCGGAAAACTCCCGAACCAGTACAAGGAATTTCAACCGCGCATCGGCTTCGCTTGGGATGTGCGCGGCAATGGCAAATCCGCGTTGCGCGCCAGTTGGGGCATCTTTAACGCGCGCCAGAACATGCTCACACAAGTGGGCGCCATCACCACCAACGGCGTGCAGCAGCAGTCCATCGCCGCGGGTAGTTGCCTCTTCAAATTCACGGTTGCGGGTGTAGGGCAATGCGGCGAAAATTCGGCAGGAGGACCGCCGCCGACCTATCCTAACACGGTGCCGATTCCGCTCCTCGCGCCCGGCACGTTCCCCTTCCAATCGGGAGTCACCGTTTTCAGCAAGGACTACGCGAATCCACGCATCTACGCGACGAACGTCGGCTACGAACAGCAATTGGTCGGCGACTACGCGGCTTACGCCGACTTCACGCTCAACAAAGGCGTACACCTGACACGCTTCACCAATCCGAACGCGGGCACGGGTTTCGTTTTACCCACGACTGGCGCCGATACGGTCACCTACACCAACGTTCACGGTGTCTTCCCGGACCTCGGGGACATCACCGACACCGTGAGTTCCGCGAAGTCGCTCTACCGCGGTTTCACGGTCGGATTGCGGAAGCGCTTGAGCCACCGCTTCCTTTTCGACGCCAACTACACCTATTCGATCGATAAGGATGACGACTCCAACGAGCGTGATCCGTTTACCTTCCGCTACGCGAACCTGTTCAATCTTGCCGCTGAATATTCCAACTCCGACCGCGACGAGCGCCACAAATTTAACTTCTACACCGTCGCCAATCTGCCGTGGGGCTTGGAAGGTGACGTTCGCATGCAGGCGCATTCCGCACAGCCCATCACGGACAATGTCAACGGGAACGGCACCGGCGCTCCTTGCAGCGAGCAGAATTCCCTAACACGCTTCGTGGTCTCGGGCACGACCGTAATCGATTGCGGCCGGAACCATCTGCGCAAGGACAACGCCTTCTTCACCTTCGACTTCGGCATAGCCCGCCCAATCCATCTTGGCGAGCGTTTTGCCGTTATTCCGAAGCTCGAAATGTTCAATACGTTCAACAACGTCAACAACGTGAACCCGCTGTCGTCGCCGCAGCTCTTTGACTTCAACGGTTTCCTGCGCGTTGGCGTTGGCGATCCGCGCCAAGCGCAATTGTCGGTGAGGCTGCAGTTCTAACAGCCTCGCTAGGCAAGTCAAAACAAGCGCTAGTAGCTAAGAAGAGGTGCTCGCGCGCCCGTTCTCTTCTCTACGCATCTCCGCGGGCCGCACCATTTCTCTGCTACTCTTTTGACGCATGCCCGCGAAACGCAAGCAGCCCATCGAGGCGATACTCTTCGATTGGGACGGCACCCTGCTCGACTCTTTCGACGCCGATTCCAGCGCCTATCTCGCGATGTTCCGCGAAATGGGAATCCCCTGGGGACTCGACCAGCTCGCGCTCCACTATTCGCCGAATTGGTACAACGTCTATCGCGCCGCCAAACTTCCGCGCTCCCGCTGGGATGCTGCCAACCTCGCTTGGCGCAAGCAATATGCCGGACACAAGCCCAAACTGGTGCCAGGCGTACGCGGTGTGCTAGCGCGCCTCAGGCGACGCTATCGCCTCGGGCTGGTCACCAGCGGTGAGCGCGATCGCGTCACGTCGCAATTGCGCTACTTTCAGTTGACACGTCTTTTTGCGTCGCGGATCTGCGCCGACGATACCACGCTGAAAAAGCCGCATCCGGCTCCGCTGCGCCTGGCGCTGAAGCAAATGCGACTGCATCCCACGGCTTGCGTCTACGTGGGCGACTCTCCTCAGGACTTGGAGATGGCGCGTCGCGCCGGAGTCCGGGCCATTGCGGTCCTCGGTCGCTTTCCTACCGAGAAAGGTTTGCGAGCCGCGCAACCCGAATTTTTGCTGGATTCCATTACGAAACTTCCCGCGATCTTGGATCGTCTCAATCGCAACTCTTAACCTATCGCCAAAGCGTCATGATGGAACAGGCTGCGGAAAAACTAAGCGTTTCCTCAGAGGCTGAAGCCCATTGGCAGCGAGCTCTCTATGTCGGAGCTGAAGCTCCGACCCCGGGAGAACCCCACGGGAAGAGCAATCTTTTTCCGCCACCGGTAAGGCAATGGCCTGCCAATGGGGCTCAGTCTCTTCCAGCCCATGCTGCCCGAACCTCGATTCCACGCTGCACGAGTCGCAAGTGGCAGGGATCGATTACGCGAACGGATTTTCGTCGGCGCTAGGGCCGTAAATTGACGGAACCGGAACGTCGAGCATCCGCAGATAGACCGACAATTGGCCGCGATGGTGGTACCAGTGGTTGAGCATGATGGTTCGTAGCAGTATCACGCGCGGCATGGCCAGCACTTCCTTGCCTTTCGATGTGACACGCCAAGTTCCCAGGGCTACGGACTCGCTGACCGTGTCCACATATTCCTCAGCGGCTTTGACGCTGGCATCGAGAGTGGTCAGAATCTCCGCCGCGTCGGTTGGACCCGGCGGATTGAAATTGGCTTCCGCCGTGTCCAAGCCATCGCGCTGCGCGATCCTGCAAAGATTCCCGGGAATGGAAGCGACATGCATCGCCAGTTGGCCGAGCGACATCGACTTCGGATGCGGCTTCCAGGAAAGTTTGTCCGCGGGGACGCGTTCAAGCACTCTCTTGGTTATGGCCGCTTCCTGCTGGATTTCATTCATCATTGGTTCAAGCATTTTCGTCATTTTGTCTCCCGTAGTGTTTGCAAGAGCTGAGCATCTCGTAGAATTGCTGTTGTAGGGGCACTGCGCGGAGGCTGTGCCCCTCTGTAAATCGAACTGCTGGTGCGCCGCAACCCGCCGGCTCTTGGTGCCCTACCTACCCCAAGCCCAGCCTACGTTTTCGGCGCGCCAGCGATTTGGCCGTCAACATATTTGTCGTGATGGCGAACCCAGGCCATCCCATGCGGCAGACCCTCTTCGTCGCGGCCTTTTGGCATGAGATCGAGCCAGTTGTACGCACCAATGAGTATGTCCAGCCCGCGACCGTAGCTTGAATAAGTGTGAAAGACATTGCCCGCCTGATCCTTGTAGAACACACTGGTGCCAGGCCTCTCCTCACTGGGGAATTTTTGCATCGCGTAGTTGTAATACACGTCGCCCTTCGCGATTTCTTCCTTCGTTGCGGAGATCTGATAGTCGAAATTGAAGTCGGTGCCATAGGACGATACCCAATGAAACTGCCATCCCATGCGCTTCTGGAATGCCTGAATCTCCGCCAGCGGCGCTCGTGAAACCACCACCATCCGTACGTCTCGCGCGGCGAGATGTACGGCACTGGCGTTGATATGGTCGGCAATGAACGAGCAGCTCGGGCAGCCCTCTTTCCAACCCGGACCCAACATGAAGTGGTACACCGCCAGCTGACTCCTGCCGCCAAATAGATCGGCCAGCGTCTCCTTGCCCTTCGGGCCGTCAAAAACGTAGGCCTTTTCTACTTTCTCCCAGGGAAGTTCACGGCGCTCGCGGCTAAGTTCGTCGCGCAGACGGGTGAACTCCTTTTCCTTCTTCAACAGCTCCTTTCGCGCGGCCAGCCATTCCGCCGGCGGCACGACTTTTGGGCTTTCGGGTTTCTTCGTTGTGGTTGCCATGATCACTGCTCCTTTCGTTTTAGTTCCTTGGGCCAAACTTTCTTGGAGGCAGATTTTGAGCGAAGTAGCCTGGCGGCGAGCGCGGTCACGCCACCCGTAGACATCACTCCAGCCACCATCATTGCGGTGCTTGCGATGCACGCTGGACACATAAGCTTCCTCCTCGCGCGATTGCGCTTACTTCGAGCGCTGCGCCTCCGCGCGCTTACGAGCGTTCTCGTTCATGTGAGCCCAACCACGGTTCATACCGCTGCGATGCTCGTCAACGATGAGTCCGAACGCGGTGTGATGGAACTTGATCAGCGTTCCACCGTCCGCCTCGCTCAGCCGGTATTGCACGTTGTTGACGACTGGATACGACATGAAAAGGGGACCGCTGAACTCCAGAAGCGTCGGCCGCTTGATGGCTTGTACGTATCCCCAGAAATGCCCGTTGCCGGCCCCTAACTCCCGGTACCAGCGTCCGCCGGGCCAGGCCTCGAGCTTCATGGGCATGGGTCCGTGGTCGGGCGTGTCGTTATAAGGCCCAAGCTGCTCGAGCAGTGCCGCGAACGTGACGTCGAGCGAAGCGCGCACGTGGATTTCCTGCGTGATGTGCAGGGTCGCATCTTCAATTCTTGTTGCTGTCGAGACCATGTTTGCTCCTTCGTGTGAGATCAGAACCGTTGGACGGATCGATTTTTCTTTCCGCGCGTTCTTTGATGCGATTCAACTGGTGCTGCCAGAAGCGTTCGAAGGTGGCGGTCCACTCATGTAGCGGGCGAATCGCCTCAGCGTTGGTGCGATAGAGCATGCGGCGGCCGTCCCGGCGCGCGTGCACCAAGCCTACATCTTTGAGCACCCGCAAATGCTTCGAGACCGAGGGCTGCTCCAAGCTGAGGCTGTCCACGATCTCGCCTACGGAACGTTCCTGGAGGGCCAGGCAGTTCAGAATTTCGCGGCGGCGTGGTTCAGCCACGGCGTTGAAGGCATCGGAGGTTGTGGAGGCACGGGGCATGGGAGGAGAATACATTCCCATATGGGAATATGTCAAGTGGAACTTTTACGCCTGATCCAACGCTCCTCGTAGCGAGTAACCGTCACGGCGGTACCGGATCCTGGCTCACCCTGCCCAAATTTTCTGGCAATGGTGACAAGATTAAGGGAAGCTCAGAAAATTGGCACAGGAGAGAAGGATGAAAACGCTGGCGGACGTTCAGAGCCGAAAAGAAATCACGGAGCGGGTGGGGCGGGTGTGCGTGGACACCCCACGGCAATGGGGAAGAATGTCGGCGCACCAGATGCTGTGCCATTTGGCGGACTCGTTTCGCGGAGTGATGGGAGAGAAATCGTTAGCCCTGAAGCCGACCTTCGGTCACGGAGTCATCAAGTGGATTGCGCTGAATGCGCCGCTTCAGTGGCCGCATGGACTGAAGACCATGCCGGAGGTCGATCAGGAGATCGACGGAACCAAGCCCGCGGAATTTGAGGCTGACAGGGATGAACTGTTGCAGCTATTCGAAAAGTTTACGCGTCGGCCGAGAGATTTCGCCTGGAAGCCCCACCCGATGTTTTTGGAGATGTCGGAGCAGGAGTGGATGCGCTGGGGATATCTCCACATGGATCATCATTTGAGGCAATTCGGAGTTTGAAAGAGGAAGAAATGACGTAGGGAGTAAAGGGTAACGAAAAATCGGACGCGAGCGCGTGGAAGCTGTCTCTTTACCTCATTGCTTTGTTACTTCTTTTACTTCGTTCTGACTGTCGCGAAGCGCAGCCGAACGTAGTCGGCGGTCCATTTGCCTGCCGCGTCGCATAGTTTAGGCCGAAGCGCTTGTTGGACCTCGGCCAGGTAGGCTGGTCGTTCTCCCGGCGCGAGGGCCGCGGTGAAATTTTGGGCGAAGGTTTCGAGCCATGCGGTGACGTCGCCGGGTAACGGAGTTGGTCGCGGAATCAGGGCGATATAGTTTATGGTGAAGCCGCGATTCGTGAGGCGCGCGGAGTAGTCTTCGACCGTCGGAAAATACCAGGGGTCGGCAAGTCGCCCGTCGATACCTCGCCGGTCCAGGGCTTCGATTAGGGCACGCTTGATGGTCTCCACGCAGCCGTAACCACCCATCTCCGCCACGAAGCGTCCACGTGGACGCAGGGCGCGACAGACGCCAGCGATTACGGATTCTGGATCACGCATCCAGTGGAGCGCGGCGTTGCTGAAGACGCCATCGAACTCACTGTCGAAATCGAGTTTTTCCCCGTTCACAACATAGGCTTCCACCCCTAGTTTTTGCGTGGCTTCTACCTGAGCAGCGCTGGCGTCAACCCCGACGACGCGGCATCCCATCGCGGCCAGTTTAGCGGTGAGGACACCGTCGCCGCAGCCCAGGTCGAGGATGCGTTCCCCGGCGCGAGGCGCGAGGAGTTCGAGAACCGGGGCGCCCAGGTCGGAGACGAAGCGAGCATTGCGCGCGTAGCTTTCAGGATCCCAGGTTTGTGATGTTTGCATTGGAATGGTTCGCCGGGCTAAAGCCCGGCGCCTACATAAAGAATCGCCG
>Ga0307479_10006270_pt1 | contig 10915 bp, 11 predicted proteins | sample atmos_gasesECM4C_FD_203743 | JGI IMG/M metagenome (GOLD analysis project Ga0307479, IMG submission 203743) | Hardwood forest soil microbial communities from Morgan-Monroe State Forest, Indiana, United States - atmos_gasesECM4C_515 | ecosystem: Environmental > Terrestrial > Soil > Temperate...
TGTCGATATCCTCGGTTGGCCTTGCGGTATACGTCCTGATGAACAACATCGGGCTAGACAATTTCTACTGGCCGTACGCGGTGCTCCCGAACCTTGTCCTTCTCGGGGCGTTGAATGCAGGAGTGCTGTTGGAGCGTAAACGCACGAAGTGCGGCGAGGGCTGGGGTCCCGAGCTGGCAAGGTCAGGTTCATGAGCCGGTCGTCCACGCAGTCCAAGGTAATCTTCACGGTAACGGGGTCGTACGTTGCAATGGCCGTGAATCTCCTTACCACCTACATCTCTCTCTCGGTGCTTAGACCGGAACAGATCGGGCTCTTCCAAACGTTCCTTCTGGTAAAGAGCTACGCGCTCTACGCGAACTTCGGGGAGGTGCAGTCGATTCGCAAACAGGGCGCCCTTCTGTGGGCGCGGGGCGCACATATCGAGTTACAGCGATACCAAGACCAGACCCTGACGGTGGCCCTCATGAGCGTCAGTGTCGTCGTCTCGACAATCATCATCGTCGGGGTGACGATCCTCAAGCCGACCGGGATCAGCGCACTCACATTGGGGGCCATCTTGGTTCTGTTCGCCATCGAATACCTTCAGTACTTCTTCGGCAACTGCCTGGCGGCGCGCAACGACTTCGAACTCTGGACACGTGGCGCCGTTCTTTTAGCGGTTGTGTCACTTGTCCTGCTGCTGCTGATTCTGCCATTCGGCTACGTAGGGTTTCTGCTCAGCAAGATCATCGCTGGCATCGTGTTTCTTGTCTACCTCTTACGCGTGCTCAAGTTCCGCTTCCGTTTCACGCGTCATATCACGGAATTCCGGACGATGGTGAAGACAGGCCTCCCAATGTCGATCATCGGCTTACTGTCGGCGTATTACGTCACGGCAGACCGGCTTGTGGTAGTGCATCGGCTAGACACCCTTCAGATGGGCATCTACAGCATCGTTCCCATGATTGCCGTGCCACTCGCGCTCTTCGTGCAGGGAACGTCGACCGTGCTGTTCACGCGTTCATCCCACATGCTCGGGACTCGCGCGAGCCCGAAAGCGATTGTGGAGGATGTAGCTACATTCACGCGGAGCGTTGACCGCTTCGTGCCTCATCTTGTGTGCATGCTGATCTTTTTTCTGCCTTTGGTCGTTAGATCCCTGTTGCCGAGGTACGAGGCCGGGACCACAGCTGCTCAGATCGCACTGCTCGGGTACTGTTTTTTCGGAATGGCTTCTCCCTTTGCCAACCTTTTCATCGTGCTCGATCGCACGAAGTTGTTCGTCGCCATCCTGCTCGCCTCAGGCTCCGTGACTGTAATGCTGGGGAATTTGGGAGTCTCGGCGGGGTGGGGGCTGACTGGCGTAGCAGTGGGGAGTGCGGTGGGCTGCTTCGCTTATTCAGTGTCGACGATGTACTTCCCGCTGCGTTGGGCGGGTTACGGCATGCGTGACGGCCTTGGTTTCCTCGTTCGACAGATTCGGAACACGCTCGCGCTCATGGGCCTTGTCTCTGTGGCGCTGTCGATCATCCGGGCTTTCGGCGGCAGATGGGTCCTCCTGAGCACGATTGTAGGAGTCGTTTTTGCAATCGGTTCGGCACCGACGGTTGTACCGATTCTGCGGCGGGCGGTGCACCATGTCCGGGGGCCGACTCGGGGCCGTACAGCTGCGGGAACACCGGGGGAACCTGTAGTCACGACCGTGGTGGGAGGTGAGGTGTGCTAAGTTGGAGGGCTGGCGGTCTGGACGTGCGGGGCCGCACCGTCTTGGGGCCGAAGTACGCCCTTCGGCTGCTCGCGCTTTACGCGTGGTTCTTCGGGGAACGTGAGTTGAGGCTGCTTAGGTACCTTTGCTCACGCACGAAAAAATCGATCGACATCGGCGCCAATCGGGGGATCTACGCATACTTCATGCGTCATCACTCAGCGTCCTGTGACGCGTTTGAGCCGAACCCCCAATTGTGCGCAGCAATCCGGACAGCATTCGGCGATCGAGTCGTCGTACATGGCGAAGCCCTCTCGAACAGTCGCGGAATGGCGCAGCTAATGGTCCCTCTGCTTGAAGGCAGGGAGATCGATACGTCCGCCGCGATCGACAAAACCTGCGCCGAGCTCAGGACTTCCTGGGAGGGGTTCCAAGACGCACGTGTGATTCAAGTCCCCGTCCGCAGGTTGGATGATCTCAGCTTCACTGGCGTCGGGTGTATCAAGATCGACGTCGAGGGACACGAACTCGCAGTGTTGGAGGGGGGGCACGACTTGCTTGATCGAGATGCTCCAAATCTAATCCTAGAGGCCGAGGAGCGGCACCGAACGAGGGCCGTGCCAGCCATTAGAGGGTATCTAGAGAGCCTGGGCTATGAAGGGTTCTTCCTGTTGGCTGGCCGGTTGTGGCCAATCGCGACGTTCTCGCCGGAAGAATACCAAGACCTGGGGCGGCGGCCGTACGTCAACAACTTTGTTTTCCTCCACCGCAGCATACCCCGGCCGTGGTTTGCCCTCTTCTCGTGACCGCCCCTGCTGCTTTGGTGGAGCGCGATCACCTCAGGACGTGAGATTGGGCTAGTCCCCGAAGCGGCACTATAGTCCGTCAGCTCACATGAACGCGCCAGAACGCCAACGGGTGCTCCCACTGATGGACGTCGTCATCTGCACACTCAACTCCGAACACTCGATCAAAGCTTGCATCGAAAGTGTTCTGCGCGAGGTCGCGGTGCAGCGCATTCATGTCGTGGACGGTGGCTCTACGGACGCCACACTTGAGATCGTCCGACGCTTCCCGCAGGTCACGGTGTACCTGCGGCCGGACCTGACCTTGGGCCAGAGCCGCGCATTCGCCTTCGGTCTTCCCGAGACTGAATGGTTCCTTCAGATCGACTCGGATGTCGTATTGCGGGAAGGCTGGGCAAAAGAGGCCGCCAGCCAGTTCGGACGTGCCGACGTGCTGGAGTTTGGCACCGTGGACCATTACGAGTTCCTGAACCCCGCCCCCGAAGCCGTTGGGACCCGGGCATACCAGCACCACGCGTTCTTCTTTGCGAATGTGATGCGTACGGCGGCGGTTCGTGCAATCGATCTCAATTTCCCACCCCTCCGCAACTGGGAAGAAGAGCTCACGCGGCGGCGCATGCGCGAGAGGGGTTTTTCGTGGCTCAAAACCGGGATCACGCAAGCAAATCAGTACTCGCGGCCGGTTCGGTTTAAAGGGCGGTCAATCGTCAAACTGGTTCGCGAGCATCCATTCCCGGCTTTCGTGCACTTCGATCGGGGGAGAGTGGACGGACTCACAGGCGTCGGTCTGCTTCGGGCGTTTCTCACACTACTACGACTGATGGCGGAGACTCTCTTGGGACCGGTGCTCTGGATCGCAAGTGCAGTCGGCAACCCCTGCTCCGCAGCCGTCGCGTACTTCCGGGGCTATTTGGCTGGTCGCCGTGATCACCGTTGTGGGGGCCGTAGTGCAGCACGCCCATGATCGCGCGACGGCCACGTCTCGCTCGAAGGGAGCTTCGAAGAACGTTACGGTCTGCTCCCCTGGACCCCGTCAGAGAATCATGCGTTCATTTCGCGTTCCACACTTGTCGCGCATTCCGCAGCGGTGAACGCGCCTATGCAAACCCACTCGCCACAAGCGAAGAGTGCACGGAAATCCCTGGACATCGGATGCGGTCGGTGCAAGACCGCCGGCTGCATCGGCATCGATAGGATTGCATTGCCTGGAGTTGACATCGTCCACGATCTCGACCAATTCCCGTGGCCTTTTCCAGAGAACGAGTTTTCCATCATATATGCAAATCATTTCCTGGAACATGTCGGCAATATTGTTCAGACACTTGCAGAAATTCACCGTATCTGTGTGGCCGATGCGCGCGTGATGATTCGTGTTCCCCACTACGCGAGTGACAACTTTCACTCCGATCTGACTCACAAGGTGGCGTTCGGTTATCGCAGTTTCGATCATTTCTCGGTGAACGGAAAGATTGCCTACGATTTCTACACACCTTTCAAATTCCACATTCTGCATCGACGCATCAAGTTCATGTCTCCACTGCGTCAGTTTGACCCATTTCGAATACTGGGTATTGAGGCAGTCACCAACTTCTTCCCGCGTGCCTACGAGCGGTTCGTCGTCTACTGGCTTCCACCTACGGAACTGCAGTTTGAGCTGCGGGTCATAAAATGACTCCGAAGGTGGGGTCCAAGGCCACGATGATCAGAACGGCTCGAGCCGTTCTGCAACCTGAGAATAGCTCGCGCTTGGACACTGGTCGGCGAGAAGTGGATCAACTTGCGGTCACCACCGAGAGCTCTGCATGTCCTTCTGTCGCAGCAGATTGGCCCCAGCGCGTCGCGGTTGTGCACGAATGGCTAGCGACATATGCCGGGTCGGAGCGTGTGCTTGAACAAATGCTGGCGGTTTTGCCCAGCGCCGACCTCTATACTCTGTTTGACTTTCTTTCTGATGGTCAACGGTTCGTCCAGAAACCTCGCCAAACATCATTCATCCAGAATCTGCCACTGGCACACAAGAAATATCGCACTTATTTTCCACTCATGCCCTTAGCCATTGAGCAATTTGATTTACGCGCCTATGACCTAGTGATATCTTCATCGCACGCGGTCGCAAAAGGGGTTATTACCGGCCCAGATCAGCTGCATATATGCATGTGTTACTCACCCATGCGATACGCATGGGACTTACAACACGTCTATCTTCAGGAAGCGGGCCTGACTAGTGGAGTTCGCGGTCTGTTGGCACGATGGTTACTACACAAGGCTCGCATCTGGGATGTACGAACTGCACACGGAGTGGACGACTTTATCGCCATCTCCCAGTTTATTGCTCGCCGTATTCATAAGGTGTATGGACGACACGCGACGGTGATTTATCCGCCCGTTGACACCGACCTCTTTGCTCTCAGCCGTGACAAGGACGACTTCTACCTCGCAGCTTCGCGTATGGTTGCTTACAAGAAGGTTGGACTCATCGTTGAGGCTTTTCGAGAGATGCCAAATAAGAAGTTAGTCGTAATCGGTGACGGTCCTGAATATAGAGCTATTTTGCGCTCAGCGCCAACGAACGTCGTTCTAGTAGGTTACCAGCCTTCTAATGTTCTTCGCGACTACATGCAGCGAGCACGCGCTTTCCTATTCGCGGCAGAAGAGGATTTTGGAATAGTGTGTGTAGAAGCGCAGGCATGTGGCACTCCAGTAATCGCGTTCGGAAAAGGCGGGGTAGTAGAGACAATAGTGGGCTTGAGTTCGAACCAACCCACCGGAGTCTTCTTTAAGGAGCAGAGTGCAGCGGCAATTCAAGAGGCCGTCCGGGAATTTGAGCGGGAACACGAGCGTGTGACACCAGAAGCTTGCCGAGAGAATGCCCTCCGATTTGGTATCGCCCGCTTTAGGCGCGAGTTCTCAGATTTCATCGCTCAACAATGGGCTGCCTTCACTCAGATCTCCGGTAGATAGCGACGTCCAGGCAAGCAGGGGCGTCTCTCTGCTGCATAGGCCCGTGGCGTGATCCAGTCGCCAACGCGACTTTCTCTCGTTATCGCTGAGAAGTATTATGCACTCGTTCGAATTCAAGTCATTCCCCCCCGACGATGACCCCTGAAGGTCCTCACCTATCAACCCTTTGCTCGGAGATACATGCTTGCCCTATCTGGCAAAGTCTCGGATTTGTCCAGAGAAGGAAGCCCCGCGCGGTGAGGACTTGAGACCGTTGCACATGTGGCATAACGGTAACCCGCTCCTATTGACTAAACGCTAGGATGATCCAGTGATACGTCGAAGACTGTCCTACACACACTTTTGGCTTCGAGTGGTAACGCTCTCGATGCCAGCGATCGCATTTGCGCTAGCCGCGCTAATTCGCTTTACGCTTCCTGTATTCCGTTCCCGGACCGGCGATGTCGACCCGGGACCTTATTTCGGTCTCCTACTACTTACTACGATCGTGTGGGCGCTGTTATTGGAACACTTTGGGTTATCAGAGGTCGAAGGCTTGTTTGCTGCAGGCGGTAAGACGCGCAGATTGTTTTCTACATGTGTCGCCACTTACGCTTCGGTTATGGCTGTTACGTTTTTTTATAGGGGAATCGCCTTTTCTCGTTTGTTCGTCTTGCTGGGTGCTATAGCGTTGTTCCTTCTGACCGGATTCGCTAGGCTTATGTTTCGGGTGGTATTGAACAGAGTCCGAGAAAACGGCAGCTGCGTCCGAATCTTGATTGTTGGGGCGGACCGATACGCGGATCAGGCTGCTCGGTTGTTGCTGGCCGGACAGGTTATGCCGTGCCGTTTGGTTGGTTTCGTGCGTCTGCCCGATCAAGCGTTAGAGGTTCCGACCAGCGATGTTTTTGAACTTGATGAGATCGACGATGTGGTGAGAAAGAGCCGAGTCGATGATGTCGTTATATGCCTTCCGCTCTCTCGATGGGATGAGATTCCTACTGTCATGTCAATGCTGGAAGGCTTGTGCGTCCCGGTTCGTACGATTTTAGACTTCGGTGACGGGGTACTCGTTCGGGATAGATTATTTGACCTCGGGGGCGTTATGATGCTCGATATTCGCAGAACGCCTGCCGAGTCTGTACCATACCTCTTTATTAAGAGAGTCTTTGACATTGTGTTTTCGGTGGTTGTGCTTGTTTTCGCTGCACCACTTTTAGCATTGATTGCTCTAGTCGTACGGCTGAGTTCGCCCGGACCTGTATTGTTTGTTCAGGAACGCGTGGGCTTAAACGGAAGGATCTTCAGGATTTATAAATTCCGGACCATGCGGGTCGAGGATCCACAGCAAAGCGACACGCGATGGACAACTCGGAACGATCCGCGGCGCACCCCATTCGGTGCGTTCCTCCGCCGCGCGAATCTCGATGAGTTGCCGCAGTTCATCAACGTTCTGAAGGGTGACATGAGTGTTGTCGGACCAAGGCCAGAGAGACCGTATTTCGTCCAGAAATTCCTTGAAGATGACATACACTACAATTCGCGCCATTACCTAAAGGCAGGAATCACAGGTTGGGCTCAGGTGAACGGTCTGCGCGGCGACACTTCGATTACGAAACGTCTGGAATATGACCTGTATTATCTGAAGCATTGGAGTTTCACTTTTGATCTGCAGATTGTTCTACTGACGTTTTTCCGCATGTTCTCGAGCCAAGAGGCGTACTAGAACGGCCGTTAGAATGAAGGACAATGAGGACCGGTGAACTGAAACCAACAACACCAACTTGTTTGTACGTGCAGTTCGCAGGCCGGTGGTACTCTGGACTGTGGCCAATCATGAGCGTTGTCCATGGTTTATTATGAGCCTCGCATTCTAGCTATCCTGGAAATGGCCGGCGAAGGCTCTATTGCGGAAGGGTTGCTGTTTGTCCCGATCCCATGAATTCTCCTGACTTGTTTGCGTCAGTAGTCTGGTAAGTCGCTGCCTGTGTGTCCTAAGTAAATTTGAGGTCCGGCCGATGTGTATACGAATCTTCGTTGGATCCCCGAACCAGTTGTGCCACTTCTGTTGACCGGGTCGGCCGGCTCAACCGTGACTGTGATGGGAGGTTGGCAGTTCGCGAGCGGCTACCCGCTAGGTTGTCCGATAAAGGAAGACTCGGTGAGGTTTACAACGTTTCCTCCCGGCATCCCGTTATTCTCGCGACCCGATGCAGCGTAAGCGACGAACGGTCCCGAACATCCGCGAAGTCCCGTTTCAGCTGGATGTCGCCGACTTTAGGCGTTGCTCCCTTGAATCCTGCTTCTATTTCCGCAGCTTGCAGGGCAATCGAGGGGAGGACGAAGGCGGGATGCTGGCCGTTCCGCTGTGGTTATAAGGAGCGGCCGATACTTATGCCGCCGTCTCTGGATTTGCGGTACGGGCAGCTCGATGAAGTTTACCACTTAGATGCCGTCCCGCCACGTCAGGAGGTGGAGAATGTGGAATCCAGATATCGGCTGCATACAAAGGGTCTTTCGATCGTTTCTTGTTCCGACGAAGGGTATCTTCAACAGCTTCAACAGCTATGGTCGGACTGTTGCGCCGCGCGAGCAGGAGGCGCCTTACGCCATGCGTAACATACCTGATGAATCACTCTTTTGGATAGCTTAAGCCGTCGAAATGGGTAGCCATACTACCCCTTTCTCCCTCTCTAATTTTTCCCCGCCAGTAATCCAAAAGGTCTCGGACCGTCTTACCCAGTGCGATCTGAGGACTCCACCCAGTTTCCTTTCTGATCTTGCTCGAGTCTCCCTGTATGATTGACATTTCGTTCGCGCGAACGCACGCCGGATCGATATCAATTTTAACCGCGGTTCCACAGAGGGCGCGGAACTTCTCGACTACATCCGCCAGCAGCACGGCTGATCCGGAGCAGACGTTGTACACCTCGCCCGTCCTCCCTTTGGCAAGCAGCGCGATGTAGGCCCGTACCACATCACGAACGTCGGTGAAGTCCCGCTTCACCTGGATGTTTCCCACGCTGAGTCGGGGCGGCCGCAGACCAGCCTCGATTTCTGCAAACTGCTTCGCCATGGACGACATCACGAATGTCGGCTGTTGTCCCGGACCGCTGTGATTGAACGATCGGCTTGTAATGATGCCGCCGGTGGTGCAGTTCCGGTACGTCACAAGCAAGAGTTCCGCCATCGCCTTGCTCGCAGCATAAGGATTATTTGGATTTACCGGGCTGTTTTCGGTCAGAATCCCGCCTGACCTATCGTAAACCTGAGACGTGCTGACATTGAGAACCCTCGGGGGTGAAGGCAAGTTCATTGCCGCTTCAAACAAGTTGTACGTCCCCAGTACGTTAATTTCGAAGGTAAGTCGGGGGTTGCTCCAGGAGATGTCAACGGCAGAAATGCCGGCGAGATGGTAAATCTGGTCTGGGCTAACGTGGCGGACAACCGAATTAACCTCATCTCGGCGGCGAAGGTCGAGCGGATAGTACTCTACTTCTGTGTCAGGCGGGGACGCTTTGGAGCGGGAGGTCAATACGAAGATCTTTGATGTCTTTGTTCTTAGAAACTGGATGAGGTGGGTTCCTACAAATCCAGTTCCGCCGGTGATGAGAATACGCTCCACTGGGCACTTGCTTCCGGCCGATTCGACGCGAGGGACCTAACGCGCTCCGAAGGATGCCGCCTTCGAAGTGTCTGTAGACAGTAGTTCGAGGTCACTGTCGACCATCACTTCGATCAGCTTTTCGAAGGCGACCATTGGCTCCCAGCTTAGCTTCTGCCGAGCCTTTGCGTAGTTGCCGCGCAAGTGGTGCACTTCAGCCGGCCGCAGGAGTTCCGGGTCGATCTCGACGTGCTTTCGGTAGTCAAGCCCAACTCGCGCAAACGCGACTTCCAACAAGCGTTTCACCGTGTGCGTTTGTCCAGTCGCCACTACAAAATCGTCGGGCTTGTCCTGCTGGAGCATTAACCACATCGCACGAACATAGTCCCCGGCAAAGCCCCAGTCGCGTTCGGCCTCTAAATTCCCCATTTTGAGCTTCTGCTGAAGCCCAAGCTTGATCCGGGCGACGTTGTAGCTCACCCGGCGGCTCACGAACTCCACTCCACGGCGAGGCGACTCGTGATTGAACAGAATCCCCGAACACGCGTACAGGCCGTAACTCTCCCGCGCATTGACTGTGATCCAGTGGCCGTAGAGCTTCGCGACTCCGTACGGGCTTCGCGGGTAGAATCGAGTCGACTCGTTCTGGGGTGACTCTTCCACCATGCCAAACATTTCACTGGAAGACGCTTGATAGAACCGGATCGCAGGATTAACGACTCGAATAGCCTCAAGTAAACGCGTAACGCCCAGCGCGGTGAACTCGCCCGTCAGCACCGGCTGACTCCACGAGGTAGGCACAAACGATTGAGCAGCGAGGTTGTAAATTTCGTCTGGCTCAGTTTTCTGGATAGCGGCAATGAGGGAACTCGGATCAAGGAGATCCCCAGGAACAAGCCCAACCTTGTCCTGAAGATGGGCGATGCGCTCGAAGTTGATGGTGCTGCTGCGGCGAATGAGGCCGTAGACGCGATAATTCTGACTCAGTAAGAACTCTGCGAGGTACGAACCATCTTGGCCCGTAATTCCAGTTATGAGAGCTTTCCGTGGCATGTCGTCTGAAGGACTTCAAAAAGAAAGCTGAGTTTAGCACACTCGACATTGGCTGGCCGGGTGTCCTCCTCCCTGTAACCGTCCAAATAGCGATGCCCGGTAGCGGCGCGGGCAGGCCAGATACTGGTTGGTCTGGGTGTACTGCAATTCACGCCACTTCGGAACCAGTTTCTTGCGCAGGGGGGTGTAGCAGTTCTTGACTGTGGAAGCTCGGTGAGCCTACCCAGCGGCTTTAGGTGACCGCCATGCCGGACCGACTAGCTAGCGCCTTAACCTGCGCTTCCACCCAGGGATAGGTCAGTTCGATGCCTTCCTTGAGGCAAATGTTGGCCCGCCATCCGATGGAATAGATTTTGGCGTTGCTGAAATTGCGAGAACGCACACCCACCGGACCCTCCACGTGGTTAACATGAATTCTCTTTCCCGCTACCTGCGCCACCGTGCCTGCAAGTTCGTCGACACTCACGTACTCAGGGCAACCGATATTCACAGGCCCATGCAGGTCGGACCGCATCAGCATGAAAATACCTTCCACCATATCGTTGACATGCGTGTACGAGCGAACCGCGCTTCCATCGCCCCAGACCTCGATCGTGCCGCCGTCCTCGACCTCGGCCACCTTGCGGCAAATTGCTGCAGGCGCTTTCTCCCGCCCGCCGCGCCATGTACCCTCGGCTCCGTAACAATTTTGAAACCGTGCGATCCTCACTTGCATTCCGTAGCGCCGTTCGTATGCCATCGCCACGCGCTCTGAGTACAACTTTTCCCAGCCGTATTCGTTGTCCGGGTGTGCCGGGACGGCGTCTTCTTCCGACATTTCTGGCT
>Ga0307479_10006271_pt1 | contig 10914 bp, 11 predicted proteins | sample atmos_gasesECM4C_FD_203743 | JGI IMG/M metagenome (GOLD analysis project Ga0307479, IMG submission 203743) | Hardwood forest soil microbial communities from Morgan-Monroe State Forest, Indiana, United States - atmos_gasesECM4C_515 | ecosystem: Environmental > Terrestrial > Soil > Temperate...
GTTGGGCGAGTTGGGCGATTCACGGCCTTTTCAAAAAGCTAACTGATTGTGGCGACGCGTCTTAGCTTTAGTGATTCCCCGTTCGCAACGAGGAAGTCGGGGGTTCGAGTCCCCTCTCGTCCACCAACTACCTTGCTTTGCGAAAGCCGGATGCTTCATCCGGCTTTCGGCGTTATGAGACCGGAAGAGTTGGTCTTTATTCTTTCGAATTCCGCAGGGCGTGGGATTCGCGAGCCGTCGGTCCGTTGATTCCATTCCGAAGCTCAGGGAAAGCGATCTTCCCCCGCAGCCGTTCTCCGTCCCGGCGAGCAGGACGCTCGACTTACCGGTTGTGAAACGACCCATAGAAAACCCGATTAGCGATCCGCCAGCCGGATGTTCAGCGCAATGCGGTCTTCGGTTCCGAAGGTACGAGAGATATGACCCTTCCCGGTTGAGTCTTCAACCAGAACGATGCTTCCCGACGCCAACGAAACTTTTTGACCGCCGGAGATCTCGAATTCTCCCTGCCCACTCAACGTGATCAGGTACTGACGATATGTTTCTTGGTGCCAGTCCCGGACCCAACCTGGAGAAGTCCGCGCGAATACCAAACTAGTGACTTTGATCGGGTCCGAAAATTCAATGCCGTTTCGCGAAGGATCAGATTTCAGATTTCCAGTAATCTCTTCGGCGTGTGTTTCACCGTCAGAACCGGTATAGATCCTCGTAATCGTAACCGGCTTGCGGTGCTGAGCCGTCAATAGGTGCGCGCACCAGCCGAACGCGAAGCAGCCTACAAGTGCGGACGAAAGAAGCCATTTTGATTGCATTGATTCCTCCTGGTTGGTGGGCCAAGTCTATCAGGTCTTCGCCAAGGTCGATTTCACGAACCGTGTCGCAATAAGGACCTCTTTCGGGACGGGTTACTCCGCACTTGGCCGTGTAACGCGCGAACCGTTGATATGTCTCCGATTTGATTTTCGAAGCAGGATTGGTACCGAACGCGCATGTGTTTACCGACATAGTTTCACTTGGACGAAAAGTCGGCTATTCGTAGAAGTGACCTCGCTAGGATCCAACTACAGTCGAAAACGGACCATTTTCATGCTGGATTCTGCCAACTTAGCCACATAAGGCCACTCGCACGATAGTTCGCCACTGGGCTCCGGAGTGAGGGCCCATGTTCGTACTCCCCCTGCTCCGCAAAAAGAAAACTCCGGGTTGTCCAATTCAGAGGGTTCTCGAAAATGACTTTGTCGTCGTTACAGGCACAGGGACCGCGCTTGATTTTATCCGGCTTCTCACCGTCGAACTGCACTGAAAAGACAAAGAGAAGACCGGTTTGCCAGGTTTGCCAATTAAGGGCCCCGTGAAAACAGCTAAGTGATTGTGGCGCCTTGCCTTAGCTTATTTTCCCCACGGTTCGCAATGAGGAGGGCGTGGGTTCGAATCCCATCTCGTCCACCAGTCCCAAAGTACTTGGGCCATTCGCGCAACCACTGGAGTTGTCAGAGTCTCGATTTGCCGGTCTACGAGGGCAATCTTCGCGTCCAACCCTCGCCGCACGCTTTCGAGCAATCGTGCAGCCAGAACGATTCCCGGAATGCTGTGTTCGGGAGGCCGACGGGACAATAAATCCAAAATAGACGCAGAAGTGCAGCGCCGCGAACCGAATGAAATATTCGAGCCTTCGCCCATGGCGCACGAAAGCCGTACGTTCCAAGATAGCGGTCTCAGCCATACCTGCAGTGTACAACGTCGTCGAGCCGCCTCCGGCATGACCCATCCTGGGATCACACTCCCTCGAATTTGGCCTTGAGTGATGAATATCAAAGACTTGGAGATAGAATTCATTAGGAGGCCCCTCATGCATCGCCCTTTGCTTCTGATCCCAAGTCTTCTGCTCATCTCAATGCCTGCTTTTGGTCAATCTGGCTCAAGCGATTCACAGACTCTCCAGGCTCTGCTGGCTGAGGTTCGCCAACTGCGACATGATCTGCAGACCACCACAGTAGGCGCGCAAAGGGCACAAATCCTGATCTACCGTGTCCAAGCTCAAGAATCCGTCGTTAGACGCATGCAGGACCGCGTTGATGACGCCCGATCACGGCTCGCTCAGATTCGCACTGAGCAAAGCAACCGTGCGGCCTCTATCAAACAGATCGAGGAGAAGAAAAGCCGTAGTGAGACTCCGTCAACGGAACAAAAGGACCTCGAAGATACCCTCACCCAAATAAAAGTAAGGTTCGATGCGGACGCGAATAAAGAGGGAGAAATCCAAGCAACGATAACCGATGCCGAAGATCGATTGAGGATGGAGCAAGCCAAACTCGATGGGCTACAGAATCACTTGGAACGACTGGAAAAAATACTGGAAACCTCCAGCCAGCAGGCAGGCGCCAATCCGCGTTAGGCGAGGTTGCCAGCAATTATCCGTGAGAGCCTGCGTTTGACCGCGTTTCGGTCTGAAGAGTATCGTCGGCCAGGAATCCAAGCAAGATCGAAATGTTCCTGATCGGGATTAGTTTAGTAAGGACCAAGGCTAGAGACTTGGTACTGGGGGGTAAGGGTCATTTATATGGCGTGCTGCACTGGATATTGCGCTGCAGAGGGGCAGTTCAATCGCAAGGTGGCTGAGCGCGATCTGCGGCGCTACCGACGCCGTGGCGCGGACGCAACCACACGGCTCATTCTCGCGGAACTTCGGCGCTGGCCGCTGGAGGGACGGCGGCTCCTGGATATCGGAGGCGGGATAGGAGTCATCAGCAAGGAGCTCGCCGGCACCGGCGTAGCCAGCGCTACCATCGTGGAAGCGTCACCTGCTTATTTGGAGGTTGCGCGGCGCGAGGCCGGATCACAATACGGAACACGCCCCACTCGATTTATCCTGGGCGACTTCGCCGTGATCGCAAGCACCCTGCCCGACGCCGACGTAGTGACACTCGACCGCGTCGTCTGCTGCTACCCTGACGCTGAGGCGCTGCTCCGGCAAGCGGCGGGACGGGCGCGCCAACTGCTAGCGTTCACCTATCCCCGAGACCGTTGGTATGTGCGGACCCTGATCGTGCTGGAAAACCTCTGGCTGCGGCTGACGGGCAAGGAGTTTCGGGCCTTTGTTCACGCGCCAGACCGCATGGCAGCGCTGTTGGAGTCTGCGGGGCTCGTGCGCGCCACGCGGCGCGAAACGCTCGTTTGGACACTGGACCTCTATCGCCGAGGAAACACCATCTAACACACACTTCAAGCCGGTGGGCTTGGCATCTATCGTAGACTTCGTTTCAGGACAAGGTCTTAGTTGTAAACTAGCAGCTAGTGGGAGTGCTTCCGTGGATGCAAAGACGCATTGGGAAAAGGTCTACGCGACCAAGGCACCAGAAGCGGTCAGCTGGTACCGTCCGCACCTTGAAACCTCGCTTGCTTTGATAGAGCGCGCGGCTGCCGGATATTCTGCATCCATCATTGACGTTGGCGGCGGCGAATCCACCCTCGTTGATGACCTCCTTGCACGGGGCTATGAGAACATCACCGTCCTCGATGTTTCTCAAACCGCTATCGACGTGACCGAGAAGCGATTGGGTTTGGCCGCAGAACAGATCCAATGGCTCGTCGCCGATATCACGGAAGCACATCTTGAGCCCGGGGCTTACGACGTGTGGCACGACCGCGCGGTGTTTCATTTTCTTACTGCAAGCGAGCACCGTGCTGCGTATGTTCGACAGGTCGGCCACGCCGTGAAGCCTGGTGGTCATGTAATTGTCAGCACATTCGGCCCAGAGGGTCCCACAAAATGCAGTGGGCTCGACGTTATTCGCTATGACGCCGAATCATTGCACGACCAGTTTGGCGTCCGCTTTCGCTTGGTGGAGAGCTCCAAAGAACTGCATCGCACACCATTTGGCACTACCCAGCAGTTTCTGTTTTGCTATTGCAAGGTCGAATGAACAGATCACACGGAACACCCCATGAGCGCAGCCACATCATCTGAGCTGCCGGATGTCTCTCGGCGCGTTGTTCAACTTCAAGCTCTCACCATCGTCTGGATGACCGTAGAGGCTGTCGTTTCGCTCGGGTCGGCTTGGAGTTCGCATAGTCCCGCTCTCTTTGCATTCGGAGGAGACAGTTTGATCGAAGTGCTTTCGGCAGCCGTCGTGTTCTGGCGTTTTCGGTTCGAACTCAATGAGGCACGGGCAGCTCGGATTGCCGGAGTTTTGCTTTTCGCGCTGGCGGGACTCGTGATGCTGACTTCCGTTCTGAATTTTCTTGGATATCGTGAAGCGCAGCGGAGCCTGGTCGGAATTGGAACCTTGTTGGCCGCCGCAGTTGCAATGCCTTGGCTCGCCAGCCGAAAACGGCAGTTGGCAGCCGTCACTTCAAGTGCTGCGTTGAAGGCGGATGCGGCTCAGTCCGCCTTGTGCGCCTACATGGCCTGGATCGCTTTGGCGGGACTACTTGTCAATGCTATATGGGGAATCAGTTGGGCAGATCCCGTCGCCGCTTTGGCTCTCACTCCCCTCATTCTGCGAGAGGCATGGACTGCCGTTCATTCGTCTAAATTAGGCTGCACTTGCTGCACACCTTAAATAGAGCTTTAAGGCCAGCCTTCAACTGTTCTTGTTCCTCGCGGGAACGCCGTCAGCAGCAGTATTCGCACGGTAGCAGACCACAATTGCCTTAATACTGATGTAAGATCGGCGCTACATCTTCCAACGGAAAGATGCCCAATGCCCACTGCGATCAGGGTCCTCGGCCTATTTGTTGTCGCCACATCGTTCGAGTTCACTTCCAGCGTACTCCAGAATTCACCTCCGGACTCCCACGTTGTTTGGGAGTTTGCGACCGGTGGCTGAGTCTTCTCGGCTCCCGCAGTTGCGGGGGGCCTAGTTTTTGTTGGTTCTTGCAACGGCCTTTTCCGCGCGCTCAATAAAAAGACCGGCACTCCCGTCTGGACGTTCGACACGAGACAGGATGGCGGCCCCTCCGAGTTCCATGGCAACCCGGTCGTCACGGACGATCTGGTCGTTGTTGCGAGCGATCACCGCACGGACTCAGGGAAGGGCTTTGTGTACGCCTTTGAAAAAAACACGGGGAAGGTACTGTGGAAATACCCCGTGGGCCACGGGGCGATGACCGATCTTCTTCTTCACAACTCCACAATCTATGTCGTGACGCTCGAAGACGAACTTCTCGGTCTGGATGTTGCCACTGGACACCTCCGATGGAAATTCTCCAGCGGCGCTTCCAATGAAGACTATTTTACCAACTCCACGCCAGTTCTTTCCACGAACCGCGTGATCTTCGGCGGCCTGGACGGAACCGTGTACGCGCTGAATGCCGATTCCGGCGCCGTCATCTGGAAGCGCGCCTTGGGCGTTCGCGTTTCTACATCGATCGCTATTCAAGGTGGGAATGGCTACGTTGGCACTATCGCCGGCCGTCTCTACCGCTTGGACCTGAATTCCGGTGCCGTGACAGCCGACCTCCCTGTCGATGGACGAGCGGAAGGCAAGCTCACGGTCTGCGGAAAATCCCTGTTGGGTTTTCTCGGGAATCAGGTTGTTTTCAATCTGAACTTGCAGGAGACAAAGATTCGCTGGACGCGGCTCGCTGCAAAGGAGTGGACGTCAGCTCGGCCCTATTGCTCGGGGGACACTGTGTTGGTAGGCGACCATGATGCGCTGGCCGTCTTTCGCGTTTCCGATGGACAACCGATGGGAACACGTAATTTCCCCGGAATCATCCGGGGCATAGGAATCGACAAGGACATGCTGTACGCTGGAACGCTCAAGGGCGTCGTGTATGCCTATCGTGGAAGCTTTTGAAGTCTATAGCCAGACGCACTTCAAGCGAGCGAAATAGGACACAACGGTCGTTGCGCGTCTATCATTGGCAGCGATCCTTCATCGACGCGCCACGGTAACAAGCGCATCGTGGGAACGCGGGATCCCTCTTTCCTATATGTATGCTCGTTCTATGAGCAGCAAGAGACAGCTCACTCGTTCCGAGGTCCAACAATTCTTCAGCAAAAGGACTGAGACCTACAATTCTTTCATCTCCGCGTTCAGATATCCCCAGGGAATCCGTGCCCTGCTCCAAGCCTCCGATCTGCTTCATCCTGGGCTTCGCGTCCTGGATGCTGGTTGCGGATTCGGCGTAGTGACATTTGCTTTCATTGAAGCAATGGCGAGCAGAGGATTGAAATACGATTCTATCCACGCTTTCGATCTCACTTCAGGAATGCTCTCCCGCTTCCAGACGAGCTTGGATACCAGCGGGATCAATGACGTTCAGCTTTGCCAAGCTGACGTACTTGAGCTCGACCAACTTCCGCAGTCGTAGATGGAATACGACCTAATCCTGTCGGCCTCAATGTTAGAGTATCTACCGAAAAGTGAGCTTCCGCTAGCACTGGCGGAACTCCGTAAGCGCCTCTCGCCAAATGGAACTCTCTTTATTGTGATCACGAAAAAGAGCCCGGAAGCGAAGATACTTATCGAGTGGTGGTGGCGCTCTGAAAGCTATTCTCGGGAAGAACTCCACCAAGCCTTCGCGGCTGGAGGTTTCTGCGATGTGACCTTCAAGCTATTCCCGGGCCGATACTTTTGGCTGAATAGGTCCTCGTACGCAGTCGAGGCCAGACCAGACCTGAGTCGCTAGCTCCATCCGCCTTCAAATTTGCACGAATCTGAGCCGTCACTTCGCGTACGTGCGCCGTCTCTCATTACGAGCAACGGCTTTCACATCGGGCAGATGGAAACGACATATCTAGCGCTGTCCCCGAAGTCGTGGACCTACTGTTTCTGGGGCACCGCGACACCACGATCACAAAAGCGCTACTTGCGGCGTTCTTCAGCGTGACAAAGAAAACCGCCCGACCGAAGCCGGGCGGTACAGAGCCGACGCGCAACATGGGCCAAACCCTGAGCCTTTCCGCAACCTATGGCCAGCTTGAATGAAAGGACAAACCTCTACTTCAGTAGGGATTAGCCTACTTGTCTTCGTCTTCGTCCTTGTTTCTGCTGGCGACGAATCCGTGCGTGTGCAATTTCCCCGCGGCGTCTTTAGATACATAGAACCCGACGATGTCGCCTTCGGGGTTGATGCCGCGTGCCTGTGTTGACACCACGTCATCCCCTGGGAAGTCGATGATGGTGAAGTCGCCTTTTCTGAGCAAGAAACCATGAGTCTTATTCGCAGAGTCGATAAAAAATCCGACAGTCTCGCCGGAGCGACTAACGTCGCGGGCATCGGACGATACAGAGTTCGGTATGTCGAGAAGTTGATAGTCTCCCTCCTCCACCTTATAGGCGTGAAATTCATTTGGGGTAGGAAACCACACGCCAACGATAATCCGGCCGTGCCGCGTGATTCCGTTGTGCATGGTGCCAGGCACGGAGAAGGATTCGTATGTACCGTTCTCATACACATACCCGTGCATTGTCCCGCCCCCAGAAGCCGCAAAATCGCTATTTTGGTGGTGATAGCACCCCACGACCTGACCGGTCGGTGTGACTTTGATGGCGAACGTGTTCTCCGCGCCAGGAAAGTCGATCGCTGTAAAGTTCCCGGAGGCATCCCTAAGAAAAGCGCGGGTCCGCAGGGCGTCGCCGCCCGCGACTGTGCCGTGATCCGTATAAAGTCCGACGACGACACCCTCCGAGCTAATTCCCTGAGGCGAGGTAGTACCGCTGATGCCGCCTGGGTAGTCAATCGTTGTAAATGTGCCTTCGCTCAAAAGGAAACCGTGGACTACACTTCCTACTTGGTAGCGGCCAACGATATCGCCTTCAGCATTGATACCGAAAGCTTGGGTTAAGGTCACCCCGGTCAAATCCACGTCGATCGACTTGAAGTTCAGATGGGGTTTAGATCCGGCGAGGGCCTCCCCAAATGGTACGGTCAGGCCCACCACCAACAGTATTGCCGCAATCGTCAGCACGGCTATTTTTACGTTTCTCATCTCTTCTCCCCTCCTCTCTTTCACTTTCCTCGCGAGACGCTCGAACATCTGAACGTTTCGCGAATATGGCCTTTGTTCACAAGCCACCATTTCCCTACGACTTTGCAACCAAGGCGGGGAACGGTCAATTCGCGCAGGATTAGTTTTGGGTAAGGGTCGAAGTCAGTGAAAACATAGGTGTTTGCAGACTTGAGTATCGGCGCTTTTTTTTTTGGGCGTATAATGCGCCTACGGCTTTGGTGTTTGCGTGTCCAACACTCCTTCCAACAACGCGCCTATCCGTTTCGGAATCTTCGAACTAGAAGTTGATAGTGGAGAACTCCGCAAGTCGGGGCGCTCGGTTCGGCTCCGCCCGCAGGCCGCCAAGATCCTAGTGCTACTTGCTTCTCGTCCCGGCCAACTCATCACACGAGAAGAGCTACGGGAGAATATCTGGGGAAGCGAAACTTTCGTTGATTTTGAGCACGGCCTGAACCTGTGCATCCGCGAGGTCCGAGCAGCCCTGGACGATGACGCGGATACGCCGCGGTATGTCGAAACACTACCCAAGCGAGGCTACCGCTTCATTGCACCCGTCCAGGAAACAAACCAGCAGCAAACCCTTGGCCGCTATCGCCTCACAGGGAAGATCGGCGCCGGCGGCATGGGTGAGGTGTACCAAGGCCAAGACTTGCGCTTGGGCCGCGAGGTAGCTATTAAGGTTCTTCCACCGGGCGCACTTCAGGACGAGAACGCTCGGAGCCGGTTCCGGCGAGAGGCTGAACTCCTGTGCAAGCTTAATCATCCCAATATCGCCACGGTTTACGACTTCGAGACGCAGGGCGGCAGCGACTTCCTCGTCATGGAGTACATCCGCGGGGACACACTCAGCGACAGACTTTGCGCCGGGCCTTTGCCGGAAAAAGATGTGTTGCGGCTCGGCTTGCAATTGGCAGAGGGAATCGCCGCCGCGCACGAGCATGGCGTGATTCACCGCGACCTGAAACCGGGCAACTTGCGAGTCACACCTGACGGCTGGTTGAAAATTCTCGACTTCGGACTAGCCCGAGCCATCAAGCCGGCAATCGAGAACAATGCGACGCAAACAGCAACGCGAACGACAGATGTGGAAGGCACATTGCGCTACATGGCACCCGAGCAGTTGCGCGGGCAGACCATCGACGGCCGCAGCGATATTTACGCTGTTGGCTCGGTACTTTACGAAATGACGACGGGTCAGGTGCCATTTGACGATAAGCTCACCACTGCTCTGGTCGAGGCCATCCTGCACCAGCCACCGAGACCTCCACGACAGCTGAACTCGTCGATTTCCCCACGGCTGGAAGACATCATCCTCAAATGCATGGAGAAGGACTCTGGGAATCGCTACCAATCGGCAAAGGAGCTTGCGGTGGACCTGCGGAGGCTTGCACCCAGCACGGTGACGTCCGCCATGGCCGCTGCTCCGCGCCGGTTCTCGCGGCGGCAAATGGCGTTGGTGGCTGGAATCGTTTCGGCGATCGCAGCCACGGCACTTGCCTTGGCGAATCCGGGGGAGTGGCGTACGCGCCTGTTCGCGGGCTGGTCTCCACCCGTGCGCACGATTGCCGTGCTTCCGCTCCTGAACCTTACGGGCGATGCGACGCAAGACTACTTTGCCGATGGAATGACCGAGGCGCTGACCACTGATCTGGCGCGCATGGAGACTTTGCAGGTGCTCTCGCGCTACTCGACGATGCAGTATAAGCCGCCGAAAAAGCCGCTGCCGGAGATCGCCAAAGAACTCCACGCCGATGTCGTTGTAGAGGGCTCGGTGCAGCGTTCCGGCGATCGCGTGCGAATCACGGCACAACTGATCCGCGCCGCCACCGACAAGCATCTCTGGGCGGAAACCTACGAGCGCGACTTCCATGACATTCTGGCTTTGCAGGATGACGTCGCCTCGGCCATTGCCAGACAGATTCAGTTTAAGCTGGGGGGACCAGAACCACTGCCTATTGCAAAGCCGCATCCCATCAGCCCCGAGGCTTACGAAACTTACTTGAAGGCCAACTCTTACCAGGACCAGGTCGATTTGCAAAAGAGCATCGATTATTACAATCAGGCGATCAAGCTCGCTCCCGACTATGCCCCCGCTTACGCGCACATGGCTGGCTCTTACTTCTTTCTGGGCTTCTTTGGCGCCATGCCGCCGCAGCAAGCCTGGGGCAAAGTAAAGGAACTGGCCCTGCTCGCAATCGCCAAGGACAATCAGCTGTCTGAGGCTCACGACGCTTTGGCCTCGGCGAAGCTGCACTATGACTGGGATTTTGGCGGCGCGGAGCAAGAATTCAAACGGGCGCTACAGTTGAACCCGAGCAACGCAGACACGCTCCACGGTTATGCTCATTACCTCATGGCCATGGGCCGGATGGAGGAATCTGCCGCCCAAAGCCGGCGCGCCGTTGACCTCGATCCGGTCGATGATGGCCTGACCGACTGCCTCTGCTGGCATCGTTACGCCGCGCGTCAATACGATAGCTCCATCCAGTTGGCGCTGGAGGTTTTGAAAAGGCAGCCAACCGATGCCTGGGAACAGGTGATTCTCGGCTGGGACTACGAACAGAAAGGCATGACCGAGCAGGCTGTCGCGGAATTCAAAAAGGCCGTTGAGTCCGCTGGTAAAGACAGCCCGATGGACACCTTCATTCTCGCGGGACTGGGGCATGCTTATGCCTTGGCGGGCGATAGGAGTGATGCGCAGGGAGTTCTTCAAACTCTTCTCGCACGAGCGAAACAGTCCTATGTTTCGCCCTTTGACATTGCCTTGGTCTATACCGCCCTAGGCGACAAGGATGCCGCGTTCGCCTGGTTGGACAAGGCGATGAAGGACCATTCCACTTGGCTGGTGTACAGCAAGTGGGAGCCGCGGCTTGACCCGCTGCGCTCAGATCCTCGGTTGCGAGACTTGCTCAGGCGTATCGGACTGCCAAATTAAGAGTTTTGTGTGCTTTCCG
>Ga0307479_10006272_pt1 | contig 10912 bp, 8 predicted proteins | sample atmos_gasesECM4C_FD_203743 | JGI IMG/M metagenome (GOLD analysis project Ga0307479, IMG submission 203743) | Hardwood forest soil microbial communities from Morgan-Monroe State Forest, Indiana, United States - atmos_gasesECM4C_515 | ecosystem: Environmental > Terrestrial > Soil > Temperate...
GGATTCGGAATCGGTGCGCCCGTGTTTCGCGAGATACCAACCACATGCTGGTCGTACTTGGCAAACCAATCCACTCCGAGTTCCTCGTCATTATTCAATGTCAACTCGCCGATTACCGTGCTGAGCGCGACTTGCGGCGCTTTGACATCAAGCTCATCCAAAATCTTTTGGACTTTGACCACGACCTCCTGGTTTCCGAGCGTGATGATCGTGTTCGCGCGCTGGTCGGCGATGATCTTGGCGTTGCCAATCGTTACCGCTTTGGGCGTCGTGTCTACCGGTTGGGTTTGAAGTTCTTCGGAAACATTTAAGGTGCTTCCGCTACTTCCGCCACCATAGGTGCCGCTCGTCGAAGAAGTCGTGCTTGCGCCTCCAGTGGTTGATGCCGTCGTCGTCCGACGCTGCGGAGATGGACTCGCTCCCGGCGCGCCGGGCGCTTCGGCGCCAGCGCCACCAGTCTGACCTGGCTCGGTCAACGCCTGCACAATAACCGGCAAGGCATCCGCCGCGGAAATATACTTCAACGCGCGCGTCACCGGTTTGGCGAATTCAACGTTCGCATCGAACTCTGCGATCAGTTTCCGAACAAACGGCATGTTGACCGGACGCGTGATAACGTGAATGCGATTGGTCCTCACGTCCGGCTCCAGCTTTATTTTCCCAACGATCACCGATTCCTCGGTTAACGCGGTCAAACCGGCGAGCTCGCTTGTCTCCCCTCCCGGAGGCGGTGGCACATTCGTGGCGCCGACCGGCCGAACATTCCCACGATACCCACCCGGCTGACCGGGCTGACCTGGCTGACCGGTCTTTTCGGTTTTTTCAAAGACATCCTTCAGCATGTCGACCACTTTGCTCACGTCGGCGCGTTCCAATCTGATGAACTCGCTCACTACTTCCGCCGGCGGCGCGTCCACCTGATCGATGATCTTGGCCAGAGTCCGGATGACACTGGAATTTTCCGTCACCAGAATCGCGCCCGCTTTCGGCAGCGCGAGAAACGAAGTGTACGGCTGCGGCGGAGAGAGATATTGCCCGAGCGCCTGGAGCAGTTCCTGCGGATCCGCGTAACGCAGTTTGAACAAGTAACTGATAACGTGATCGCCGTCGGGAATTTCGCTTTCGTCGGAGACAATCGGTACACCGGTCGTGCGCGGATTTCTTCCCGTGCCGATCACCTTTACGAGGTCGCCCTCGGACGGAACGAGCGAATAACCGTTCAGCAACAAACTGACCTCGATGATTTTGATCGCTTCGTCGCGCGGCACATCCTTGCTCAGGAAAATGTTCACCTTCCCGGTCACGAAATTATCCATGATTAGCTTTTTGCCGGTGAGCGATTCGTAAAATCGAAGCACGTCGGCTACGTCGCTGTTTGGAAATTGCAGCCGCACGGTTTGCTGAGCTCCTAGCTGAGGATTCGTCGCCGGAGGCTGACCGACCACCCGCGGCACTGATGGCGCCGGTCGCCCGGGCTGTGCCGCGTCGGCCTGGGTTTGGGCAATTACTGGCGGTGTTTCGGAAGGATCTTCCTCATCGGTTTCGTCGAGGTCCTTTGACACTTGAGCCTGGACCAATTGCGGGGCCGGCTTGGCTTTCCCACCAGAATGCGTGACTGGCGCAACTTGAGCGAAATTCACGGTCGCCGCGAAAACGGCCAGCAACAGAAGCCCCAAAAATCGACGCACAACGTGAAGGTTGAGCAGCGATGCTACCAGATGCGCGAGAGCGGGTCAATTCGCTTCGCTTGCGAAAAACTGGGCGCCGGAAACGCCCTGACACCGTTCGTAACCGAGGTCGATCTTGACGCGCGCGCTTGAATTCGCTTTGCTGTGTCAGCGGATCCCCATTTTATGAAAACGTCGCTTCGACTTCTCGCCACGATTTTCGTTTTAAGTTTCGTCGGCTTCGTTCGCGCCGGTGATTTCGTTAGTCAGGTCGTGCAGGCAAATGCGAGCTTTACGATTAGTGTTCCCGGCAATCAATTCCTCGTCATCCGAAATTTCACACAGGCGGGACCATCGTCCTCAATAGCACTTCGCGGCACTATTACAGCTACAGATAGGACGGGTCTAACGGGAACGGTGTTAACAGCGACGATCGCCGATCAGGATCCGGGCGTGTTATTAGAGCCGGTCAACAATGTCGTGATCGCTGGTCCCTCGACCGTGACAGTAACCGGAGGCGACTCGACCTGTTTTATCACTTATCGCAAGGGCCAGGATTAAGTTTCGCTCCATTGCGAAACGTGAGTTCAACGATGAAGACGGTGGTCAGAACGTTGCTAACGCTTTCTGTTTTTGCTGCCGCTGCGTTCGCGGTCGACACCCAGTACAAAACCCGACTCATCACAAGCGCAACGCTTACCATTCACGTCAAAGACGGTCAGTTCATAACGATTAGGAACTTCACGCAAGATAAGGACGTCGGTCAGCCGCGTGGCGCGATCATGGCAGGCGTTATCCCATCGACCCCAACGCCGACGCCCACCGCAACCGCAACCGCAACTCCGACACTTAGCACAACTGCGGGGCCTGGGGTTGCCTTAAGTACGGGCGACAAGCTGACCGACAGTGCCACCCTGTTCGGAGACACCAATCCGACAGGGACCATCACTTTCAACCTTCTAGATCCAAGCTTGGTCCTAGTTTACACCGATATAGTTACAGTAAGCGGCAATGGCACTTATAGTACGGCGAGTGGGAACAACCCCGGGGGCTTTTTGCCGACCGTCACCGGCACCTATACATGGTCGGCTCTTTATAGTGGCGACAGCAACAATAGCGCGGCGATTGACAACATGCAGAATGAAAGTGAAATCGTAACCGCGACGCCGACGCCGGCTCCGACGCCCACGGCGACTCCGACGCCGATTTTCACAGCTTTGCTTACAGCAGCAATCCTGAACCCGCCGCCGGCAGAATTCATCAAACCAATCATCATCGCCGGACCGGCGACCTTGACGATCGATCCGGTTCCAGGCGCGACACTTTCAATAACGTACCGTAAATCACTCCAACCGATTCAGCCGACGCCGACGCCGACGCCAAGCATTGCTATTGTGATCAATGGCGCCACGGTGACTCCAACTCCGAGTTCAGCGCTGTCGGTGGGTACATCGACAACGACGTCGCACTCCACAGTTGCAACCGAATCATTGATGTCAGACGAGGACGAGGCGTTTTCATCCAGCCCAACGCCGACATCAACCGCGACCCCGACGCGAACTCCTTCGTCTCAGCTCCCGACTCCGACGCCAACACCAACTGCGACACCTTCAATCACTCCAACACCCTTGCCAACGCCGACGGCCTGAGTGGAGAAATTCCTGCCTTCCTGTTTTCCTCAGGGATTTCTGAGTTTGCTCAGGAGCTTCTCGTGGATGTTGTCGAAGCCGCCGTTGCTGAATACGGTGATGACGTCGTTTTTTTTCAACATCGGCACGATCCGCTCCACAATTGCGTCCGCGTTCTTTTCGTAAAACGCCGGCCGCCCGTTCATCGAGATTGCTGTTACCACCGCTTCCGGATGCAAACGTTCTTTCTCCGGAATCTGCTCCAGGCGCGCGACCTGCGAAATGAAAACGCCGTCGGCGAGTTTGAAGGCCTCGGGCAATTCGTTTTGAAATACCGCCCGCCGAGTCGTGTTTGAGCGCGGCTCGAAAATCGCCCACAGCCGGTGTCCTGGGAAGCGATGGCGCAACGCTTGCAGCGTTTGCGCGATCGCCGTCGGATGGTGTCCGAAATCGTCGATCACTTTAATGCCACGCGCTTCGCCCCGAATTTCCTGTCGTCGCGCGATGCCTTTGAAACTTTTCAGCGCACTGTCGATTTTCGCTTTCGGCACATCGTAAAATCGCGCCGCGGTCGCCGCCATCGCCGCGTTGCGCACATTGAATTCGCCGGCGAGATGGATTTCGTAAACGTCATCGCCGAGTTTGAATCGCGAACCGTCCGGCGAATAGGCGACGTCGCGAATCTGTTGCGCGCAATTTTTCGAGAACCCGACCTCGACCATTTGCGCCCGGCAATCTTTGGCCACTTCAACGCAATTGTGATCGTCGCCGTTAATCAAAACCATTCCGTTTTCGGGGACTATGTTGAGCAGACGCTTAAAGCTTAGTTTGATCTCCTCGATGTTGTTGAAGATGTCGGCGTGATCGAACTCGATGTTGTTTACGATCACCAGCTCGGGCAGGTAATGAATAAACTTCGAGCGCTTGTCGAAGAACGCGGTGTCGTACTCGTCGCCTTCGATCACGAAATGTTTGGAATCGCTGAGCCGCGCGCCCTGACCGAAATTTTTTGGGATGCCGCCGATCAGATAACCCGGTTTGCGTCCGGCTTTGTCCATGATCCAAGCCAGCAGCGCGGTGGTCGTGGTTTTTCCATGCGTGCCGGTGACGACGAGGTTGTGTTTGCCGCGCAGAAAATAATTTTTGAGCACCTCGGGCAATGAGAGATAGAAAAGTTTTCGGTTGAGCACCGCTTCGACCTCCGGATTGCCGCGCTTCATCGCGTTGCCGATCACGACCACATCAGTGTCGCTCGGGATATTTTCCTTCGAATAACCTTGATGAAGTTTGATCCCGCGTTCTTCGAGGAAGGTCGACATCGGCGGATAAACACTTTCGTCCGAGCCAGTGACTCTGAATCCGCGCTCTTGCAGCGCCGCCGCGACTGCGCCCATGGCCGTTCCGCTGATCCCAACGAAATGAAATTTCTGCGGCGCGGTTTTGGTCACGGCGAAAAAGAAACCACGGATTGCGCGGATTTCACAGATAAGAATCGCAGATACGAAGAACTATTCGTTCTAACCGCCTTATCCGTGGTGGTTATTACTTCTTTGTAAACACCTCGACCGCGTTCCACGATTCGTCTGGAGGAGTTTTCTCGTATCGCAACGCGCGTTCGAGATACATTTTGGCGAGAAAATCGTCGGGATAAAATTCCAGAAACCGCGAGAACAAGATCTTCGCTTCGGCAAATTGGCGGCCGCGGAATTTTTTGATTCCAACTTCGTACGATTCCAGCCAATTCAAAAGCTCGGGATCGACATTGGCCTTGCGGGAACCGATCAGAGTCAAGACGTCGACCGGCTCGGTTTTGCCTTTTACCTGAACAAGATCGACGGAGCGCAGATAGAACTCGTCGCCCACCAGCTCCGCCGTGGTCGCGCCGACCAAAATGTCAACATGGTATTGGCGAGTCAGCGCTTCCAATCGCGAGGCCAGATTTACCGCGTCGCCGATAACCGTCGGGTCGAGCCGTTCATGCGGTTGGTAGGAACCGATGTTGCCGATGACCGCATCGCCCTGATTGATCCCGATACCAAAGGCAAGCTGGGCAGTGCCATCCGCGCGCCAGGCGTCGTTCAGTTTCATCATCATCCGCCGCATTCCGAGCGCTGTGCGGACCGCGGCTTTTGCGTCTTCCGCGATGCCGTGGCTGCTGACGTTCCCCCAAACCGCCATGATCGCGTCCCCGATGAACTTGTCCAGCGTGCCACCGTTATCGAAAACCAGCGGCACCATCGCGCTCAAGTAGCGATTCAATTGCGACACGAGCGCAGCCGGATCGGCCTTCTCCGACAAACTGGTGAAGTCGACGAGATCCGAAAAAAGCACCGTCACCGGTTTGCGCGAGCCGAGCATTGAATTGTAATAGCCACCCGGATTGTCGAGAATTTCTTTGACCAGATTTTTGGAAACATAGCGCTCGAGGGTGCGACGAGTGCGCAATTTTTCCAACCGCTCCAGCGCGTACTCAAATCCGAGACCGGAGAGCCCGCTAGTGAGAAACGCGCTTATCGGCGGCACAACCATGAGCAAGAGACCGATGCGGTCGTAAAGAATTCTTGCGACACCAAAGTACGCTCCAGCGACGAGAATTAGGGTGGCAAACGTCAGAAATGGACGCCGCAAAAAAGCGACCAGGGTCCAAGCCCCCAGGCCGGCGACCAAAACCAAAACGAAATCGAGCCGAATTGGAGTCTCACGTAGAAATTCGTGATCCATGGCCGCGGCCAGCGCGTACAAATGAAAAACGGAGCCGGGCGTTTCCGAATTAATCGGCGTGTCGAAGACGTCATGGGCGATCTGCGACGAAGCACCCACCACGACGATCTTGTCCTTCAAAACGGCGCCATCTTTATAAACAGCCGTCCAGGTCTTCGGATAGAAAACCTCATAGACCGGTTGCGGCGGATAAGCATCGGCCTCACCAAAGCGGACAAGATGCCCCTCCAAATCACTCGGGATATCAGCGGCCTGTCCCAATTTTCTCAATGCGCGCGTGCTTAGCGCCTCGTAGGGCACTTCTCCGGGCATTGGATCGTTTCCGAGTAGCTGTTGATCTGTGAATCGATAGGAAACCGAACGAATTCTATTGTCGAGAGGATCGGGGAAAACTACCACGCAACCGACGCGGTCATCCTGCATTTGAGGCGGCGAAATCAGGCTTTCGGATGGCGGCACATTGACAGTTATGTTCCCGAGCTGTCGCATTTGCGAAAAGTCGAAGTTCGCGCCGATTACTACCTTGTCGCGATACCGGTCTAACGCAGCGCGAAAGATTTCGTCGCCTTCTTTAGGCTTATCGAAAACGATGTCGAACATCACCAGTCGAGCGCCTGCTTGAAAGAGTCGGTCGAGCAAAAGTCCCCAAACCTCGCGCGACCATGGGTAAGGTTGCTCGCTCATCAGCTGCAAAGCACGGATTTTGGCCCATTGCCGGGCTTCTTCCTCACCTTCAGGTTTTAACTCTAGAGTCGCTTGGTCGATCCCGAGAAAAACAAAATCGGAATGGGTCCTGGTCTTGCGCCCCTCCCGCCGCAACACGTCGGCAAAACTGCGTTCGCCGCGCCAAATTGCAGATAGGAACGGAGCGGCCGGGAAAAAATGCGCCAGCGCAACCAGACCGGTCCAAAAAGCCGCAATCAGGCTCAAGATCAGCAGTCGATGGCGATGGAGCCAGTGCACGAGCGGATTATATCAAAGAAAACAGCAATCTGAATGCCGAAGGCTCGGCGGCAGTTGTCATTGGGCGATTTCCGTTTATTGTTCGCGCTCCGAATAAATTCGGAAGGTCTTTCCACCTGTTCCGCGACGCGGAACTAATCAGCGAGCGAGGTCGGAAAGATCGACAATTAAACGAACAGCGCGCTGAACGAGGAGTCGTGAAGCAATTCCCGACATAACAAGAAATGCCGAGAGCCACTAACGCGCCGGCCAGCCGTGCGCGACGCAAACGCGTCATCAAATCCGCCAAAGGTTATCGCGGTCGCCGATCAAAACTCTTCCGTTACGCCAAAGACGCAACCATGAAAGGCAAGTATTGGGCCTATCGCGATCGCAAAACGCGAAAGCGCACGTTCCGTTATCTTTGGATCCAACGGCTTAACGCCGCCGCGCGCGCGAACGGAATGACTTACAGCCGGCTCGCTGAGGGATTGAAAGCCGCTGGGATCGGACTCGATCGCAAAGTCTTGTCCGACATCGCGGTCAACGACGAAACCGCTTTCAAAGCGATTCTCGAGCAAGCAAAAAGCGCGCTCGACGAGAAATCGAAGTCGAAAAAGAAAGCGGCGTAAGCTCGACATCTCAAATTCAACGCTCGCTCGCTAATACTTTCGGAGTTGAGCGTTGGACGTTGAGCGTTCAACGTTTCGACCGATGGCTCATCCGCTGGAACAACTGCGCGACGACGCGCTGCGCGAGATCGAATCCACGCCCAACGAGCAGGCGCTCGAGGCCGCGCGTGTAAAATATCTCGGACGCAGCGGCAGCGTTTCGGCGTGGGGCGAGCAAATGAAAACGCTCACAAAAGAAGAAAAGCCGGTCGTCGGCAAGTTGCTCAACGAAGTTCGCACCGCCGTGACCGCTGCAATCGAATCGCGGGCCGCGCAATTTCAATCCCAAAAAGAATCCGGCACCCTGGCCAAGATCGACATCTCGCTTCCCGGAACGCCACGCGAGATAGGCGCACTTCATCCGCTCACCCAAATGTGGGAGCGCTCGATCGAAATTTTGCGGCGAATGGGATTCGCGCTCGCCGATGGGCCGGACATTGAAGACGAATGGCATTGTTTCGACGCCCTGAACACGCCGCCGGACCACCCGGCTCGCAACGAGCAGGACACATTTTATCTGCCGGACGGTCGATTGCTCCGAACCCACACTTCGACGGTGCAGATCCGCGCGATGCAAGCCGCGAAACCGCCGATTCGCGTCATCTCACCGGGCGCCGCGTATCGCCGCGATGAGCTCGACGCCACGCATAGCCCGCAGTTTCACCAGATCGAAGGCCTTTACGTCGATGAAAACGTCAGTGTTGCGGACTTGAAAGGCGCGCTGGAGTTTTTCATGCGCGAGCTCTTCGGCTCTGGAACCGAAGTGCAGTTTCGTCCGCACTTTTTCCCGTTTACCGAACCGAGTCTGGAGGTTTACGTGAAATCAAGAGCGCTGAAAGGCGGCGAACAATGGATCGAGGTCTGCGGCTCCGGAGTGGTGCATCCGGCCGTCTTTGAGCAGGTCAACAAAGCGCGCGGGGACAAAGCTTACGCTCCCGAAAAGTGGAGCGGCTTCGCGTTCGGTCTCGGAATGGACCGCCTGGCTATGATTCTGTTCGACATCCCCGACATTCGTCTCTTCGCGCAAAACGATTTGCGGTTCTTAAGGCAATTCGCGTGAACAATTCGTTGTCATTTTTAGGTAGGGGCGGTTCACCGAACCGCCCGCAGTTGCCAGTCCGGCTCGGACCGATTGGGGTCAACTGCCCCTACCATCAATCGTCATGAAATTTTCCGTTAACTGGCTGCGCGAATTTGTCGATCTTCCAAAAAATCCGGAAGAGATCGCCGATTTGTTGACGCGCGCGGGTGTTGAGACCGAAAACATCGAAACGCGCGGAGCCGAGGTCGACAACGTCGTCGTCTCCCAAATCACCGCGTCCTCGCGTCACCCAAACGCAGATCGCCTGACCGTGTGCGAAGTTGACGACGGTAGCGGCACGAAGCGCCAGATTGTTTGCGGCGCGACCAATTACAAAGTCTGGGACAAAGTTCTCCTGGCGTTGCCCGGCGCGAAGCTCCCGAACGGGACCGAAATCCACAAAAGCAAACTTCGTGGCGTGGAAAGCGAAGGGATGCTTTGCAGCGCAATCGAGCTTGGGCTCGGCTCAGACGCGGCGGGGCTTCTAATTTTGTCGCCCGAAACGAAAGTCGGCGCGCCGATATCTGATCTCTTTCCCAGCGACACGATTCTCGATGTCGAAATCACCCCAAATCGTGGCGATTTACTCAACCACTTTGGCCTCGCCCGCGAAATCGCCGCGTTGACGGGCAAGAAACTGAAATCGACACCGCGCGAACCGAAAATTCCCGTTAGGAAAACCGGCGTCACGATTACCTCCACGCGCGAATGTCCATTTTTCTCCGCCCGCAGGATCGACGGCGTGAAAGTTGGTTCGAGCCCGCAATGGTTGCGCGTAAAAATCGAGAGCGTCGGCATTCGTTCGATCAACAACATCGTCGACATCTCGAACTTCGTGATGCTTGAGCTGGGTCAACCGACCCACGCGTTCGATGCCGACAAACTAAAAGGGGATATCAATGTTCGCCTGGCACGCGAGAGCGAGAAATTTCTCGCTCTCGACGGCAAAACGTATTCGCTGAACTCGGACAATTGCGTTGTTGCCGATCAACTACGCGCGGTTGGAATCGGCGGCGTAATGGGCGGCGAAGAAACCGGCGTCACCGATTCGACGAGAAATATTTTGCTGGAAGCGGCTTACTTTTTGCCGGCGAGCATTCGGAAGACCGCGCGCGAACTGAATTTGCCGAGTGACGCGAGTTACCGATTCGAGCGCGGCGTCGATCCTGAAATGATTTTGCGCGCATCAGCCCGGGCAACTGAACTGATTCAGGAAATCGCGGCCGGAACCCCGGCGAAGGAAATTCATATCGCCGGCAAACTTCCAGCGAATCCGGCTGACGTTTCGTTGCGCTATGAAAAATGTGATCGCGTCGTTGGCGTCGCGATCAAACCAAGGCAGATCGACGAGATCCTCGAAGGTTTTGGTCTGAAGAAAACGAGCGCAGCCAAGATCACGAAATGGAAAATCCCCAGTTATCGCCGCGATCTGCAGCGCGATGTCGATCTTATTGAAGAAGTCGTGCGCGCCTACGGCGCCGAGAAAATTCCGGGCACCGACCGCAGTCGATTCACGCTTTCGAGCGAGGCTGATCACGCCCACGATCAGGAATCGCGCATGCGCGAACGTCTCGTTGCCGGCGGACTTTTCGAGGCGCGCACATCCAAGTTAATTCCGCGAAACGCTTCCGCGTTTAACGAAGGCGCGGTTCAACTTCGCAATCCGTTGAGTGAAGATCACGTTGCGCTGCGGCCAAGTCTAATCGGCGGCTTGCTCGGTGTGCTCGAGCGAAACATAAACGCCGGCGCGGATAGCGTCGCCATTTTTGAGATTGGACGCGCGTTCATTCCGCCGTCAGGGAAAGAAGAGCGGCACCTGGCAATTTTGCTTTGGGGAAATGTCGAGACCGCGCCGAGCTGGCGAATGCAAGACAAACGCAGCCTTGATCTCTTCGATCTCAAAGGCGCGCTGGATGTCGTGATTCCAAACCTGTCATTCCGTCCCGGGAGATTTCCTGATCTGGCCTTGGCCGTTGAAGTCTGGTCCGCTGACAAAATGATCGGTTTCGGCGGCCAACTTTCATCGGCAAAATCGAACGCAACTGATCCGGTGTTTGTCGCCGAGCTGCATGCCGACCTGCTTTTGAGCGACCAGACGCGCGCGAAATTCTGCGAGCTTGAAAAATTTCCCGCCGTCACTCGCGACATCGCGATGATCGTGCCGGAAGAAATTTCGCACGAAAAAATTCTGCGCACGATTCG
>Ga0307479_10006273_pt1 | contig 10911 bp, 8 predicted proteins | sample atmos_gasesECM4C_FD_203743 | JGI IMG/M metagenome (GOLD analysis project Ga0307479, IMG submission 203743) | Hardwood forest soil microbial communities from Morgan-Monroe State Forest, Indiana, United States - atmos_gasesECM4C_515 | ecosystem: Environmental > Terrestrial > Soil > Temperate...
AGCCGGCGTGAGGACGCGGGCCGGCCGGCGGGCGGCGCCGGCGGCTCGCCAGCCCGAGAGCGTCGAGGCGGCCTACACCGAGGCGGTCAAACGGCTGGCGCGCCAGCCGCAGTCCCGGTCCGCCCTCGAGCGCCGGCTCTTGGGGCTGGGGTACACGGAGACGGCGGTTGGGTCGGCGCTGGCCCGCGCCCAGGCGGACGGTTACGTCAACGACCGGGAATACGCGGAAGCGTTGGTCCGGCGGCGCGCGGCCGGCCGGGGCCATGCCCTGATCGCCCAGGAGCTGCGGGCGAAGGGCGTCGAAGGCCTCGACGCCGAGGCGGCCCTGGGCCAGGTTGAACCGGAGACCGAGATCGAGCAGGCGATCGCCCTCGGGCGGCGCCTGGTGGCTCAGCGACAGCTGGCGGATGGCGAGGCCCTCTATGCCTACGTCGGTCCCCGGCTCGCTCGGCGGGGCTTCAGCAGTGGCCTCGTCTACCGGGTCTGCCGCCTGCTGGCCGACGAATGGCAGGCCGCCGGTCGGTTTGACAGCCTTTAAGAACGCGACTAAAATAGTCAAGATTTTGTCGCTTTATAACGACTAGTCCCGCCGCGCTCACGCGCGGTGCGAAGAACCTTCACAAGTACATAAGCGAGGTGTAACTATGCCCAGTCCATTACTCCTGGTCATCGGGGTCGTGGTGGGTGCGGTTCTAGGTGTCCTTACCGCCTACGTCTGGCTTGGCAATCGCAACCGTCAGCGGGACCTTGCGTCCAATGTGGAGCGCGAGAAGCTGCTGTCGGATGCCGAGACCCAGATGAAGGAGATGGTCCTCGAGGCCAAAGAGGAAGCCCACCGCATCCGCATGAGCCTGGAACAGGAGGTACGCGACGCACGTGCCGAGATCCAGCGTTCCGAACGCCGGGTCCAGCAGAAGGAAGAATCGATCGACCGTAAACTCGAAGACCTCGACCGAAAGGAGCAGGCGGTCACCGCCAAAGAGTTAGAGATCGGGAGGACCCGGGAGCGCGTCAACGATGCCCTCGCCGAGCAGGTGAAAGAGCTCGAGCGAATCTCGGGGATGACGCGAGCCGAAGCGAGGACGACGATCCTCACCAACCTTGAAAAAGAACTCAGTCAGGAGATCGCCCAGAAGATTCGCGAGGGCGAGGAGATCGTCAAAGAGGAGAGCGACAAGCGCGCTCGCAACATCCTGGTCACCGCGATGCAGCGGGTCGCCGCCGAACAGACCGCCGAAACCTCGGTCTCCGTGGTGGCGATTCCCAGTGACGAGATGAAGGGCCGCATCATCGGTCGGGAGGGGCGCAACATTCGGGCGCTCGAACACGCGACCGGTGTCGATCTGATCATCGACGACACCCCGGAAGCCGTGATCCTCAGCGGCTTCGACCCGGTGCGGCGCGAGGTCGCCCGGGTGGCGCTGAATCACCTGCTCGTCGACGGCCGGATTCATCCGGCCCGGATCGAAGAGATGGTGACCAAGGCCCGCAACGATGTCCAGAACCGGATCCGCGAAGAAGGCGAACAGGCCATGTTCGAGACCGGTGTAACCGGTCTGCATCCGGAACTCGTCAAGCTGCTGGGGACGTTGGCGTTTCGGACCAGCTACGGTCAGAACGTCCTGACCCACAGCAAAGAGGTCAGCTTCCTCTGCGGGATGGCAGCGGCCGAGATCGGTGCCGACGTGGCGCTGGCCCGTGAGGCCGGCTTACTGCACGACATCGGCAAGGCGATCGACCACGAAGTCGAGGGCTCCCACGCCATCATCGGCGGGGAACTGCTGAAGCGGCTTGGCAAGTCCGAGACGCTGGTGAATGCGGTGGCCGCCCATCACATGGACGTCGAGCCCAGCAGCCTGGAGGCGATCTTGACGGTCGCCTGCGACGCGGTCTCGGCGGCCCGCCCCGGCGCTCGCCGGGAGACGCTGACGACGTATATCAAGCGGCTCGAGAAGCTCGAGAGCATCGCTAATTCGTTCGACGGCGTGGAGAAATCGTTCGCGATCCAAGCGGGTCGGGAGATCCGCATCATCGTCAAGCCGGATACCATCGACGACAGCCGGGCCCAGATTCTCGCCCGCGATATCGCAAAGCGGATCGAAGGCGAGCTCAGCTACCCGGGTCAGATCAAGGTGACGGTGATCCGCGAGACCCGAATCGTCGAATTCGCCAAGTAAGACAGAAGAGGCGACCCCCGTTGGGCCGCCTCTTTCTTTTGTCCGGGCGAGTGGTCAGGATGGGGCCGCCAAAAGGGAGCGCATTCCGAGTCGGAACGCGGTCGCACCGGACTGCGCGGGATGGCGGACGTACTGCGCCTGCGGCAGCGCCGCGCAGGCGATCCGGCCGACTCCAATCAGGATGCGTGGGCCGACAGTAGCCACCAAGCGATCGACGAAAACGCGACCGCCCGCGATCTCCGGCTGCGTGGGGCGGCGGTTGGACAGCGGTTTACCCGGGACGTGCGGGTGGGTCGGGACGGTATTCCATAGGATCACGCGCCGTTCCGCGCCGAGTTCTTCGAGGACACCGTGGACGATCGTTCCGGATGGCTCCTTCCAGGGACGCGGGCGGCGGCTCGATCGGCGGTAAGGATCACCCCACCGAAGGAGATCGAACTCGCTGGTGAAGGCGATCCCCGACCAGCGCATGCCCTGGTAGCCAGCCGCCTCACCCACGGCGATGACGTCGGCCTCAGGTCGCTCATCCAGGTAACGCCGAAGATTCGCCAGCCTGATCGCGGCGGCATCCGGCAGGTCGTCGGGTCCGGCGTCCCGGAATTGGTTGAAGGTGGCGCCGATCGTTGCTTGCGACAGGTCTGTGAGCAGGGCGTCGATCGCCGCGCCCTTGTTACGATCGGCCAATGGTCGTGACCGTGCTGGCGATTGGGGACATTATTGGTCGGCCGGGCCGCGAGGCTGTGGCCAAGCTAGTGCCCCAACTTCGCCGAGAGTTTTCCATCGATCTCGTGGTGGCCAACGGGGAGAACGCCGCCGGTGGGTTCGGCCTGACGCCGAAGATCGCCGACGATCTGTTCGGCCTGGGGATCGACGTGCTGACGTCCGGCAATCACATCTGGGATCAGCGCGAGATGTTGACCGGGTTTGAAGACAATCGACCCATCCTTCGTCCCCACAACTACCCGGCGGGCGCGCCCGGCCGCGGCTGGTTCTGTCACGACCTGGGGGAAAAAGGCCAGGTGCTGATCGGCAACGTCCAGGGCCAGCTCTTCATGCCGCCCATCGATTCTGCGTTCAATGCTGCCGATGAGGTGCTCCGTCAGGGCCCCGGCACCAAACTTCGCCTGATGGACATCCATGCCGAGGCGACCTCGGAAAAGATCGCACTGGGCTGGTATCTCGACGGCCGGACGAGCTTCGTGTTCGGCACCCACACGCATGTTCCCACCGCCGATGACCGGATCCTGCCCGGCGGGACGGCCTTCGTAGCCGATCTCGGCATGGTTGGGGCGAGGGACTCTGTGATCGGCATGGACCGAGAGGCCAGTCTGCAGCGTTTCCTGACAGGGGTGCCTTATCGGTTCAAAGTGGCCGAGGGGACGGTCCAGTTCAATTCGGTGCTGGTCCGAATCGATGCCCTTTCGGGCAAGGCCACCTCCATCGAGCGGGTGGATCGGGAGGTAGAGATCGCTTAGCCGCTTGACGACCTCCGGACTTGGGGTTAAGGTGTCGGGGGGCAATCAAACGTTCGGTCACCGATCCTCTCTAGAATAGATGGACACTCTGGAAACAACACCGCCATCGAACGGCTCGACAGGGGAGAGAACGTTATCAGCCAGCCCGGCGGCTGGTGTTCCCCGAACAGCGCGTGCAGCGATTGAGATCCTGAAGGTTTCGGCGACCTCGAAACCGGTGGCCGTCGCGGGCGCGATCGCCGGTGTGGTGCGCAGCCAGAGCCGGGTGGAAGTTCAGGCGATCGGCGCTGGGGCGATCAACCAGGCGGTCAAGGCCATCGCCATCTCGCGCGGTTACGTTGCGGCCGGCGGCTTCGATCTGGTCTGCATTCCTTCGTTCATCGACATCTCCATCGACGGTGAGGAGCGGACCGGGATCCGTCTGCTGGTCGAGTCCCGCTAAACTCGGTCGATGCCTGAATCGACCGCCCCGCCGAGGCTGCGAGTTCCGGGCGCTCCACTAACGTTCCAACCGGGAAGTTTTTCCCGTCCCCGGCCCAACGGGCACAAGCGCCCACCGTCCGGACAGCGATTCCACCTCTGGGTCAGCGGGTGCCAGATGAACGAGTCAGATGCGGATTACCTCACCCAGGGCATGAGCGCGGCGGGTTTCAGCCCCGTATCGGAGCTCGACCAGGCGGATATCGCGATCCTGGTGACCTGCTCGGTCCGGCAGAACGCTGAGCAGAAAGCGTACGGACGCTTTCGCGAGCTGAAGGCCTGGAAGCGCGCTCGGCCGGGTCGCGCGATCGCCATGACCGGCTGCATGGCCAACAGGGAGAAAGACCGGCTCTATGAACGCTTGCCCGACCTCGATTACCGCTTCGACATGCGGCAATACGAGGCCTTCATCCAGGATCTGCAGGGCGAATACGAGACCGACCCCGCCCAGACCGGCGGGGCCGTCCTCCAGCACGGGCTGACCGCGTACGTGCCGGCGATCTTCGGTTGCAATGAAGTCTGCAGCTTTTGCATCGTCCCGTTCGTCCGTGGGACCGAGCGCAGCCGGCCGCTCGACGATGTGGTGGAGGACGTTCGCCGCTTCGCCTTGCAGGGGGTGCGCGAAGTGACGCTGCTCGGCCAGACTATCAACTCGTACAGCGACCCGGAGACCGGCGCCCGGCTGGCCGACCTGCTGGAGGCCGTCGAACGGGTGCCCGGGGTCTGGCGGGTCCGCTTCCTTACCTCGCATCCACGCCATGTGCACGACGATCTGTTGTTCGCGATCCGTGACCTGCCGCGCGTCTGCGAGCATCTGCATCTGCCGTTCCAATCCGGCGACGACGCGACTCTCAAGCAGATGCGACGCCGCTACACGACCGACGAATATCGCGGCATCATTGCCCACGCCCGCTCGCTGGTCGCGGACCTCTCGGTGTCGACCGACGTGATCGTCGGCTACCCGGGCGAGACCGAGGAGCAATTCCAGCGGACGCTCGCTCTGCTCGAGGAGATCAAGTTCGACGTCGTGCATATCCAGGGCTTCTCGCCACGGCCGCGCACCACCGCCGCGCGGCACGCCGACGACGTCGCGCCCGCGGAGAAGAAGCGACGGATCAACGTCCTGCTCGACGCGCAGCGGCGGATTGCGGAAGAAGCGAACCGGCGCTGGCTGGGGCGGACCGTCGAAGTGCTGGTGGAGCGGGCAGAGAATGGCGAGCTTACGGGCCGCACGCGGCAGAACAGAGTTCTCGTCGGGTCTGCGCCGCTCGGGGCGGAAGCAGGGACTGTCCGGCGCGTCCACGTCGAGCAGGCCACGGCCTGGCAGTTGAAAGGCCAGGTCGTCAACTAGGCCAGAGCGCTGAAGCCGGCCCCTGTCCTCGAGCAGTACCTGCGGGTGAAGCGCGAACACCCGGACGCGATCGTGTTGTTTCGGCTGGGCGACTTCTACGAGACCTTCGGAGAAGATGCGGAGCGGGTCGCGCCGCTGCTCGGCATCACGTTGACCTCGAGAGAGCTGGGCAAAGGCCAGCGGCTGCCGCTGGCCGGCGTTCCATATCACGCCTTCGAGACCTACGTCGCCAAGCTACTCAAGGCTGGACTGCGGGTCGCGCTCTGCGACCAGGTCGAGGAGGCCGGCGCCGCTCGCGGGCTGGTCCGTCGCGAGGTGGTCCGCGTCTTGACCCCGGGGACCGTCGTCGAGGACGCGTTCCTGGAGGGCGGTGCCAACTATGCGGTCGCCATCTGCCTCCGGTCGCACTATCACGGCATCGCCGCCCTCGACTGCTCGACCGGGGAGCTGGCCCTGTTGCGAATCGATCCGACCGACGAGGCGGTGCGGGATGAATTGACGCGGCTGCGACCGGCGGAGCTGGTCGCCTCGGAGACCGACCGGGTCCGGCTGACGGGCCTGATCGGGGCGACGCCAGTCAGCTGGGTCGATGCCCAGGACTTTGATGCCCGCGCGGCAGTCGGGCGGCTCCTGACGATGCTCGGGGTGGACACGCTCGCGGCATTTGGATGCGACGAGTGGCCGGAAGCGCTCGCCGCCGCTAACGCGCTGCTGCGCCATGTCGAGCGCGCTCGTCTACGGCTTGAACCGGGCAGCCTGCGGCTGCATGCCGAGCATCCGCAGGCCTTCATGCATCTCGATCCGCCGACCCGTCGAAGTCTCGGACTCGCCGGAGACCGACTGGCATCGACCGATGATCTGGCGGGGTTGATCGTCCGCGAGGCCACCACCCCGATGGGCGTTCGAGAGTTGCGACGCTGGCTGGATCAGCCGCTGCGTCAGCGCCAGCGACTCGAGCAGCGCCTGGATCGGGTCGCGGTCCTGCTGGACGATCCCCTGGCTCGCGGCCGGCTGCAGGCGGAACTCCGAGGACTGCCCGACCTGGAACGGATCACCGCCCGGATCGGCCAGGGTTTCGCCACCCCGCGTGACCTGCTGGCACTGCGCAAGGCCCTGCTGGCGTTGCCCGACATTCGACGAGTTGCGGCCCAATGGCCGGAGCTGGCGGCACCACTGCCCGCGCCTTCGCTCGACGAGATCGCGCGGGTCCTGGGCGGGGCCCTTGTGGACGAGCTGCCGGCGACTCTCAAGGATGGCGGCGTGTTTCGGCCTGGCTTCGATGCCGAGCTCGACGGCATTCGGACCGGATCGAGTGCGGCCCGCGACTGGATTGGCGGTCTCGAACAGCAGGAGCGGCAGCGGACGGGGATTCGTTCCTTGAAGGTCGGCTTCAACCAGGTGTTCGGCTACTACCTCGAGGTCAGCCACGCGAACCGGGAGCCCATCCCGGCGGAGTACGTGCGCAAGCAGACGCTCGTCAACGGCGAGCGCTACATCACACCCGAGCTCAAAGAAAAGGAAACGCTGGTCCTCAACGCGAAGAGCGCCACGGTAGCGCGCGAGCACGAGCTCTTTGCCGAACTCTGCCGCCGGATCACGACGGCAGCCAGTGACCTGCTCGATGCAGCGGAATGGATCCGCCAGCTCGATGCGGTCGTCGCGCTCGCCACCGTCGCCGCCCGGCACAGGTGGGTGCGCCCAGTGCTCCGCGACCAGCCGGGGATCGAGATCATTGGCGGGCGCCATCCACTGGTCGAGGCGGCGCTCGGACCTGGACGCTTCGTGCCAAACGATGTTCGTCTTAGCCCGGATTGCACGATCGTCCTGCTGAGTGGGCCGAACATGGCGGGCAAGTCCACGTATCTCCGGCAGGCCGGCATCATCGTGTTGCTCGCCCAGGTCGGCAGCTTCGTGCCGGCGGAGCGCGCCACCATCGGTCTGTGCGATCGGATCTTTACTCGGGTCGGCGCCCACGATGAGCTGGCACGCGGCCTATCGACCTTCATGGTGGAGATGGTGGAGACCGCCCACATCCTCGCCCATGCCACGCCGCGCAGCTTGCTGATCTTCGACGAGGTAGGGCGTGGAACCAGCACCTACGACGGCGTGAGTATCGCCCAGGCGATCCTCGAATACCTCCACGACGCGCCGCAGTTGCAATCGCTGACGTTGTTTGCGACGCACTATCACGAGCTGACGGCGCTCGCCCAGCGGCTGCCCCGGCTGCGGAACTTCCGGATGGAGGTCCGAGAGGAAGGCGAGCGGGTCATCTTCCTGCACCAGGTGGTCGAGGGTGGCGCCGACCGCAGCTACGGCATCCACGTCGCCGAGCTGGCCGGATTGCCACGCCAGGTCGTGGTGCGCGCCCGCCAGGTGCTGTCCGACCTCGAGGGCCAGCGGCCGCTCGAACGCCCCGAGGCCAGCGCTCAGTTGAGCTTGCCGCTCGATCACCCCGTCGTCGCGGAGTTGAAGCAGCTCGACCTCGAGCGCTTGTCCCCGCGAGAAGCGCTGGAAAAGCTGTACGCCTGGCAGGGGAAACATGTCGGGCCCTGACGTCGGGATCGAACCCGGCCAGCGAATCATGATCCTTCCGGCAGCGGTCGCCGACGGCATCGCGGCCGGAGAAGTCGTCGACCGGCCGGCAGCGGTGGTCAAGGAACTGGTCGAGAATGCCGTCGATTCGGGGGCGAGCCGTATCGACGTCCGGGTCGAGGCTGCCGGTCAGGGCCTGATCGAGGTGGTGGACGACGGCCGCGGCATGGAAGCGGTGGACCTGCCGCTGGCGTTTCGGCGCCACGCGACGAGCAAGCTACACACCCTCGAGGATCTGCGGTCGATCCGAACCCTTGGCTTTCGCGGCGAGGCGCTGGCCAGTATCGCCGCGGTCGCCGAAGTCGACGCGGTCAGCCGGAGCCGTGACGGGGGAGAGGGGTTCCGGGTGCGCATCCAGGGCGGAGAGCTGCTGACCGCCGAACGGGTCGGTGCTCCGATGGGGACGCGGGTCGCCGTCGAGCAACTGTTCTTCAACACTCCGGCCCGGCTGAAGTTCCTGAAGCAGCCGGCGACCGAAAACGCCGTCATCAGCCGGCTGGTGGGCGAGCTCGCTCTCGGGAATCCAGCGATCGCGTTCAGCCTCGCGATCGACCGGCGCCGCGTGATCGAGACACCGGGTAGCGGGGATCTTCGAGCCGCCTTCGCCGCGGTCTATGACCATGAGACGGCCGCGGCCATGCTGTCGATCGAGGAAGCCAGCATCCACGGATTGATCAGCCCGCCCGCGATGCACCGCGGAACGCGCGATCACGTCGTCATCCTGGTCAACAGCCGGCGCATCCAGCATCGCAACCTGGTCTTCGCGGTCGAGCAAGCCTATCGCGGACTCCGCGAGCCGGATCGATTTCCGATCGCGGTGCTGAACGTGCGGGTCGACCCAGCCGAGGTCGACGTCAACGTGCATCCGACCAAGCGCGAGGTTCGCTTCCGAAACGAGGGAGCGGTCTTCGCCGCGCTCGAGCGGGCATGCTACCGGGCCTTGCGGCAGAGCCCGCTGTACGAGCTGCAGTCGACTCCCGGCGGGGCGCTATTGGAGGTTCGCGAAACGGCCGTTGTGTCGAGCACCCCACACGATTCCCCCACCCTGCCCTCCCCCGCCAGCGGGGGAGGGGTAGTTCACCGTCAAGGGGGGAGCGAGATCGATCGCTCGCGCCTGCCGCCGCTGGAGTACGTCGGGCAGCTCCTGCACGGTTACCTGGTGGCGGAAGCGCCAGGTGCCGTGGTCTTGATCGACCAGCATGCCGCGCACGAGCGGGTGCTCTTCGACCGGATCCTGCAGCGGCTCGAGGCGGGTGAGCCGGCGAGCCAGCTGCTGCTGATCCCGCACGACCTGGACCTGACCCCCTCCCAGCTGGCCGCCTTCCAGCAGCAGGCCTCCTGGCTTCAGTCGCTCGGCTTCGAGGGGGAGCTGTTCGGGCCACACACGATCCGCCTGCGGGCGGCGCCGAGCGACATGCCCGAAGGGCGCGTCGCGCGCGTTCTCGACCTGCTCCTGACCGATCTGGCCGGAGATCGCACTCCTGACCGGCGACTGCGAGAGACGGCCGCCCTGATCGCCTGTCACAGCGCCGTCCGCTTCGGCGACACGATGAGCCCCGAGGCCGCCCGTCAATTGCTGAGTTCGCTGGCGATAACGGCCGAGCCGATCAGCTGCCCCCACGGCCGGCCGACGACCCTGATTCTCCCGGATGACCAATTGAGGCGGCTGTTCAAACGCCCCTAGGCAACCAGCGCGTGGTCGCGATCGTGGGGCCCACCGCCAGCGGGAAGACCGCCGTCGCCATCACGGTGGCGCACCGTCTCAATGGCGAGCTGATCTCGGTCGATTCGCGGCAGGTCTATCGGCATTGCGACATCGGCACCAATAAACCGACACCAGACGAGCTCGGCGGGCTGCGCTGTCAGCTGATCGACGTCGTCGATCCCGGCACCTCGTTCACGGTCGCCGACTATCAGGGGCTGGCGATGGGCGCGGTAGCGGACATCGGCCGTCGCGGCCGGCTGCCCGTCCTTCAGGGTGGCACCGGCCTCTACCTCCGCGCGCTGCTCGACGGCTGGAATCTGGCTGATGCACCGCCCGACCCCGAGCTGCGGGCCGCGCTCGAGCAGCGACTCGAGCTCGAGGGACCCGAGGGGCTGGATGCCGAGCTCCGTCGCATCGACCCGGCGAGCGCGGAGCGAGCCCAACGCAATCCCCGGCGGATGATCCGTGCCCTCGAGATCCACGCCGTCACCGGCCGTCGGCCGAGTGTGGCGCGAGAGTCGAATCCGCCGCCGTGGTCGACCACGATCATCGGGCTGGACGTACCCCTGCCCGACCTCGATCATCGCATCGAACTGCGGGTCACGAAGATGATCCAGGCTGGATGGGTGGAGGAAGTGGCGCGCCTGCGTCGCGAGTATCCGATGGCCGACCTGCAACGTCTCGGGCACGGCTACCCCGAGCTGGCCGCTTACCTCGAGGGTCGGCTCTCGCTCGAGGCGGCTCGAGATTCGACGATTCGCCAGGTGCGGCAATATGCCCGCCGCCAGCTGACCTGGCTCCGGGCCGACCGTCGCGTCCAGTGGCTGCCCGCCGATCCGGACATGATTGTTGAGCGGCTGCGCGTGGGTATGATGACGGCAGAGGCGAGTTGATTCGGAATTCCAACGGCAGGCAGGAACGCGCCTACCTGATGTCCCTTGATCACGAGGATCAGGGGCTGGCGGCGATCGAAGAGCAGATGCTCGAGCTCAGCGAACTGGCCAGAACCGCCGGCGTGGTGGTGGTGGGCACCGACACCCAGCGGCGGGAGAAGCCGGACCCGGCGCTCTTCATCGGGAAGGGGAAGGCGGAGTCGCTGCACGCGCTCAAACACGAGGCGGATTTCGACCT
>Ga0307479_10006274_pt1 | contig 10911 bp, 8 predicted proteins | sample atmos_gasesECM4C_FD_203743 | JGI IMG/M metagenome (GOLD analysis project Ga0307479, IMG submission 203743) | Hardwood forest soil microbial communities from Morgan-Monroe State Forest, Indiana, United States - atmos_gasesECM4C_515 | ecosystem: Environmental > Terrestrial > Soil > Temperate...
ACATCATAAGCGGCGGCCTGCATGCTGAAGGGACCGTTGAGATGCAGGATTTCCTCGCCGTACCGACGGGCGCGTCGTCCTTTCGCCAGGCCCTTGAATGGGTTGGCTCGGTCTACCAGACGACAAAGAAGCTCCTCAAAGAGATGGGACTCCCGACCCTCCTGGCAGACGAGGGTGGCTTCGGTCCGAGCCTGAAGAGCAACGAGGAGGCGCTGAAGTTGCTGCTCAAGTCCATCTCGATGGCGGAGCTCGAGCCGATGAGTGAGGTCGCTCTCGCGGTCGATGCGGCTTCGTCTCGCTACTTCAGAGGAGGGGAGTACCTCGTTGAGGGCCGTTCGTTGGGGAACTCCGCCATGGTGGACCTCTTTGAGAGGTGGATTTCAGATTATCCCATCATCTCACTGGAGGATGCCTGCGCCGAAGATGACTGGGAAGGATGGGCCGAGTTGACCTCAAGGCTGGGGACCAAGGTGCAGCTTGTCGGGGACGACCTGTTCACGACGAACCCTGCGATGATCGAGACCGGCAAGGCGAAGGGCGTCGCGAACGCCGTGCTCATCAAGCCTAACCAGATAGGGACTCTGACTGAGACCCTCGAATCCATCAAGGTCTGCAGGAGAGTGGGATACGCGTCCGTTGTCTCCGCCCGGTCAGGGGACACCGAAGACCCGTTCATCGCCGACTTGGCGGTCGGGACATCAGCCGGACAGATAAAGGTCGGATCGTTGGCACGTTCCGAGCGCACCTCGAAGTACAACCAACTGCTAAGGCTGGAAGAGCTACTGGATGGCAGTGCGCCCTATTCAGGACGGATTCCGTTCCCGTTCCTTCGGGGCTAATCAGGGGATTGCAAGAGAAGTCTGTCAACAAATGAGAAGTCTAGGGGGACTCTCCCAAATGGCCGCTGAGACCCGGAATTCAGTCTTCGAGTCTAGCGATCTTACCGATCTCAGGCGGTGGGGCCTGCCCGGGAACTTCAAAGACCGGGCCTATGGTGTATCCGCCGTCAATCACGATCGATTGCCCGGTGACGAATCGTGACTCCTCGGAAGCGAGGTATGTCGCAAGGCCCGCGATATCTTCAGGTGTGCCAAGATAGCCCACGGGGACAAATGCGGCAAGCCCCTCAGCGGCCGTCGGTCCGAGTGACGCCTTGGACTTGATCATGCGCGAATCAACAGGCCCAGGCGCGAGGGCGTTGACAGTGATTCCATCCCGGGCCACTTCCAGGGCGATCGCGCGCGTCATGGCGTCTATCCCACCCTTGTTCGCGCAATAGTGGACCCTTCCCGGCCACCCGATTACTTTGCCCTCTATCGAAGAGGTTAAGATGATTCTGCCGTACTTTTGCTTCTTCATCACGGGCAATAAAGCTCGGACAAGTCTGAAAGTTCCGAAAAGGTCGGACTGCAGTATCCTGTCCCACTCCTCATCGGTGATATCTTCTATCCTCGCCCAAGAGAGGGTCCCGGCGACTGAACAGGCAATGTCGACTCGACCATATTTGTCAAGAGCGGTCTTGACCAATCGATTGACATCCGCTGTCTTTGAGGTGTCGGTCTGGACGGCGATCATTTCACCTCCCTGCCCCTCGACAAATTTCTGAAGTTCAGTCAGTTGACCTCGGTGCCGGGTTACCACGAGTTTAGCGCCTTCCTTGGCAAACCTCTTGGCGATGCCGTTCCCGATGCCTGCGGAGGCGCCTGTTACAATCGCGACCTTGCCTTGAAGTCTCATAGTTGCCATCGCGGCCTCGTAAAGTTATAGCCTTTTATCGCAAGAAAGAACGATTTATGACGAGACCTCATCGGTGGTCGAATCGACCGCGATGTCCAACTAGACCTTCGCCAGCAAGTCGTTGACCGCCCTCTCACCCAACGGCCTTCCGTGACTGTCCACGATGTTTCCTCCTTGATCGAAGATCCCCAACAGACGCGGTCTGTTCTCGGATATCCCTTCGACGACCGCGTTCCAGCCGCGAGTGACAAAGACTTGTGGCGTGATGAAACCATAGGCCGCGGTGTCCCCGACAGACGGCTTCTTTTTTCCTCCAGTGAGGGGTAGATTGTAGTTGAACGGGTCGGCGCTGGACAACACTGATTGCATCCGGTTAGCCACCCCGTCGACGAGATTCCTGCCTACAAGGGCCTCCAACACGATGTGATTCCCGCCTTCCCACAGCGTTCCGTCAGGAAGAAGGCCCCATCCCCCTCCCGGGAACGACATCCCTCCTCCGTGCGCGTATGTCTTTTCGCCGAGCCAGTGACTGACTTCGCTTACGTAAACGAAAGCTGGAAGTTCTGGTTCCTCTTCAAACGTATGTTGCGTGTTCGCCCCTAGAATACCGCTCCCGGGCTCCGCATGCGTCCCCCCGTTTTCTGCGATCGTCTTCATGGTCGAAGAGTGGTTGTTGCCCGGCACGTTGATCTGCGAAATCTCGATCCCGAGCTCTTCGTGCAGGTGACGCGCGGCCCTCACTGCGGTGAGGAAGTTGGCTATGGGCCTGACCCTCCGTATTGCCAGATCGTAAAGTAGGCATGGAAAACTCGTCGTTCCCACCACCTTGACCCCGGGGAAGCCGTTGATCTTCTTCACGGATTCCACGATTTTTTCCTCTGGGATGCCTCCAGTCATGCTGTCGAAGAACAGGTCGCCCTTGGCCATTGGTTGGACTAACAGGTCCTGGACCTTACCCGCCTTCTGGGCAGCATCTGAAATTACCTTCGCGTTTTCAATGCTGTAGATTGTCCAGACCTCCGGGTTCATGCTGAGAAAATAATCAATCTCGTGTACCGGAACTTGGACGAGATGACCTACGTGAGCTATTCTGATGCCGTATCGATGCAGAGCCCTCGCGCACTGTGCTTCGACTGCTACGATTCCGTCGAACCCTTCTGCTAGGACTGCCTTGCAAATGAGAGGGTTCCGATTGATCTGCTTGCTCATGAAATACAAAGAGACCTTGACCTTCTCAGCCGCCTTCACCATGAGCTTCGCGTTCATTCTGTGGGCGTCTAGGTCCAACAGGTAGGTGTTGGGGGGTATCTTGCCAGATTGATGCAATTCAAACGCCGCCTCCAGCAAGCCCGGATTACGTCTGATCATCGAGTCCAGATATTTCGTATTGATTCGGTCGACAATTTCTCCGTAGGCACCGGAGGAGTACATCGACGTCTGGGACGGCCTCTCGTGCTTAAGAGAATTTGGAAATCAGAATCAATAAGGTTCAGACTTCTGAAGGAATTTAAACTGGAGAGCGACTCGGACACTTTTGATGACCGTCCGGGTCGCGCTGCAGAAGCGGAAGACTACGAGCCGGTCCAAGAGCTACTACCAAAAGGCATCAAGGCTAATCACGGGGGGTGTCCATTCCAACTATAGGTTCCACGAGCCGCATCCGAGATACTATACGCGTGCCAGTGGCCCATACATCTGGGACGTGGATGGAAACAAGTACGTTGATTGTATCCTCAACGCTGGCGCTTGCGTCCTCGGTCACGGATACCCCAAGGTCGTGGACGCGGTCAAAGAGCAGCTCAAAACCGGACTGACGGTCGGCATGGAGAGCGAACTGAGCATCGAGACCGCTCAGATGGTTCATGAAATGGTCCCTTCGGCTGAGATGGTCAGGTTTTCGAACAGTGGGACTGAAGCGGTGATGCACGCGATCCAGATTGCCCGAGGATACACAGGAAGAGACAAGATTGCAAAGCTCGAGGGTGGTTTTAATGGCTGGTACGACTACGCTCTGGTCAGTACCCACCCCGATTTGAATGATGCCGGTCCAGCTAACAACCCGGTCTCCGTGCCCGCATCGAACGGCCTATCCCAGCACGCCTCAGAGACCATCATCGTCCCGTTCAATGACATAGAAAACACATCACGGATTCTGCAGCAGCACAAGGACGAAATCGCCGCATTGATCATCGAGCCTGTGATGTTCAATGTCGGATGTGTCCAGCCGAGACTGGAATACCTGAAGGCGGCGCGGGAAGTCACTGAAAAGTTGGGCGCAGTCCTGATCTTCGACGAAATAATCAGCGGGTTTAGGATGGCTCCCGGAGGAGCTCAGGAATACTACGGTGTGACCCCGGACATGTCGACCTTTGCCAAGGCGATGGCGAACGGCTTTCCCTTGTCTGCGGTCGTCGGGAAGAGGGAGATCATGGAAATAACGAATCCGAAAAGTAGCGCGTCTCTCTCAACCCATGAAGGTGTGGCTTACTACGGGACCTACAACGGGAACCAAATGTCATTGGCAGCTGCCAGAGCCACGCTGGGCGAGCTGAAGTCGGGGAAGATCCAGAAGCATCTTCACGAGCGCATTCGGTGGCTGAGGAAGGAGTTTACCTCAATGACGGATAAGACAGGGGTCAAGGCGAGGATGTCAGGTGTCGGCGGGAAATTCTGTGTCTACTTCATGGAAGAAGACCCAGTCGACTACAGGACGGCGATGGGGACGGACGCTCGAAAGTATGCGTTGTTCAGGAAGACCGTGGTCGAGTCCGGCGTCATGATGCACCCTATGGCAACGAACCATCATGGGATAACTTGGAGTCACACGAACGAAGCCATGGATGAGATGGTCACGGCCATGGAACTCGGGCTCAGAGAGGTCAAGCGAGCCTCGGCTTAATTTCCGAATAAGATTCTCTTCACTGCGTCATCATCATTCGCGACTGGAGCGAGTTCGTCCACGGCGTACGAAAACGCATCGACTATTTTTTCGACCGGCAGTCTGTATCCGTCGGGCCAGGTGACGAGTCTCAAGTAAGGCGCTGCACCAGGGGAGGCCGTCGTCGAGACGGTGATTATGCCGAACTTCTCGAGCATCAGCATACCAAGAGCAGAACAAGCTTCCTGAGGGACCAGAGACGCTTCGGTCTGTGACGACCGCGAAAGGACCTTCACTACATTCTCGTCCGTCAATCCCGCGCAGTCGTTCGCAAAATAGAACCATTTCGGATATCTCTTTTCCAATCTCTTCTCCAGTTGCTTTGCAACTCTCAGGGACCTTTCGATGTGATCAGTTTTGTGCGCCTTCAGGGCCCGGTGCGCTCCCGCCAAGATCGGTGTAGGGGCTTCGATACCAAGTTGCAGCGAAAGGGCACGTATCTTATGAATCATCTTCCCCTGCCCGGCCGTGACCCCGGCCCTGGGCCCGAAGATGTGTTTGTCAGAGGAGATCACAGTTGCATCTGGTTCCAAGGTCATCGGAGGAGGCTCCCGGTAAGCGACCATTCTGATGGCTCCGTGCGCGTCGTCGATGAAGGTGTGCAGTCCACGAGATTGAGCAGACGTTATGGTCTTCTTTACCTGGTCGTATGGGAGGTGACGAAGTTGAGGTGTGATCGCCGTCACGACGACGGTGCTCACCTCCGAATCGAGGCTGCTTTCGAATTCATCGTTTCCGGTGCATTCTTTGAATTTTCCCCCCGCCAGCCTTATTCCGAGCTTTACGCTCGGATGTGTCCTGCCATCCGGGCTCACGCAAAGCACCATCTCGCCAGGCCTCACCATGGTCATCATCGCGGCGACAATCGAGGCGCTGACCCTGTTCGTCACGAAACCTACGTGCCTGCTCCTGTCTCCACCGAGGAAGTCCACTGCCGAGAGCTCGGCCTTTCCCCGGACGCTCGCAAGACTGGGCAGGAAGCCCAATTTCGGGAGGTCTTCCTTTCGAAGAGGCTGGGCTCTGCTCACCCCGAGGAGGTTGTAGAGCGATTCAACCCCCTTTTTCTTCATCCTTTGAGAGATCAGGTCTAACCCATGCTGTTGCCTTGTTGCCTCGTCTTCGGGACCACGAAGGATCCTTCCCCTTGCATACTTCACGTCTGGGTCTAATGGGTTACCCAGGGAATCACGATTAATCGAATCGTTGAGCTGAGCTCGCACACAAGTAAATACAAGTGGAAGGTTATTCAACGTTTGGCGGCCAATTGGCATACATCTTCCGGGTCTTGGCGGGACCGCCAAGAAATACAAGGGTGATACTTCACTTCCTCGAAGATGAGAGGGTAGGTCCGTAGGGAATTGGTTCCCTTTCGTTTGGCGTGCGGCATGGGTTTCGTGTATCGGGGTTTTGATTCGGTCCCCGATACCCAGTATCCTGACAGGAACAGGATCCTCTACCAGATCAATTGGTCCGCGAAAGAAGGTTTTTCGGGGATCGAACTCGGTTGTCCGAGCTTCGACTACTTCAGGCGCTCGTATGACCGGGAGTTCACGGAAAAGGTACGGGTCGCTCTTTCGAACAACTCGCTTCAAGTGTCACAGTTCAAAGCAGATTTTCTTATTCCATTGCTGCGCAAGAATTCGGCCTCGCCGAACAGTAACCTGGACCTTGTGCTTGAGAAAGCGAGAGATCTGTCTTGCAAAGTCGTATCATTCGCCGCCTCTTTGATCCCGTCAGCACCCATGCCGCACGGCTATCTATTTCCAGGAGGTCCGCCCTCTCGGATAGAGATACCCGGTTCTTTCTCATGGTCGTCTTCGTGGCAGAACTATGTCGAGTCGATCTCCACCATCGCCGACCGAGCCCGGGCTTACGAGGTCCAAGTCGCCGTCGAGCCCCGTCCGCGAGAGATGATCTCTTCAACGGACGGTCTTCTCAGTCTCTTCAAAGAGGTCGGCACCCAAAATCTGGGAGCGCTGGTGAATACCGCTTTCCTGTTCGCCCAGAGGGAACACATCCCTCTCGCTCTTAGAAAGCTCGAAGGCCGGATATTCGCGACCCATTTGAGCGACAGCGACGGGCTCCTCGAACACCATTGGGCTCCAGGCGAGGGTAAGATCGATTGGGCCGAAGTCATCAAGGCTTTCAATTCCGTAAATTACAGCCACCTACACACGCTGGACATCGGAATCGTGGGCAATCCTGAGTTCGACTTTAGGCAGGGCAAGTCGTTCCTCGATAGGACCACGCTCACGATGAACTGACTCACTTTAAATAACCTGAGACGCCAAAATTCGCGGCTATGAGGTATGAGCTGAAGCCGATTATCGAGAACCTCGAAATCGGGATGATCGACCCACCGTCATTCCAATTCCGCTCGGAACTGATCGTAGAAGACCTGGCAAGCTCGATAAGAGAGAAGGGCTTGCTCTTCCCGATCATAGTAAGGGTGAATGGTGACAGGTTCCAACTCGTCGCTGGTCACAGGAGGCTGCTGGCCTGTAAGAAGCTCGGCCTGAGGCGGATCCAAGCCCAGGTCCTCGAGTTAGAGGAAAAGGAGGCCTTCGAAATCGGTCTGATAGAGAACATCCAAAGAAGGAGCATGGATTCTCTCGATGAGGCTCGGGCGTTCAAGTCGTACGTAGACGGATTGGGTTTTGGAGGGATGACCGAGCTGGCTGGGCGGATAGGCAAGAGCGTCACCTATGTTTCACGGAGGATTGCCCTCCTGGGTCTTCCCGTGGAAGTCCAGGACAGACTCTTGCGACGTCGCAAGAATTCGTCGCTTGCGATCGAGCTTCTTTCCCTGGAGGACCCCGAAGACATGATCGAGGTGGCAAAGCGCGTCGATGAGCTCGGCCTTTCGGTTCATCAAGCCAGAGAAGCGGTAGCGGGGCACTTGAGGCAAACTCCTAGCGAATCCCCAGAAGAAGAGAGGATGAGGGTCACCATAAGGGCCATCGACCGCTGCATCGTTGCGTTGCGACTAGCGCTGGCGAGACTGGATGACGCAGTCGAATCCGTACAAAAAGACTGGTTTAGCAAGGAATTGTTGTTCCAGTATCGTGTCACAGTCCACGACCATGTGGATTCCCTTATGCATCTCAAGAAGAAGATACGCCAGAGAGCGGATAGCGGCGGATTCAGACCGACGGAGAAGCGAAGTGATTCCAGCTCGAGCGGAAAGGGGCGAGGGTCTAGCCCTTCCCTTAGGGCCAGAACGGCGTTAACATCCTAAATCCCTTTATACATTCAAAGCGTACTTCGGTACATGGCGGAAGCAGCGGATTCCTCGGATCCGAAGATTACTCAACGAAATAACAAACCCCTCTCAGCTGGTGATAAGCTGTGGCAGTTACTCCCGAACGAACCGATGACCCGTCGCAGAGCTCTGAGCACGATGGGAAAGGCTGCTATTGGTGCTGCCGCAGTCGTCGTCGTCGGCGGGGTCGGTTACTACGCCCTGACCTCTCAAACCACAGCTCCAACAACAACTACGACTCCAGCAGGAGCTACGAAACAAGTCAGTCTCCTGACTCAAGACGAACCATTGACAAACGCCCTCCTCAAGATCGACGCCGCACAAGCCCCGAGCGCCATCGGAGTCCAGCTGAACCCCACTCAGGAACCCTTCAACCAGATGGCGCCGACGCTGACGGCGATGAGCGCGGGAGGGAACATCCCATTCGATATCGTGAGCATAGCGCACGACCAGGCGGGCCCTTACGTCCCCTACTTCCGGTCCCTCGACGACCTCATCGACAAGAACCACGCCGACTTGAGCGTGTTCACGCCAGCGCTCGTCGAACAATTGTACAAACGGGACAAGACCACCGGGCGATTTGGGACTGGCAACCACCTGGGAATTCCGTACATCTCGGCTCCATGGGGTCTCCTATACAATTCTCAGCTGTTCAAACAAGCCGGTTTGACGGACAGCAAAGGAAACGCAACCCCGCCCGACTCTTGGGATAAATTCGTCCAATACATGAAAGAGCTCACGAAGCCTCCTCAGCAGTATGGCTTGGCGGCGAGCTATTCCGTGTGGTGGAACCCCGCATGGATGCACACGTCTTATGTTTCAACCAACGGTGGTTCAGTCCTCGACAGCAACTACAGGCCAAAGATCAACGACGCTCTTAATGTCCAGGCCGTGCAATTCTGGTCTGACGCCGTCAACGTCGAAAAGTATGCTCAACCGACCGCGATCACGACGGACGACGCGGGCCTCACTGGACTCTACAATTCCGGGGGGGCTGCCGGATACATCTACTGGTTTACCACCGTCATATCATCGGCGAACGACCCTACCCAGTCAAAGGTCGTCGGTCAGAGCTCTGCGGCGGCGTTGCCGGGGGGCAAGGTGCCTGCGGGCGGATGGGCCCACTTCATGCCCCAAACTGAGACGAACGCAGACGCGGCCTTCAAGTACATGATGTGGGAATCGACGAACGAGGTTCAAGGGGCGCTGAACACCGGCGACCTCTCATTTGTCAGGACCGCCAGCTTCAACGACCCTAGCGTAGTCGCAAAGTATCCTTACTCTCCAGCCGTGGGCCAGATCGCTGCCAACGGCTACGCTGAACCTTCTTTTGACATAGCCCAGGGTTCTCAACTATGGACTGCCTACCTGAAACACTTCCAGGATGTGGTGTCTGGAGCCGCCAAAGCCCAGGCGGCGATGGACGCCTGCTTCTCCGACTGGGATGGCATCCTGAAGAAGGCAGGGTACTACCAGTAGAGCAGCTCCGAACCTAACTTTTCAACTCTAGCTTTCCGGTTGGCTGACCGTTGAGGGAACTATCAGACAAGTGGCTCGCAGCCCTGTTAGTCCTCCCGATGACGGTGTTTTCCGTCGTCTTTGGGCTCTATCCGTTGGGCTACGCAGTCGCTCTCTCGTTCACCCCCTTCGGAGTGGGGGCCCCGCATTTTGTCTTCGGGGGGCTCGACAATTACGTCAGCGCCTTGGGTGACTCGCTGTTCACCAACTCTGTGGTGACCACCTTCATAATCGCGGTCGGAGCAGTCGTATTGGAAGTGGTCCTGGGCCTGGGACTCGCGATCCTGCTCAGCCAAAGGTTCCGAGGAATGAAGCTCGCCCGCGTGGCGCTCTTGTTTCCGATGATGACGCCTCCACTCGTCGTGGGAGTGGTGTGGAAGACTCTGCTCTTCCCGGCGACCGGGCCGTTCGCGGGGATATTTTCGTCAGTCGGGATCGTCTGGCCCGATGTCCTGGCCAGCAGCGCCGGCGCGAGGGCGGCGGTCATCGTGATGGACGTCTGGGAATACACTCCTTTCGTCATGCTCATACTCCTCGCAGGAATCCAGAGCATCCCTTCCACGGTCTCAGAGGCCGCTCAAGTAGACGGCGCAAGGTCCTTCGGAATGTTCAGGTTCGTCATCCTGCCCTACATCACTCCCGTCATCATCGTCGCCGTCATCTTCAGGCTCCTGACCGCAGCAAAGATGTTCGACACCGTCTACGTCCTGACCCGAGGCGGGCCTTCGTTCAGCACGGATGTGATCAGCAGCTTCGTCCAACGGACCTTCGTGTTCGCCTACGAGCTTTCGTACGCGAGCGCGGCAGCGATAATGTTCATGGTCGTGATGTTCGTCCTCGCCCTGGCCCTTACGAGGGTGATGCGCAGGTCTTCGAGATGAGCGCGCGAAAGCTGAGCCCGGGGGCTGTCTCGACCTACTTGCTGGCGACGACAGCAGTCTTGTTGTTCCTGTTCCCGATTTACTGGCTGATCAGGACCGGCGGATTGTCCATACCCGAGATCTACAGCTTTAGGATTTACTGGGTGCCGGACGCGATCGGGAACTATCTGGACGTGTGGGGAGTGCCTGGCCTTCCGGCTGCCTATATGCACAGCCTGATCGTGTCGACCGTTTCGACGATTGCCACGATCCTGATAGCTGTGCCTGTCGCGTTCTCTCTTGCCCGGCTCTATTCGCGGGTTTCTTCCAGACGGTTCCTTGATTCGCTGTTGGTCGCCATCGCGCTGCCCCCCATCGTCCTGATAATCCCGTTCTACATACTGATGTCCAACCTAGGCCTGGTGGATACCATTCCGGGACTGATATTGGCGGACATGGTGTTCAACCTGCCCTTCTCGATATGGCTGATCTACAGCTTCTTCCGCGACCTTCCGGTCGCCATCGAAGAGTCCGGGATGATAGACGGATGCTCGAGGTTGGGAGCATTTGGTCGTCTCTCGCTTCCACTCGCTAGG
>Ga0307479_10006276_pt1 | contig 10910 bp, 9 predicted proteins | sample atmos_gasesECM4C_FD_203743 | JGI IMG/M metagenome (GOLD analysis project Ga0307479, IMG submission 203743) | Hardwood forest soil microbial communities from Morgan-Monroe State Forest, Indiana, United States - atmos_gasesECM4C_515 | ecosystem: Environmental > Terrestrial > Soil > Temperate...
CTGGGTCGTCAACGATGACCGTGAGCACCACCGCATCGACCCCGCTGGGTAGCTATCCGCTGACCATCACGGCGACGAGTGGAAACTTGACGCACACCGCCTCAGTTACGCTGGTAGTGAGCGCCGCGGCCGACTTCTCTTTGACGGCTACGCCTTCCAGCCAGACTATTGCGCGCAAGTCGCAAGGCGCGTATTCGATTTCCGTTGCGGCGTTAAATGGCTTCTCTGGAGGCGTTTCTCTGAGCGTTAACGGACTGCCGCCTAGAACGAGTTCCTCGTTCAATCCTGGTTCTATTACGGGATCCGGCAAATCAACGCTGAGTGTGAGCGTTAACAAGCCGGCGCAGCCTGGCACGTATCCGCTGGTGATCACAGGAACCAGCGGCAACTTGAGCCATAGCGCCAGCGTCACACTGGTGATTCAGTGATAAAGTGCAGCGAACTCTATCGGCGGAGGTGGTGAGGTTATGCATACGTCGCGCAGAGTTTTTCTTCGGAGTTTGGGAGCCGGTGCTGCGGTCGGTCTGACGCCGGTCAGGTCGCTGGCTGCATTCGCACCCATATTTGAGCCCGACCGAAACGGGGCGGAACAAGGGCAAATCCGGCTGAACAGCAATGAGAACGCCTATGGCCCGCTGCCGACATCGGTAACCGCATTACAAGGCGCTTTAGGACAGGCGAACCGGTATCCGTTTGCCTTCTTCAGAGAACTGCCGGAAGCGATTGCCAGCCTGCACCACGTCCGGCCCGAGCAGATTGTTTTGGGATGCGGCTCCAGCGAAATACTGCGCATGACGGCAACCGCGCTGCTGGGCAGTGGCAAGCAGCTTGTACAAGCCACCCCCACATATGAGGCGATGGAGCACTATGCCCGCGCCATGGGTGCGTCAGTCGCAAGCGTGCCGCTGACCCACGAATACGCCCATGACCTCTCCACCATGCTGGCTAGGACGCAAACGGCGGAGTCGCTCGTCTATATCTGTAATCCGAATAATCCGACGGCGTCGCTCACGCCGGCCAAGGACATGGAAGCCTTTATCGGCCGTCTGCCGAGCTCATCTCATGTCCTCATCGATGAGGCCTACCATCATTTCGCGAATGTGTCGCAGACTTATCGATCGTTTATCGATCATCCCATCGGCGACGAGCGCGTCATTGTCTCGCGAACGTTCTCGAAGGTTTACGGACTGGCGGGAATGCGGCTGGGCTATGCCGTGGCATCGCCAAAAATCGCCGAAAGCCTGCGACGCTTCGCAACAGTCATAAATATCAATGGCATGGTCTCGGCGGCCGCCATTGCAGCTTTGAGCGATACCCAGGGGCTGGCCGCGGCCGTAAAGCGCAACGCCGACGATCGCCAGGAATTCTTCAACCAGGCGATGGCGCGCATGTTAAAGCCAATCGATTCCCAGGCAAATTTCGTCATGATGAACGCTCATCGTCCCGCCGACGAGGTGATCGAACACTTCCGCAAGCACAATATTCTGATTGGGCGAAAATTCCCTGCCATGGACACGCACGTTCGCATCTCCCTGGGCAAACCGCAAGAGATGCACAACTTCTGGCAGGTATGGGATCAGATGGGCGGCGGAATGAAGATGTAAGTCACAACGTTGATCTCCTTCTAGAATTACTTCTTACTTGTTGCATCCAGATCCGAGACAGTGTAGAGAAGCAGCATGCTGCGTCTCCGCGGTGGGAAATAAATCAACCATGAAAATCGGGACGTCCTCCCTCGCGCCCGACTGCATGAATACAAAACCCATTCGTGAAAGCTATGACCGCTTGGCAGGTGAGTATGCCCGGCGCCTGTTCGGTGAACTCCAGCACAAACCGGTTGACCAGCACCTGCTTAATCGCTTTGCGGCTGAACTCGTCGGGCGCGGCGAAGTGTGCGACATGGGTTGTGGTCCGGGTCAAGTGGCGCGCTACCTCCGGGATCGGGGAACAAGTGTCTCCGGCCTGGATATCTCTTTGCGAATGTTGGAACAGGCCCGACAATTCAATCCCGATATCTCCTTTCGACAAGGAGATATGCAGGCTCTTGACCTGTCGGACGGCGCTTTCGCAGGGATCGCAGCGTTCTACGCCATCGTTAATATTTCCCACGAGTCTCTGCCGCGCGTGTTTAGAGAAATGTATAGGGTTCTGCAGCCAGGAGGACTCCTCTTGCTAGCATTTCACATGGGCGACGAAACGATTCGTGAGAAGGAGTTGTGGGGACGACCCATCTCCATGGATTTTTTCTTTTTCGACCCTTCCGCTATTCAACAGGGCTTGGAAGCCGTCGGGTTTGTAATTGAAGAAGTGATTGAGCGCGACCCTTATGCCCCAGAGGTAGAACATCAGAGTCGAAGGGCATACATTTTTGGGCGCAAGCCGCAGTGATGAAATTCAGAAAAAACCGGAGCAGGTCAGTCCCATTCTCCCCCGAGATTTCAGGTCTGACCTGCCCCTTCGTTTCTCCCGCTAAGGAGAGCTTTGGCAGTCCGATGATCTCCGGACTGGCATGACAAAGCGGCGTTGGCGTCTCTAGAGAACCGCAGAAGGGGTCATCGATTCGGCGTCCTTCCACGGCCTGGGGGCTCGATTGCCTCCATAACATTGCGGGAAGTTCTTCTCCCCGACAATTGAAAAGAAGCGCTCGTATTCGCGAAAACATTAACCACAATGATGCGCAAGCAAATGCCTAACTGGGACGAATGGCTCGGCGGGTGTCCATTCCTCGAAGGACAAGAGCAAAAGAAAAAGTTCCGACGTGCGGATTCTTGCTCGAACCTCGATTGCGAGTCGAGGCGTGGGCGGCGGGTATATACTCACACCACATAGTTCGGGCTGCGGATTCCGATTTCCTTCGCTCATTCCGCAGCGGGATCTCATGGAAAGACGTTCATAAGCCGGCACGATTGATAGCTGTTTCTCCGGGAGCGTGCCCGGATAAAAGTTCACGCGTCCCCTTTTGGGAGGTCCTTATGGACCTTTTATTCATCCGTTTCGTCTTCATTACGGTGGTGGCGGTTGCGTGCTTTGTGCTGCGCCCGTTTTCGCTTGAGAGATGGGAAGCGGCAGGCGCGGGTGCCATCATTGGGCTGGGAGTGGTCCTTTTCGAGGCCCGCCTGCGCGTGGTCAGCCTAAAACGGCTGATCGGAGCCGTAATCGGCAGCATTCTAGGAATCTTCGGCGCCTATCTCTTTAGCCTTGTCATCCGGGACAGCATCGAACCGGGACGCACACAGCACTTCCTCCAGCTCTTCGTAATGCTGCTGATGTCGTACGTCGGTCTGATTGTCGGGGCCAACAAGGGGGACTTGCTCAACCTGGCGGCGCTGGGGGGAATCTTCGGATCGGAAAAACAGGGCAAGCGCAGCAGCAAGATCCTCGACACCAGCGTGATCATCGACGGTCGCATTGCCGATATCGCAGAGACCGGCTTTCTCGACGGTATTGTTGTTATTCCGCAGTTCGTGTTGCGCGAGCTGCAGCTCGTCGCCGACTCCGCCGATTCACTCAAGCGCAATCGCGGCCGCCGAGGCCTCGACGTCCTGCAGCGCATCCAGAAGATGGCAACCATGAACGTGCAGATCGTCGAAGACGATTTCCCCGCCGTTCGAGAAGTGGACCTCAAGCTCATCGAACTGGCCAAGGTGTATGAAGCCAAGATCATCACCAATGACTTCAACTTAAATAAAGTTGCCCAACTTCAGGGAGTCGAGGTGCTGAACATAAACGAATTGGCGAACTCGCTGAAGCCAATCGTGCTGCCGGGAGAGGGGATGCGCGTCTTCATTCTGAAAGAGGGCAAGGAGTACAACCAGGGGGTTGCTTATCTTGACGACGGCACCATGGTAGTGGTCGATAACGCGCGCAAAATGATCGGCAAGAATGTGGACATCGCGGTCACTTCAGTGCTGCAAACGACTGCGGGAAAAATGATTTTTGGCAAATTCGACGAACGCACGCCTTACCATCAACAACGCCACGAAAGTGCTCCGGCGCAGCCTCCACCTGCCAATGGACCGCGAGTAGAAAGCCGCAGTCCCAGCCGTCCTCAGCCGATTGTGCCGACGGGCGCAGCGATTGAGCCTCAGGAGTGAGTTTCGAATCTTCGAGCGCTGGCGCGGTTTCTCTTCGGATGTATACGCATCACTTAGTAGAGACGCTGCACTGCCCCAGGGCTGTCCAACTTAGACGAGACTGCCACATTGATGAGGCGAGCGGGCTGTTGAGGCCTGCGCTTCTACGGTCGGAAGAACCTTTTTACCTAACGCCTAACCTAACGCCCATTTCCCCGTAAGTGTCGAAGTAGGCCGTGTTGACAACAGGCAATCGTTGCATCGACTGTCCAGACCGTACGGGCCAAGGGCATGAACTACCGCCGCTTGCGATCCATGCGGTACCCAATTGTGAAAAGGCCGTTGAAGCCCTTGTGAGTTGAAGGAGAGAGCGATGCTCGACCACATGATTCTGACTGTCAGCGATATCAAACGTTCGCTGGCCTTCTATGAGGCGGCCTTGAAGCCGCTCAATATCAAATTCTTCATGCCGTATAAGGGCGAAGACGGTCATCCTGATCTGTGGGGATTTGGTGATGGCAAAAGGGCGTTCTTCTGGATAAAGCAAGGGAGGCCCGATCCAGCCGCTATTCATTGGGGGTTCGTGGCAGAAAATGAGAATAAGGTCGATGAATTCTACAAAGCCGCAATGTCCGCTGGCGCCAGGGACAACATTTCGCCCCGCGCACGACTGGAATACTATCCGGGATACTACGCCGCTGACGTATTTGACCCAGACGGATATTCATTCGAGGTCGTCCATAAAAGCTAAATGATGGAACAGCACATCACTAGGGTGAGCCAAGCACGGAAGAAGCCGTCGGCAAGGGGCTGTGATCATGGCCCGTCGTGGCGCTGGTGAACCCCCCTGCAGCACTCTGTTAATGGCTTGGGTCTAGCCCGTGCCGCCAGCACGGTTCACTCGCTGCAATGCACATCAAAGACCGATCCGTTTTCCGCAGGATTTCCACGAGCCACCCGGTGAGACAGTCCGGCAAAAGGTATCTCTACAGTCAGGGCCAAAATTCGCTGCTAGATCCCTGCTTCTTTTTCTATCGCGGTAAAAAGAAAGGGAGTAACTCCCGCGTATGGACTGGTTTAAGGAGGAAATTCCCGTGATTCCCTGCTGCGTTCCCTGCTATCCGAAGGAATCCGCTGGTTTTCGGCAGAATTTGCAGAATTGTGGCCCACAGCAGAAAAATTCGCTGCGAAATTCCCTGAAGCAGGGAATTTAATTTGGACAGTCCCTGCATTGCCGCGTCTCCGTTCCACTTCACTCATTCATATCTGAGCGCCACAATGGGATTTACCCGCATGGCCGTCCGCGCGGGGACGGAACAAGCTGCCATGGCGACCAGAATCAACAGCGCGGCGGTAATCAAGAAGCTGGGAGCGTCAAATAGGCCGATGCCGTAAAGCAACGTGCCCATGGTTCGAGACAATAGGGTGGAAATCAGGAGGCCAACTGTCACTCCGGCCACTACCATGGCTAGGCCGTTTGCCAAGATCAGCCGCATGACATCTCCCCGCTGCGCACCCAGGGCCATGCGCACACCGATCTCCTGCCTGCGCTGGCTCACCGAATAGGACATCACGCCGTAAGTTCCAATCGCAGCCAGCACTAAAGCCAGCAACCCGAATGTCCCAAGTAATTGTGCCCCCAAACGTGGTGCAGTAAGGGATTGCACCAGCACTTCACCAACTGTCTGCAAGCGGACAATTGGAACCCTCGGAGCCAGCGATTGCACCGTGCTGCGTACAGTCGCGAGCGCCGTAGCGGGATCTCCCTTGGTGCGCACGTAAATCGTGGCGCCGGCCGCGTAATGTTGTTTCAGCGGCAAATAGACGATCGCCTGCGGCGCCTCTCCGAGCGTGGCATATTTCACCGTATTCGCTTCTCCTACGACGGCTATGTCCCACGTCTCGCCGAGGAAGTGGACGTGTTTGCCGATGGGATCCTGCCCTGGCCAGAACGTATCTGCCGCAGCTCGATTGACTACCGCGACCATCGCCCCGTTGGCATCATCGCTCGGAGTAAATTCGCGTCCCTTCAGCATCGCAATTCCTGAAGCTGAGAAAAATCCTGGGGCTGTAGCGATCACTGGCGTCAGCTTGCCATTGCGGGGATCGGAGATATCGACACCGTCGGTAAAGGTGGTTCGCGCCAGTCCGCCGGAGAACGGAGCGCTGTCGGCAACGCTGGCTTGGGAAACCATCGGCAATGCATTCAGACGTTCAACGACGTCCTTATAAAACTGCTCCGCCTGGGGTTGCTGATAATGCTCGGCGGCGAGGTTCACGAACATCACCAGCTCATGCTGGACCTCAAATCCGGGATCAATCTGCTGAGCGTTCCGCAAGCTGTGGATGAACAGCCCTGCGCCCACCAGAGCGACCAGCGACAACGCCACCTGAATGCTCACCAGAATGCCGCGCACTCCATACCATCGCGCGCTGCCAGTCGGCGCGGCAGTGCGATCTTTCAATGCGGCCATGCGATCCGATCTCGAGGCCTGCATCGACGGCGCCAAGCCGAACAAAATCGTAGCCACGAGCGAAAGCCCGAAGGCGTAAAGCAGAACGCGGCCATCGAGGCTGAAATCAAGATTGGGTGGCAAGCCATTGGGCAAGATCGCCGCCAGCGCCTGCCTCCCACCGTAAGCGCACAGAATCCCGAAGGCGCCGGCGATGAGAGCCAACATCAGGCTTTCGATCAAAAGCTGGCGGATAAGCTTGCTGCGCGACGCACCAAGCGCGAGCCTTACCGCGATTTCACGTTGGCGATGCGTGGCTCTTGCCAAAAGCAGATTGGCGACGTTGGCGCAGGCGATTAACAGGACGAGCCCGACGATCACCATCATGAGCATGCCTGCGCGGGAAAAGAGAGCATGTTGCTGCGGCGGAATGGTGGTCTCGTTGATGGGCACGAGCATCTCACTCCGCCCGCTGTTTTGCTTCGGGTACTCTCTCTCTAACTCATTACCCAGCGCGTGAACTGCGGCCTGCGCCTGCGCCAGGGTTACTTCCGGCTTGAGCCGTGCCACCATGGAGACCATGCGGAAGCCGCGGTCATATACCCATTGTTTTGCCCGTCCTGTAAGCATCAGGTCGCGCATGGAGATGGGAATCCATACGTCGGGACTGCCGAGTACGCCGATGTTCCGGAAATCGCGGGGAGCGACCCCAATCACGGTGAAGGTCTGCTGGTCGAGTTGGATGGTTTTTCCCAGAATCTCCCGGTCGGCTCCGAATTGCTTGTTCCAAAGCCCGTAACTCAATACCGCAACTGGTTGTGCCGTGGTGTCTTCGGCGGCGGAGAAGGCGCGTCCCAAAACGGGACTCACGCCCAGCAGATCGAAGAAATTTCCATTCACCAGCTCGCCGAAGAGTTGCACCTGCTTGCCGGAGACGACAAGGTTGAAGCCACTTGGAATCGCGATAGAGGCGCCCGAAAAAACGTTCGTTTTTTCCCGATAATCGACCGCATTCAAGTAAGGAGTCGGCAGATATTCCTGTGGCGGACCCTTGCGGCTTTGCGCATTCGAATAAAGACTGACCACGCTTCCGGGATCCTTCACCGGCACAGCCTGCAGGAAGATCGCTTTCGTAAGAGTAAAAATCGTGGTGTTCGCGCCTATGCCTAACGTCAACGACAACACCGCCACGGCGGTGAATCCGGGCGCTTTTCTCAACATGCGCAATGCGAACTTCACGTCCTGCCACATGGCTTGTTGTCCCTTCGGATCGACTCAGGAATGTTCGGACGGTCTCTATCTTGCGGAAACAATATTCTTTCAGTCTGTGCTAAGCAACACTCATTTTGTCCCCGCGTAGGTTTTGACGGTGCGAACCAGTTTTCGTTTTCATTCACGCCAGTCGAATCTTGAAGATCTGGCATCCCGAGGCGTGGTTCGTCGAAGAATCTCCTGTGATTCTCACGACATGAATGCAGTTAGTGCGGTGGCTTGGGATGGAAGTTTCTAACTGGTTTCGCTGCGGAAGCGCAAATTCCATCAGCTCCGAAAATGCTGCCAACCGCGCGATCGGAGCACACTCTCTTTGCCTTCTTGCACAATCTTTACGCTCTTCCCGCGAACGATTTCTCCAATTCGTGTGATCTTCACTCCGGCGATGCGTCGTGGGACGCGTCTACTAGGCGGCGCAATAAATAGGAGCTCGTAATCCTCACCGCCGTGAAGCGCCAAATCGAGAGCTACATGCCCGGTTGAAGGCGCGCGGGGCCCGTCTCGCTTCGCGGAGGGATGGACGGGAATTGCTTCAGCCTCGATCACCGCACCTACGCCGCTCTCTTGGCAGATGTTCGTCAAGTCAGTCGACAGTCCATCGCTGACGTCGATGGCTGTCGAGGCAATGCGGTTCTTTCGCAGCCATTCTCCCACAGCAATTCTCGGTTCGGGAAAAACGTCGCGGCGTTTGATCTTGCCTGCAGACAACAATCGCAGCGCGGCAGCGGATTCTCCAAGTTTGCCCGTGACATGGATCTGATCGCCCTTCTTCGCCCCAGATCGAAGCAAGGCCGTTCCTCGTTCCACGCGTCCCACCACGACAATGTCGGCGAGGACGCCACTGAGCGATTGCGCCGTGTCACCACCTGCCAGTACTACCCTTTGGCGACGAGCAAGCTTCAACAAACCGGCAAAGAATCGGTCCACCCATTTTTGGGAGCAATCGGAAGGAAGAGCCAGGGACAGAAAAGCGGCAATCGGGCGGCCACCCATTGCAGCGATGTCGCTCAACCCTCGGGCGAGACATCGGTGTCCGATGCATTCTGGCGATTGCCAGTCCCGGCGGAAGTGCACTCCTTCCAAGCTGAAGTCAGTTGTGACCAGAGCGTCGTCGTCATGCGGGAGGCGCAGAATTGCGCAATCATCACCCAAGCTTAGCGCAACAGCCCGACTTCTTGAACGCAGCTTGCGGCGAAGTTGGGCGATCAGTTGGCGCTCCGGAAGAGGCATTTGCTTAAGAGCAATAGGCTATAGGCAATTGGCAATAGGCGAAAGCTGCAAGGCATCGGGCAATCGCCGGTAGGAAATACGCGACGGCGTGGCGGCCGGTAGTCGGCGAAGCAGAGTCTGGCGCTGTTCGTAACGAACCCATTTCTATAAACCCAAAAGGCCAGGGGATTAGCAAGATGCCTCGCTGTGGCCGGCCGGGATGACACGCCTATTGCCTATTTCCTGCTGCCTATCGCCTACTGCCACAAAGATTTACCGCAGTCCAAGCACTTTCGTGTTTGACACCAGAGAAGCTGGTTTGTTAACTTTCGGTAGCTTTTTAGAAATATCTCTGGCCGCAGGCCCGATGGTTGGTCTGGCGATGAGTGTGGGCAAAAGGGTGACGGTGCCCGACTGAAACTCATTTTCGCTGGACAACCGCGAAGACGCACTGTCCAAACCTGGCGTCGTCTTCGAAGCTGTTTTTGAGCTAAGGGCAGCTCTATAAAAAATCCGGACGTTGTCACGGAGTGACATGCGGAAACGTTACTACATAATGTTTGTGGCACGCGACTCGGAAGGCGAGCTCGTGAAGATGCCGATCCCTCTGCATTATCTGTACATGTTTATCGCCGGGGCGCTGATCGGAATGCTGACCATTACGGGCATGGCCGGCTCCTATACGCGCATGTTGGTGAAGGTAGCCCGCTTCAACCAGCTTCGCTCAGAAAAGGACGCCATCAGCCGCAACTATAACAAGCTCGAAGAGGTCGCGCATGAGAAGGATGTCCAGGTAGCTTCTCTGGGATCGCTGGCCAGCGATGTCTCTGCGCTTTACGGACTGAAGAGTGAGCCGGAATTACGTCCGGCTTCGACGGATGGACTGAGCGAGCAGCGCGTTATTCATTCCATCGATCAGCTCGCGATTCTAAGGAACACCGCGATGTCAGGAGTCGCCGGAGCGGGGATCGCAGCCAGTTACGACCATTTTGGAACTATCACCACAAGTGACTGGCAACGGCTCGCCGCAGCGCCGTCACTTTGGCCAGTAGAAGGCGCCGTTACCAGCTCATACGGCGAACGCATTGATCCCTTTAACGGAGAGGGAGCGTTCCACACCGGTGTCGATATCTCAACAGCATTCGGGACTCCCATCATTGCTCCCGCTGACGGCGTGGTGCGAGAGACTAACTTTATTAATGGATATGGGCGCACGATCATTCTCGACCATGGCCACAGCATCACTACCCTGTATGGACATCTATCCGGATTCGCGGTTGGCGAAGGCGAATCGGTGCACCGCGGCGACGTAATCGGCTACGTTGGCTCCAGCGGACGCAGCACTGGCTCGCATCTGCACTATGAAGTTCGCATTCATGACACCCCTGTGAACCCGCACAAATACCTGCGCACCATCTGGGCCCGAACCAGCTCGGATGTGATGACGGGAATGTAGGAATTTGTGATTTCGTGATTTTGCGATTACCTCTCAGAAGTCACCAATACGTGTAGCGTTTTGGCCGTCCCAATTTTCAATCGCGAAATACAAAATCGCGAAATCACGAAATACTTAATCTCCTTACCGTTTCCTGTGCCGTCTGTGTCTTGGCAGCGGAGCCGATGGCGCCGGAGCAGGCTGCACCTCACTCTCCAGCGGCGCTTCAAACATCTTCGTAATCAAAGCGCTCGGAATCGATGCGCTCACCTGAACTCGATCGCTCTTCTGTTCGACTTTCAAACTTTTTAGCGCCGCTTCGATATCGGCGTCGGGATGGTCTGGCCGTGTTTGGTCCTCGCTGGTCTTATACAGAGAAAGCAAGTTCTGGAGTTGCTCGGCGCGATCCTTGGCGGCAGCTTCGTCTTTCAGAAAATCGTCTGCGCGCAAGAGGATGTTGCCGTTATA
>Ga0307479_10006277_pt1 | contig 10910 bp, 14 predicted proteins | sample atmos_gasesECM4C_FD_203743 | JGI IMG/M metagenome (GOLD analysis project Ga0307479, IMG submission 203743) | Hardwood forest soil microbial communities from Morgan-Monroe State Forest, Indiana, United States - atmos_gasesECM4C_515 | ecosystem: Environmental > Terrestrial > Soil > Temperate...
CGTGAAGCAACCGTAGGCCGCGATCGCGGAGCTCACGTGGAGGTAGAAGATCCGCTGCGCCGGGCCCTGCAGCCAGTCGGTGGGCGCGTAGAAGAAGATCGCCGCCAGGGCGAGCACCATCAGCGCGACCGCGCCGGCGGCTGCCTTGTCGTAGCTGTTCACTCTCATTCGTCGAGCACGAAGCGAGCGGCGAGGGAGGTGAGCACCACGAAAAGTATGTCGAAGTCGATGAGGAGGCCGATGGCCTGGTCGTAGCTTCCGGGTAGTCCCATCGCCGACTGCACCGCCTGCCCGCCCGCAACGATGAAGGGGATCCACAGCGGGAGCGTCAGCAGTGGCAGCAGCAGCTCGCGCGCGCGGACCCGGGCGACGATCGCGGAGAAGATGCATCCCAGCGCGGCCATGCCGATGGTCGCGAGCAGAACCGCGAACACCACCTCGCCGGAGAACGGCGTGCCGAAAAAGAGAGAAAGCGCGGGCAGCATCACCGCCTCGCAGACGACGAGCAGCCCCGACGCTGCAAGCGCCTTGCCTGCAAAGATCGCGAGCGGCGACGCCGGAGTCATCAGCATCGCCTCGAGCGAGGCTTGCTCCCGCTCCGCGGCGAAGGTCCTTCCAAATGCGACGAGACCCGCGAAGACGAGGACGAGCCACAGGATGCCCGGCGCGATCGAGGGCGCGTTACGCGAATCGATCTGAAAACCGAAGTTCCCGATCAGCAGCGCCAGCACGATGAACTGTGCAAGCGCGGGGACCATCTCGCGCGTACGCCACTCCGAGAGCAGGTCCTTGCGCGCGACGGCGAGAGCGACGCCGAACGGGTTCATTGCACCACGCGGAGATGGGTCGCGGTGCCGACCGAGCGCCCGTGCCGCAGCACCAGCGTGCGCGGGCAGAGGCGGTTGGCCAGCGCCTGGTCGTGCGTCGCCAGGATGGCGCTGCGGCCGCGCATCAAGCCCCCGAGCAGCTCCGCCGGGTCGCCGCCCAGGCTCGCGTCCGGCTCGTCGAGGATCAGCAGCTTGGGGTCGTGAAGGATCGCGCGGCCGAGCGCAAGCCGCTGCTGCATCCCTCGCGACAGCTCGGAGGCCCGGCGATCCGCGACGTGGCGCAGCCCCACGATGTCCAGCACCTCGTCGACCCGCGCCTGGGGCACGCCCTGGAGATTGCAGAAGAACCTCAGGTTCTCGGCAGCGCTGAGCGCCGGATACAGGCCGGGCGCGTGGGCGACGTAGCCGATGTAGTGGCGCAGGCGCCGCTTCTCGCGCGAAGCGTTGAGTCCCGCGATCTGCAGCGTGCCGGTGGTCGGACGGAGCGCGGTCGCGAGGATGCGCAGCAGCGTCGTCTTGCCGGCCCCGTTGTCGCCCAACACCGCCATGTGCTCGGCCGTGTCGAGGACGAGGTCGACTCCTTCCAGAGCCAGCTCGCGGCCGAAGCGATGCGTGAGGCCGTCGGCGACGATGATGCTCATTCAGCCCTCCCCATTCATGAGGAGGTCCGCCGCGAAGCGGCGGGGATGGGCTCTTCCGGCGTCTTGAGAAGCGGCCAGAGCACGAATGGCCCGGCCAGGAACAGGAGCAGCGTCGCGACGATGATCGCCATCAGAGCACCCCTAGGCGGGGAGCGTAATCGGAATCCGGCGCCTTGCCAACTCCGCCGCCATCTCCCGCTCACCGACGTTTCCGAGCACCACGCCGAGTATGAGGATGACGCCGCCTGCCCATATCCACGTCACCAGCGGGTTGACGAGAACCCGGAACGACGCCGACCCGTCCACGTTCAGGCCGGCGAGCACGACATAGACATCGGCGAGGGGTGTGGTCGAGATCGCGACATGCGTCAGGGCCTGGCCCCCGAGGCCGGCGTAGGTGGCGCGTGACGGGGCGAGGGCCGTTCCGCCGAAGCGCATCGCGGCGATGAACTCGGTGTGGTCGGCGAGCTGCTGCTGTTCCGAGCCCGTATACGTGAGGGTGTAGCCGGCGACGGTCACCGACTCGCCCGGCCGAAGCGTCATGTCTTTCTCCTGCTGCCCGAACTGCGACGCGGCGATCCCTATGGCCACCACGAGCACGCCCACGTGCGCGAGGTACGCGCCGTACCGGCGCCTCTTGATGACGAGAAGGCGCGGATTGCGGCGGGCGGCGCGGGCGTACTCGGTCGCCACGGTCGCGACGCCTCCGGCCGCGAGCCCTATCGCGATCGCGCCCCAGCCCCAACCGATCGTGAGCAGCGCCGCAGTCACAATCGCCGCCGCCGCGATCGACCAGCGCAGCGCCTTCCAAGTTGCCTTGCCCGCGCGGCGCCACGGAAGCAGCGGTCCGACGGCCATCAGCGCGAGCACGGCCACCAGGATCGGTCCCGCCGCGCGCTGGTAGTAGGGCGCGTCGACCACGCGCTCGGTGCCCAGCATCCCTGAGACGAGGGGCAGGATCGTCCCCCACAGGACGACGGCAATCACGCCGAGGAGGAGCAGGTTCTGGAGAGTGAACGCTCCTTCGCGTGAGAGAAGTGGGGCTTCGGCCGGTCGCGACTCGGCGACTCCGATGCGCAGCGCGAGGACCGCGCCCGCGAAGACGACGCATACGGCGAGAAATCCGAGGAACCACGGACCGATGGCGCTGATGGCAAACGTGTGCACGGATGGCACCACGCCGCTGCGCACTATGAAGGTGCCGAGGACGACCAGCAGAAACGCGAGGATGACCAGGCCGAAGTTCCAGTTTCGGAGCCTCCCCTTCTTCTCCTGGACCTGCGACGAATGCAGGTAGGCGGTCGTCGCGAGCCATGGCATCAGCGCGACGTTCTCGACCGGATCCCAGCTCCAGTAGCCGCCCCAGCCCAGGACGTGGTACGCCCACCACATGCCGAGCAGTAGGCCGGCGCTCTGGAGGCTCCACGCCAGCAGCGCGAACCGGCGCGTGTGGCGGATCCAGGCCGCATCGGTGCGGCCCGCGATGAGCGCCGCGCACGCAAACGCGAATGGGATCGCGAATGCCGCGAATCCGGCTAGCACCACCGGGGGATGGATGAGCATTCCTCCGTCGCGCAGCACCGGGTTGAGCCCAAGCCCATCGGGCGGCGTCACCGAGAGCAGATCGAACGGGCTCGCGACCACCGCCAGGACGAACAGGAAAAAGGTGAGGATCGATGCAAGGATCCCTGTCGCGTAGGCGAGGACCCGGCCGCCTAGCGACGCGGCCGTGACCAGCGACGCGGTCCCGAGAACGCCGAGGATGAGCGTCCAGTAGAGCAGCGATCCCTCCTGCCCGCCGTAGAAACCAGCCGCGACGAGGGCCATCGGGGTCGCGAGGTCGCTGTGCTCGACGACGTAGGCGAGCGAGAAGTCGTGGGTGAGCAGAGCGATCTCGAGCAGGACGGCCGCGATGGCCGTCATAGCTGCCGCGGCGTAAAAGGCGCGCCGGCCGACCTGGATGAAGAGGTCGGCCCGCCGCCAACCGGCGAAGAACGAAAGCAGAGCGGAGAAGCCGCCCAGAACCACGCCCGCAAGGAGCGCCCCCGCGCCGAGGTAACCGAGGATCACTGCGTGTAGGGCTGGGTCGAGAAGCGCGACGGACACTTCGCGAGCAGCGTCCGCGCGTGGAAGACTCCATCCTTTCCGAGCCTGCCTTCTGCGACCACGGTGATGCCGGGCTGGAAGATGTCCGGGAGGGTACCCGAGTACTCGACCGGCAGCGTGTCCGCTCCGTCCTTCTCCGTGAAGGTCACGTGCAGCCCGCCGTCGCTCTTCTGCACGTCGTTCTCCACCACCCCCGCGACCCGCACGTCACCGGCCGGCGAGTGCGCGCGCAGCTGCGACACGGTCACGTAGTAGACGCTCGAACCGCCCGAGGCCGAGTAGATCAGGTAGCCCACGCAGGCGGCGACGACGGCTGCAGGAACACCCCAACGCAGAAGAGCGCTCATGGTCCGATCAGCCCTACGTAGTGGTTCAGAAGGTCCTGGCTCAACGGACCTGCGAAGGACGCGATGACGATTCCCTGGGCGTCGATGAAGAATGTCGCGGGAAGGCCCGCTACCCCGTACGACTGGTAGCTGCCGCTGACGATCGGCCCGGCCGGGTAGGTATGGGGGTGCTGGGACTCGAAGTCTTTGAAGCCAGACGTCGTGTCCCGATTGTCCGCGCCGACGAAGGCGACGCCGGGATAGGCGGACGCGCCGTTGGCAAGCACTCCGCCTTCGTCGACGCAGGGTCCGCACCAGGACGCCCAGAAGTTGAGCACCACAGGCTTACCCCTCAAGGCCTCGATGCTGACCTGTCCGTCGGACATGGTCTGGATCGCGAGGTCTGGCGCCTGCCTCCCGAGCAGCGGTGGGTTCGAGAGCGCGGCGTGCCGAAGACCCCAGCCGAGGGAAAGCAAAAGGACGGAGGTGAGCCCCACGCCGAGCCCGATGACCACGGCCCTACGAGTCACCAGCCGAGTTTATTCGAGGCCGTTGGCCGCCGCGATTCGCGCGAAGAGCCTGCCGCTGGGCCGCATCGTCCTCTCCAGGGTCTTGCGGTCGACCCCGATCAGCCCGAAGTGGACGGTGTAACCCCGCGCCCACTCGAAGTTGTCGGTGTTGGTCCAGTGGAAGTAGCCGCGGACGTCGACGCCATCTTCGATCGCGCCGTGAATGTTGGCGAGGATGTCTGTGAGGTACTTCGATCGAACTGAGTCGTCCGAGGTGGCAATGCCGTTCTCGGTGACGTAGACGGGCTTGTCGTAACGCTTGAGCTCGTTCAATACCCGGCGCATCCAGGCCGGGTTGGACGCCCAGCCCATCTCGGTGGATTCCGCGTCTGGGGGGTTGGAGCGGCGGATGAACTGGTCCCGCGGACGGCGGGGGTCGAAAGAGCACAGCTGGGCCCAGTAGTGGGCGATACCTATGTAATCGCTCGTGGCCTCGACGATGCGGTCCAGCCGCCAGGGAGCGACGGGCCAGCGGTCCATCACGAGCTGGGCCGACGCGGCCGCGAGCCGGTCACGCCGGCGGTGCGTCGCCGGCAGGAAGAGAAACTTGTGGTGCGACAGCCCGACGCGGCTGTCCGGCAGGCGTCGCTTGATCGCCGCGTAGGCCAGCTCATGCGCCCGATGAAGGTTGCTGGTGACCCGGTATTGAGCGACGAGGTCGCCGTGGCGGCCCGGCGGGAACTCTCCCGCGATCCAGCCCTGCGCGCCGTAGATGCTCGGTTCGTTGATCGTGCACCAAAGGTCGACCAGGTCCCCGAGCTCATCGGCGACCCGGTTGACGAACGGGATGAACGCGCGATGCGCATCGCTCGAGGTCCACCCGCCCTTGTGCACGAACCACAGCGGGCTCGTGAAGTGGTGAAGCGTGACCATCGGCGTGATCGCCTGCTCACGCAGCTCGCCGAGCACGTCCCGATAGTGGCGGATCTGTTTGGAATCGAACACGCCCTCCGAGGGCTCGATGCGCGACCACTCGATGGACAGCCGGTGCGCGTTCTGGTTCATCTCGCGCAGCAGCGCGAAGTCCTCGCGGTAGCGGTGGTAGTGGTCGTTCGCGATGCCCGACCTGTCGCCATGGGCAATGTGGCCCGGCTGCTGCTCCCACTCCCACCAGTCGCAGTTGCGGCAGTCCCCCTCCACCTGGTACGCCGCGCTCGACGTCCCCCAGAGAAACCCCTTGGGGAAGGTCCGGGCCATTACGCGGCCGCGGTTTCAGGATTGTCGACGTGCGGCGGAGCGACGTACTCCCAGGCGCTGGGCCTGTCACCCTGCATGTCGAGCTGCAGCATCCCGGCCTTGCCGATTCCCGATCGGTGCATCTCGCGCTCGTTTTGCGGCCGGCCGTCGAGCAGGATATAGGCCGCGTTGAGAGGATCGGCGTGGCTGACGAGGGCCACGGCCTGGTCGGGATGGTCGAGCGCCAGGCGCCGGGCCACGCGTAGCACCCTCTCACCCATCGCCTCGATCGTTTCGTCGCCCGGGAGCAACCCGCGCCTGGCCTTGTGCACCAGCCAGAGCGGCCGCCGGACCGGGATCTGCCAGTAGGGGACGCCCTGCAGATAGCGGCTGAACTCAGCCTCGATCAGCTGGCGGTCGGCCTCGAGCGGCGGTGGCTGCGGCTGGTGCTGGGCGATGATGCGCGCCGTCTCCGCCGCGCGAGTCAGTGGGCTGTGGACGATCCGCGTGAGCCCGGCGTCGCGCAGCTTTTCGCCGAGCGCTTCCGACTGCGCCCTTCCCAGCGAGCTGAGTTGGAAGCCGTCGAGGTGGCCGTACAGGATGTGGCGAGGATTCTCGACGTCGGCGTGCCGGATCAGATAGACGCGGGTCAGCTTCGGTACGCGCCGACCGTGGTTCGGTTCGTGCCGGCCGAGCGGCCGGAATCAAGGGCTTTGTAGGCCTCGCGGAGGAGGTTGCCGGTGTACTCGCGGCGGTTCATGACTCCCGCTTCGTCCATTGGCCGGTAGCCGGAGTCGATGGTGGCTGCGCCGCAGCTGACGGTGATTCGGTTCCAGGCGCCGCTGGAGCCAAAATCGTGCGAGGCGATCGAGCGGCGGATCTTGTCCGCGGCCAGGGCCGCGCCTTGTTCGTCCGTCTCGGGCAGCACGATCGCGAAATGCGGCGGCCCGTCGGCGTCCATGAACGCGACGGTGTCCGTGTCCCTGACCGACTGGCCCAGCCGGTCTCCCATCTCGCGCAGGAGACCCTCGACCTGGATCGACTCGAGCTCCTTGTGGATGTGCTCGGCGTGGTCCAGCTCGACCACCAGGACCGAGAGCGGCCGGTGGTACCGAACCGCGCGGTTGGCCTCCTGTCCGATAAGGGCGTTGGCGAACTTGGAGTTCCAGATGCCCGTGGTCGGGTCGACCACCCCGAAGAGAGGGCTCGACGTGCGGTCGGTCTGGCTGTGGCCGCAGGTTGGGCAGTACTGCGAGGTCTCCGGGACGTCGGAGCTGCAGTACCAGCAGGTGGTCACGGGCGGCAATTCTAGGCTGCGGGGTCAGAATTTGATTCAAATGGCAGATCAAGGGGAGCTCTTCCCGGTCGCGGCCGGAGCGGAGGTCCGGGCGCCTCTGGCCACCCGGATGCGTCCGCGGACGTTTGACGAGATGGTCGGCCAGCGCAAGGTCGTCGACGTCCTGCGCCAGCTGACCCGAAGCGGAAACCTGCCGAGCATCATCCTGTGGGGCCCGCCAGGCACCGGTAAGACCACGCTTGCCGGCCTCCTCGCAACCGAGACGAGCGCCCGGATGGTGGCCATGTCCGCGGTCACGGCCGGCGTGGCGGACCTGCGGAAGGTGGTCGCCGAGGCCAGGGTTCACCGCCGCGCGGGCATCCGCACGGTTCTGTTCATCGACGAGATCCACCGGTTCAACAAGGCTCAGCAGGACGCGATCCTGCCCCACGTCGAGGACGGCACCGTGACGCTGATCGGCGCGACCACCGAGAACCCGTCCTTCGAGGTCATCTCGCCGCTGCTGTCGCGCAGCCGGGTCTTTCGGTTGGAGCAGCTCGACCGCGATGAGCTCAAGCACGTGGTCGAGCGCGGCTTGAAGGAGGTCAACGCGTCCATCGCCCCCGACGCTATGGAGGCGCTGCTCGAGGTCGCTCGAGGCGACGCACGCGTGGCGCTCAACGGGCTGGAGGCAGCGGCGGCCCTCGCCGGCGAGGCAACCATCGGCCTCGAGCACGTCGAGCGCGCGATGCAGGAGCGACACCTCCTCTACGACCGCGCCGGCGATCAGCACTACGACATCGTCTCGGCCCTGATCAAGAGCGTCCGCGGCAGCGACCCCGACGCGGCCGTCTACTGGATGGCCCGAATGCTCGAGGCCGGGGAGGACCTCATGTTCGTCGCCCGGCGCCTCGTCATCCTTGCCGCGGAAGATGTCGGCCTCGCCGACCCCCAGGCCCTGTCCGTCGCGATGGCGGCGCAGCAGGCCGCACACTTCGTCGGCATGCCCGAGGCGGTGCTGCCTCTCACCGAGGCCGCCCTGTATCTCGCGCTCGCGCCCAAGTCCAACTCGGCGCTCACCTCGTACGGCGCCGCTCGCGAGCTCATCCAGGAAACAGGCAACGAGCCGGTGCCCATGCATCTCCGCAACGCCGTGACCGGCTTGATGCGATCGATGGGCTACGGCCGCGACTACAGGTACGCGCACGACTACGAGGGCGGGGTCGCCGACCAGGTGCACATGCCGGCGAATCTGAAGGGCCGCAAGGTGTATGAGCCCAACCCGCGCGACCGCAAGCCGGGAAAATAGACGCCGCCAATGTCAGATCGTCCGTACGAACTGAGGTTTTTCGCGGTTGGCTGACGCGCTGCTCATCTTCAAGCCGGACTCCGCCTACCGCATCGCCGCGCGCGAGGGGATCTGGGGCTGGCTGTCGTCCGAACGCGACTGGCGGATCGAATCGCTCGAGTGGTTCCAGCCCTCCGCGCAGCTCATCGAGGACCACTACGACTTCTTGCAGGGCCGCCCATTCTTTCCATGGCTCGTCGACTTCATGACCGCGCTTCCGGTCGTCGTCGGCCGGATCACCGCCGACCCTCAAGCCCTTGGCCTGATGCGTTATGACCTCGGCGAGACGCAGATCGCGAAGTCCCGCCCGGGTTCGCTGCGCGAGCGGTACGGAATCTACGGCGGGCTCAACTGCCTCCATCTCTCCGACGCGCCCGAGACCGGCGCCGCCGAGGTCAAGCGCTGGTCAGACTTCGTGCAGCTCGATCAGGTGAAGGCCCGCCTCGACGACTCGTCGGATAAACCCGACCACACCTATCACCTGCGTTCGCTCGCCACGCAGGTGGCGAACGGGATCCATGTGGACAGTGCGTCGGAGATGATGCGCGAGCTGATCGCCGAGGAGACCGATCTCGAGGGCAAGAAGCTGGAAGCGCTGTGGCGGATTACGCTGGGGGCGCTTTCCTAGCCTCTTCCTGTTTCGGTGTCACCCCGTGGATGGTCACCGGCTTCGTGAAGAGCTCCGAGTTCGGCACGATGACGACGTCGCCATCGTCGGCTTTCAGGATCGTGACCCGCAGGCGAACTTCGGTAATGACCCCGACGTGGCCGTCGAATGCGATGTGGTCGCCGACGCGTATGTGGTGTTCCCAAAGGACGTAGTAGCCAGAGACGTAGTCGCGGAGCAGGTCCTGCACGCCCAGCGCTGCCACGATCGTCGCGATCAGGAGGCCGAAGAGCGTGACATTCGCCGTCTGCGCGGCAAGACCTAGAGCGGCGAAGACTCCGATCACGATCACCGCGCCCGTGACGACCCTGCGGCCGACCACGACCATATCGCTGCGGACCTGGCGCTTGCGAAGCTGCTCGCCCGTGAAGTGGGCGATGAAGCGGGCCGCGAAAACGAACGCAACCATTACAACGAGCCCGACGCCGATCCACACCAGACTGCTGGTGAAGTTGTCGAGATTGATGACCGAGCCGCGAGTCGCGGCTGCGATCATTCTTCGGACTCGGCGGCTTCCTCGCCGGCGGCGGCCTCGCCCTCAGCTGCGGCTTCGCCCTCAGCCGGCACAGCGGCCTCGGCGGCGGGGATCTCCTCTTCGACCTTCAGCTCACGCTTCGGCACGATCTTGACGACGAGCTGCTCGGGCTCATCCAGGACCGTCACGCCTCGAGGCACCTTGAGCTCCGCGACGCGCAACTCCATGTCGATCTCCTCGAGCGGCGTGATGTCGATCTCGAATGCCTCGGGAATGTCGGACGGCAGGCACTCCACCCGCACCGAGTGCATCGGCTGGAGGATGTCGGCGTCGCCCCGCTTGACCGCGGCGGACTCGCCGACGAGATGCACGGGAACGTCCACCTCGATCGTCTCCTGGAGGTTGACCTGGTAGAAGTCGACGTGGATGGGGCCGAGGCGGCGCGGGTGGGTCTGGATCTCCCGGACCAGCACCTTCTCAGTGCGGCCGTCGATGGCCAGGTCGATCAGGTGCGTCCGGCCCGACTTCAGGAACACCTTCTGGAACTCGAGCTTGTCCAGCGTGATCGGCGTCGCCTCGGTGTTGTGACCGTAGACGATCGCAGGCAGCTTGCCCTCCCGCAACATGCGGCGCGAGCGCTTACCGAGAGGTTGACGGGCCGAGGCCTTGATTTGCATTCAGTAGGTTCTTTCCTGGTGCGGCACTTTGCCGCCCATGTTGACGCCTCAGTTGGAGAGCCCGAATATGATACGCGAACATGCAAAACCCACCTCCTCCACCACCCGGATCGATGCCTCCTCCGCCTCCCGGATCGACGCCTCCTCCGCCTCCGCCCGATCAGCCCCCGATGATGCCTCCCGGTGGTCAGCCCCCTATGGCCTATGCGGGAGGCGGCGCAATGGCCGTCCCCGGCAACCTCGCGAGCCCCGGGCTGCGCATAGTCGGCGGTCTCATCGACGTGGTCATCCTGATCGTCATCAACGCCATCGTCGGCGCGGTCCTTCAGAAGGCTCAGGGCGTGGCCGGCATCGTCAACCTGATCGTCGACCTCGCGTACTTCGGCTACTTCTGGAGCACACGCGGCCAGTCCATCGGGATGATGGTGTTCGGCTTCAAGGTCCGAGACGTCCAGACCGGGCAGTACCCGACCGCGGGCAAGGCGGTCCTCCGCGGTTTCATCTGGACGCTCGAGGTCGGCTTCACGATCTGCATCATCGGCGCGATCGGATGGCTCTGGCAGCTGTGGGACCCGCAGCGCCAGGCCTGGCACGACAAGGCTGCGGGAACGATCGTCACGACGAGCTGAATCGCCGTTCGGTCGTAGGGATCCGTCGCTAGGAGGTCTTCGCGCCCTCCGGAAAACGGTTGCGCAGCCACTCCACGATCTCCTGCAGCGGCGTGCCCGGCGTGAAGATTTCGGCGACGCCGCGCTTCTTCAGAGCTGCGATGTCGTCGTCAGGGATGATGCCTCCGCCGAACACGACGATGTCGGTCGCGTC
>Ga0307479_10006278_pt1 | contig 10910 bp, 8 predicted proteins | sample atmos_gasesECM4C_FD_203743 | JGI IMG/M metagenome (GOLD analysis project Ga0307479, IMG submission 203743) | Hardwood forest soil microbial communities from Morgan-Monroe State Forest, Indiana, United States - atmos_gasesECM4C_515 | ecosystem: Environmental > Terrestrial > Soil > Temperate...
TCACCCGGTTGCAGGGCGAGTTCCCCAATAATGCAAAGATCATGCTTACCTCGGCGCGCGTCCTGAGTTGGTCTCGGCGATATGATGAAGCGACGCGAACTTATCGCCAATTAAGTGCGCTAAATCCCACGGACACAATACCGCGCAAAGAAATGGCGCAGGTGGCCACCTGGAGCAATCGATGAGACTGGCCCGCCCCCGTAAAGGCGAAGCCGTCCCGAAGGGACCGAATGATGGTAGCCAGGCACGAAGTGCCTGGGAATCGGCAATTAAGGAGCCGTCCCGTAGGGTACGGTATGATTGGTTGTTATTCCGACGGTTTGGATGCGCTCGCAGGTTATTGCTCAGGGGCAACCCATCACGCCGTACCCTACGGGACGGATTCGTTATTGAACGTCATTCCAGGCACCACGTGCCTGGCTACCATCGTTCAGTCCCTCCGGGACGGCGACCCTACATTGAACGTCATTCCAGGCACGACGTGCCTGACTACCATCGTTCAGTCCCTACTGGACGGCGGCCCTACATTGAACGTCATTCCAGGCACGACGTGCCTGGCTACCATCGTTCAGTCCCTACGGGACGGCGGCCCTACATTGAACGTCATTCCAGGCACGACGTGCCTGGCTACCATCATTCGGTCCCTCCGGGACGGCGGCCCTATATTGAACGTCATTCCAGGCACGACGTGCCTGGCTACCATCGTTCAGTCCCTCCGGGAAGGCGCCCTATATTGAACGTCATTCCAGGCACGACGTGCCTGGCTACCATTATTCAGTCCCTACGGGACGGCGGCCCTATATTGAACGCCATTCCAGGCACGACGTGCCTGGCTACCATCATTCAGTCCCTCCGGGACGGCGGCCGTATATTGACGCCATTCCAGGCACGACATGCCTGGCTACCCTTATTCAGTCCCTACGGGAACGGCGTGCCGTATATTGAACGCCATTCCAGGCACGACGTGCCTGGCTGCCATCGTTCGGTCCCTACGGGACGCTTCGCCGGTACGCTGTCATGCCGATACCAGCCTCCATTGTGGTTGCCGGTTTCGCCACGCTATATGTTCTCCGGATCCTATTTCCGGATTTTGGCTTTAAGATGAGTGAACGAACTAACCCGTCAGAAACCAATCCCTGGCTAACCGCGCTAGTAGTAATCGCGATTCTAGCTACCTGTTTATACTTAGTAGTACGAGTACTCCTATTCCTTGTATCCAGCGCTGTCTGGTACGAGCGAATGATCTCGACCGCCCTGTTCTTGGCAGAGTCTTTTTTCCTGATCAACTGTCTTGCTTATCTCGGAAACGTCAGGCGAGTTTTGCTTGGGCGTAATCAGAAAGCGACTGTATCGGACACCATCCCGGCTTTGAACGAGTATCCCCCAATCGCCATTGTTGTTTCCTCATACAAAGAACCGCTCGAGGTAGTCGAGGCCAATCTCGTTTGCTTCCGTAGCCTCACCTATCCGAACAAACACATTTACTTCCTTGATGATACTCGATACGAGCTCGCTAAAGAGAACGATCAAACCATGCAGCAGTACCGTCTCGCCATTGATCAACTCTGTTGCCGGATCGGCGTAAATCTTTTCCGGCGGCGTTGGCGCGGGGCCAAAGCCGGAATGATTAACGATTTTCTCGCCTTTCTCGAAGGACAACCTCCCCCGGGATGCGAGTTTCATCAGTTTCAGAAAGTCTGCACGCCAGGTACTGAAAAATATATCGCCATTTTTGATGCGGACATGAATCCCCTACCCGATTTCGCAGAAGAGCTGGTCCAGATCATGGAAGCAAACGAGAACATCGCTTTTGTTCAGAGACCCCAGTATTACAGCAACTTCGAAAACAATCGAGTAGCGCGAGCTGCCGGACTGCAGCAGGTAATCTTCTACGAGTACGTTTGCGAAGGCAAGGGAGCGCAAGACGCCATGTTTTGCTGCGGCACGAACGTGATGTTTCGCCGGAAGGCGCTCACCAGCGTTGGCGGGTTCGACGAATCTTCAGTGACCGAAGATTTTGCCACTTCGTTTACTTTGCATACAAACAGCTGGAGCTCCGCTTATCTTAATCGACTTTGCGCTTTTGGACTGGGACCACAGGATCTCGGAGGTTACTTCAAACAACAGTTCCGCTGGGCGCTGGGCACAGTCGGACTCCTGCGCAAGATCATCAAAAGTTTCATCTCTAATCCGCGCGCCATGCCGCTGGCTAAGTGGTTCGAATACCTACTTTCCTCAACCTACTATCTGGTTGGTTGGGCTTTCCTGGTTTTGCTGATTTGCCCCGTCGTTTATTTATTTTTTGATACTCCTCGGTACTTCGCTCACCCTGGAATCTTTTTGCTTTTCTTCGTGCCGTACATGCTGGCGACGTTTACCGCCTTTCTGAACACGCTTCGTTATCGGACCTATCGGCGGCGGGACGTCCTCCAAGGCCTGTTGCTCGCCAACGTCGCATTTCCCATCTACATCCAGGCTTCCCTTCTCGGTCTTCTTGGTTTTCGTGGCAAGTTCAGGGTTACGCCTAAATCGGGTAGTAATTCGCTGCCGCTCATTTCGCTCTGGCCGCAAATTTTGGCCATGACCGCAACCCTAGCGGCAGCAGTTTGGGGTCTGAACCGGCTTTACTATATCCGAGAACCAAGTTTGGCTCTGTTGGTGAACGTCTTCTGGTGCCTGTACAACTTCTGGTTGGTTTCCAATGTATTTTATTTCAACCGGGCAGAGGACACGGGCCGCGGAACATTGGTTCCCGATAAGTAAGGATGATAGGCGAGCACGGATTCTCGTCTGCGCCTTTTTTGCCGCGATGGTGGTCCTCCAGGCTTCCATGGGTTTCGGCGCCATGACTGACGGATCGAGCTGGCCAGCGTTTGGGTTTGCCTTGGGCGGGCTGCCGGACGGCTCTAATCTTAAATCTGTCCAAACGGCTACCGGACTTCGTCCGCGATTGGTATTGTTTTATCTTCAATGGCCGCCTGATCCTAAGAATGGAGTTTTTCCAGAGCGCGCCTTGCGTTCTATCGATGTGAGCGGCGCTATTCCGATCCTGAGCTGGGAACCAATGTTCTCCGATCCCGAACAGCGGGAACAAATGATCTCAGCCGACTCTATCGTTACCGGAAACTATGATGCTTACCTGAAACGTTTTGCTCGGGAGAGCCGTCAATTCGGCAAACCGTATTTGATTCGGTTTGCGCATGAGATGAATCTGGCGCGTTATCACTGGGGTGGTGACTCGCAAGAGTTTGGTCCGGACAGCACCGTGAAATATCGTGCGATGTTTCGGCATATCGTCGAGGTTTTCCGTAGTGAAAAAGTTACCAACGTGAGCTGGGTATTTTGTCCGAACAACGAGTCCGCCCCGGCGGAGTCCTGGAATAAGATCGCATCCTACTATCCCGGAGACGATGTCGTCGATGTAATCGGGCTCGACGGCTATAATTGGGGTACCACCCAGACCCGGGCTGCAAACGGATGGGACAGCGAGTGGCGCAGTTTTGAATCGATCTTTGCTGCCCCTTTACAGGAGCTGAGGCAGATCGCATTGAACAAACCGGCTGCAATTTTCGAAACCAGCTCGGCTACGGCAGGTGGAAACAGAGAGGCTTGGATCCTGGACGCACTCGATTTTGCGAAAGCGGATGGCTTAATTGCGCTGGTCTGGTTTGAGGTAAACAAAGAACTTGATTGGCGTCTAGAGACTGACGTTTCTCCTGCCGTTCGCGAGCGTATCAATCATCAGAGCGCTCCGGCTTCTAGTCTGTTTCCACTCTTACATCGTCCTGGAGGGACTGAATGATGGTAGCCAGGCACATAGTGCCTGGAAAATGATTAAATTAGCCGGCCCGTCCCGTAGTGGACTGAATGATGCTAGCCAGCTACATCGTGCCTGGAATAACGTTCAATAGACGGCCGCCGTCCCGTAGGGACCGCATGATAGTAGCCAGGCACGAAGTGCCTGGAATCCGCAAAAGAGATGATACGTCCCGGAGGGACGGTATGATGGTAGCCAGCTACATCGTGCCTGGAATGACGCCCAATAATGGCCAGCGTCACGGAGGGACTGAATGATGATAGCCAGGCACATCGTGCCTGGGGACAAAAAAAAAGGTGTCCGTCCTGTAGGGACGGTTGATTGAGGGTCACACCAGGTGATTGCATCCCAGGGTAAAGGAATCGATCACACCGTCCCTCCGGGACGGGCTCGCTATTTTTACCGTTCCCCAGGCACGATGTGCCTGGCTTCCATCATTCAGTCCCTCCGGGACGGGCCCGCTATTTTTACCGTTCCCCAGGCACGATGTGCCTGGCTATCATCATTCAGTCCCTCCGGGACAGTATTATAATAACACTAAATTATAATGTTGCTATATTTGGGAAATCGATTAGGATTACTCCCATGCCCAACACCTTCGCGTGCCTAAATATTCATTGCGTTTTTAGCACTAAGGAACGCGCCCCTGTCCTGAGCCCGGCCATAAGAGAGCGTCTTTGGCCGTATATGGGCGGCATCGCGAAACAAAACGGACTCCACCCGAAATCCATTGGCGGAGTCGCCGATCATGTTCATCTCCTCTTAGGACTACCGCCTAGCATCGCGCTCGCACGGGCAATTCAATTAGTAAAGGGCGGTTCATCAGCCTGGATCCACCAGAGTTTCCCCGAGTTACGAAACTTCGCCTGGCAACAGGGGTATGGCGCATTCAGCGTCGGAATCTCTCAGGTCCCGGAAACGATCAATTACATCGAGCAGCAAGTTGAACATCATCGAACCCGAACATTTCAGGAAGAGTACCTCTCCTTCTTGAAGAGACACTATACGCAGTTCGATGGAAAGTACGTCTGGGGTTAGCCCGCCGATCACAGCGTCCCCACGGGACGGGCCCAGGCACCATGTGCCTGGCTTCCATCATTCAGTCCCTACGGGACGGGTCTCCCTGTTTGAACGCTTTCCAGGCAATAAATTGCCTGGCTACTATCATTCGGTCCCTACGGGACAAAGATCTACCGCGCTCACTATGTTGACGCGCATCGGCAGCCGCCGGACAGGTTACACTCGCCGCCCGAGATTATGCAAATGGATGAGCACCAGCGTATTAAAGTTCGTGTAGAGTTGGTGGGCAAGCAGGCCGACCGAACGCAGATAGGGTAGCATGGTCGAAGCACTGAATCTTTCGCTTAGCACTGCGAGGTTAAGTTGCAGCGCAACCGCTACCCGAAGCGATTCCAGATCGACGACCGGAGGAAACGGTTCATCGGCCGGCCGGTCGATTGCGCGGTTTCTCAGGGTTTCAATCACGCGGGTATCATCCAGGATTTGTTTCCGAACCCGGGGCACCAAATCCTCGTCGGTTGGGAAGCCTTTCTCTGATTTTGATCGGCTATGCCGCCCGAAATATGGTGCCAGATGCTCAAAGTAAATGCTCACGGCTTTCTTGAAATAGAGGGCATCGTCGAGAATCTGCACGACCAACGCGTCTAGACTGGGAATTCCGAATTCTTCCAATACAAATCGAATGTCACCGGTTTCAAATTCTACATAAATAGGATAGCGGAGCGGAACGCGCCTTTCGAGGCGCGCACCGCACACTTGTCCTTCCGGAACTACCTGCTGCCACCGAATTACTCCCTGATTATAAAATTCTTTATTCAGCTGGAACGGAAGATGGAAATTGACCGTTTCACCTACCTCCAAAGGGATCACCCCCGGCTTGGTTGGAACCATCACACCGACTCCGCTCGAACTCACGTCCAGTAAGAGAAAGGAGAAACTCGGTTGCGCGTTTTCTCGTGAGCCAAGGAACTGGACGTTGCCGACATTGATCGGGATACGCGCCTCGGATCGGCGCTCATCTGCACTCTGTATTTGAGAGATGTTCATTCACTACCTTTCCAAGCAAGGACGTCCAAGCTCAGCCAAGCTTCCGAGCGGGGCCGGCCGGCCAAAATAATATCCTTGACCATAGTCGATCCCGATTTCATCCAGCAGTTTGTGAATCCTTTCGGTATTGACATGCTCTGCCACCGTGCGTTTCCCCAAAAGATGGGCAATTTCGTTAATCGAGCGGAGCAAAGCGAAATCTACCGGATTGCTTTCAATGTTTTTCAGAAAAGCGCCATCGATCTTCACCACATCGACTGGCAAATTCCGCAGGTAACTCAAAGACGAAAATCCAGCGCCAAAGTCATCAAGAGAGAACGTACAGCCAATTTTCTGCAGTTCAGTTACCAGCAGGTGAGCTCGCTCTAGGTTCTTGATAAAAACGGTCTCGGTGATCTCGAAAATGATTCGGCTTGGTTCAACATTGGATCGCTGTAGAGCGCTCTTGATGAAATCGCACAGGTCAGACCTGCTAACCGATTGCCCGGAAAGATTGATGGCGATCTTTTCCGCTGATTGATTGGGAAGCTCGGCAATAGCACGCCGGATGACATATTGATCAAGATCCAGCATAAGATTGAAGCGCTCGGCGGCCGACAGAAATTCGCCAGGCAGATGTCTCAGACCGGTATCGCCGACGTAGCGAATCAGGGACTCTTGGCAATAGAGTTTACCAGTCCGAAGCTCGACCACCGGCTGATAATACATCAGAAATCGGCCCTGCTGGGTTCCTTCCTTGATGCGTGAATACCATTCGGATTCCGACCGGATAGTTACAATGTCTTCACTATCGCTTCGGTACACGACACATTGGTTTTTTCCAGCAGCTTTGGCCGCATAGAGTGCAGAATCGGCTCTTGAGACGAGCTCCTCCATCCCAATTCCCCGCTCTATCATTGCGATCCCAGCGGACAGCGTCAGGCCGGTTTCCGCGGACCCAGTTGCTCCTAGTCGAATCCGCTGAGTCAGCTGCTGCCCAAGGTCCAATGCTTGTCGCGGATCTAGATCGTGCAAAATCACACAAAACTCGTCGCCCCCAACTCGATAAATCCGGTTCGGATGGGCGAAGCGACGCCGGAGATTCTCTGCCAGCGATTTGAGTGTCTCGTCTCCAGCGGCATGCCCTTTGGTATCGTTTACCAACCTGAAATCATCGATGTCAATTAACATCAGCGCTTCACGCCCGCGTCGTTGGGGATTATTCAAAATAGTCGGCAACGCCTGAGAGAATTGTTTGCGGTTACCGAGCCCGGTCAATGGATCTTGCAGCGAGACTTGAGCTAAGCGGCTCTCAGACTCTCTAATCTCATCTTTGAGTCGAAGATGGCGACTGATTCGTGCTAGTAATTCTCGCCGGTCGAACGGCTTGGTCACGTAATCAACGGCCCCATGTTTAAGTGCTTCCAATTTGGTCGGAACATCGTCTTTGCCAGTTAGAAAAATGACCGGCACCTGCGCCGAACGGGTTTGCGATCGAATGGCCTGCAGCAACCGCAGACCATCCATATCGGGAAGTACATAATCCATCAGGATAAGGTCGGGACCGGTTTGCGACTGTTGCAAAGCCGAAGCGGCGGTTGTCGCTTCTATCACCGAATAACCAGCTTCTTCGAGCAGGCGGCGGAGCAATTGGCATATCAGATCTTCGTCATCAATTACCAGAATGCGCAGCCCGGTCTGTTTCCCCATATCACGCTTGCTCATAGAGCGATGAAGGATCGTCGCGTTGCTGCGAGTCATCGCCTGTCCCGGCTGCGCCCGACAAGCGTCCACTTTGAAGACAGGAAGAGATTTCTTCGGCCAGCATCGGCTTGGCGAAGTAGTAACCTTGCGCTTCCGGACAACCCCATTCTTTTAGCAGACGCGCTTGTTCGGCGGTCTCCACACCCTCGGCGATCACGGCCAGCCCCAAGACTCCGGCCAGCCCAATTGACGCCCGCACAATCGCTGCAGCATTATGATCAATGACCAGGTCGGCCACGAAATCCTGAGCAAGCTTGATCCGATCAACCGGGAATCTGCGTAGGTAAAGCAACGAGGAATACCCGGTACCAAAGTCATCGATTGCCACCTTGATACCCCTGGCCCGGAGCCGTTGGAGAAGGCTGCGGCTCTCTGCCGAGATTTGCATGAGCGTAGTTTCGGCTAACTCTAGTTCCAATGAGTCTGGCGTTAACCCATATTGCTTCAACGCAAGATCTAGGTCACGCTCCAGATCAGTGGAGCCTTTGAATTGGCTGGGCGACAGATTGATCGCGACTCGTGAAAGGGATGCTCCCTTCTCTCTCCAGCGTTTCAACTGTTGGCAGGTCTGCAATAGCATCCATTGGTTGAGGGTGAATATCAGGCCAGTCTCCTCCGCTGCCGGCAAAAATACCCCGGGAGCTAGTTCTCCCTTTTTGGGATGTTGCCAACGCATGAGCGCCTCGACGCCAACCACTCGTCCAGTCTCAATTTCTATCTGGGGTTGGTACCTAAGAAATAATTGATTAGCAGAGATTGCCTCGCGCAATTCCGCGATTAGCGTGAAGTGACAGCGAACCTCCTGCTCCATGGCATCCGTGAAGAAACAATAGCAATGTCTTCCATCCGCCTTGGCTCGATATAAGGCCACATCGGCATGTGATAGTATTGCCTCCGGTTCTGGTATATCATCCAGGTGCACTGCGATTCCGATGCTGGCGCCGATATAAAAACTGTTGCGTTCGATGGCAAAGGGCCTCCCAATTGCTTCCAACAAACGGTCGGCCAATGCTCCAGCGTCGGCCGGTTTAACGATACGCGGGGCTAGTACGGCAAACTCATCGCCGCCAAATCTTGCAACCGTATCTTCCGGGCGTGTGCTGTTTCGTAGTCTATCGGCGACGATCTGAAGTAAACGGTCACCAGTTGGGTGGCCCAGAGTATCGTTGATGTCTTTAAAGTGGTCGAGATCCAAATACAGAACTGCAAAGCCTGCTTTGCTGCCTCGGGCCCGGGCGATCTCGGCTTTGAGCGATTCTATAAAAGGGCCTCGGTTGGCTAATTGGGTCAGACTATCGACTCGTGCCATTCTCACGAGTTCAGCCTCGGCTTGTTTCCGCTTCGAAATATCGTGGAATGTGGCCAGTAGAAAATGGTCACCCCCAAAGGCCGCCGGCCGAAAGGACACATCGACCCAGAGCACATGGCCTTGTTTGGTTCTAGTCTGCCATTCAAAACTCTGCTGGACGCCTTGTCTGGCACCCTCGACTCGATCCAGCAGGTTATCTCTGAAGCAAGACCGGTTTTCCGCAGAAAGATGGTCAAGCTTTAAACCAACTACTTCCTGAGTGGTATAGCCAAAAAGGTCGTGGACTCGCTTGTTACCGCTCACGATTCCCAATGTTCCAATGTCGCAGACCAGAATAGCATCGCTTACCGAATTGAAGATCGTCCGAAAACGGGTCTCGCTCTGTTTTAGCTCCGAGTTGATAACCTCGTTTTCCGCAACTTTACATTGAAGATCGGCGGCGAGAACACCTTGCTCGACCTTCAACCGGAGAGAGCGAATGAACCAGCGATGGCTATGGCGCCCAACCATCGCCATGACTATGGCAAAAGCTCCTATCGCCGAACCCATGCAAATGAAAATCGGACTTTCTAAGACAAACAGAGAGATCGCGAGAGGAATGATCGCCGGCCCGGTAAACGCATAAAAGGCCGGCAAATAGGTGGATCGTTGGATGACACCGGCCGCCGTAATACCCCCGAGCACCAATGTGACGAAAACCAGATCCAGCGAGTCGCGACTGGAGAAGGCCACTGACGAGGCCAGGCCTCCCCAGAGACAACCCGTTACGCCGCACCCGAGGGTGAATCGCCGAAACCAACGTTCAGTCGGCTCTTCGGCCAAGTCCTTACTTAGAAACATCTTGCGATCAATGAGTCGCACCGCAACGACTAAGCAAAGAGCACCCAGCCAGGAAAACAGTATCCACGCGGGATAAGCCGTTTTGAGTTCTAAGACCGTGATAAGACCGAGCACCACATTGAACGAGATGATGCCGCCGGACTGATAAAGCAGCCAGGCTTGTTCCGCGCGCACTTTGGCATCAATTGCCTTCCAGTCAAAAAGCTTCAGGAATGCGTCTTGTTCCTCTGTGACCGGTTCGACTATTTTTCGGACAATCAGGCCGGGAATTTCATGGTGGAGAAATGCGCCCGGTCCATTGGCGGTGTTGTTGGCGGACTTCCAGATCATGAACTCCTCCGGCAACGTTCCTCAACCTGCCTGTCCTTGGCCATAGTTGGACCAGAATTTGGGATATTGGAGAGGGGCATAGCTGCTATCGGAAAAACGCGCCGCGTTCTGTCAATTCTGTCAAATATGGTAGATAATAAAACTTATAATCCGTCGCCGTGCAAGCTAGAGTGGCTGTCGACGTCTGCGGCCAGAATCGCCGTATTATAATAATTATTGCTTTTACTGATAAAATTCGGTAAGTATCAGCTGATGAACAGTTTAGCCCGTTCGGCGGGCCAGGCGAACGTCAGCGAGCCTCTGTCGAACGAAATTAAGAAGGCCTACGTCGAGATTGTTTTGAAAGCAGTTGTAGACAAAATTACTACGGGCGTCGATATCGCCGAGCGTACAGACGTTACGGCGCGCCAGGTTCAGGACGCCCTTCGTTTGCTCCAACAGACCCGTTTTTGGGTGGACTGGCCGATTCAATTTTCGCGGTTAGAAATCGCGGTTATCTCACGCGGCATTCGTCAAAGCATGCTTGACGAACCAATGTCTCCGGCCTGCGTCCGCCCCGGGGGATTCGCAACCAAGACCTTTAGCGGCAGTATCTATCTCTAGTGCACCAAGTCAGTGACTGGGTGCACTAGCTTTGATGCACTCCGATGTCCCAAGACAACGCGCTGCTCGACGGCTGCCGGACGCGGTTAGTTATGATTAGTTAATTTTTAGTTAGTGACTGAAATGCGCAAAACAGGCGATCCGTGCCGTAGGTACGGTGTGAGTCGTTGCTTGGGTGTCTGCTCTCGCAAATTGCTCGTG
>Ga0307479_10006279_pt1 | contig 10909 bp, 10 predicted proteins | sample atmos_gasesECM4C_FD_203743 | JGI IMG/M metagenome (GOLD analysis project Ga0307479, IMG submission 203743) | Hardwood forest soil microbial communities from Morgan-Monroe State Forest, Indiana, United States - atmos_gasesECM4C_515 | ecosystem: Environmental > Terrestrial > Soil > Temperate...
TCATGACAGAATGCCACCGAGGCGGGATCGGCGCCGTGCTCGCCGCAAATGCCGAGCTTGAGCTTGCCGCGCACTTTGCGGCCGCGTTCGCTGGCGATTCGGATCAGTTCGCCGACGCCGTCGCGATCGAGCGAGACGAACGGATCGCACGGCAAAATGCCTTTCGCGGTGTAGATGCCGAGAAAGCTCGCCGCGTCGTCGCGGCTGATGCCGAACGCGGTCTGGGTGAGATCGTTGGTGCCGAACGAGAAAAATTCGGCGCTCTCGGCGATTTCGTCGGCTTTGAGCGCCGCGCGCGGCAATTCGATCATGGTGCCGACCTGATATTTCAGTTTGGCGCCGGTTTCGGCGGCGACCTTCTGCGCAGTCGAGTCGATGCTTTCCTTGACCAGATCGAATTCCCGTTTGCTCGCGATCAGCGGCACCATGATTTCGGGGGTGACCGGCTTGCCGGTCTCGCGTCCGGCTTCGGCGGCCGCCTCGAAGATCGCGCGCGCCTGCATTTCCGCGATTTCCGGATAGGCAATCGCCAGCCGGCAGCCGCGGAAGCCGAGCATGGGATTAAATTCATGCAGTTCGCGAGCGCGATCGGCCAGGCGCTGGGCATCGGCGCCCATCGCCTGCGCCACTTCGGCGATTTCTTTTTCGGTGTGCGGCAGAAATTCATGCAGCGGCGGATCGAGGAGCCGGATTGTCACCGGCAAGCCGCCCATGATCTTGAACAGCGCGAGGAAGTCGCCGCGCTGCATCGGCAAAAGCTTGGCCAGCGCGGCGCGGCGCGCCGCTTCGTCCTCGGCGAGAATCATTTCGCGCACCGCGCGGATGCGGTCCTCATCGAAGAACATGTGCTCGGTGCGGCACAGGCCGATGCCTTCGGCCCCGAATTTGATCGCGGCGCGGGCATCGGCCGGCGTGTCGGCATTGGCGCGCACTTTGAGGCTGCGCAGCTCGTCGGCCCATTTCATTACTGTTGCGAATTCGCCGGCCAATACCGGCTCGAGCATCGGCACTGCGCCGGCAAGCACCTGCCCGGTGGCGCCGTCGATGGTGAGCATGTCGCCTTTTTTGAGAACCGTGCCGCCGGCGGTCAGCGTCTGCGTGCGGTAATCGACCCGCAGCGAGCCGGCGCCGGAAACGCAGGGCTTGCCCATGCCGCGCGCAACCACCGCGGCATGCGAGGTCATGCCGCCGCGCGTCGTCAAAATTCCCTGGGCGGCGTGCATGCCGTGAATGTCTTCCGGCGAGGTTTCGACCCGCACCAGGATCACCTTGCGGCCCTGGCTCTTGAGCGCCTCGGCTTCATCGGACGAGAACACGATCTCGCCTGACGCGGCGCCGGGCGAAGCCGGCAATCCGGTGGCGATGATCTTGCGCTCGGCCTTCGGATCGATAGTCGGATGCAAAAGCTGGTCGAGCGCCCCCGGATCGATGCGTTTAACCGCCTCGGTCCTGTCGATCAGCTTCTCCTGCGCCAGATCGACGGCAATGCGCAACGCGGCTTGCGCGGTGCGTTTGCCGCTGCGGGTCTGCAGCATCCACAGCTTGCCTTGCTCGACGGTGAATTCGAGGTCCTGCATGTCGCGATAATGCCGCTCGAGCGTGCCTTGGATGCGCTTGAGCGCGGCAAAGGCCTCCGGCAAGGCCTTTTCCATCGACGGCTTGTCGGAGCCGGCTACCTTGCGCGCGGCTTCGGTGATTTCCTGCGGCGTGCGGATGCCGGCGACGACGTCCTCGCCTTGGGCATTGATCAGATATTCGCCGTAGAGTTTTTTCTCGCCGGTCGACGGATTGCGGGTAAAGGCGACGCCGGTCGCCGAGCTCTCGCCCATATTGCCGAATACCATCGCCTGCACGTTGACCGCGGTGCCCCAGCTTTCGGGAATGTTGTGCAGGCGACGATAGGTAATGGCGCGCTGATTCATCCACGAGCCGAACACCGCGCCTATCGCGCCCCACAATTGCGCGTTCGGATCTTGCGGGAACGGCTCACCGCGATCTTCTTTGACGCGCTCCTTGTAACGCGTGACGAGCCGCTCCAGATCGTCGGCATTGAGGTCGGTGTCGAGCGTGTAGCCGTTGCGGTCCTTGTGATCGTCGAGAATCTCCTCGAAGTGATGATGATCGATGCCGAGCACGACATCGGAATACATGGTGATGAAGCGGCGGTAACTGTCCAGCGCGAAGCGGCGGTCGCCGGATTTTGCGGCCAGCGCCTTCACCGTCACGTCGTTGAGCCCGAGATTAAGCACGGTGTCCATCATACCGGGCATCGACGCGCGCGCGCCGGAGCGCACCGAGACCAACAGCGGATTGTCGCGGTCGCCGAATCTTTTGCCGGCGACCCGGCCGATCTCCGCCAGCGCGGCATCGACCTGCCGTTTCAATTCTTTCGGGTAGGTTTTGCCGTGCTGATAAAGATACGTGCAGACCTCGGTGGTGATGGTGAAGCCGGGCGGCACCGGCAGCCCAAGCTGCGCCATTTCGGCAAGGCCGGCGCCTTTGCCGCCGAGCAGATTGCGCATCGCGGCGCGGCCTTCGGCCTTGCCTCCGCCGAAGGCGTAGACCCATTTGCCTTTTGCCGGTTTTACGCGCGACGCCGTGCCGGCGGCCTTCGGCGAACCTTTGCGCGCGTTGCGCGCTGGCGACTTTTTGATCGCCTGCCGCAAGATTTTTGAGCGCGATCTGGTCATGACGTCGTGCATTGGAGATTTCCGACTTAGATGGCAGTTCCCGGCAGAGGAGGCAACATGCTTAGCGGAAGAAATGATGGACGGCGTTGAGCCCGACCAGCCCTTCGACGATCAAATAGACGGCGACGATGATGTTGAGAAGCCGCGGCACGATCAGAATGAGAACGCCGGCAATGAGCGCGACGATAGGCGAGATTTCGGTGGCGGTGATGACCATGATTTGCCTCGAAGATGGATTGATTTAAGCGCAATAGCTGCTCGATGCAGGCGAAAATCGACAAACTCTCAACGCCCAAAGCGCCGTTCGGTTCTAGCATGGTGTGGGCATTTGGGAACCGGCGATTCGCAACATTCCATGTCATTCCGGGGCCGAGCGCGGCGATGAGCCCGGAATTCATAATCCCAAGTCCGGTGGTTATGGATTCCGGACTCGCCGCTCCGCTGCGCTCCGGAATGACGGGGTCACCCCTCGATCTTCGAGAAATCCGCCACCGCGCAGGTCGCCTCGCGGATCTGATTGAGGAGCCTGAGCCGATTTTCGCGTAACGGTTTTTCCTCGACGTTGACGGTGACCTTGTCGAAGAAGGCGTCGACCGCCGGCCGCAGCTGGGCCATGGCGCGCATGGCGGCAACGAAATCCTCTTTCTTGACTGCGCGCCCCGCTTCGGTCTCGGCCATTTCAATCGCGCTGGCCAGCGCCTTCTCTTCCGGCTGGCCGTAGAGCTCGGCTTGCGGCGCGCCGGTATAGTGCCGGTTGTCCCTTTTTTCTTCGATGCGAATGATGTTGGTGGCGCGCTTGTAGCCGGCGAGCAGGTTCTTGCCGTCTTCGCTGTCGAGGAATTGTCCTAGCGCCTCGACCCGGCGCACGATCAGCAGCAAGTCATCCTGGGCATTTTTCGTCCCTGTCGCGCCTCCGGCGCTCCCCGCCTCTCGCAGCGCAAAAACTGCATCGACCAGATCATGCCGCGCGCCTTGCTCGCGCAACTGCACTTTCAGGCGCTCGGCAAAAAACGCGAGCAAATCGACCGGTAATTGCTTTCGGTTTACGACCGCATCGCGCGTACTCGCTGCGATCAGGCCGGCGGCCGCCGCCTTCGTTGTCTCGAGCACCGAAAGCCGGATGCCGTTCTCGAGCACGAGCCTGATAATACCGAGTGCGGCTCGTCTAAGCGCAAACGGATCCTTGCTGCCGGTCGGCTTCTCATCGACCGCCCAGAAGCCGACCAGCGTGTCGAGCTTGTCGGCGAGCGCGACCGCAACCGCTACCGGATCGCTCGGCACCAGATCGTCGGGCCCCTTGGGCCGGTAATGGTCCTCGATCGCATGCGCGACGGCTTCGTCCTCGCCTTGCTCTTGCGCGTAATATTTCCCCATCGTGCCTTGCAGCTCGGGAAATTCGCCGACCATTTCCGTGAGCAGGTCGGCTTTACACAGAAGCGCGGCGCGTTTTGCTTTTTTCACGTCGGCGCCGACAAGCGGCGCCAATTCCGCGGCCAATCGCTCAATCCGCTCAATGCGCTCGGCTTGCGTACCCAACTTCTCGTGGAAGATGATGTCTGTGAACTTTGGCGGGCGATCTTCAAGCCTGGTCTTTAAATCGGTTTGGTAGAAAAACCGCGCATCCGACAATCGCGCGCGGATCACCCGCTCGTTGCCGGCGACGATGGCCTTGCCGCCGTCTTCGGCTTCGAGATTGGCAACGAGGAGAAACTTGTTGACGAGCTTGGCGTGCGTGGCATCGCGCAGCACGAAGCATTTCTGGTTGTTGCGGATCGTGGCGCGGATGACTTCTTCCGGAATCTGCAGGAACGCCTCGTCGAATGCGCCCATCAGCACCACGGGCCATTCGACGAGACCGGCGGTCTCGGCAAGAAGCCCCTCGTCCTCCACCAGTTCGAGACCTTGTGCGAAGGCGAGCTGCTTCGCCTCGGTGTCGATGATGCTGCGCCGCCGCTCGGGGTCGAGCACCACCCTGGCCTTGTCGAGCTTGGCGGTGTAGTCGGCGAGCCGGCGCACGGTGAAACTTTCCGGCGCCAGAAAGCGATGGCCGCGCGTGACATTGCCGGCGGCGATACCGTCGACCGTGAACGGCACGATGTCGGGGTCCTCGGTCTCCGGCCCGAACGTGGCGAGGATCGAATGCAGCGGGCGCACCCAATTCAGCGCGCCGGGATTTTTGGACTGCGCGCCCCAGCGCATCGACTTCGGCCACGGAAAGCTCTTGATCACCGCGGGAAGAATTTCGCTGATGACGTCGAGCGCCGCCCGGCCCGGCTTCTCGATCACCGCGACGTAGAAATCGCCCTTTTTGTCCGGCTGTACCTTTGCGTCACTGAGCGATTTCAGGCCGGCGGCTTTGAGAAAACCGGCGACGGCCTGCTCCGGCGCGCCGACGCGCGGGCCTTTTTTCTCCTCGCGCCGGTCAGGCTGGCGCACCGGCACGCCTTGCACCGCAAGCGTAAGGCGCCGCGGCGTCACGAACGCCTTGGCGCCGTCGTAGACGAGTCCGGCTTCGACCAGCCGATCGGTGACCGCTTTGTGCAAATCCTCCGCCGCCCGCGCCTGCATGCGGGCGGGAATTTCTTCCGAGAATAGTTCAAGCAACAGATCAGGCATTCATCACAGCCTCTTATGACTCCCGTCGCACATCGGCTTTTTGGCCGAGCGCTTGCAGGCGCAGAACCACGCCTCCTCCGCGGCCGCGGGCTTGTATTCGACCGGCGTGAAGGTCGTGCCTTTATGCGAGCCGTCGCAAAACGGCTGTGATTTGGAACGCCCGCAGGCGCACCACCAATAGCTCTTGCCGCCTTCCAGCATGATCGGGATCGGCCGCCGGCCGCCGATTTTGGGCATTGTTCCTTCATCGCTCATGCGTTGTTTCCTCCCCCTTCAGTTGCGAGCCATGCTTCGCCGCAAGCCTTGGCGAGTTCGCGCACCCGCAAAATGTAACTCTGCCGCTCGGTCACCGAAATCACGCCGCGCGCGTCGAGCAGATTAAAGATGTGGCTCGCCTTGATGCATTGATCGTAAGCCGGCAGCGCCATCAAATGCCGCGCGCGATTGCTGGCATGCTTGCCATTGCCGTCCCAGCCGGCTTCGAGATATTTGCGGCACGCCGCCTCGGCCATGCGGAATTGCTCGAACAACATTTCGGTGTCGGCAAATTCGAAATTGTGCCGCGAATATTCCTGCTCCGCCTGCAAGAATATGTCGCCGTAGGTCACCTTCTGTGCGCCGTCGCGGCCGTTGAAGTTGAGCTCGAAAACGTTCTCGACCCCCTGCACATACATCGCCAACCGTTCGAGGCCGTAGGTCAACTCGCCGGAGACCGGCGCGCATTCGAAGCCGGCGACCTGCTGGAAATAGGTAAATTGCGAGACTTCCATGCCGTCGCACCAGCATTCCCAGCCCAGCCCCCAAGCGCCGAGCGTCGGGCTCTCCCAATCGTCCTCGACGAAGCGGATGTCATGGAGCTTCGGATCGATACCGATGGCGTAAAGCGATTTGAGATAGAGCCCTTGCAGATCTTCTGGAGACGGCTTGAGGATGACTTGGAGCTGATAATAGTGCTGGAGGCGGTTGGGGTTCTCGCCATAGCGGCCGTCTTTGGGCCGGCGCGACGGCTGCACATAGGCCGCATTCCACGGCCGCGGCCCGAGCGCCCGCAATGTCGTCGCCGGATGGAAGGTGCCGGCGCCCACTTCCATGTCGTAAGGCTGCAGGATGATGCAGCCCCAGTCGGCCCAATAGCGCTGCAGCGCCAGAATGAGGCCCTGGAACGACCGCTCCGGCCGCATATGAAGCGGCAGATTTTCGTTCGATGTCTGCGTCATCAGAGCCCCGTTCTTGGGGAAGGCCGCGGCAAGGTCAAGCCGCTCGCAGCATGATCCCGAAAAGTGGACACCGGTTTTCGGATAAGATCATGCTCGAAAAACCCATCGATCGGATCGCGATCGAGACGTGATAGCCGATTCCTGATACCAGATCGCGGTTTGGCTTCCCCGAATGGAGGCTTAAGGTGGGCAAAATTCGCAATCTCGCGGCCTTTGCGGCGGTACTGGCGCTGGCCACGGTTCAGTTCGCCGGCCTGGAATGGCCGGCACGGGCGCAGGATTATCCGAGCCGGCCGATTCGCGTATTGATCGCGTTTCCGCCGGGCGGGCCGACCGATTTTGTCGGCCGGCTCCTCGCCGACAAAATGTCGACGCTGCTTGGCCAGCGCGTTTACATCGAGAACAAGCCGGGCGCCAACGGCACCGTGGGCGCCGACAATATCGCCAAGGCCGATCCCGACGGTTATTCGCTATTCCTCACCACCGCCGGTGCGGTGACGATTTCGCCGCACGTCATGGCGAATATGCCCTACGACTCATTGCGCGATTTCGCGCCCATCGCCGAAGTGGTCACCAATACGACGGTGCTGGTCGTGGGCCCAAAAATGGCGATCAAGACCGCCAAGGAGCTGGTCGCGCTCGCCAAACAAAAACCCGGCGCGATCACGTTCGGTTCGACCGGCATCGGATCGACGACGCATTTGGCGCAGGTACTCCTCGCCGACGCCGCGCGCGTCCAATTCTTGCATGTGCCTTATCGCGGCGCCGCGCCGATGTTGACCGATCTGCTCGGCGGTCAGCTGCAGGTAGTGGCCGCCGACCTCACGGTGTTGATGGCGCAGATCGAGGCTGGGACGGTCGTGCCGATCGGCGCCGCGGCCGATCAACGCAACCAAACGATTCCGAACGTGCCGACGCTTGCCGAACAGGGTTATCCCAATACCGACGCGTCGAACTGGTATGCCTTGCTGGCGCCGGCGAAGACGCCGCCGGCACTGATCAAAAAGCTAAACGACGCGGTCAATGCCGCGCTTGGCGATCCCGACGTGCGTGGCAAAATCGTCAAATCGGGCGCGGTGCCGGTCGGCGGCACGCCCGAGGCGCTGGCTGCATTCATGCGCGCCGAATACGACAAATGGGGCCGCGTCGTTGCCGAACACGGGATCAAGGAGACGCCGTAGGGATAGTCAGCCCGGCCGGTATTCGCCGGTCTTTGGATCGGGCTTTAGCTTCGGCATGCTGTTGCGGTCGTGCGGCGCGGCTTTGGCGCGCATCTCATCAAGTTCGGCATTGACCCGGCGCACCTCTTTGACGCACCAGCGCGCCAGCACCGTGGCACCGATAACGCCGAGTGCGAAAACCACCAGTGGCGGCATGCTCTTTATCTCCTGCCCGACTGTGCACGATCCTAGTGCCAGCAGCCAGCCGAATTATGGCCGCAGACGCCAAAGCATGATCCCGAAAAGTGGACGCCGGTTTTCGGAAAAGATCATGCTCAAACAACAATCTAAAGCGAAATACCGAATCGACCTAAAGTCATTTCGCTTTAGAGCCCAAAACGCGCCCAAATGGCGCGGGCCTCAAGCGCCGAGATGAGGTCTTCGGCAATGGCCAGGCGGGTCGGCACTGGCAAAGCCGTCTCACCGGCCGCCCCAAACAGACGCCGGCCGAACCAGCCACGATCGGCGGACACTAGCGGCGTAACGAGCTTGTCGCCGAATCGTTCGCGCAAGACGCCGCGAAGATCGCCGATTGCATCGACGAGCCCGAGTTCCAGTGCCCGTCGGCCGGTCCAATAGGCCCCGGAGAACAGATCGTCTTCCGCACCAGTAAGCTTGCCGGCCCGGCGCGATTTCACCAGCGCAATGAAGTCGTCGTGGATTTCGCGCTGCAATTTCTTCAGCCGCTCCACATCATCGGGATTCTCCGCCAAAAACGGATCGAGCATGGCCTTGTGCTCGCCCGACGTATAGAGCCGACGCTCGATCCCGAGCTTGGCAATCGCTTTATCCAGGCCGAACGAGCCGCCGACCACCCCGATCGAGCCGACGATGGAATGCCGATCGGCCACTATTTCGTCCGCCGCGCAGGCGATCATGAAGCCGCCGGATGCACCGGCGTCTTCGATGAACGCGATCACCTGGCGCTTATGCTGCTCGGCCAATTGGCGGATGCGGCGGAAGATCAGGTGCGACTGTACCGCCGATCCGCCCGGCGAATTGACAACAAGGGCAACGGCGGCGGCCTGACGCATCGTGAAGACCCGATCGAGCGTGCGGGCAAGCCCGGCAAGCGTGAGCCCCGGGCGCAACGGCGTGGAAAAGCCGATGATGCCGGTCAATCGCACTACCGGCACCACCGGACGGTCGCGCCGAAAACGTTGCGGGACGAGGCCGCGCAAGCCGTCGAGCGCGCGGGTGGAAAGCTCGCGAATGGATGTACCGAGGGAACTGTCGCTCATGCTGCGCAAATAAGCAGCCTCTTGGCAGCCCTCAAGTAACCGTTTTTTAAGGCAATGGAACGCTTCTTGCTTGAAGGGATAGTGCCGGTCACCCGCGGCAGAGGCGAAGGACGAATGAAGATCTACTTCCTCCTGATGATTGTGAGCGTCTTTGTTGCTCTTTCGTATATTCCCATCCGGGCCGAACCGAAGCAAAACCCGGCGGCGCCACCCGATTCAGTACCGGCCTAATGCCTAAGGCTTAAGCAGCGATCCGCCGCAGCGTTGATCACAAGATAGTAAAAGTCGCGCGTCAGGGTGCGGTCAAAACAAGGGCCGCGCCGTCGCGCAGTATCGCATCGGCCTGCGCGCTCGGCTTGTTGTCGCTGTCGGCGAGGACCAATCCGGGCAACAAGGATAGCGGTGCGTTGCTCGTCTTTGCCGCGCTTACGAGCACGCGGATCGCGGCGGCGCCGGGTTTCGGGTAAACCGGTAAAATCGCGATCGCGCCGAAACCCGAGGCCAGTGCCACGACCAGACCGGTTAGACCATCGGCGCGCCAGATCAGCGTCAACACGCCTTGCGGCCGTAACAGCCGCGCGGCGGTATCGATCCATCGCGACAGCGTGCCAGGCGAAGCGGCATGCGCCAGCCGCCGCGCCTGATCGGGCGACGGATTATGCGGCGCGTTGAACGGCGGGTTCATCAAAACGTGATCGACGGAGTCCCGAGCAAGGCCGGCATCGGCGAATTGCGCGACCGGCGCCGCGACATCAAGACAAACCACCCTTACGCGCTCGGCGAGCGCATTGCGCGCGGCGTTTTCGCGCGCCAGCGCGGCGAGGTCGGGATCGAGTTCAATGAGCGTGACAGTAAGCCCTCCGACACGACGCGCGAGCGCCAGTCCGGCCGCGCCGACGCCGGCGCCGAGCTCGATCGCGTGCTCACCCTTCCGCGCCGACGTTGCCGCGGCGAGCAGTACCGCGTCATGGCCAAAGCGGTGGCCGCGCAGCGGCTGCCGCAACGTGAGTTTGCCGCCAAGGAGCGCGTCTTCGCTGGTCGGGTCCGCTACGGCGGCCATCAGCGGCCGTCGGGACGCAGCTCGTGGCCGAAGCCCGCGTCCTCAAGCAAGCGGCGCGCCATGTTGATTTCGTCCTCGTCGACCAGGATACGGCGTGGAAATATGCCAATCGAGCCTTCCAGCACGCTCATATTCTGGTCCACGACCAAATGCTTGATGCGCGCGCTGTTCAAGAGCGCTTCAATGGCCGAGATCAGCACGGCGTCGGTGGTACGAACGAGTTCGCGCATGATCAGCTTTGCCGCGACGCCGGCACAGGCCGGCCATGCTCAGAGGACGCAGCTATGCGCGACATGCGTCTTGGCCTCCCGCGGAGGCGACATCGGGCGCTGGCACTGGAGCGTGCCTCAATCTATATACGCGCGTATCACCTTCCCATTATGATGCGACCATAGCCTTTCTACCTGTCCGGTCCTATCGGAGAAATGACTGAAGTGGCCGTCATCGTACCATTCGAAAGCGCGCGTGAGCCGACGATCGACCCATTGGTCGATCTGGTCGCCGCCGATATGGAACGCGTCAACGCCACGATCATCGGGCGCACTGGCTCCGAAGTGACGATGATTCCCGAGGTCGCCAATCATCTGATCAATTCCGGCGGCAAGAGGCTGCGGCCGATGCTGACGCTGGCTTTATCGCGGCTCGCTGGCTATGGCGGCGGCGGCCACATCAAGGTCGCTGCTGCCGTCGAATTCATGCATACGGCGACGCTCCTCCACGACGACGTAGTCGATGAGAGCGAGCTGCGGCGCGGCCGGCTGGCTGCCCGCATGCTGTGGGGCAACGAGGCCAGCGTCCTGGTCGGCGATTTTCTGCTCGGCCAGGCTTTCAAAATGATGGTCGAAGTCGGCAGCCTCAAAGCGCT
>Ga0307479_10006280_pt1 | contig 10908 bp, 10 predicted proteins | sample atmos_gasesECM4C_FD_203743 | JGI IMG/M metagenome (GOLD analysis project Ga0307479, IMG submission 203743) | Hardwood forest soil microbial communities from Morgan-Monroe State Forest, Indiana, United States - atmos_gasesECM4C_515 | ecosystem: Environmental > Terrestrial > Soil > Temperate...
ATCGCGACCGCGGGCTCGCCGTTGATGCGGCCTTCGACGTCCTCGTTCTGGGCGCCGAGGTCGACCCGGGCCACGTCGCGGACGCGCAGCAGGGAGCCGTCCGGATTGGCGCGCAGGACGATGTTGCCGAATTGCTCGGGCGTGGTGAGCCGTCCCAGCGTCTGCACGTTCATCTGGAACTGCTGATCGTTGCCGATCGGGCGCGCGCCGATCCGGCCGACCGGCGCCACCACGTTCTGCGCCTGGATCGCGTTGATCACGTCGGCCGGCGTCAGGTCCAGGTTGGTGAGGCGCTGGGTGTCGAACCAGATGCGCATCGAATAATTCAGCCGGCCGAAGAGCGAGGCCTGGCCGACCCCCGGCGTGCGCGAGATCACGTCGAGCACGTTGATCACCGCGTAGTTGGTGATGAACAGCGGATCCTGCTTGCCGTTCTCGCTGTAGAGCACGACGAACTGCAGGACGGCCGACGACTTCTTTTGAATCGTCAGGCCTTCGAGCTGGACTTCGGGCGGCAGCTGGGCGAGCGCGGTCTGGACGCGGTTGTTGACGTTGACCGTGTTGATGTCGGGATCGCTGCCGCTCCGGAAGCTGACAGTCAGGTTGTAGCTGCCGTCGTTCGCGCTGGTCGACTTCATGTAGATCATCTTGTCGACGCCGACCACCTGCGCCTCGATCGGCTGGGCGATGCTGTTCTCGACCACCTGGGCCGAGGCGCCCGGAAAGGTCGCGGCGACCGTCACCTGCGGCGGCACGATGTCGGGGAACTGCGCGACCGGAATGCGCGTCAGCGCCAACAGGCCCGCGATCGTGATGACGATGGCGATCACCACCGCGAGCCGCGGGCGGTCGACGAAGATGGCGGAGATCACGGCTTGGCTCCGGAGGCACCGGATTGGGCGGGCTGGCCGCCGGCGGGATCAGTGCCGCCGCCTTGCGCGGGAGGCTGCGAGATCGCCGGCGGCGGCGTCGCCGGGCCCGGCGAGACGACCGCGCCGGGCCGCGCGCGCTGCAGCCCCTCGGCGATCACCAGCTCGCCCTCCTGCAGGCCGTTCGTTATCACCGCCGTGGAGGGCGTCGACTGGCCCTGCTGGATGCGCCGGATCTGCGCCTTGTTCTGCGCGTCGACGACGTAGACGTAATCGCCCTGCTGATCGGACAGCACGGCGGCCCGCGGGACCCCTAGCACGGTGAGGGGCTGCACGCCTTGGAGCAGCACGGTGACGAACTCGCCGTCGGACAGCGGGCGCGATCCCGGCTGATTCGCCTGCATGCCCGGAAATACCGGATTGGGGATTACCCCGCGCAGCGTGATCGTGTCGGTCTGCTCTGCGACGGTCGGCGACACGTAATCGAGCTTGCCCTCCTGGTCGTAGATGGTGCCATCCGGTAGACGCAGCTTGATCAGCACCGCGGCGAAACCGCCTTTTGAGGCGTACCGGTTGCGCAGATCGAGCCCGGCGCGCGTCGAGACCGGGAAGAGCGCATACATCGGGTCCTGGCTCACGATGTTCGCGAGCGTCCCGGTGCTCAGCGAGACGACATTGCCCTCGGTGACGGCGGTGGCGCTGATCTTGCCGTCGACCGGGGCGCGGATCTCGGTGTAGGCGAGATTGATCTCCGCGGTCTTCAGCTGGGCCTGGGCGCCGGCGATCTGCGCCGCCAGCGAGCGTTCGTTGGCAAGCGCGGCATCGACGTTCGATTGCTGGCCGGCCGGCGTCTTCAGCAGAAGCTGCTGGCGTTCCAGCGTCAGCTGGGCGTTGCGGTGCTGCGCCGTCAATTGATCGACGTTCGCCTTGTTGGCGTCGACCACCGCCTGGAACGGCGGCTGCTCCAGCAGGTAGAGCAGGTCGCCCTGCTTCACCTCGGTACCCTCGACGAAGAGCCGCTTCTCGAGATAGGCGGTGACGCGGGCGACGAGCGCCACGCGGTTCACCGCCTGGATGCGTCCGACGAACTCGTCGCTTTGCGTGATCTGCTGGCGCTGGGCGCGCACCACGCCGACCGCGGGCGGGCCGCCCGCCGCGGGCTGCGCCTCGGCGGCGAGCGGGAAGAGCGCGAGCACGGCGATCAGCCGCAGCAAGCGCGAAACGCCGGGTCCATAAGCCATGTCGATCTCCCGAAGCCGGCGCGATCGTCCGCGGCGCCGGCGCTATCAACCCGTCGGCGCTCCCCACGGCAGTCTAGCAGGACGCGAAGCGGCCGATCCACCGCGGCCGGCGGCGGTGTTCATTGGAAGGCTGCGGCGGCAAGGAGCATGGTGAGGCTCTTCATTCGCGGCCGTCCTCGGCAAGATCGAATGTAACGACGCCCTCGAGATTGCCGGGCCGCGCCAGCACCTCGGGATGACGCAATGTGCGCACGGCGTCGTTATAGCCGGCGCGCCAGTGCTCTTCCATAGTCAGTCGGGAGAACTCGTAGTCCTTGGAGTGGCTCTCGTAGTGCTTCGAGCGGTAGATCAGATGGATGATGTTGAAGACCTTGTGATTGGCGGCCTCGCTCAGCAGCTTGGCCTCTCTGGTGTCGCGCAGCTCGGCGGGCAGTTTGTCCAGCAGGGTCGCGAGCGAGCAGCGCAGACGCTGTATGCGCTTGAATTGGTCGGTGTTGGCGCGCGTGCGGCTGGAGTATTGGATCTCCTTCTGCCGCGTCGCGACCTCGGCCAGATTGCCGGGGAACTCGCCGCGCGAGCTCCAGAGATCGACCTGAAAGGCGAGCGTGTCCTGCCGCGGCACGCTCTCGACGACCCATTGCAGCGGGGTGTTGGAGATGAGGCCGCCGTCCCAGTAGTGCTCGCCCTCGATCTCGACCGCCGGGAAGCCGGGCGGCAGGGAGCCGCTGGCCATCACGTGCTCGGCGCGGATCGTCTTTGTCGTGTTGTCGAAATAAACGAAATTGCCGGTGCGGACGTTGACGGCGCCGACGCTGAGGCGGGTCTTGCCGGAATTGATCCGGTCGAAGTCGACGAGCCGCTCCAGCGTCGCCTTGAGGAGCGTGGTCTCGTAGAGGCTCGTCGCCTCGAGCGCGCCGCTCGGCTGCAGCCACCAAGGAAGTGGGCGCGGCGCGAAGAAGCCGGCGGCGCCGCCGATGACGGCCCAGGCCGCGCTCGCCCGGTTGAACCAGGTGCGCGCGAGATCTCCCTTCGGCGCGAAACTCTCCGCGGCGGCCCAGTCGAAGAGCGGGTTGGCGGTGACGCCCTCCCAGAACGCGCGCAGCTTCGCGACCCGCTCCTCCGGCGGGTTCCCCGCGATGATCGCGGAGTTGATGGCGCCGATCGAAATCCCCGCAACCCAATCCGGGTGCAGCTCGGCTTCCGCGAGCGCCTCGTAGACGCCGGCCTGGTAGGAGCCGAGCGCGCCGCCGCCTTGCAGCAGCAGGGCGATGCACTCGAACGGCGGACGCCCGACCGCCCGATGAGTCTTCGCTCGAGACCGGCTGGATGAAGCGTGCTGAGGCGGGCGATCGTCGGGCATCGTGAGCTCCTGTCTTTGGGCGGGCAAACGCCGCGCGGCTTGACCGCGCGGCGTTTGGTGATCAGCCTTTGATGAAAGCGAAGAGGTCGGCGTTCACCTCGTCCTTGAGAGTCGTACACAGGCCATGCGGGGCGCCCTTGTAGATCTTCAGCGTCGCGCCCTTGACCAGCTTCGAAGACAGCATCGCCGAGGCACCGATCGGCACGATCTGATCGTCGTCGCCATGCAGGATCAGGGTCGGCTTGTCGATCTTCTTGAGGTCTTCAGTCTGGTCCGTTTCCGAGAAGGCCTTAATGCAAAAATAGCTGGCGGGCATGCCGGCCATCATGCCCTGCAGCCAGAAGGATTGGCGCACGCCCTCCGAAACCTTTGCTTCCGGCCGGTTGTAGCCGTAGAAGGGCATGGTCAGGTCCTTGAAGAACTGCGAGCGGTCGCTCAGCACACCCCTGCGGATGCCGTCGAAGACATCGATCGGCAGACCGCCGGGATTGGCTGCCGTCTTCAGCATCAGCGGCGGAACTGCGCCGATCAGAATTGCCTTCGCGACCCGGTTCGTGCCGTGGCGCCCGATGTAGCGGGCAACTTCGCCGCCGCCAGTGGAGTGGCCGACATGGATCGCGTCTTTCAGATCGAGTTTCTGCACGAGTTCCGCGAGGTCATCGGCATAGGTGTCCATGTCGTTTCCGCGCCAGGGCTGGCTCGAACGGCCGTGGCCGCGGCGGTCATGCGCGATGACACGATATCCGTGTGAGGCCAGAAAGAACATCTGATCCTCGAAGGCGTCGGCGCTCAGCGGCCAGCCATGACTGAAGACGACCGGCTGACCCGATCCCCAATCCTTGTAATAGATCTCGGTTCCGTCCTTGGTCGTGATCGTACCCATGGCTTTGGCTCCTTGTCGATGCGGGGTTGGGGAAGGCTGACCGCTGGCGCTGCCGGTTGCGGCTGCGGCGAGCGGCAGTGCAGCGATACCCGCGCCGGCGAGAAGGACCCGCCGGCGGGACGCGGAACTCTTGCTCTCGGGTTGATCGGAAGGCTCGATGCTCATGGCTCGCTCCTTCGGGATGGTCATGGCGGTTTGGGGTTGCCCGCGTCGGGCGCTGGCTCGTGCATCAGCTGCTGGTAAAGCTGATCGACGTGATCGTCGCCGCCGCCTCGAGCGTCGGGCGCCGTCTGGCGCATCAGTTGTTGGTAAAGGCGATCGACGTCGGTGGCGTCGCCTGGAGATACGTCGGAGCCGGAGCCGCTCTCTCTCGGTTGAATGTGATGGCCACCGACGATGGCAGGCAAGGGCGGGACAGCCTCGAGCGGGTCGTCCGCGGGCGGCGACGGACTCGCGGCGAGCAGGGTCGCCGCCAGGCCGAGAGCGAGAGCAGGGGACATCGACGATCTCCCTTCACGCGGTCAATCCGACGCACTGAAGACGGCAGATATTCATTCAGTTCAGTTCGAAATACTCGAGTGTGCCTTCCCCTTCGCCCGGGGGTTGTTCGGGCAGCTTGAGCGTCATTGGGCTCTCGAAGCGCGTATACCAAGGCTTCTTCGCCATGATCGCCGCGGCCGCCCTGATGAAAATCGATTGATCCGAAAGTTGATTGACGGACTTCAGGACGCGATCGGAAATCTTGAAATCGGCCCGACTTCCATCAGCGGTGGCGTAGGAGACCCGTGCGGCGATGGGGCGCTCATGCTTCGGATCGGGATAGCGTACGGGGCCGCCCTCCACCGCCGATACGTCGGGCCCGTAGGCATTGACCCGCACCTGATGGTCATCGCCGACGAAGAAGAGTGGAATCCGGGTCCCGCCCACCGCGGCCTTGCCATGGATATCGGCGGCGACGATCGTGTAGCCGGTTTTGCCGCGCCCCCACCACCAGTTCTCGAAGAGATTGGCCGGCGAAACATTGCCCCAGTTGTGTTCGTGATAACCGCTGCCCGTAACTTGGCGGGTCACGCCGTCTGCGGTCAGCGTCCCCGCAACAGCTCCCTCCGGCACGGCCACGAGCCACGCAAAGAACCTGTCGCCCGCCTCGATGTAGCCCGTTCCCGGGCGATAGGAGGCGACCCTCCGGCGCAGCGTCAAATCGCATCCCACGCCGCCAGTGTCCGTGGCGTCCACGTGAATGGCGTAGGTTTCGAGATCGCCTTTAAAGCTATGCGGCCCGAGCTGAACATCTGCATGGTCGCTCGAAAACGCTCCCGGATCATCGAAGGTCCGAACGATGTGCCGGGTTGGCTTTCCTGGCGGCGTCAGATCGATACTCACGGCCCGCTTGTGCGATCCGTAGAGCCAATTATCACCGAACCAGACGACGAACACGGTCCCGTCGTCGAACAACCCATCGAAATACCACCACTCGAAATACTCCGAGGACTGCGGCGTGCGCCGCCCATCTTCTCGGACCCCGATCTCGTTACCAATTGTGAGAGCTTTGAAGTCCTCCGGAGCTGCCGCCAGGTGAAGCTTTGCGTCGTTGGAGATTGGCGCCGCATACGAGCTGCACACCACGGCGAGCGCGCCTAGCGCGACACCTACCAACCGAGCCAGCCGGCGCTGGCGGGAGGCCGAACGCTTGCTCTCGGCTCGATCGGAAGGGTCGATGCTCATGGCTTGCTCCTTCGAGCCACTTATCCATCGTGCGATTTAATCGCGTGCGATATAAATGACGAAGCCTGGACCGATGTCAAGCGCATGCGATAAGATCGTGCGCGATATATCACGAACATTTGATGAGGTTCGCTATGCCCCGCCCAAAACGTGCACCGAGGCCAGGCGGCGCCTTGAGACTGGGCGAGTTCTTGTGCTTCGCAGTCTATTCCGCCAGCCATGCGTTCACTCGCGTCTACAAGCCGCTGTTGGACGAACTCGGCCTGACCTATCCGCAATATCTGGCTATGGTTTTGCTCTGGGAGCAGAACGACCAGACGGTCGGCAGCCTTGGTGAAAAGTTGTTCCTCGAATCAAGCACGCTCACGCCGGTGCTCAAGCGGCTGGAGGCGTTGGGCCACGTCAAGCGAACCCGTGATCCCGTCGATGAACGCCAGGTACGGGTGCGTTTGACTGAAAGAGGGCGAGCGCTCCGGGAAAAGGCGCGGGAGATCCCCGGTTGCATCCTCGAAGCCTCCAACCTGGAGCTGGACGAGCTCCTGCGGCTGCAAAGCGAGATTGTCGCTCTCCGGAGCGCGCTTGAACGATATCACCGGAATCAACGGGGTCCATTCTCGACGGAATGATGGCCGGCTCCCCTCATGGCCCGTGCAGAGCCCGCGGCTGCGTTGGGCGAGCGCCGGCGGGAGCGAGCCACTGCGACAGCAAGGGCGATACTCTACCGCAAAGTCGCAAGTCACTAATACCTGTGTCGAATGCCTCCCCTTCCTAATGGCAGCGAATCTTTCCACAGAGCCCATATATCAGCCATCACTCGACTGCTACTTTCTCATCGTTCTCTCCCCCGGCCGGCGCCTCCCCCCTCCCTCCAATGCCGGCCAACCTCAGCCCCGCCCTCTGGCGGGGCTTTTTTTCGTGCCAATCGCAAAGAACCGTGCGGGGGTCATTTCGAAATTTTCTCTCGACACGGTCCCTCCGGCCCCTGGCCGAGCGCGGCATGGATGCAAGCGAGCAGGTCGTCCATGGTGAACGGCTTGGCGAGATAGCCAATGACGCCCGCCTTGAGCGCCCGTTCTCGCCCGCTGTCGTCGGGGTAGGCCGTGATCAGGATGGTGGGAATGGCGACGCCGGACGCAACCAAGCGACGATGCAACTCGAGCCCGCTCATTTGGGGCATCTGCACATCGGCGATCAGGCAGTCTGTACTGTGGAGACGATCGAACTTCAAAAAGTCTTCGGCATTTCCGAAGGCGTCGGCGCAAAAGCCCACAGCCCTCATCAATCCCTTGGTCGCCTCGCGTACGGATTCATCATCGTCCACGATCGAAATAAGAGGCTTGTTCGACAATCCAACCTTCCCGTACCAGAAGCTGCGAGGCGCGGCCCCGTACCAGTGTAGATGGGCACACTTCTCACGACGTGCAGGAAGGATCGGATAGTATAGAGAGATCGGGGCCTTATACTTTGGTCTATATTGCTTACGTCTCTGAACGAGGGCTCGGCAGGGTTAGGATTTCTCGCTCGAGATCTTCAATCTCTGTGCCATCAGCACAAGATCGGCCAAGGACGCGGCCTCCATCTTCCGCATGACGTTACCGCGATGGACTTTCACCGTGACCTCGCTGATGCCGATTTCGCCGGCAATCTGCTTGTTGAGGCGGCCGGTCACGACAAAAGCCATGACTTCGCGCTCGCGCTGCGTCAGGGAATCGAAGCGGGTACGGAGCAGAGCTACGGCATTTTCCTGCTCGCGCTGGGCGCGATCCCGGTCGAGACCCAGTTGGATCGCGTCCAGCAGATCCTGGTCGCGAAACGGCTTTGTCATGAACTCGATCGCACCGCCTTTCATCGCCCGAACCGACATCGGGATATCGCCGTGGCCGGTAATGAAAATGATCGGCAGGCGTAGCCCCGCCTTCGAGAGCTCGCTCTGGAAATCCAGCCCCCCTTGACCGGGTAACCTGACATCGAGCACGAGGCAGGTCGGGCCCTTGGGGCGCCCGGCTTTCAGGAATTCAGGGACCGAGCCATACAAGTTCGCTTGCAAGCCCACGGATCGCAGAAGGTTTCCCAACGCCTCCCGAACGCCGGGGTCGTCATCGATGACGATCACCGTGGCCGGCGCCTCAGCCATGGCGGGCAACCGGAAAGATGAGCGGAAGGCCGCTGTGGGCAAGACTGCCGGCTACGAGCGCGCAGGGCGGAGCGTCATCGTAGCGGCCGGAATGACTCCGTTGCCCGAGCATCCAACTCGCTCCTTTCGACCGTCGGGATGGGGGCCGAAGCCTCCCGGACGAATCAGACTTCCGTGCTAAAAGTGCGCGATTTCCGCTCTGCCCACAAGGTGGATCCGCAGGCGGATTGAAGCGATAGGAGACCTCGCCCAGGCTGACCCACCGACGTCCTCCCGGGCGAATCCCGTTCCACCATGACCTCCCATCGCGACCGCTGCAACCGCCATTTCGATCTTCATCAACAACGCGAACCTCCCTGAGGATCCCAGCAGTTTCCACTCTCTACGTTGGGTTGTACTCAGGCTGCCCGCTCCTGCGAGGCACGCAGCACTGTGCTTGTCGCTTTCTCTTCGCGGGCAAGGCGCCGCGGCCGGACCGCGGTCCTATGAGCCCCAGCGCTCTATCCCCACGTATAATCGCCGACAACTACTTGCTAACCAATCCTTCCCACACGGTAAGCGAACTCGACGCATGTGCAATGGCGGGCGGCCGTTGCGCTGAATAGTCTCTCTGTCATGAAAGACCTGAAAGCGGATTGGCGGAGGTGGACTCGGATCGAGAGAATCGCTGCCGTGCTTGCCGTGTTTGGCATGAGCAGCGTCGCCCCGGCACTACTCTTTCTCGGTCCATGGTAGGTCGCGGCCAATGCTCCATCCGCACTCGTTCGACGACGATGAACCGGCTCCGAAAGGCCACGACCTGATCAGGAGGGTCTAGCCATATGCTGAACTCAGCACGCTCAGAGCAGGCGCGGTACAGCGAAGTGGAGTGCATCTACCTCGACGTGAACGCACAGGCCCTCAGCTACAAGGGCCGAGTGACCACGCTGTCCAAGCGACAATGGGAGATCGTGCACGCTTTGCTCCGAGTGCCGGGGGCTACGGTATCAAGCGAGTCACTCCGCGCACTTCTCGATGAACGGTCGTCGGACGCACTCGGCGACGGCGCGCTGACGGTGCATATCCACCACCTGCGACGGAAACTCAGCGGGCTACCCGTTTGGCTTCTCCACAATCGAGACGCCGCAGGCTACTATCTCACCTTCGGAGCACCGCTTGAAGTCGTGGAGCGCCGGCCTCTCGCATCACTACCCCCGCTGAGCGCGATGCCGGAGCCGAAATCCAGGATGCGGGCGCGGGGGATGCAGGCCAGTGCCGCTCATTAGCCAAGCCGACGATGGACTGATCGAATGGTCGCGATCGATCGAGGCCACGCGAGCCCTAAACCTATGTATAGGTTTTCCTCACCAACATGGTCGGATCTCTCACGCAGGTACAATAGAGCCGCCGGCACCAGCCGACGTACGCTCAGCCTATCAAGAGCACTCGGCAGCACGCTGCTGTCGCCGGGCAATCCACGGATCAGAGAGACTGAGATGGCCAATCCCGCAGTGGCAAAGACGGTCAAATGCGAACCAACGGGGTCAACCGGCGAGGTCATCGAATTTCCTAACGCCACTTTGCGGCACAGGTCGTCTCTGTACGAGCCGGCAGCCGCCTCCAAGAGCGCGTTGAGCGGGCCGAGCGTGCGGATACGTCCCGGAGCCTCAGCCCGGCGCCAAGCGGCGGTATGGCGCGGCGTCAGCGGCGAAGTCGTCCAGGTTTTGGCCGACGAACCATTCGAAATGCGATACCAGGGCTCGTTCCATTTGCTCATTGCCTATCAGAGAGCGGTCAGGCGTGACGGGGAGACGATCGTTGACGGCTTTCCGCGTTCGACGCTGCACGATCTTAGCCAAAAACTGACCTTCGTACCGGCAGGTTATCGTTTCAAAGAATGGCAAAACCCGTTCGTCGCGACGCGCGCAACCTTCTTGTTCATCGATCCAACAGGGCCTTCGCTCGATCCTGACGTCCGGTTCGGCCAGATCCAGTTTACGCCGAGGCTCTTGTTCGAAAATTCGATCCTTTCTGAGACCGTGCGCAAGCTCGATGCCCTCATTGAGTCCGGAGGATCAAGCAACGGACCTTATGCCGAGGCGCTGGCCGGTGTCCTTGCACATGAACTGATTCGCCTCGATGCGAAGGCGATGCGGACCGATTGCCCCGTCCGCGGTGGTCTTGCCGGCTGGCAACGGAAAACGGTTTCCACCTTCATCGACGATAATCTCTCGGACCAGATCTCATTGGCGACACTCGCGAGCCTGGCTCAGCTCAGCCCTTACCATTTCTCGCGGGCTTTCAAGCAGGCCTTTGGGGCGCCACCCAATCGCTATCACGCCCAACGTCGGATCGAGCGCGCCAAGTCTCTATTGGCGGAGCAGAAGCATACGATTACCGATATCGCCCTCGCACTCGGCTTCAGCGAGACGAGCTCGTTCAGCAGAGTGTTCTACAAATTCACCGGACGGACGCCGAGAGACTATCGCCGGAGCATTATTTAGGCGCGCCCCAGGGCAGCGTGGGTCCGTCTTGAGGAGCTATCCCCGTTGACACAACAGGTCCTTGCGCATTCCGACCCGTCGACGCCGTGGCTGCGGCTATCCCTATGGTTTGTGACTGCCATGATCGTGGCTGCAGCTTCCGCCGTTCCGTCCTCTGCGAACGGCCAAGCCAGCCCGGTGCCCGCCTTACCGACAGTCGTTCACCAGCGGTTC
>Ga0307479_10006281_pt1 | contig 10908 bp, 13 predicted proteins | sample atmos_gasesECM4C_FD_203743 | JGI IMG/M metagenome (GOLD analysis project Ga0307479, IMG submission 203743) | Hardwood forest soil microbial communities from Morgan-Monroe State Forest, Indiana, United States - atmos_gasesECM4C_515 | ecosystem: Environmental > Terrestrial > Soil > Temperate...
GCCGGAGTGCATCTGGACATAGAGCGTGTCGGTGCCGAGGTTGCCCTGGAGCTCGATGAAGTGGTTGCCACCGCCCAGCGTGCCGAGTTGCGGCACGCCGCGCTCGGGGCGTCCCGGACCGCCCCATGGCGGCTGCCAGGCGTCGTCGACCGGGAGGCGGTCGCGCTCGGTCCGCGTCCGATCGACTCGCTCACCATAATGCTCGGCATAGTAGGCAGCCCCGCCACGGATGATCGCCTCGAACTCCTTGTGCGTCAGGTCCTTGAGTCGGGTGCGACTGACCTTGCCAGGTCCGAGCGCGACTCGCCGAGTGACCTCCCGGTTGAAGCGAAGGCGACGGTCTGGCGTCGCCGCACTCATGGGGACGTCGCTCGAGGCCGACACCATTCCACAACCAACGTCAAACCCTGTGGGGCCCAGGGCCACGGCGCCGGTGTCCGCATCCGTCAGCAGCACGGTGCCGATGGGCACGCCGTAGCCGTGATGGACGTCTGGCGTTATCACCACCAGCTTCACACCGGGAAAGGTCGCAGCGTTGACGATCTGTGGATAGATCGACTCCTCGACTTCATCCAGAAGGTTGGGCGTAAGGAAGAGGCGCACCGGAACCGAACCGATGTCCCGTGTCTGGAGGGTGTAGTAGCCCTGACCAGAATCCTTGACCCCTGACTTCCAGCTCACGCATGCAGCCTAACGTTGAACGAATGGGGAAGAGCGCTTCCTATACTTGGCTCGTATGCCGATGACCAAGGGCGGCCTCGAGGATGTCATCGCCGCGAACTCGGCCATCTCGGACATCATCGGTCCCCAGGGCAAGCTGACCTACCGGGGCATCGACATCCACGACCTCGCTCGTCATTCGTCCTTCGAGGAAACCACCTATCTTCTCTGGTTCGGGACGCTGCCGACCCGTGAGGCGCTGGGCGAATTCAGCGCTGAGCTCGCCTCGCATCGGGCCTTGCCGCAACCGGTCCTCACACTGATGAAGGACTTTCCGCGGAACGCAACCCCGATGGACGCGCTGCGAACCGCGCTTTCGGCACTGGCCTTCTACGACCCCCAGGCCCACGATGCGTCGCACGACGCTAACGTGGCGAAGGCGATGCGGGTCACCGCCCAAACCGCGACCATCGTCGCCGCCTACGAACAGATCAGGCGTGGCCGGGAGCCAGTCGAGCCGGATCCCGACGGTAGCCACGCCGAAAACTTCCTGCGGATGCTCTTCGGCGCCGAGCCGGACCCGCTGTATGTCCGGGCGATGGATCTCGCCCTGATCCTGCACGCCGACCACGAGCTCAATGCCTCGACCTTCGCCGCGCGGGTGACGGCGGCGACGCTGGCCGATATGTACTCGGCGATCGTCTCCGCCATCGGCGCCCTGGCCGGGCCGCTGCACGGGGGCGCGAACGAGCAAGTGATGAAGATGCTGCAGAAGATCGGCGAGCCGGGGCGGGTCGAGGCCTACGTCACCGAGCGGCTGGCAGCGCATCAGAAGATCTCCGGCTTCGGGCATCGGGTCTATCGCACCGAAGATCCGCGGGCCACGCACCTGCGGGAGATGTCCCGGGAGTTGGGCGAACACATCGGCAACCTTCGCTGGTACGAGATCTCCCGCCGGGTCGAGGAGGTGGTGATGCAGCAGAAGCACCTCTACGCGAACGTCGACTTCTACTCGGCGTCCTGCTACTTCACCATGGGCATCCCGATCGACATGTTCACCCCAGTCTTCGCGGTCAGCAGGGTGTCCGGCTGGACGGCCCACGTCCTGGAGCAATACGCCGACAACCGGCTGATCCGGCCCCGCGCCGAGTATGTGGGGGAGAAGGACGTGCCCTACGTGCCGGTCGAGCGCCGCGTCAAGGCGGCGAGCTAGCCAGGTCGGGGCGAGGTATTCGAAAACCCCCCGAAGAATCTCCGTTATATTTATGGCGCTCGTGGAGTCCATACCCGACAGAGGAGGTCGTTCGAACTCGTCCTTCTGCTAAACGCCTCACTTCAGCCGCTGAACGTTATCAGTAAGCGGCGGCTGGTCGTCCTGCTGACCAAACAGCGCGTCACCTTCATCGATGACGTCGCCCGGCAGGCGGTCGAGCAAGCAATGGCACGGCGTTGCTTCGGTGAGGACGTGGTCATCGTCCGGCTCCTGTCCAACATCCAGATCCCCCGGCGGATGCTCCGCGCCAACCGCCGCAACCTCCTGCTCCGTGACGATGGCACCTGCCAGTACTGCGGCAAGGGCATGCCGTCCTCGCAGCTTTCCGTCGACCACGTGGTGCCCACCTCGCGCGGCGGAGCGGCCAACAGCTGGGAAAACCAGGTGATCGCCTGCCGCCGCTGCAACGGCCGGAAGGGCAACCGGCTGCTGAGCGAGGCCGGCATGCGGCTGGTCCGGCCTCCGCGAGCGCTCACCCAGGAATTCGCGCACCTGATCTTCCTGCGCTACCCGCAGCTCAAGCACGCCTACGACCGGCTTCTCTCGAGCGCCCGCTCCGCCAGCTAGTTTCCCCCCGCTTTTTCACGCCGGAGCGGGGCCCCTTTGAAAGAATCGACGACCGCCGTCGATTATCCGGTGTGCCCTTTCGGCTGCTGGGTCTGGCCGCCGACGCCGAACACGCCGGTGAGCTGTGCGGTCAGACGTTCGCGCGATATGCGGCGTCGGGCATCGACGTCACCCTGGTCTGCGCGGCGGTGGGCTCGGGCGGGATCGTCGACGACCGGGCGGAAGCGCGCCGGCTGGGCGTCCGTGACCTCGTCCTGCTGGACTACGACCGGGGCGAGCTCGCCCCGGCCCTTCTCCAGAGCGTCTTTGCCGACCTGATGGCCAGTGTTCGCCCGCACGTGGTGGTCGCGGACGGTCAGCTGGCGATTCGGGACGCGTCCGTCGCCGCCTTCTCGCGAGCTCGCCAGGCCGACGCCGGATCGGGCGCGCTGCCCGCCAAGCTCTATTACCGTGCCTCCGGCGCGACCCCAACCATCGAGCTCACCACGGCGGTGGCCGTGCCCCGGCCGCCCTCGCCAGAGCACTTCATCCGGGTCTTCCCCCGGCCCTGGGTGACGGGCGTCCTCGAGCGCGACCTCTTTGCCGGCCTCCCCGCTGAGCAGCGCCCGGCTACGCTTCGCGAGCGCCTGGCCGGCTAGCCACTCCTTATACTGGCGTTGACACCTTTCGCGCAAACAGGTACAAAGGAATTGCGGCATTTTCGTCATCCCTGGAGGACAGCATGGAAGGAATCGGTTGGTTGGGAGCGATCATCGTCGGCGGCATCGCTGGAGCTCTTGCCGGGCGCTTCGTGAGCGGCCATGGCTACGGCATCATCCTGGATGTGATCGTCGGCATCATCGGCGGCGTCATCGGTGGTTGGCTGGTGACCAACCTCTTCCACCTCACCGGCAGCGGCTACATTTTCAGCTTCATCGTCTCGCTGATCGGCGCCGTAATCCTGTTGATGCTGCTGCGGCTGGTCACCGGAAACCGAGCTCGGGTCTGACCTGGATTCGTTGAGACAGAGGCGGGCGCGCCGAGCGCCCGCCTTTTTGATTCTGGCCGCATTCCTGGCGCTGATCGCGGGCGGCGGTTACACCGCCTACGCCGGTGGGTCGGTGTATCGCAGTCTCGACAGCGGACGGCAGGAGCTGGTCGCGGCGCAGGCCACGATCAAGAATGCGAGCCAGTCTGCCGACGTGAGTCAGCTCCAGATCGCGTCGGACGAGCTCAAACAGGCCGAGCGGGACTTCGCCGACGCTAACACCCGGGCCCGCAATGATCCAGCGCTCCGCCTCGCCGGCGTGCTGCCGGCCGCGGGCCGCGAGGTCGATGCCAGCGCGCACCTGGCCGCGATCGGCGCCGACCTGAGCCGCGGCGGACAGGCGGTGGCGGTAGTCGCCATCCAGGTGGCGGGCCTCAAACAGCAGTACGCGGGACGCTCCCTCACTGCCGATGACCTGCAGGCGATCCTCCAGCAGGCGCAGACGATCGCCAGCAGGTACAGCGGCTCGATTCAGCAGATTGGGGTGGAGCTGCGGGCCGCGCACCGGGAGCGAGCCCAGGTGACCACGACGGATCTGGTGGCGCCCATGCGGAGCGCCTATGAGGCCGTGGACCAGGCGCTGGCCGAGGCGGATACGGCGTTTGTCCGATACCAGGACGTCCGGCAGGTGCTGTCGGACGTTCTCGGGGTTCCGCTTCCGCCATAATCTCGTCCGCCGCGTGCCAGGGAAGCGACCGCTTTGTAACGCTTTCCGTCACAGAGGCGCCGGATAATTTCGGCAATGGCCGCCGCCCGAAATGCGACGCGCAAGGGCCGGCAGCGCTCCCAGGATCCGGCCGAGAGTCTGATCAATCTCAGCAATGAGCGGCTCACGGGTCTGTTTCGCTGGACGCTGCTAATTTTTGCCGTCATCCTCAACAACCTCAACCCAACCCCTGGCTACGATCTCGGGCGCGTCAACGGGATCCTGGCCGCCTGGGGGATCGTGTGCCTGAGCACGCTGCTGCTCCTGTTCCTCCACCGCCGACCGGGCAGGGCCTTCAGCTACGCGACCACGGCCGTGGACATGCTGGTCGCGACCATGATCACCTGGGCCTCCGGCGGGTACACGAGTCCATTCGCCTCGCTGTTCTTCCTGGTGATCACGGTTTCGGCCCTTCGCTTTGGTGCGGTGGGCTCGGTGCTTTGCGCCGTCGTGGTCGCCATGCTCTACCTGGTCGCCGGCGCCGTCGCGCCGCTGCAGCAGGGCACCTACCTCGCCACCTTTACCGGGGAGCGCATCGTCATCCTGCAGCGCATGTTCCTGTTCGTGGTGGTCGCGGTGCTCGGCTCGGTGATGGCCCGCGCGGTCTCCGCCCACCAGGAGCTGGTCACGCGGCGCGACGTCGAAGCCAAGCTGATGACCGAAGTCAACATGGCGCTGGCCAATGCCATCGAGGCGAAGGACAGCTACACCCGCGGGCATTCGGAGCGGCTTGCCAAGCTGGCGGGTGCCTGTGCCGAACGGATGGGCCTCTCACGCGACGAGGTGGCGGCGGTTCGGCTGGGCGCGATCCTGCACGACGTCGGCAAGATCGGTATTCCGGACCGCATCCTGCGGCAATCGATGGCGCTCACGGAAGACGAGATGGCGTGGATGCGCCGCCACCCGCAGATCGGCGCCGACATCATCGGCCCCGTCGAAGGCCTGCACCACGTCGCTCCCCTGATCCGCCATCACCATGAAAAATGGGACGGGACCGGCTATCCGAAGGGACTCAAGGCCGAGGAGATCCCGCTGGGCTCTCGCATCATCTCGGTGGCGGATGCGTTCGAGGCGATGGTGGCGGACCGCATCTATCGCCCGTCATTGGGGCTGAGCAAGGCGCTGGAAGAGATCAAGGGCGGGCGCGGCAGCCATTTCGATCCGCGGGTGGTTGACACTTTTCTCGACCTGATCGCCAACGACACCGTGCACCTGCCCTTGCCGACCAAGGACCAGGGTCAGAAAGCCCTGCCCGCGCGCCCCGAAGAACTCGCCCAACCCGCTGCCTGATAGCCGTTACGATTTCCCTCCAGTGGAAGTCGCTTCCGGCATCTTCCGGCTGGAGCTGCCGATGCCGTTCGAGCTGCGGCACGTCAACGTGTACCTGCTGCGCGACGGCGACCATTTCACGCTGATCGATACCGGCTTGCAAACGCAGGAATCCCGCGAGACGCTGAATCAAAAACTCGACGCGTTGCACGCCCCGGTGGAACGCATCAGCCGGATCCTGATCACCCACATCCATCCGGACCATTTCGGACTCGCCGGCGAGTTGCGCGAGCGCGCCCGGGCGGAGCTCGTCATCCACCGGCTCGAGGTGGCCTTGATGGAACCCCGCTATGCGAAGGCCGAGGACCTCGTCCACGACGTGGCCGCGTGGCTGAGCAAGAATGGCGTCCCCGAGGTCGAGGCGGACTTCATCAAGACGGCATCCATGGCGGCCCGCGAGTTCGTGTCGGTGGTCGAACCCGACACCCTGCTCGAGGGCGCCGAGCGCCTGGGGATCGACCAAGGCGAACTGGAGGTCATCTGGACACCGGGCCACTCACCCGGCCACTGCTGCTTCTACTGGCCGGCGCGCAGGGTGCTGTTCTCCGGCGATCACCTGCTACCGAAGATCAGCCCCAACATCGGCCTCCACCCTCAATCAGGCGCCGACCCACTCGACGATTACCTCGCGTCACTCGACCGCATCCGCCGGCTCGACGTCGACCTGGTTCTGCCGGCGCACGGCGATCCGTTTCGCGATCACCGCGGCCGGATCGACGAGATCGTGCGCCATCACGACGAGCGCAAGAACGTCGTCGTCGGCCTGGCGCGCCACGGGGCGAGGTCGGGCTGGCAGCTGGCCGGAGAGCTGTTTCACGGCATCAGGGACCGGAATGTATTTCAGCAACGCCTGGCGTTGCAGGAAACGTTGGCGCATTGCCAGTCCCTGGCCGTCGAAGGCCGGCTGCTCAAGCAGGTCAGCCGCCAGCTGGTGACCTGGAAAGCCGCCTAGCCTCAACCTCCTCGACGAAGTTCAGCACCAGCGGCAGCACCTCCGTGAATCGTTCGGAGTGCAGCTGGTGTCCGGAGCCTTCGAAGACTTGCAGGCGCGCATCGGGCAATCGCTGCTGCAGCTCCTGCCCGCGCGAGAGCGGCACCGTGCGGTCCTGTGTGCCGTGCAGAATCAACACGGGCCGACGGATCTGGCCGAGGTGATCGCAGACGTTGTGCTGATTTCCCGCCTGATCCTGACGGACTATCGCGTGCAGCGGCATCTTGCCGAAATGCTTCGCGTCCTCCGCGACCCAGTCGGGGTGTTCGAGGATGAACTCGGGAGCATAGAGGTTCGCGTATCGGCGGAGCGGGTTATCGGCAAGTTCCGGGAGGTTGACGGGGGCGGGTGCCTTCCGCTCACCGCCGCAGGACGTCGCGGCAAGGATCAGGCTGCGAACCGCATCGGGATGATCGAGGGCCAGCTGTTGCAGGATCATGCCGCCGAGCGAGACGCCGAACCAGTGAGCCGATGTCTCGCCGGCCGCATGCACCACGGCCAGGGCATCGTTGGCCATCAGCGCGGTGCTATAGGGAACATCCGGTTTGCCCGACTCACCAGCGCCGCGGTTGTCCAGCGCGATCACCTTCAGTCGCTGCGCCAGCGCCGGGATGTACCGCCACCAGGCCCCGTCGATACTCGAGGTCTTTCCACCAACCAGCACGATTGGCGGCCCTGAGCCTTCGACGATGTAGTGCAGCCGCGTGCCATCATCGGCCGTTGCAATCACGCCTCGGACATCAGGGTCGCGGGATTTCCCGCGTGTAGCAAACATCAGGGTCGCGGGATTTCCCGCGTGTAGGATGGGTGCGATATGGGAGGGGACTCCTCAACCACCAGCAGCGCGGTCCCCGAGCCCGCCTGGCGGACGCTCCGCAACCTCGACCCGGAGGTCGAGGCACAGGTGGTGACTCTCGCGACCTGCCTGGCCCTGGCGGAGCAGCGGTTCCAGATGCTGTTCGAGGATGTGCTGCCGCGGTTTGCGGAGACGCCGGATGATCTGAGCGGCGAGGCGGACGTGCTGGCCGACGCGCACCACGCTCTGACCCTGCTGCAGGAGAGCCTCCACGCCACCTCGCGGCGGATGCTGGACGTGCTGGATCGGGTCAGTCGAGAGCTCGGGGAGTAGGCCCTAGAGCCCCTGCCGGTCGAGCCGTTCCCAGGGCGGATGCTCACTGCCAAGCTCGCGCTTGATGTCGGTGGCGCGGTCGACGTTCTCCAGGCTGTCCTCGTCGGTGCGGGGCGGCTGCAGCTGCCAGGGGGCGGGGTCGTAGCGGGAGTGGTGGACGGGTGGACGGAATCCCCAGGCGCGACGCGGCATCACGCCGGAGGCCTGACGGAGGCGTAATGGCTCGCTGGTCGGCGTGTCGTAAGCGAGTTCGCCCACACCCGGCCGCAGGGCCAGCACCAGGGCCGCGACAATCACGACCACCGTCCAACCGCCCATGATCAGCACGGACCAATCGACGAGGCTCATCGATTCGCCATTGTAGGCTGCGGCAAGCGCCTACACTGAAGCTAGACTCCACGAAGGAGGATCTCCGATGGCCACCGCGACGGCAACTTCGCTCAGCAAGCTCGAGTCGATCCTTGGAAACGACGCCAAGAGCTTGCTCGAGCATGAGTGTAAGACCATCCTGAAGTCGCAGCTGCACCTACCGGGTCCTGACTTCGTCACCCGAATCTTCGCCACCAGCGATCGGCCGACCCGCGTCCTGCGCAGCCTCGAGTCGCTCTTCGAGCATGGCCGGCTGGCCGGCACCGGCTATCTCTCCATCCTGCCGGTGGATCAGGGCATCGAACATTCTGCCGGCGCGTCGTTCTCGACCAATCCCGAATATTTCGACGGCGAGAACATCGTCGAGCTGGCCATCGAGGGTGGCTGCAACGCGGTGGCCTCGACCTTTGGGGTGCTGGGGTCCGTGGCGCGCAAGTATGCGCACAAGATCCCCTTCATCTGCAAGCTCAACCACAACGAGCTGCTGACCTACCCGAACCACTATGACCAGATCGACTTCGGCACCGTGAAAGAGGCCTGGGAGCTGGGTGCGGTAGCGCTGGGCGCGACCATCTATTTCGGCTCGCCGGAGTCGGACCGGCAGATCCAGGAGATCTCGCGAGCCTTTCACCAGGCGCACGAGTTGGGGATGGCGACGGTGCTCTGGTGCTACCTGCGTAACCCAGCCTTCATCAAGGACGGCGTCAACTACGAGGTCGCCGCCGATCTGACGGGCCAGGCCAATCACATCGGCGTCACCATCGAGGCCGACATCATCAAGCAGAAGCTGCCCGAGACGAATCGCGGCTTCGACGTCTTGAAATTCGGCAAGACGTCATCGAAGGTGTACGACAAGCTGACGACGGACCATCCGATCGACCTGACCCGGTACCAGGTCGCGAATTGCTACCTGGGACGAAGCCCTCTCATCAATTCGGGCGGTGCCTCGGCGGGAGAAACCGATCTCAAGGAAGCCGTCAAGACGGCGGTGATCAACAAGCGGGCCGGCGGCACCGGCCTGATCACCGGGCGCAAGGCGTTCATGCGGCCGATGAGCGAGGGCATCCAGCTGCTGAATGCGGTCCAGGATGTGTACCTGATGGATGAGGTCACAGTCGCCTAAAAGTCGTTCAGGCTTGCGCGATTTCCCGCATGTAGAATCCGCCCATGGCAGCCCCGCGTCTTCGCGCGACTGATTCGGGCCAGGTCTATAACGTCGATCTGCCGGAGCTGAAGGTGACCCGCGACGACGTGGACGGGATCTACGTCCTCCATGGGCGGGGCTATTTCCAGACCTTCAATACCCGGGAAGAGGCCTTCGAGCGCAAGAAGGAGATCGACTACAGCACCTTTCGGTAAGACCTACGGGTCGCCCATCCAGTCGGCGGCGTGGGGGAGGGGAGAGGCGCCCCGCGCCGGGTGCAGATCGATGAGCTGTTGAACGTCGCGCCGCCGGTATAGTCGCTGCCGCTTGATCCCCTGCCGATAACTCTTCAGCGCGCCCCGGCTGACGTAGGCATACAGCGTCGCGAGCTTGATCCCTAGCTGCTCGCTGGCCTCGTCGGCGTTGAGGTACTGCTCGCCGTGTATCTCGACCATCGCCTCTAGAGTAGCGAAGTTGAACAGATTGGTCAACGTATTGCAAGTCAAATCAACATATGTATAGAATGAGACATGGTCGATCCGGCCTCACCGAATCTGCTTCGAGAGGACTTCCCCTACGCGCGCATTCCTCCAATCCGGTTTGAGCCCGCGGCCGCCCCCCAGGCTCGTCCGCAAGCGATCTGGATTACCGACACCACCTTTCGCGACGGGCAGCAGGCGAGAGCCCCCTACAGCGTCGAGCAGATCGTTCACCTGTACGACCTGCTCGCCCAACTCGGGGGACCCGTGATCCGCCAGACCGAGCTGTTTGCCTACACGCCGCTCGACCGGGAGGCGATCGCGGCCTGCCGGCAGCGCCCTGGCCCCGAGGTCACCACCTGGATGCGGGCGTCGCTCGACGACCTCCGCGCGGTGCGCGCCACCGGCGTGAAGGAGACCGGCATCCTGGTCTCTGCGTCCGACTACCACATCTATCTCAAGATGAATCGCACTCGCCGGCAGGCGCTCGAGGACTACGGCAACGTAGTCCGAGCCGTCATCGACGCGGGGCTGCGGCCGCGCTGTCACCTCGAAGATCTGACCCGGGCCGACCTGGAGGGTTTTGTCGCGCCGCTGGTGACGTCGCTGCTGGAGCTCGGCCAGCGCGCCGGGGTGGCGGTAAAGTTCCGGCTCTGCGACACAATGGGATTCGGCCTGCCCTGGCCGGAGGCCTCGCTGCCGCGTGGCGTCCCGCGCCTGGTCCAGTTCTTTACTCACACACTCGGGGTCGCGCCCGAGCAGCTCGAATGGCACGGCCATAACGACTTCCACCGGGGCGAGGTCAACACGGTGGCGGCCTGGCTTTACGGCTGCGCCGCCGCCAACGGCTCCCTCTTTGGTTTCGGAGAACGGACCGGTAATCCCCCGCTGGAAGCGTTGGTCATCGACTACATCGGGCTCACGGGCGAGAGTGTGGGGCTCGACACCACGGCAATCACCCGCGCCGCGGCCTATTTCCGCGATGTGCTGGGGACGCCGCTGCCGGCGAACTATCCGTTTGCCGGCGCGGGCTTCAATGTCACCAGCGCAGGCATCCACGCGGACGGGCTGCTGAAGAACGAGGAGATCTACAACATCTTCGACACCGCGCGCATCCTCGACCGGCCGCTGGGTATCACCGTCAACGATCGGTCCGGCCTGGCGGGGATTGCCTACTGGATCAACACCATCATGAACTGGCGGGGGCCGGCCCAGGTGCGCAAGGACGACCCGC